>Ga0123356_10004335_pt1 | contig 14676 bp, 11 predicted proteins | sample TergutEmb28metaG_2_FD_92546 | JGI IMG/M metagenome (GOLD analysis project Ga0123356, IMG submission 92546) | Embiratermes neotenicus P3 segment gut microbial communities from Petit-Saut dam, French Guiana - Emb289 P3 | ecosystem: Host-associated > Arthropoda: Insects > Digestive system > Gut ... | reverse complement strand
TAAGTATAAATTGTGGGTGTATACAAAAAATTGGGTTGCTGATTGGAAAGAAGACTGTGCGCCCGGAGTATTCAAAGTATCGACAGACGGTGTATTGTGTCCTGTTATATTCGGAAATCACGGAAAGGGTTGGAATTGGCAAGACGGCGGAATCACGGAAATCACATCAACATCGGTACCGGTCGTTGTTTCGGATATGATGGGATGTGAAGGTCGTTTTGCGGCATTGTTATTTACGGATGATTTTGATTATGTTCCGCCGAATGATATTGCATCTTTGGAAAAACTGCGTCGTGAACTGACCGGAAATGAAGAAAACAAACAATTGGGCAGTTATGATTTTCTTGTTGCGGGCGGCGGTATTTCCGGTATGTCTGCGGCTGTTACGGCTGCCCGGTCGGGCCTGAATACTGTTTTGATCCATGACAGAGCGTTTGTAGGCGGTAATAACAGCTCCGAAGTTCGCGTAATGCTTGAAGGAGAAACGAATTTTGCTCCTTATCCGAAAATCGGAACTGTTACCAGAGAGTTTGATCAAAGCAATGTCAATTGGCATGTCAGGATGAATACGGATGAAACATTCGAAGATGCAAATAAAATGGCTGTTGTTCAAGCCGAACCGAATCTGACATTATTAACGGGGCATTTTGTAATCGATGCCGTCAAAGTCGATAATAAAATTGAATCAGTGGTTGTATACAATGTAAAAACAGGTGAATACGGTCAAATAAAAGCCAAGCTGTTTTCAGACTGCACCGGTGATGCAAGCATAGGTCATTTTGTCGGAGCTGATTATGAAATGACAACCAACGGACATATGGGCATGTCTAACATGTGGCATTTGGGAGAAACAGATTCTCCGCAAAAATTCCCGAGATGTCCGTGGGCTATTGATTTACACAATATTGTTTTTCCCGGCAGAGAAAATGTAACCGACCATTACGGCAATGACGGTGAAGGTTCGTTGGGAACATGGTTTTGGGAAAGCGGGATCGAACACGATCCGATCGAATACGCCGAATACGCTCGCGATACTAACTTTCGTGCTATGTACGGAGCGGTTGATGTTTTGAAAAATACGGAAAACAATTATCCCAACCATGTATTAAAATGGGCTGCATACATAGGCGGGAAAAGAGAATCAAGACGTTTATTGGGCGATGTACTGCTCACAAAAGCAGAAGTGTTTTCTGCATATAAATATCCGGACGGCATTGTTCCTTCAACATGGAATCTTGATCTTCATTACCAAAACAGAGCGTATTATACAGCATTTCATGAAGGCGATTGTTTTCTTACATTTGATTATCATGAAAAATTCCCGACACCTTTTTGGATACCGTACAGATGCTTATATTCAAGAAACATCGATAACCTGTTTATGGCGGGACGCAACATCAGCGTTACTCATGAAGCGCTCGGAACAGCTCGCGTAATGCGCACGGGCGGAATGATGGGCGAAACCGTAGGTGCGGCCGCAAAAATATGCATCGATAACGATGTGATGCCGCGAGATGTTTATGCACATTATTTGGATGAACTGTTATCAATCTTTCGCTGAAAATCAAATTCCGATATTGAAACAACTCGGGGGATGTTGCACTTTGAATTGTAACATCCCCTTTTTCGCAGTCATAAAAACCGACACGATAACAAAATTGTAACACATATGTTGATTTTTCAACGTTTTACAACCGAAACGTTTATAGACAGCCACCGATTACGATGATACGATAATATCATAATATTTTTACATTTTAATTTTTTGTGTTATAATTGGGGTGGTCATTATTACCGGGATTATATATTTATACAGAGCTGTTGGTATTGATGAATATGCAAAAATTATTAAAACAAATAAATTTGAAATACTTGAACATGGACTCCAAGTTAAATATTTCGGACTAAACTATAAAGAAACACTTGATTTCGCTGATAAAACAATTAATAAAGATTTAATAGCAATTTTTGAAATACTTATCAAAATTAAATGTTTAAATAATCTTGGTGATTTTACAAATGTCGATTCTGTAATTTTTAAAAACGGCACAGTCGAAATTCAAGCAGATCGGTTAGATGAATTTAACAAAGCAATAATCAGTATTTTACACTATTTTTAGGAGGTTTATAATGTTAAGTGCAAAAGCAGAAATCACATTCACTGTTAAAGACAGAAAATATGTCGCTGATAAATATCCTTTACGACCGGCTTTCAGATTTGATGAAGGGTTGCTTTTTTCCGGAAATATTAAAAGCGAAGAAACCGAATACTTATATAATAAAAAGTATCCGGTAGATATTGAATTTTTCACCATTGAAGAAGAAGGATATTCACTTTTAAAACCATATCTTCATGCCGGTATTGACTTGATTATGCAGGAAGGTTCTCGAATAATAGGACTTGCACAAGTAAGCGATTTTTCATATCAAAGTAAGCAGTGATTTGCCGGATATTCTATTATTGTCTGTAAATCATCATCAGTTCATTCAAATATTTATCCGAAAACAAACGCATGCCGCAAGTATTGTTGTTATAAACTGCTTGTGACATGCGTTTGCATCCGCCTCTGCACCATTTGTTGTGTGTACAGTCAGTGCAGTGAACCGGAAGTTCTTTTTCTTTGCCGTAATCGTAAAAACCGCTGCTGACAACAGCATCAAAAACTTCTCTCAATGTATGATCGGTTAAATCACTTACTCTGTAATCATCCAAAACATAAAAATCACAAGGATAAACACCGCCGTCAGCTTCGACAACGATTTGCGGTGAGCAGCGACCTGTCAATCCGCACATACCCTGTTGACCGTGCAACAGCAACATAGCTAAATCGTCAAACAGCTTAACGCTGATCATATTGCCTGCCGTTGCTTCTTTTTTCCATAAAGGAAACAATTCCGAATAAAAACGAAAAAACTTTTTTCCGGTCAAAGCAAAAGCAAAATCAACATCATCGGAAAGTGGTTCAAGACACGGAATAAACTGAATATATTTTATACCTTCACGCATTATAAAATTCCAAATACGTCCTGCCCGTCTCGAGCTTTCCGATGTCAAAACACATAAAACATTATACTTGACGCCCGAAACATCAAGTTTTTTCTTTGCATCCATTACACGATTGAAAGTCCCCTTACCGTGATTATCCGATCGATTTTGATTATGCAACGAAGCATCGCCGTCGAGTGATAATCCGATCAAAAAGTCATACTTTTTAAAGAACACACACCATTCATCATCAATACACATCCCGTTGGTTTGAAATGCATAATCAACGATCACTCCCGGCGGTGCGGTTTCCGAAACTTTATCAACAAAAAAACGATAAAAATCAAGCCCCATAAGCCCGGGTTCCCCACCCTGAAAAGCAAATGTGACCATATCTCCCGTTACCAATTCGGTAAAAACATTTATAATTATTTTTTTTGCAATATCACGACTCATGACACCCACGGATGCATTTTGGCGCAATTTCGTTATATCTGTATAAAAGCAATACCCGCATCGCATATCACACCCGGACGATGCGGGTTTTATCATTATCGTAAACCGCTTCATTTTATACGTTTACGGAGTATCCCGGCATATTCGCTCCGCTGCGAATCCTCAAGTCGCGAAGCATAATAATCAAGCGCACTGTCCGGTGCATGGAAAGGACCGCCTTCACGATATACTGTCCACATCGGATCAACATCAGTATCCGCAGTCTTCATCATTTCATCATGCCAATTTAAAATTATTTTGGCACCCTGAGCACATATTTGCGGATATTCCGCTTTGACATCATATTGTTCATACGGATCATTCTTGATATTGAACAACATTTCATCATCAAATATATGAAATCCGTCATTGATCGATCTGATATACAACCAATCTCCGAATCTGGCACTCCTTTGACAAACATGAGCCTGCTGAGACAGTACCAAACTCTCCCTGCCTGTATCAGTATCGTGATCTTTACCGGTCACGACTCCTGCATAACTTTTTCCGTCCCATTTGTCACATGCAGGTAAGCCGAATATTTCCGCGATCGTCGGAACCAAATCCAAATTATATCTGAAACCGGCATCACGACCGATTGTACATCCCGGCCATTTTACTATCATCGGAATACGACAGGTGATTTGATCGGCAGTACCGTGTTCACCGTAAATCCCGAGTTCACCCATATTTTCACCGTGATCGCTTGAAATAATGATTGCCGTATCATCATAAACCCCTTGTTCTCTGAGCATATCCAAAACTTGTCCGAGCAATTCGTCGGCATAACGGATACCGCAGTCATAACCGTCAATAAAGTGTTTCACATCATCCAAGTTTTTCAGCGACCCCGGATGACGCGGATAATTCGGATCTGCAGTATCATGAAGTCCGCTTATATCTCGTGCACTGTGAGGTCCCGCTTTTTTACAATGTTTGTCAAAAATATCCTGTGTGATCCAATCATTACCGAGCGGTTCATTTTTAAACGGATTCCCGAACTCTGCAGGAGCACGATACGGAGTATGAGGATCCCATAAATGCAAATGCAAAAACCATTCATCTTTATTTTTATTACGCGAAAGCCAATCAAGAGCGATCGGTAAAACGGTTTCACCCGATTCCATCCCGCCTTCACCGACATTATGCATTTCATTAAAACCGCCGTTGAACCACCATGCCGAATGACGCTCCGGAAAAGAACTGATCGAAGCCGTATACATCCCTGCTTTTCGGAAGAGATAAAATAAATTATCACGTTCATCCGTATCCGTAAACGAACGCCCGATTCCTGTCAAACGTTTATCTGCCGCAGTTCCGCCATGTCCGACGATCCCCGTATGAATACCGAACCGCCCGAAAAGCAAAGCACTTCGTGAAGGCAAACAAGGAGCATCGGAACAAAAATAATTATCAAAAATTACAGCTTCTTCCGCAACCTTATCCAAATTGGGTGTAGTATTTCTTTTATACCCGTAACACCCCATATGATCCGGTCTTAAAGTATCAATATCAATATACAAACAACGCATTATATTTCCCGCTCCTTCTTATGCACTAACCCTTTCGTTCGCCACTTCCCTCTTCTGTGTATTATAACGGCCAAAACAAAACCGAATGTCCATGAAGCAGTCAGCGAATACATGATCGCTTCCGGTCTTCCCATTAAATGAACAAGTAAATACGCACTCGGAAGCCTGATTATAACAGAATTAATAAACGACGCCCAAAGCGGTGAAACAGCATCACCCGCACCGCGAATAACACCCCAAAGAACATTACTTGCAGACATCGCAAAATATCCTATTACCAAAATCACTATCATCCGCATAGTTAAATCAACGATTTCGGCAGTCTCCGTAAACATTCCGGCAATATAACGACCGAATAATAAAATCAATACCACAACAACAAAACAAGTACCCAAAGCGATCTTGATACATTGCTTTGTCCCTGCATCAACTCTGTCCGGTTTTTCTGCACCGACATTTTGACCCGTATACACTGTCATGGCGTTACCGAACGAAAAAATCGGCATCATGACAAAACCGTCTATGCGCATAACAATGACATTGACAGCAATAAACATAGCACCGAAACTGTTGACAAGCGGCTGAGTGATCATCATGGCGATAGCAAAAATAGCTTGTGAAGCCCCGGTCGGAACACCGATTTTAAGCATCTGGACAACATACTTTTTCTTCGGAATGAGATAATAAAAACCCATGTCAAATACATCGCGCATTTTCATCAATTTACGAAGACACAACACAGCCGTCAACGCCTGAGCAATAACCGTTCCGATAGCTGCCCCGTAAACACCTAATTGCAACACAACAATAAAGAAAAAGTTAAAAAGTATATTAAGTAAACTCGCCGTTATCAAATATAACAAAGGAGCGATCGCCTCTCCCAGGCCTCTCAAAATACCCGACAACATATTAAAATAAGCAACACCCAAAATACCCCACATAAGGATATTCATGTAAAGAACAGCGTCATTAATGATTTCATCGGGTGTATTCAAAAGATGCAGCAAATGTCTTGTAACAAGCGGAACAAAAATCGAAATAAAAATACTGACGACAGCTGTTAATGTTATTGCCGTACCGATGGTATAAGAAAGATCTTCCCTGCTTTTTGCACCGAAATATTGTGATGCCATAATACCCGCACCCATAGCAACACCCATACAAAGCATAAGAATCAGGAAAAACAGAGGGATCGTACTGCCGATAGCCGCCAAAGCATTATCACCGACAAATCTGCCCAAAAAAATAGCATCTACAGTACTGTATAACTGTTGAAACATGTTACCGATAAGCAAAGGAACCGTAAAAAGCAAAAGCTTTTTCCACGGTTGCCCGACTGTCATATCAATAGAAGAAAAACGTTCAAGAAAAAGACGCACACTGCACTCCTACCAATTAATTGCCTTCAAATCATTCGGGTTTTCCAAACTCTCCGAAAGAGCTTCATCCATAAGCTTAAGCATTTCCAAAGCACTCCTGAAATTTTGCTTCCGATTCTCCTCGACCCATAAAATCTGACCCTGCCACGTCGAGTTTTGCATATACCTCACGGAAATCTCAAAAGTCCCCTTATTTTTTCCGCTCTCACGTTGGTTATCAAGCCTCACAATATCACTCATCTCTAACGCTCCTCACCAATAATCATTAAACCCACCTGACAGTATAATCCATCCAAACAAAACTCGCAAGAAAATAATGATACTTTAAATTAACCGGTCGGCCATGTGATGTTTCAAAAACGTTGAAATCCGTTTACAGGCAACCTTCGATCCGTTGAGAAAATATATACATTACAGCATATTGATTAACTATTGAATTTACGATAAAATGAAGCAGAATTTATAAGGGGGAGGTATGTTATTCAAATATGATTAATGTTAAAATGCCTCGTTTCCTTATGAAGATTTATTCTTGTGAAAATATGGTCAAAGATGACCTTAAATCAGGTAAAATTCCGAGTGATCGTGAAATATATAAACGTACGTTAAATATGGCTGTACCTGCGACGACTGAAACTGTTTTGGTGGGAATGATGGGAATGATCGACACGATAATGGTCGGAACCATCAGCTCTGCCGCCATCGCCGCCGTCGGGATCACAAATCAACCGCGATTTATCGTGCTCTCAGCCATTGTAGCGCTCAATGTCGGAGTCACGGCGATCGTCGCAAGAAGAAAAGGAGAAGGAGATTTATTATCTGCGCAATCATCGCTCAAACAAGCGATGATCATATCGTTGTTTGTCTCCCTTTTATTATGCACATCGGCATATATCTTTGCATACCCGTTACTGGCATTCTCCGGAGCAGGCAGCGACATCATCGACGACTCAGTCATCTTCTTCCGCACAACAATGCTCAGTGTACCCTTTGCAGGCCTCGGGATGACCATCATAGCCGCTCAGCGCGGAGCAGGCAACACGCGCATATCAATGGTGACCAATATTACAGCCAACGTTGTTAAAGTAATATTTAACTTCCTGCTCATAGGCGGAAACCTCGGATTCCCCCGCCTGGGCATCCGAGGCGCCGCCATCGCCACCATGATAGGCTTCATCGTTGCCTTCCTGATGTCATTGTACTCAGTCTCCGGCAAAACATCCGATTTGAACATTTTTACCAAATCCGGATGGAAATTCAATAAAAAAACCATCAGCGGCTTCATGAACGTCGGAAGCGGAGCGCTTGTCGAACAACTCTTCATGCGTGTCGGCTTTTTTATTTTCGTCAGAGTCGTTGCCGGACTCGGAACGATGGCACTCGTCATCCATCAAATATGCATGAACATCGTTATGCTCTCATTCGGATTTGCCGAAGGTCTCGGCATCGCATCAGGAGCACTCGTCGGTCAAAATCTGGGAGCAAAAAGACCTGACATGGCAATGATCTACGGCAAAGTATGCCAAAGGATAGCACTTACGATGTCAACGATCATGTCCTTCGTCTTTATATTCGGACGCAGAGGACTGATCCGAATGTTTACATCCGAACCTGAAATAATAGAAACAGGATCATATCTGATCCTCATACTCGCCGTTATAACATTTGCGCAAATGTCTCAATTTGTGCTTGCAGGTGCCCTCAGAGGAGCAGGCGACGCAAAATACGTCGCCTTAGTCGCACTTATAACGGTCGGCATCCTCCGTCCCGGACTGTCATGGCTCTTTGCATATCCGATGGGACTCGGACTCATCGGCATTTGGATCGGATTCTTCGCCGACCAAACCATTCGTCTTGCCCTGAACATCACCCGCTTTGCAACAGCAAAATGGACCCGCATCCGGCTTTGAAACAACCCCGAAGCAATAACCCCAATTAACCGAGTTTTCTATCAACAACCTTCAATTCCTTCGGAATATCAATATGTTGCGGACACCGCGGCACACAAGCACCGCAGGAAATACAATCACCTGCACGTTGCCCTTCGGTAATACCGTTATACAAACCCGATATGTTCCAATCTTCTGCACCGCGTTTTAAATCATTGAACAAACCGAAACATGTCGGTATATCGATTTTCTCCGGACAATCATCCAAACAATACTTACATGCAGTACAGGGTATTACGGCAACCTTTTCCAGTTCCTGTAAAACAAGATCGATCAGGTTGTAGTCTTCTTCCGTCATCGGCTTAAACGAATCGTATGTTTTCAGATTATCCTGCATCTGCGCAACATTCGACATCCCGCTGAGCAAACATGTCGCACCCGAAAGAGATGCCGCATATCGTACAGCCCATGAAGCAACCGACACACCTGCATCATGTTTTTTAAACAATGCTTCCGCACCGGCCGACATATCGGCAAGCATACCGCCCTTGACCGGCTCCATCACAATGATCGGTTTTTTATGCTTAAGCGCAACATCATGCAACTCACCGGCTTTACCGCGCAGAATATCGATATAATTAAGTTGAAGCTGAACAAACTCCATTTCCGGATGAACCGTAAGAAGATGATCCAGCAGCTCTGTCGTACCGTGGAATGAAAAACCGATATGCCTGCAAAGACCTTTTTTCTTTTGTTCCGAAATCCAATCGTAAACACCCGCTCTGACAGCACTTCGCTCATTACCGTCATCAAGTGAATGGACCAAATAAAAATCAAAATAATCAAGCCCGCAGTTTTTCAATGATTCATTAAAAATCCTGTCACAATCCTTCGGTCCCGAAACCATCCAAGGCGGCATCTTATCCGCAACCATATATGAATCCCGGGAATGACGGGATGATAATGCCTTCTTTACCTTGCTTTCCGAACTGCCGTAAACATAAGCGGTATCAAAATAATTAAACCCCGCATCCAAATACATATCGACCATCCGCGAAGTCTCATCAACCCCCGGCAACCTCATAAGCCCGAACCCCAATTGTGCATACTTCGGACTCAAACTCAAAACATCCTGATGTGTCATATAAATCCCTCCGTTATATTTAATTTAACCCAATTTTATTTATGCAATATTATATCAATCAATAATAAAATATCAACAGGTAATAATAATGACGCAACAAAATATCATGAAAATTTCCGTACACACTATCATAGATTTTATTCTCCGCTGCGGTGATATCGACAACCGATTTTATGACTCTGCAGCCAAATTCAGAGGATCGGCCGCTCATCGAAAAATCCAACAGGAAACAGGTGCAAATTACAAAAAAGAAGTCTCTTTAAAACTGGAAACAACGATAGCGGAAATCCCCGTATTGATACAAGGCAGAGCCGACGGCATCATAACCGATCCCGACGGCAACATAACGATCGACGAAATAAAAACAACGACCCTGCCTCTCGATTATATATACAACCAACATGAACTGCACTTCGGACAAGCAATGTGTTATGCATACATGTACATAAAAAACCTCGAAAAACCTCTTGAATCGATCACCGTACAACTGACTTACTATCAGCTTGATTATGATGAAATAAAAAAATATCACCGTCATTATACATATCCCGAGCTCGAATCATTCTTTCACGACCTGTTGCACAAATACGGTTCATGGCTCCGTTTTGAAAAATCTTGGAAAGAAAAAAGAAACAACTCGATCGCATCAATCGAATTTCCCTTCGAATCATACCGAAAAGGACAAAGAGAATTTGCCGCTTCGGTATATCGTTCAATAATATCCGGCAACAATTTATACGCAACAGCACCGACCGGAGTCGGTAAAACAATATCAGTTTTATTTCCGTCGATAAAAGCAATGGGAGAAGAAAAAGCAGAAAAACTTTTTTACTTCACCGCCAAAACCGTCACACGAACAGTCCCCGAAGAAGCGATTTCATTAATGGTAAGCACCGGTCTTAACTTCAAATCAGTAACACTCCGCGCAAAAGATAAAATGTGCCCTAATGAAGAATGTTACTGCAATCCCGATCGATGCCAAAGAGCACAAGGACATTATGATCGTATAAATGATGCGATTTGGGACCTCATTAATAAAAACGACCTGATAACCCCTGCAATAACAATGGAATACGCACAAAAACACAAAATATGCCCGCACGAATTCGCATTGGATATCGCACTTTGGAGCGACCTTGTGATAGGCGATTACAACCATATCTTCGACCCGTCATCATATTTACGTCGCTTTTTTGATTTTATCGATGATAAAAAATACATCTTTCTCTTTGATGAAGCACACAACCTCGCCGACCGTGTACGAGATATGTATACAGTCTCAATGCGAAAAAACGCTTTCACATATGTAAGAAAACGCCTGACAGACAAAGACCCGCACTCTGCGCAAGTCCGCAAAACCCTCAGACAGATTAATGCATATTTTGTTGATGTTCGAAAAGAAAACGAAAATAATTGTGCTGTTCCCGAACAAGACTTTGTTTTCAACGCTTTGTTGATCCTTTTTTCAAACGCTGCAGGAGAATGGCTTCTTTCAAAAAAAAGCATAAATCATGAACTGTACGGAGCCGTTACCGATTTATATTTTGAAATAAACATGTATTTGATGATATCGGAACTGTATGACGAACATTACACTACCCTGATCGAAATCAGTGAATTCGATGTTATCATATCATTATTTTGCATTGACCCGTCAGCCGTAATAAAAGAAGGTATTTCCCGAAGTATATCATCCGTCTTCTTTTCCGCAACACTTACCCCGTTAAATTATTATCGCGAGATCCTCGGCGGAAATCCCGAAGACAAAATCTTGTCATTACCTTCACCTTTCGACCCGAAACGATTGCAAATAATCATACATCGCGGTATATCCGTCAAATATACTGCCCGTGAAAAAAGTTACGTACCTGCAGCAAAAACAATATACACAACCGTTTCAAGTCTGAAAGGAAATTACCTTATTTTTCTCCCGTCATACACATACATGCAAAAAATCTATACCGTATTCAGTGAAAACCATCCCGATATAAAAACCTTACTTCAGACAGGTGACATGCCCGAAGAGGAACGTGCGGAATTTCTCGAACGATTCAGAGAAAACAACCCCGAAACACTTGCGGGTTTTACCGTACTCGGCGGTATTTTTTCCGAAGGCATAGACTTAAAAGGAGACAGATTGAAGGGATCGATCATCATCAGCACCGGTATCCCGATGATCAATCTGCGACAGGATCAAATCCTTGATTATTACAACAACAAAGGCATTGACGGATACGACTATGCATACGTATATCCGGGAATGAACAAAGTCCTGCAAGCCGCCGGTCGAGTAATAAGAACCGAAACAGACTCAGGTATTGTTTTATTGATAGATAACCGCTTTACAACAAAAAAATACCTCGAAATGTTCCCGAATCATTGGTCAAATCTGCATATCATCGATGATTCGGACGAACTGCCGGCACTCCTTGACAATAACGATCTTCTCAGGCAATAACCCGGACAACTCAACAACAATCCTCAACCGAACCGGCAAAACTTAAAACATCATCCGAATCCGACAAAGGACTGACCAGCAAGTTCCGATAAGCCTCGACGGTTTCACATTTTTCTCCGATAAATTTACCGTCACATGTCATAAAATGTTTACTGCGTTTAAGCGCAACCCCGAGAGCCTTAAGAACATCCGGGGTTATTTTGCAATACTTCCGCGCCTTGACGATCCTCGCCGCATATATCATTCCGATACCCGGGATCCGAAGCAATTGTTCAAAATCCGCTTTATTGACTTCAATCGGATAAATATCAATATTCCGAAGAGCCCATGCAGCTTTGGGATCCAAATCCGAAACCAAATCAGCAGCATCACCGGGAGTGATCTCTTCGGGAGTAAAACCGTAAAGTTGCATCAATCTGTCCGCTTGATACAAACGCTTCATACGCCATGAAGGAGTTGACGCAAAATCCAAATCCTCATACCCGACAGCCGGAATTTCATATTTATACGGTGTATAATAAACCCGCTTTAAATCATATTTTGAATACATCGCCTGTGACAGCCGAAGAATTTCATAATCACTTTCATCCGTACTCCCTGCCATAAGCTGTGTTGTCTGCGAAGTCGCAAAATGCGGAGCAAAACGTCCTTTATCACCCTGCGTCGCCTTTATCAACGAACTTATTCGATGCATGGGAGTCAATATATTTTCTTTGGTTTTATTCTTTGCGATCTTATCATAACCTTCACTTTTCGCAACCTCAATATTCACACTCAACCTATTCGCATAAAACCCCGCCTGTCGTATAAGCTCCGCATCCGTACCCGGCATTATCTTCGCATGTATATAACCCTTGTATCCGTGTTCATCACGAATGCATTTCAAAGTCTCAACAATCAACTCAGTCGTATAATCCGCATTTCTGTAAATCGCCGAAGTAATAAAAATCCCGCGCTTATTTTCAATCGCCCTGTCAACCGACAACTTCGCCAACTCCCCGGGAGCATTGGTATAACGCTTCCTTCTCTCATTCCCCGCACGACACCCGCAATAAGCACAATTGAACGTACATTCATTTGACATCATAACCTTTGGCACCTTAGGAAGACTGCCCCCCGATTTAAACTCACTCCTGATCGCATCCAAATCCGGAACACAAAATTCATCATTATCACTGACATCAAAACAAGCATCTTCCCGCATCAACTCAATTTTTTCATCAACACTCAACTCATTTTTAATCACATAACCGACCATATCCCGGTCCTTTCCGGAAAAACACAGCACCCGAGTGAAGTTTCCGTATTCATATTGATTAATTATACTTTTTTATGTCTGTATTGTAAATATGTGGTATATTGATGTATAATAGGTGCGTGACAGGAGGAATAGTTCATATGAAAAAATTGGTTTCCGGATTAGTTTTATGTTTTACATTGATATTTGCATTAATTACATTGACAGCATGCGGAAATGAAACAAATGCCCTGAACGCGCGTATTACAGAATTGGAGCGAGATAACGCTGAGCTTCAAACAACGATTTCATCCTTACGCACAGAACTTGAAGTAACGCAAACCAATCTTACGAACACACAAACCGAACTGTACAACCTGCAAACCGCAATTGAAGAAGAAGCCGAACAGGCAACGCAACAAGACGACCAAAGCGGACCTCTCGCAATCACATACGGCGGACAACCCAATCCCGACATGTCATGGCCGCTCAGTTACGGCGAACTGCGACTGGGACTGCGCATCGACTTCAACGACTTTGACGACGACGTCGAAATAACCTGGCACTCCGGCAACGAAGACTTCTACACAGTCGAACCCGGCGAAGACGGCACAACAGCAACAGTAACACCCCTCGCAGTCGGAGACGCACAATTGACCGTAACGGTCGGCGACCAAGAAACCAAAAGCTGGGTAAGGATCACCCGAGATACATAACACGGAGAAAAAAACATGTTCCGCTTTCTTACTGACAGAGTCACGATCCTCGTTATATTGACAATATTATTAATAATGTCGTCTTTTGCAAAAGATTATGACTTCATCAACAACATAACCCAACCGGAAAACAAAGCCTTAATAACTCACGACCAAAACCCGCAGCATCAAACACCTGATGAAGAAGCAGAAGATCAACAACCCCCGATAACAGACCCCGGATTAACAAACACAACGATCGAACTCACCGCACCTGCATTTCTCCCTGTCGGTGAAACTTTGCAAATAACCGCAACTCTGACCGGCAACGAAGCAGGACAGAGTTGCTTACTCACGTGGTTTATCAATGATGAAATCGTCAAAGACGAATGGATCATAACAGGCACCGAAATCCCCGGCTTCACACACAACATCGAATACACCCGCACCATGGACGAAACAATCGAAATCAAAGCATCACTCCGCTATACGACACTGTCAAACGAATCACATGAAATCGAAGCAAAAAAAACAATAATCATCGAAAACCACAGCTTATCGTACTGGGCAGAAAAGGATGCCGCACGTGTACTGGGTATGGTAAAGTCTCTGTATAACGGAGATTTTACGTTGGAATGGGCACTTGAAAATGATTATGATGATTATGATAAAGAAGTATATATCAACGCTAACGGCTACACCAGTGAAACCGAATATCTGATTTGGGTCAACCGTTGTTTTCAAAGGGCAAACATCTTTAAAGGATCCGGTGAAGCAGGCGAATGGGAACTGTATGATGCATTCATCATAAGCACCGGAGGATGGAGAGACAGCACCCCAAGAGGAGTGACAACAATACCG
>Ga0123356_10004334_pt1 | contig 14679 bp, 12 predicted proteins | sample TergutEmb28metaG_2_FD_92546 | JGI IMG/M metagenome (GOLD analysis project Ga0123356, IMG submission 92546) | Embiratermes neotenicus P3 segment gut microbial communities from Petit-Saut dam, French Guiana - Emb289 P3 | ecosystem: Host-associated > Arthropoda: Insects > Digestive system > Gut ... | reverse complement strand
GGGTATTTCGTCCTACGGGTATTACGGCTGTTTTCTAATGGCGGAACAGAAAAACTGGCTCACTACATGTCAGTCATGCTCCGCCTTCTGGCTGTCCTTTTTGTGTACGTAATATTCGGCGTTTGTTTTAACGGATTGCTAGATTCCGTTACGGCGTTACGGGCAGGAAATGTTGGAAATGAGCATCTTCTAGGTACGACTTATGCCTTTCTTGTTCTGCAATTAATCATAGATGCTTTGCCATATGCTTTTAATGTGCTTATTCTTTTTACGGCATTACATCTGCTGGACGAGATGCGTGTAGATCGTTATTCAGCAGAAACAGTAAGGGCGGCAGCGCAATATCCAGGCTTTGCACGACAGCCCTTGTGGTAATGATCCTTACAAATGTTAGCTTCAATCTGCTTCAATTCTTATTCGTAAAGTCGCTGGTGGTGACAAACGGCTCGGTGCGAATCCCGATATTCTCAATCACATTCGTACTGGCTGCGTTACTGCTAACGCGGCTTACTGCAGAGAGCAAGCAACTCAAAGACGATAACGATATGTTCATCTAGGAGTGCGTTATGGCTATACGAATACATCTAGATGAAATCTTGAAAGATAGAAAAATGACCTCAAAAGAACTATGCGCTCTAGTGGGCATAACAGAGGCTAATCTGTCTATCCTGCGCAGCGGCAGGGCAAAAGGTGTTCGGTTTGGAATGATTAATAAAATCTGCTGGCACCTACGCTGTGATGTTGGCGACATTTTAAAATTTGATGGAAATCTGGAGGACAACGATGATGAAGCGTAGGGCAACCATAATAGCGATTACCATAAGCTGTGCCTTAATACTATGCGCACTTACAGGGTGCCAACTTGCAAAAGAAAACACAGCCGTGAACACATACGAAGATAGGTTGATCGGCGTTATTATCACAACGGAACACCTTGACCTAATTGATTTCGAAGGTAACCCAAACAACGATTCCAACAACGCTCAAAGCCGTATCTATGCCACCTTCGTTTCTAAGACGCATGTAAACGAGGAGACTGGCGCAGAAATCCTGACACATGAATATGTCTTTGAAAGTATCGATGGTATCCAATTCTGTGTTCCAACCATAAAAGCAACTGAAGAAAAAGACGGCTACGTTGCTACGATGTCTGACCTTGCCATCAGTGACGCGCATGTAAACCTCCATTACAGTGATGATGAAAACAGGGTAGCTATAGAGGGAACAGTTTTCATTACTTCATCAATCAAGGAGAACACATACTATTTCATTCCTATTTATTAGAGTGCAGATGGGAGTGTCTATGCTGTTGCTGGTAATGGTTTTATGGTAAACAGCGAATCATACACCGAGGGTACTGCCTTCTCTCATACACTGGACGAAACAACAACAATAACTGAAAACGGAAGGTCAAAGACGGACAGCTCATCTATTAAAGTTTCGATCAGCGTTATGTATGCACCGGAGAGCATTGTCATTTTACAAATGAACTCTGGCAACACAGTGATCTCTCGAACCGAGTACAATCCGAGCGAAATGCCCGATGATTTGACACTTGAAACAGAAGCAGCCTATTTCATCGTCGAAACGCATAAGCTGGACAATATAGGAAATTCGGTAATATCCCGCGAAATATATAGCAGTGACGTAGAAGGCATCGAAACTTTCTTTACCCGCGAAGATGGATTTTGTGTGAAACAAGGGACACGGATAATTAACAGATAATCAGACCACCAGACTTGCTGGGATAATGTCACGTTCCCTCCGTCCTGCCGCACCGTCCTCATTGTCCCACGGCATCACCGTAAAAACAGCTATCGCGCCTGCATTAAAACCAATTTTCAGATATATGCAAACCTGCTAGGGAATACAATCATTATTTGCATATTGCTTGTGCTAGAATCGCAACAGCAGTTAGAGTAAAAGCAACGTTAAAAAACGGAGGGCTATCAAATGAACGACAGTAGAAAAGCTGAAGTTATTGGCAAGAAGGACTTTTCAATACTGGACTCGGTTACATTGAACAGTGAAGGTATGGCTGTTATTACACTGCCGCGAGAGGCATTGACTGACATCCTTTCAGCCTCTTTGGTTGCGGAGTTCCCCAGATGCATTAAGGATCTAAGCCAGGTTTGCATAGACCTGAAAGGCCCGGACTGCATGGATGCGATGGGAAACATTGACCGTGTCAGAGAGATGGTTATCCAGGATATTCTGATTAAGGACCGCTTTGCCGCTTGGCAGCTGGATATCATCAACGCTGGTGGCAGATAGCCGTTAGCTTACAGTTATCTGGCTGTTATGCAACCTCTGATTAAACGCCAGATAATTCAGATTAATACACTAGTAAGGCTTGGATAATGAGGCTGAGCAGCTATCTGATACTGTCCGAACGACTCCAGCGCGGAAGCTATGCGCTGCAAAATGGCATGACAGGCGCAGTCGAGCTGATTAGCGAGCCACTACACGACGCCTTACTGCAACTGATGCAATCAAGTGACCCGCAGCAGACTGTTATCGATGAGCAGATCTTCTCCACAGAGCTCATCGAGACATATCTGGAGCGCGGACACTTCACCGAGCTCAGCCATGCGCAAGAACGCGAACTGCTTGAAAAAATTGCATCCGCCCTGCATCAGGTCGCGCGCTCGCGCCCATCGGTGGTAATCGTGCCCGAACTGGACTGCAACTACCGCTGCGTCTACTGTTTCGAGCGTACCCTGCAAAAAGGCCTGAAAACCCAAAGAACTAATATGGATAAGACCGAGGTCGACGCTGTTTTTGCGGCTATCGACCAGTTGGCTGCTGGCAGTGACGGCATCGGGCAGGTGGTTTTGTACGGTGGCGAGCCGCTGCAGCAGAAAAATCTGAAACTGATTGAGCAAATCGTCAGCGCCGGCGAAGCACGCGGCATCAGCTTCATGGCGGTATCAAACGGTCATGATCTAAACGCGTTTCTACATCTATTTTCTGTGGATAAGATCTCAGCCCTTCAGATTACAATTGACGGCTTACAGGAAGTTCATGATCGGCGACGTGTTGCCCTGGATGGTAGCTCATCTTTTCAGAGGATCATTGAGAATATCCGCCTGGCTATCGAAGCTACTGATGTCAAGATAGTGACTCGCATCAATCTGGATGACCAGAATTATCCTGGGTTTGTTGATCTGCTGAAGGTCTTTGAGCGGGAAGGCTGGCTGAATCACAGTCAGATTAGCATCAATGCCGCCATTGTTCACGTGTACGATAGTTGCGGAGCAGCCAGTCCGCTACAGGATGTCAGCCAGATTCGTGCTGAGCTGGATGAGGTGCTCAGCAGCTACAACAACATCTTGCTAGGCAGTGCTGAAGCTATAACCGGAAGCAGCGTATTAAGCGCCCTGGTCTATGACCGGCCAAGTTCCCTGCGCAGCAGTTTTTGTGCTGCCTGCAGTGGAATGTACATCTTCTTACCTAACGGTCAGGTTTCTTGCTGTTGGGAGGCGATCGGTGATCAGCGCAGTCTGATAGGTAGCTATTCAGCTGAAGGGCTGGAGCTGGACGAGCAGCGAGCCGAGCTTTGGTTTGGGCGATCAGCTGCAATGATCGATGAGTGCGCCGACTGTCGGTATAGCCTGCTATGTGCGGGTGGCTGTCCACAGCAGGCTGGTGCAACTGATGAAGCGCTATACCAAGCCAATTGCTGCGACTTTGCCAAGTCATACGGCTGGGTACTGGCTGATGCAGTCGAAGGCTTCCTAAAAGTTGGCGGCTTGTAGGGACAAGAGGGGCGGGGCGTTTCGGTGACCAGTGGGTCAATGGGGACGGGGCGTTTTGTCCCACTTTTTAAGTGGCATTCCTCAGCAGCCAGGTTCACACTGGGGAAAGTGGGACAAAACGCCCCATTACCATCTTAAAAGCCAGTAAACAAGCTCACAAGTAGCGCTGTCTGCATAAGACACGCCTTGTTGTTTCATCGGTTAGAGTTATCACATGCTTGTTTATTCAGGCTGTCAGCCACCAGCTCCGGCAAGGCTTAACGCTCCTACCATCCAAAGGTCCGGGACGTGGTGCCACCGGAGCTGGGACGCTGTCGCTGCTAATAGAGACCTGCCAGGCGAAAACCCGTCGTGGCTCATTGTAATGTGGGTGCAGCAGACAGGGTCAGGTCACATTCATGCCCTTGGCTGACCTACACGAGAAAAGGTTACAACATGAAGACCTATGATGTAAATGCCGGTGTTGATGTTGGCAAGAGTTTCCATCACATATATGCGATTGGACACTCCGGGGAAGTGCTTGCTGACCGACGGATCAACCAGTGCGAGCAAGAGCTGACAGATACCTTCACTGAGCTGCTCTCTTTTGGAAGCGTACTTGTTACTGTCGATCAGCCAAGTAACATAGGATCCCTTACAATCGCCTGCGCACGCAGGGCGGGATGCGATGTGGCTTATCTGCCAGGACTTGCCATGCGAAGGGCTGCTGGCATCATGCCTGGGGAAGCCAAAACCGACAGACGTGATGCCTTTGTCATCGCTATGACCGCAAGCAGTCTACCTGGGGCGCTAAGACGTGTTCCAGACCGTAGTGGTATAAAGGCTGACCTGGCTGCACTGGCATCATATGACGATGACTGCAGATGTGACATGACACGAGAGATAAACCGCCTAAGAGCACATCTGCTTGAGGTGAGCCCTCTCTTCGAAAGAACCCTGGGCGACTCTGTGACCAGCTCATTTGCCTTGAAACTGCTAAATCGCTTCGGTGGACCATGGGGAATGCATAAAGCCGGAAAAGCAGCTGTAATACGCTGGGCAAAAAAACAGAAGCGCGTACCGAGAAAACTTTTCGATCGTCTAATCGAAGCTGCATTCTCCAAGCAGGAGATGCCAGCTGGCGCCTGCTTACGCGAGGAGTTAGCCATACCGGCTTGTGCAAGCAGGATACTTGAGCTCATCGCAGTCAGAAAAGATATTGAAAGAAGAGTTATTGAGCTTCTCTCCGATGATCCTGGCTACATCGCACTCATCACTATCCCCGGCGTCGGGGTAAGGACAGCGATGACTTTCTTGCTGTGCGTAGATATCGCTGCCTTCCCATCAGTAGACCATCTGGCATCCTATGCCGGACTGGCACCCAGGACACATCAGTCTGGCACTTCGATTAAAGGTGAGAGCGCGGCTCGCACTGGCAACAAGGCGCTTAAGAACGCTTTGTACCAGTCAGCCTTTGCAGCTCTACGTTCTGACCCCCACGCCAAATGGTACTACGACAAGAAACGCGCAGAGGGCAAGACGCATAACGCTGCATTGATAGCACTTGCTCGGAGAAGACTTAAGATTATGTACGCAATCGTCAGGGATCTACGACCTTACCAAACTGTCGCGTAAGCCTGACTGTATTGACCATATCTACATGGCTTCAACAGGGGGCTTAGTTTGTCTTGTAGAGAAAACGATATACACTGCATTTAAATGCCCTAAATCTTGAAACACACTCGAAAACCGAGAATGAGGCAATCAAGAAAGAGCCTGAAAATATCATGAATATCGCTTGACAAAGAGATAGAGACACGTCCCCATTGACCCACCCATTGACCCACTGGTCACCGAAACGCCCCGTCCCTCTTGTCCCTATTTTGCCAGTGAGTCGTAGAAAGCCAGTTTTTCCCTGATCAGCTCCGGAATATCCAAATCGTATGGACACCGCTCCACGCACAGACGGCACTCACTGCAGTCGCGCGCAGCCTCGAAATTCCTTGCCGACCTGGCAACAACGCTCTCCATCGGCATGCGCCTGTACATGCTCTCAATAGTCAGAATGCCACTGATGTTGATGCCCTCAGTACAAGGCTGGCAGTAATCACAGCGATGACACCAGGAGCCCCCCAACTCGGCTCTGACCATCTCAATCGCCGCCGCTTCTTCTGTGGATAAACCCTCGCCTGCTTCTATGATTGCTGCTATCTCTTGCATCTCAACCAGCTTCTCGATACCAGGATCAGGCACGACATGGTCGAACTGAGTCAGGTATTTGATAGACAGGTTGGCGTCGCTGAGAAGTCCTCCACCGAAGGGTTTCATGGCTATGAAACCCATGTCTAGCTGCTTTGCCAGTGGAACAGCCTCCGCCTCTGCTTGATCATCGACATAGTTAAACGGTAGCTGCACGGCGGCGAATAATTCATCTTGCATAATCTCAATAGCCAGTGGAATGCTGTGGCTAGAAAAAGCCGGAAACCGCACTTTACCAGCAACAACAGCTTCCATCATACCATCGTAAGCCCCGTTCTTATCCAGAATTCTCGCGTAGTCATTTTCTGTCGTGATGTTGTGGTGCTGGTATAGATCCACGTAGTCGGTACCCAGGCGTCGCAAGGTCAGGTCAAGGTTTGCTAGAAAGGTCTGCTTGTCCTGAGCGCCGGACTTGGAGGCGATGACCAGGCTGTCGCGCGGTACGTCGCGGATCGCCAAGCCGATTTTTTCTTCGCTGTCGGTGTATCCATTGGCGGTGTCGATGAAGTTCACACCAAGGTCGATGACGCCGCGCACCACCTGAACTGCGTCCGAAACGCTCAGGCGCTGAATCGGAATTCCGCCCATCGCCACCCTGCTGACCATGAGCTCAGTTTTGCCAAAACGTATTTTTTGCATGGTTTCCTCCCAGTTTGAAGTATGTGATTGCAGTGCGAATAGAAGCTGAAGAGGCAGCAAGGTATCTGCCAACTGTTAGCCCTACCGTAGACCGCAACACCAGAGAGATTCTAGCGTGTTAACTAAAAAACCACAATCCAACGCAGCCTCCAGCAGAGCAGAAATCGACAGTCTGACGCTTTACACAGATAACAATAACAAGCATCCAAATCATCTGGATAAAACCTCGCTCATTCGCCCGAAGCATAGAACGAGCCCATTCAACTCTGCGTTCGCTGGGTTTGCCAGAAAGCCTGAGTCTGTCACCAAACGCAGCAGCCAGTGTTTCTAGCCGTAATCAAAGGAGTCGGCAGCACCTCCCACAAACGCGACGACGGAGTATACGTCGTCCCCATCGACAGCTTAATGCCATAAGGTAGTCTATTTGCTTCAGCAGAAGAGATAAAGCTATGTGGAGATAACCACGCTCGCTGGTTATCTGTCTTGTTAAACCGTAGTACATTGGTATGGTAGTTCAACACTCGACCTAGATAGCATTGCTTCATTCTGAAGGTGTAACTGGCTTCTATTCTCTACAGAGATGACACCATCAGCTTCATCATTTTATCCTGTGCTACTTAGATACATATCAAGCATTTCTCCATTCAACTCCCGCAATTGTCTTTGAGTGCTATTTTCATCGAAGTAATGAAGATTCATTTGCCTCCGAGTCTCTGTTTTCTCGAAATCAATTTCACCATATGCAGGAAGCTCTTGGTTGATACTTACTATCACACCGTTACCAAGTATCGGATGATGAACCTCGTCGCCAACAGAAAACTCGAGTGCCTGCGCAGCATCATTCAGCTCAACGTAGGTCTTGCTTGCATGAATAAGGTTATCGTCAAGTTCAACAATATAGTCCACTCCGACTCTTTCAGTATCGAAGATAAAGCGCGATGGGTATTTAAATGAGCCATTGAAGTTTGTGCCTTCAGCATCAGTGAGCACCAGTTGGTTCATAGCTCGAGTGAAAGCAACAAAAGCAAGTCTTCTTTCTTGTTCGATATCGGATTTGTTTCGTGCTCGGCTGCCTGGTAAGATGCCTTCATTCATCCCGACAACAAACACAACAGGAAATTCGAGACCTTTTGCTGTATGGATGGTCATCATCTGCACCTTACTGTACTGATCGTCCATATCTTGAGTTGTTAGAAGGGTGATATCTTGCAGGTATTCTTCAGGACTGACTCTGTCATCTTCTGCATTCTTCTCATATAGTGAAATGGATTGCTTCAACTCTGACAGATTATCAAGCCTCTCGTCCTCACCTGAACGGCGCAGCATTGCTTCATATCCGGATCTGTCAAGGATATAGATAACCGTATCTGACACTATCGTCCGCATCGAAGAGATAATGTCACTATTCCTGAAGTCGTTAATCAGGTTATAAAAATCACAAATTGACTTTATCTGGAATTCAGGATATGAGTCTGGGCGTTGCATTATTTCTATGAAGGCTTCAAGCTGTGTAATTCCTTTGTTTGCAGAGGTTTCCTTCACTAATTGATACTTTCTAGGCCCAAATCTTCTTGCTGGATTATTGTGAACCCTCTCAAAAGAAATATCATCACCGAAAACCAGTAGCCGTAAGTAGGCAAGGGTGTCTTTTACTTCTTTTCGCTGATAGAAGCCAGTACCTGACAATACCCGATACGGCAAATTAGCTCCAAGCAATGCTTCTTCGAATGACCTTGAGACATGGTGTGCTCTATAAAGAATCGCTATGTCTGAAAGGCGCAGCCCCTGCTCTTGCATAGCTTTGATATTGTTGGTAACGAACTCGGCTTCTAAGCCACTTGTTTTGGCATGGAAATAGACCACTTTGCCGTCTTCTTTTCGGACTGGAGTAGAGTACTTTTCCAGCCTCAGGCTGTTTTTCTTTATCATCTCATTCGACGACTTAATGATGTTTTGCAAGCTTCTGTAGTTTCGCCTTAGCTCAATTGATTTGCAATTAGGATGGTCTTTGTCAAAATCGACTAGATATCTGATGTTTGCACCTCGCCACTCATATATGGTCTGGTCTGGGTCGCCGACGATGAAGTAGTTATGGTGATAGCCTGCAAGAATGTATGATAAGTTGCGTTGTCGGCCTGATATATCTTGATACTCATCGACCATTACATACTGGCAACGCTTCTGCCATTTATCTCTTGCCGACTCAGACTTTTCGAGTATAAAAAGAGAAAAGTCTATTAAATCATTAAAATCAAGCGCATTGGATTTACGTTTACGATATATGTACTCGAGCACAACGATTCGATGGATTCTCAGCACAATATCATGCGAACTCAGCTGGTCATATTGCAGTTCAGCTACAGTCTCGTCAATAGCTCGCAGCAAAGGCTCTTCGCTATCTCCGAGACGGAAATTATATCGTGCGTCCTCATGTCTCCTTAGACTTTCTCCTCGATGGTCAATGCTATCAACAAGGTTTGAAATAGTAACACTGTACTGTTGAATATCAAAAGACTCTGTATAATCAGCGATAATCGACTTGATAATCCTTTCAACATCTTCACCGTCGATAATCTGGAAGTCTTTTGGTACACCGATTACATACCCATCTTCTCTTATTATCTTCACAGCAATGCTGTGAAATGTGCCAATCATTCCTCCTGCACCATCCTCACCGATGGCATCAAAGATTCGCTTTTTCATTTCATTTGCTGCCTTGTTGGTAAAAGTTGCGCAGACGATATTCGAAGCAGGAACCCCCATTGCTTGCACCAGATAGCAAAAGCGAGTGGTAAGCGTTCTGGTTTTGCCTGACCCTGGCCCAGCAGCAACCCTTACATAACCTTCAGTTGTTGTAACAGCAAGTCTCTGATCATCATCAAGATTGTCAAGTAGATACATTTTTACCCCCATGCAAACTAGAATGAGCTGCCTTAATAAGAGTTCAACACTCACATACTTTTCACCACTGTTTACTCACAAGTGATTCGCCATATTAGCTGAAGAGGATTTTATGCCTTGGATGTACTGCCCATCAAGACAGCAAACATCCTGTTTATCCGGGTGAATGAAAGCCAGCAGGATGACTGATGTTTATTACACCAACAAATAATAAAACCCAGCCAAAATCCGAAGAAAGATTTCCGGTTTCTCGTTTGCTTCCCGAGTGCTCCTAAAGTCAAGCGATTTGATTTGCATAAACTTTCAGGGAATACTGTTATCCCTCAATCGTCTCCGTCAGAGAAAGGAACACATAGCTGATGTTTTTACTTAGGTTTTCTTCTTTCAGTTCACATTCCCAAACAACAAACACTCTCCAACCAAGACTCTCAAGTTCAGCAATTTTACGCTGGTCACGCTCTTTATTCTTGGTGAACTTCATTGTCCAGAATTCCTGATTTGACTTTGGCATCGGAAGGTTACATGTTGGGCATCTATGCCAGAAACAACCGTTAACAAATATTGCAATCTTACGACCGGGATAAGCAATGTCAGGTCGTCCAGGAACCTTCTTCCACTGGAGGCGATATCCGGGAAACCCACCATCTCTCAAAATCGTTCGCATCGCTAATTCAGGCTTCGTGTCTTTTCTCTTATTAGCTTGCATAGATTTCGATATTGACGCTGAAGGCATAACTCACTCAGATTCGATTCGCGCCTTTAAGATTTGACCTAGTCGCTCCGGTATTCCAACAACCAGAGCGTTGCCCATACAAAAAGCTCGCTTTACATCTGACATACCTGTGTTTGTCCATCCGGGTGGAAATCCTTGAAGTAATTCCAATTCCTCTGGCACTAAACGGCGAAAACGCCCACTTTTTACTTGTACAACGTGTTTAAACCGCGATGCTGCTTTGCCACCTTCACCGGTCAGTATTGTTCGAGATGGCTGGTCAAGGCTTTCCGGGAACACCATTCCTCCTTCAGAATATTTATACTCAAACCCAGTTTGCTTATTCTTTCTATGCTCGCTTTTAGCACCTTTTAAATACTGCCATCGGGAGAGTGAGTCATCATCGATAAAAAACTCCTCAGGTATAAGGTTTTCATCGATAAGAATGTCGCCTAGCAAGACCTTCTCGCCAGAAAAGACAGGAGTAGACTCTGCTGTATAGACAGCACCGTTCTGCATCAGTCCTGCATTTGAAAAAGGTGAAGCTTTATGGCCAGTACCAAAGGATTGCGAAACAATGTATGGGTCAAGGTCAATACGGAACTCAGAGGCACTGCTAGGGTCAAAAGATAAGGGGAATGCTTCTGATATGATGCCTGACTGGCTCAGTTGGTCTTCCATATCCCATTCGTGTGCATTTATTTCTGCAAGCAAATATACACGACGACGCCTCTGAGGGAAGCCATAGTCAGCAGCATTAATGATGCGCCACTCTACAGAATAGCCTAGTAGTGCAAAGCACGAAAGCATAATCGCAAAGTCACGGCCTCGCTGAGATGTCGGTGATTTCAGCATCCGATCCACATTCTCTAATATGACAAACCTTGGCTTTTTCATTTGTAGAAAGCGGTATATCTCCCACCAGAGAACACCTTTCTTGCCTTCAATCCCCTCGGCTTGAGAAAGAGGTTTGGCAACGGAGTAATCTTGACAGGGAAAGCCAGCAACCATAAGCGTATGGCAGGGGATATGGAGCTCGCCACGTTCAGCTTTATCCAGCGCAATAGCAATATCTTCATTTGAGTGTTGCTCGGGATTCTGAGAGTCAGGATCGAACCTTTGCACATAGCACTGATATGCAAACTGTCTACCTGTGGATCCTGGCGGCTCCCATTGGTTTGCCCAGACTATCTTGTAGCCATTACTTGCGGCTCCATATGGTGCTGGAAGACCTTCCAGAGCGAGTCTGAAACCACCGACACCAGCGAATAACTCAACAACACTAATCTGTGATTTTGGCATGATTCTTCCCTGTTGCAGTCATTTTTTCCATAGCATAGATTCTAAGCTATCCTGCGCCTGGGATCAAGTTTCGCCAATATCATTTTTTTCTTAGACGGTGCAGTTCGCTGGCAATATAACTCGCATTCAGCCAGAAAGACTTCTTGGTGACAAAGTCGCCTTGCGGGGTTTCGCACGTATCATTTCTATTTGATGCATGTGGTCTAACATGGACGCAAAGGTTCTCAGATTTCTTTGGTAACTCATGAGAACGGCCTTGAATGATGCGCGTTACCGTTTCTTTGAAGCAGGCTTTTGCATGAGTATCAATGTCATCAAGTGGCATTGTCCAAAACACTACATCTCGGAGCCTGCTTACTTCCTGTTTATCGGTTTTCTCTATTTCGAAAATAACAAACAAGTAGCGTGAAGATAAGTCATTGTACAAATCACTGTCTTCCCAATCCTGTTGGATTATTTCTCGATAGTCCATTGCAGGAAATGAGATATCCTCTTTCGGTACTCCGTTTGGTTTGATACGGATAGTTTTGACTTTCAAACCTGCTTTTTCGAAATCAAGCACTCTATCTTTTTCTCTAAGACCGAGAATGCGGTTTGTTATAGAAGCGAAGAAACCTTTTGCCTTGCTGTTTAGCTCAAACTGCGTAGCTAGTTGGCTGCTTGTTTTGCCAAGGAAAGGGGCGAAGCGACTCCTTACTAGCTCTTCGAGACTCATTTCTTTTTGGCGACCGTTTCTTGCTATCGCATGCCCATTCATACCTTTGTCGACAACAGTTCGCATATAAGATGCTTTTAAAGCAAATGCCCGCGGTTTTGCAGGGATACTTGAGAATGGTTGCGTGCGTGTGACACTGCTGTCAGAGGCTTTAGTTGTTGCCTCAAGATAGTTGGTGTCACCACCAGATAGCTCATGCGCTAAGCCTGATCGTATCTTATTTGCGATTAGCTCCCAATCTGCTTTTATTGTGAAGTAGTCTTCTCCTGGAACCGCCCAAAGATGAACTAACTTGAATTCGTAGTCGAATGGATCGACCTCATCATCGTGGAGATAGTGCATCAAAAGAACACTGCTAAGCTTCTTCATTAATGAGCTTGTTTCAAACCACTCATTAATAATGGCATGATAATCAATCATAGTTATGACTAAGCGCTCTTTGGGCACCAGCCTATCACCAGCAATTATTTTTAGTGGTGTAACCTTTAGCTCAATTCCCACTTTCTCAAAATCTGGAGCTTGCCTGGAGTTTAGGTCATATCCGAAATAATAGAACTCAACGGATTGACCAAACCCACCTTTTCCCTTTCGGTCAAGTCTTTGATCGTTTGGTATGTTTAGCTCTTTACGAAGTGTGGAACCTTCAAGGATCATTGCATAACGAACGATGCTATCGGCAGACGATGAATCGTAATCGATATCTGGGCTAGGCTGTCTCATTTGCATCTCCATTAATAATCTGTCTCTGATTGGCTCTCGCCTACCTTTTGGCTCGCCTTTTATGCCCACTCGCGAGTGGTGCTTCATTTAGGTTTTCGGTATCGTCAACTATTGTATTACTTGAAGTCTACCTTGGAGGTTATGATCCTCCGGGTCCTGGCAGAATCATCATCAGAAGATAGGTTGCTGTGATGGTGACTGCAAACATAATCACTGCGATTATTAGTTCGCGAACTTCGATGTATCGGATGCTTCGAACTTTCTTTTCTTTTGCCATGGTTTATCCTCCTCCTATAGGTGCTCGAGTATGAGGATACATGAACTTGAAGAATTGCTAGGCTATTATGTGGTTTCTGCTGTGACGATAGGATGCTTCTTTGCTTTCATTGTGCATTGAAGGTACCAAGCTTGAGAAGCGAGGGTTTATCCACATGAGAATGGTACTTGTTTGGGAGTTATGTTTCTTCGGGGATCTCTTCGAAGAGATTTGTTAGTTCGGGGGAGAGCATGCGGGCGTCCTCGGAATCTATTGAGATGAGCGATGGGTGCACGTCAGTTAGCTTGCCGTCGCGGTACATGAAGACGCGTTTGGACAGCGAACCGGGATTGTTTTCGTAGAAATCGCCAGCGATCTGCGCCAGCCGGATCGAGAAGAAGACGGAGGATTTGCTATTGATCGGGTGAGCCAGAACCAGGTCGCGAGTGGGGAAGGCCAGCAGCGATCCGTAGGTGCCGATCAGTTCGGGGTAGGTGGTGATGTTGTAGAGGATTGCTGCGACGAAGAAGTGGTTTTCGCTGACCGCGATGAGGGTGTCGCCGTTGATTTCGTGGCTCTCGAGTTCGAAATCGTAGTTCGCGAGCATGTTTTGGATTGCGGTTTCGTAGAGGGAGTCGGCAGGTGTGTTCCACTTGGCGATGAGCTCGGTGCTGACTGTCTGGATGACCGTTGGGAGGTCGAAAACCAGCACCTCGCGGAGAGTGTCGGCGAGGATGCGGCTAGAGGTTTTGTCCATCTCGAGTGTCTGAAAAAAATCGTTGTCGTAGAGGCGGATTGCGAGGTAGTGCCTGACATCGTCGTAGTTTTCCGCCAGCTTTTCAAAGGCTGCCTGAGCTTCTCTTGCGCTGATGACTGTGTCGAAGTGGCTGTTGATGAGCTGCTGGTATTTGCTTCGTCTGTTAGCCTTGCAGCTTTGCATGAGGTTGTAGAGACCGAAGACTCCACCGCCGAAGAGGTTGTCGGTGTCGTTGGTGATTTGAACCAATCCTTCTTGGATTTCGATGTGCAGTTTCTTGCTGGCGAAGTATCGGTTGAGGCATTTGAAAAAGTGCTCGTACTCTTGTGAGGTGAGGAGGTCTGCCCACTGGGGGACTTGTGAGTCGTGGTTGCTTGCTGGTGGCATAGGCGGCTCCGTTCGGGTGGGGACATCGAGCGCTGTGGGGCGGTTTGCGGCAGCGAGGCGCGGGGTGCAGGGTGATGTCGCGAGTTTCACCTTGAGCCTTGAGTATAGCGGAACCAGGTCGTTGACAAAACGGAAGGAGTTGGTGGCAAAAAATCGCCTTCGTCGGGGCCATCGCTTAGCGAAAACAGCCTCAATCAGCCTAAAACACCCTTGTGGGACAAGAGGGACGTGTCTCTATCTCTTTGTCAAGCGATATTCATGATATTTTCAGGCTCTTTCTTGATTGCCTCATTC
>Ga0123356_10004333_pt1 | contig 14681 bp, 13 predicted proteins | sample TergutEmb28metaG_2_FD_92546 | JGI IMG/M metagenome (GOLD analysis project Ga0123356, IMG submission 92546) | Embiratermes neotenicus P3 segment gut microbial communities from Petit-Saut dam, French Guiana - Emb289 P3 | ecosystem: Host-associated > Arthropoda: Insects > Digestive system > Gut ... | reverse complement strand
CGGTCAACTGTTGGGTGGGTTTTCACTTGTCGCTAACTCTGCGCCAATACCAATTGACATAACAATTCCCGCTAACGTAAACCAAGTAATTATCCGTTTGCAAGGGGGCGGAAGGCTTGGGTTTGTTGATGCATATTTTATAAACTTGGCGCCAACTGTAACAGGAGTAACTGTCAATCCGTCAGATATAGAAGTGCAAATAGGTACGACGCGGCAATTCACTTCGACAGTGCAAGGGTTAAATGACCCTTCACAAGCTGTAACATGGAGCGTTTCGGGCAATAGTCATGCAGAAACGACCATAAATACAAGCGGTTTATTAACAGTTCACGCTGATGAAGCCACAGCCTCATCACTCACGGTAACTGCTACTTCGGCGGCAAATACGGCATTTTTCGGCACGGCGACAGTTGAAGTAGTTGAACATGAGCCAATTGTCGCGGTGACGTCCATTGAGATAATCCCAAACGCGATAATGTTAAACAGGGGTAGCAGTTATACATTCGGTGCAGCTGTCACTGGCACAAACGCGCCGCCGACCGGTGTAACATGGGAAATTTCGGGCAATGAATCCGTCGGAACATTTATAAACGCAAGTGGCTTTTTAACAATAGCCGCTAACGAAACTGCGGAAAACCTCACGGTCACAGCACGTTCGACACACACAAATACTATTTCCGGCACAGCTACGATTACGGTCAATAAACCAACACAAACCTTCACAATCTCGTTTAATCTTAACGGAGCTACGGGAACTGCTCCAACACCGAGAACAACAGGAACGGACGGAAGACTTTCAAGCTTACCAACTCCTACAAGAAGCGGACATGATTTTGACGGTTGGTTTACAGCACAAACAGGCGGGTCACGAGTAACAGTAAATACAGTTTTTTCAGCTAATGACACTGTTTTTGCACGTTGGACGGCTACAAGCGGCGGTAATAATCCCGGCGGTGGCGGGGGTGGTGGTAGCGGCGACTCCGACACAACAACACAAGCCCGCACGATTACTTTCAATCTCAACGGCGGCTCTCTAAGCAGTAGCACAGCAAATTTCACTCGCACAACACAAACAAGCGGTATATTGGCGGTAGCTCAAAGACCTGCGAATCCGACAAGAGCCGGTTATACCTTCAACGGTTGGTTTACTGCGGCAACAGGCGGCACACAGCGCGACATCGCAAGCTTTGCATTTACAGCAAATACTACTCTTTTTGCACAGTGGAGCGCTATTACAATATCTTTTAATCTTAACGGCGGTACATCAGCAATTAACCCTTTAAATCCGAGAACGGTAAATGAAAATGGCAGAGTTACGCTCCCGCCCTCTCCGACAAGAGCAGGCTATACTTTTGCAGGGTGGTTTACATCAGCCACAGGGGGAACAGAAGTAACTGCAAACACGACATTTTCAGCCAACGCTACCATCTTCGCTCAATGGAATATTGCGAACAGCGGGCTCGGTGAAAGCTTCACCACTGCCGATGCATTGGTCATTTTAAGAGCAGTTGCAAACTTAATAACATTAACATCTGAACAGCGAGCAAGATATGATTTAGACGGGAACGGAATCATCACAACAAATGATGCGCTTGTTATTTTAAGGATTGTGGCAGGAATAATTAAAGTGGCATAAAATTAGTTTCTACTAATCCAAAAACCTGCTAAGAAAAGGAGAAAAGAAAACATGAAAAAGCGCATTATATCTATATTTATTGCGGTCGCAATAATTCTTCCTGCTTTACCGTCAATAACTGCCTCAGCAGAAGAACCTTTTTCCATGCAGGGACCAACGATTTCAGCGGGAGATGGCAACTCGTTTGCGATTACACAGGATGGTCAGTTATGGGGGTGGGGCTTCAACGGCGCATATCGGGTGCTTGGTGACGGTTCATCACAAGAAAAATTTGTTCCCGTTAAAATATTAGATTCTGTTGTATCTGTTGCCACTGGCACCAACCAAAGAAGAACAATGGCTATGAGAACCGACGGAAGTCTTTGGGAATGGGGAATAGATTCTTTTAGCGAATCTTTTAGAGTAAATACAACGCCTGTAAAAAAATGGGACTCTGTAGCCTCCGCTGCACCTTCCAGTCCTACATATATAATTCAAAACGACGGTAGCTTATGGAGTAGTGGACGGCGGGACTTTATTGGTCTTGGTGAAGGAATAGATTCTGTTCCTCTAACCCGACTAATGGATTCGGTAGTATCTGTTTCTTCAAGCGGTCATCACACAATGGTGATTAAAACCGACGGAAGCCTTTGGGGGTGGGGAGATAATTACTACGGTAGTATTGGCGACGGTGGTAGTGGTATAAGTGCGAGGCGGTATACGCCTGTAAAAATAATGGATTCTGTCGTGTCAGTTTCGGCGGGTAGCGGACACACAGCGGCAATTACAACAGACGGAAGCCTTTGGGTTTGGGGGCGCAATAATAATGGACAAGTAGGTAACGGAAAGAGCGGTCACCGTGATGATTTTAACAGAACACCTGAGCATAGTAGCACACCCGAAAAAATAATGGATTCTGTGGTATCAGTTTCGGCAGGCGGCGAACATACGATGGCAATTAAAACAGACGGAAGTCTTTGGGGCTGGGGAGGTAATGACGACGGTCAGGTGGGCAACGGAACGACAACAAACCAATTGACACCTATAAAAATAATGGACTCTGTCGCAGCTGTTTCGGCAAGTTTCGGACATACACTTGCACTAAAAACAGACGGCACTCTTTGGGCATGGGGTCGTAATTTCTACGGTCAGCTTGGCGACGGCACAAATATTAATAAAGATACCCCTATTCAAATAATGGAAGGTGTTATGTTGCCGGGAGGGGCAGCACCTGTAAATTCTCAACCGATAACACAAACAAAAACCGAGCCGCCGATTACAGCAATGCAAGTAGGAAACCAACCATGGGCGGCATGGGACACTCGCGAGTTTTGCAATACTTCTCAGCAGAATTTAAACAGCAATAGTGCTTTGAGTAATGCTATAATTGACTTTTATAGAAATGAAACCGAAAGCTTTACAAATCCTTTGATACCTTGGACAAGAGTTGAATTAAATGAAAATGATAAACGAATGTCTGAAACGTTCAAAACTCTTTTCATGCGCTTTTATCAAAATGACGATTTTGTTAAAATGCTTCCTTTCAATTCCGCTTACTTAGAATCAATACTTAATAATGTTGATTTTTATTTTGCATCGCGAGCAGTTTATAACGCCGAAGAGTTTGGAAATAGCCCTGCCGGTTTTTATAGTCATGGAGGAAGTAATGGAAGAGGTTTTATCTTAGTCGGACAAAGCTCGTAAAAACTCATTTCTTCCTTCGTGTCGCCCATCATGAAATCGAGCGAGACATTCAGCTTCTTCGCGTACTCGGCGGCAATTGAGATTTTCGGTGCGCGCTGATTGGTTTCATAACGGCTCAAAACCTGCTTGGAAGTCCCGAGCATCTTCGCCAATTCCTCCTGCGAAAGCCCTTGCTCCTTACGAATTTGTCGAAGTCTGTCGCCGAAGGTGATGAATTTATCTGACATATCCCTGCTCCTTTAAGTGTTATAGGGACAGTATAACACACATCGTCACCAATTGCAACACTTTGCAAAAATATATTTTATTTGTCCGCAAAACGGTTGACAAGTGCGCTCGAGCGTGCTATAATTATTATACAGAAAAATTTTTAAAACAAATGTCACCATATAGGCGATTGCGGGAGCGTTAGTTGACAAAGGAATCAAAAGCTGATACGATAATAATGTAACACATTTCCTTTCAAAATGGTCAATTTATGCCCTCAGATTGGAGGAAACCATGCAAAGGAAAAAAGGCGACGGGAGCTTTAAGAAGCTCCCGAACGGCACAATAGAATTCACTGTAAGCGTGGGCTGTGATATTTACGGAAAACGTAAACGCAAAAAGTTCTACGGAAAGACAGAAGCTGAGTGCCGAAAAAACTACAAAGAATATATAAAAGGCGGTGAAAAAGAACAAAGCAATTCAAAAGAGTACACGCTGTCAAGATGGCTTGACACCTGGCTTAAAACCTACAAGGAAAAGAAAGTCGAAGCGAGTACATACAAGGACTACGTTTATCTGCTTAACCATGTAAAGAAGCACAAAATCGGCGGCATGAAGCTCTCGCAGGTGAAATCTTTGCACATAACAGAGTTCTTCACAAGCATAATGAACTACAGCCATGACGTCAGGAAGAAAACGCGGTTTCTGCTCAACGGAGCGTTCGAGTGCGCTATTGACAATGATTTTTGTTCAAAAAACCCTGTTCGTCGCGCTGAAATCGCAAGGAAAGCCGAAACTGAAAAAGAAGCGTTTACCGAGAGTGAAGCAAAAACAATTATTGAATTCGCCAAAACCGACGAAATCTTCGGAATCCCTGTATACATAATGCTCAACACAGGAATCCGTTCACAGGAAATGCGTGCGCTGACTGTTGACAAAATCGACTTCGAGAACGGCATAATCACCATTGACTGCGCTGTCAAGCGTACCGGCATACTCGGCAAGCCGAAAAACGGCAAAACCCGCTACATACCACTAAAAGAAGATGTTTTGGAGTTTCTGCGGGAAAAAATCAACAGGAACGCAAAATACATCGTCGGCGACAGCCATTTTGTTACTTCTTCAGCTCTGCGATGCTACTACGAGGCTTTCTTCACGCGAATGAACGCATTTCTCGAAATCGCAGGAAAAAAGCCGGTTCCGCTACGTTCGCCGCACACGACAAGGCACACAACAGGAACTTTATGGCAGAAAAACGGTATGCCGATTGCGATGGTTATGGAGCTCTTGGGGCACAGCTCGCTCACCATGACCGAGAAGTATACGCACCTCGGCGACATCAGGGTTTTAGCGGATGCGGTTAAGAAATACAACTTCATAAATCCATTGGCATAATAATGGCATAATTGCAAAATAATTAGTTTGGTGGCAAAACAAAAACAGGCTTCCTCGCCGCTACAAACGCAGTCACAGAGCCTGTTTATGATGTTTATGGACTATTCTGTATTAAATACGAACACGCACCCTCTCCGCCATTACTCGCCTTTTCCCAGTCTGACAGCGAGATTGTCTTGGTTGAATCTTTCCAGTTGAACCCGACAACGAGCTTATCGTCATATAAAAACACCGAGTTCACGAAAATATCAACAATGCTACTGCGATACTTCGGGCAATTTACATCGCCGTCCTTGAAGCGGCTTATCCAGTAAACGATTTTATCTTTTTCAAGCGGCGGTTTCTCGATACTTTCTTTGGCGATGGACACTTCAAGTTCTTCTTTTTTGGTTTCAAGTTCGTTCAGCCTGTTCTGTGTCGTACTACTCGTAATGCCTTCTTCAATGGCATTGACGAGGTTTTTTATACGCTTTTCAACATCGGCGAGTTGTTTTTTCAGATGAGGAATAACTGCGCTTTCACGATTGAAAAGTTCCAAAACAGAATCAGCCAAACGGTCAATCACATCATCTTTGAGAATATAATCCTGCGCCGTTTTAACGACTAAATGTTCAATCCATTCTTTCTTGACGGCTTTTTTATCACAGGATTTTTTATACATATTATTGCCGCATTTATAATAATGATAAACCTGCTTTGTGCGGCTTGTACCGCCTGTTCCTGCCATCATTGCTCCGCATTTTCCGCAGAATAATTTTGAAGTTAAAATATATTCATCGTCAGCTTTTTTGAAAGCGGGCTTGTGCTTATTTTTCTCGGTTCGCTCCTGCACTCGGTCAAATATTTCTTGCGGAATAATCGCAGGAATACCGTTCGGAACGACTGTTTCACCATATTTGTATTCGCCGATATATTTTCGATTTTTGAGCAAAGTATAAAAAGCACTCTTATGTTTTAACGTCCGCTTGGTAGCGGCGAAAACATTTCGTCTGTGCAGGTCATCGAGAATTTCATTTGCAGTCTCGCCATCAGCATAGCGGGTGAACATCTCTAAAACAATCGGCGCTGTGATTGGGTCTGGCTCGTACTTCTTTTCGGAATTAACACAAAGTCCGAACGGCGGAAGCGCGCCATTCGCTTTGCATTTGAGCGCATTTTCTTTATGACCTCGCTTGACTTTTATGCTAAGCTCAGCGGAATAATACTCTGCCATGCCCTCAAGAAGTGCTTCGAGAATAATCCCCTCCGGTCCGTCGGAAATATTTTCTTTGATTGAAACAACATTAACACCATTGCGTTTTAATACTGCCCGATAAGTTGCGCTGTCGTATCGGTTGCGTGAAAATCGGTCTAATTTCCAAACTAAAACGACATCAAAATGTTTTTTCGCACTATCTCGAATCATCTTTTGAAACTCGGGGCGGTTGTCCGACTTCGCCGACAACGCACGGTCAATGTATGCCGTAACAACTTTTATATTATGCCGCTCTGCGTATTCCTTGCACTCCCTAATCTGACCGTCGATTGAATTTTCTGTTTGCATATCGGAGGAATAACGAGCGTAGATTACAGCTTTCATTTCTTCTTCGCACCTCCCGATTCGTTCAACATTTCGAGCAATGTTTGTTTCAATCGGTCATTCATCGGCGAACGCGGGTCAAAGCACATCTCAACGAACTGCTTCATCTCTGCACTCGACTGAACATACTTCGGCTGATATTTATACGATGTTCCCTGCGGCTTGTCCGTTCTGCCGAAAATATAATCAAGCGATACATCGAAGTAATCGGCATACCATAGAAGTGTTTCGGGCGGCGGTGTTGAGCCGTCAGTTTCGTAGCGGTTGACGGTCGCTTGTGTCGTGCCGATTAGCTCGGCTATTTTCGTCTGCGGTACTTTTATTCCCTCTCGCAATCCACGAAGCCTTTGTGATAAAATTTTCATAATGCACTCACCTCACTTTACACCATACACTATTATAGATTATTTGTCAATACGTTATTTGTGTTTTCACAAATTTATTTTTTGCTTCGCGTTCCTCTTGACTTTTTAAAGAGTTAAAGCTATAACGGAACTTTTACTTAGTAAGGTGAAAATTTTTTATATATTGTGCACATCAATTCTCTTCGTAAAAAATAATGTTCTTATTTTTAATAACTTAAGGGGGCGATAACACGCCCCCTTATAAAATTTGTTACTAATTGTTGGTATCATAAAAAACCCAATCGAGTAAATCTTTACCATTCTCTTCCTCAGCGTACAACTCCCGAATAATATTTTCCCAGTATTTACAGGCTTTTTTATAATCGTCATTCTCTTTGTTGTTATTGTATGCCAACTCACGTTCTTCTAACAACCGTCTTGCAAAATAAGTAGCTTCTCTCTCTGCGGTATTAGGTCTTTCGTCTTTGGTCTGACCCCACCGGCAAGCGATATGACCTAATTCGTGCGCAATTAAAAACCTTATAATACTCAACTCTTTACCGCAAAGATTTGGTTTTTTACATTTACAATATTCTTCAATGTCCTTTAAAGAAGTATGCAGTATATCGACACCAATCTGACCGGGAAAGGGAATCGTTTTCGCTGACGGCTCAAAATAAGGCGCTATTATAAAACTGCTTACATTAATTATAAATTGTGAACCACTTCCCATATATTTTTTGGTTATGTATTTGCACACAGGGTGTATTTCACACTGTAAATTTTTATTTCCCTGCTTATCTTTGTGAAAAATGAAGTTCACCAAATCATCTAACGCTTTTAAGTTGATTTTATTCAAGTCATACGAGTAATTAAATTTTTGCATCTCTGGCAGTATTTCTTCTTTTCGTAACGCATATTTTTCTCGCAGATATGCTCCATTGGGCATGTCTGAATAAAACTCTAAAAATTTCCGCATGAGATAGGTAACTGCGTCAACATTACTTGTATAAAATTTCCCGTCGCTTTTTTCTTTATAATGCAAAACAAAACGTGCGAGATGTTCCGCAACACTTAAACGCTCTTCAAACAAACTTTTTGAATCATCGTAAACACTCTCCAGTTTGTCTCCATCTCTCTCCCTATTGAGGTAAACGTCAGTTGGGCGGCAATCACGTTTTTCGGATGACGCACGCTCATTCTCTTTAGAAAGAGGCGTAAACTTCATTTGTAGCCCGGGATTGCCTAAATTTTGTACGTATTCTTTAATATCCCGAGCAATATATTTAAGTCGATTTGAGTCGTTTGGTTCAGGGGTGGAATGGATTTCTTTTAATATAGCGTCAATCTGTGTGCGACTAAGTGAGGGGGTTTCCGTATTCTCAACATTACTTTTGTCCATTTACATATACGTCCTTTTCATTATTCCATTAACTTAGCTAACTTTTCCGGTGCGTCTTCTCTCGTTATTGAGAAGTAATTGTTGCATGGCAACAGAGTACTCACCCTGCGGAGTTTTATTCCCAAATGAAAACGAATAAGCCGGGTTTATTCCCATGAAGTCGTAAAGATAAGCTGTACGTTTCTCGCAGCTTTCGTCTACTTCTAAGGAGTCTAACGTCTTTTCAACATCATCTGGGACGAGGCAATCGTATAAAGCTGATTTCGGGTTAACGTCGATAATTGTGGTTACATTTTCCATTTCTCGGTTTTCCTTTCAAAATAATTGTAACGAAAAGAGCAAGGGGGGCAGACAAACTGTCAATCACCTTGTTTCTTTCGATAATATAGTAATTATAACACATCTGCTGGCGATTGTAAAGAGGTTTTTGTGAAAATTTTTGCAATTTTTTGATTCGGTCTATTATATGCTGGATAATATATAATGTTGTTAAAAAATATTATGTTTCATATTATACATTTCTCCTGTTATTTATTATATCATATCGCATTTTCTCGATAAATCTTGACCTTTTATTAAATATTCCTTGATTAATTGTGAGTATTGCACAAATATCATGTTCGATTACCATATTTATTTGTTGTAAAAGCAAAACTGATTAAACTCGGCGATTTTTGTCTGCGGTACTTTTATTCCCTCTCGCAATCCGCGAAGCCGTTGTGATAAAATTTTCATAATGTACTCACCTCACTTTACATGATACACTATATTAGATTATTTGTCAATACGTTATTTGCATTTTGGATAATTTATATTTTGCTGGGCTTTCCTCTTGACTTTTCAAAAAAATATGATATTATATTCTTAACGGACACGGTCAGTGGCGATAGCTATTGACAAGTGTCCGCAAAATATTTTTATAAGGAGTCAACGCTATGACGGAAAGCAACAAATCCGAGATACCCAACGAAGCAATTGAAGCGTTGGCTCGGTGTCTGCTCCCTGCGATTCAAACTTTCTTCGAGAGCGAGGAAGGTCGGCGAGAATTCGCCGAGTGGAAGGAACAGCAGACCGAGATGTCGGCAGTCGCGGAAAGCACATCGCTTCCGTTAGCAAGCTGACACGAAAGAGGGCGAGATTTTCTCGCCCTCTTTCGTTTTCTGCTAATCGCAAAAGCAAAAACGACCCGCTGAAAAGAAAGACGAAGTTGCAAAGCGGCAAAAACAGTTTTGCACGACATCGCTCTTTCTGAAATTTCCGTGTAGTTCGTAGATTTACCCAATAGCGATTCTGCACGAGCCTGACGGCTCTTGCAAAATCGCACGCAGACTTCGTCTGCTTATCGGGCGAAGTCGCTGACTTCGATTTGCTCCGCTCGTCGGGAGAACCCGAACCCCTTTTACAGATAAACGAATTTTAACAATCGCCGTCCTTGAATGTTTTGCGAAGCAAAACCGAGCAAATTTTATTTGCGATTGTAAGGGGTTTGAGCGCAAGCTCAACTGAAGCATAGCACTTGCTTCGCAAGTGCAAGCAGAGCAGTTTGACACAAAGGGTACCACTGTGTCATGCTTGCTTTTTGCAAAATAGTACTATTTTGCGTTGCTTGTTATTCTTGTTGTGTATAGAGTGGGTAAAGCAATTATTTCATCTTTTGCGGAAATTAATCAGCTTGATTTGGCTTCTTGCTTGTAATTCGCGCGGACAAAGACTTTGCACTGTTCAATGCAAATGTCTTGTTGTTCTGCTGACAATGAGCGGAAAATCCGCAGCATTTCATTTTCTTTATTGGTTGAAGTCTTGCCTGTGTTTACACCTAAAAGATAGTCGGTCGAAACATTGAAATATTTTGCAAGCCGTTTCAGCGTGTCAAAATCGGGTTGACTGGCATTTTGAACATAACCGCCGATTGTTGACGGCGCAATATTTAATTCAGTTGCTAACCGCTTTTGCGTTATATCTCGTTCATCTAACAGAACGCGCAATATATCACCAAAACTCATTATAGCACCCCTTTTCACAAATGTCTTATATCCATTTTAAACTAAAGAGGGGGCGTATGCGAAAAACAACGAGATTATAGTTGACAAAACGTGTAATGCGTTGTATAATATATGGTATATTTTGCCGAAAAGGTAAAAAACAACATATTTTTGGAGGTTTTTATGAAATTAAAGAGAATTTTCAGTACAATCATGGCGTTTATTATGGTAATAAGCGTTATAACCATACCCGAAAGCGGGTTTGTGATTGAGGCGGAGGCTACTACAACTGTACCAAATCCGCGCGATACAAACTCTAAATCCCCTGATGTTAATAACTTATATTACATAAACACTGTATATACCAATGATAGCGGGAATCATGGTTTAAACAGATGGCCAACTCGTGAAAGTTTGCGTACAAGTCGCGACCCCGTTGGCACTGGTCCCAATGGAGTAGCATTATCAACAACCGTTTTAAGAAGAACAGTGTTGCCAAATTGTACAGGTTACGCATGGGGGCGAGTGCGTGAAATATTTGGCATTCAATTACCAACTAACTTAGGTAATGCCACTAACTGGTATAGCAGGGCAGGTGCAGCTGGTTATGCAAGAGGTTCAACGCCAAAACTTGGAGCAATTGCCTGTTGGGGTGGTAGTTTTGGTCATGTTGCTATTGTAGAAGCAATTCACCCTAACGGAAATATAACACTTTCTCACTCTGCTTATGGCACAGAAACCCCAAGATGGTTCTATACAACCACTGTAAGAGGGAATAATCCTCCACATGCAAATCTTGCATTTCAAGGATATATATACCCAGATTCTACTGCTCCTCAAACATACACAGTAACCTATAATGCAAATGGTGGTTTGGGTGTGCCGGGGTCTCAGACAAAAACGCACGGAGTAAATCTAACTTTGAGCAACACAAGACCAACGAGAAATGGACATGAGTTTTTAGGGTGGGCGAATTCTTCAAATGCTACTACTGCATCACATCAACCTGGCTCAATTTATACATCAAATGCAAATCTTTCACTTTGGGCGGTATGGAGGCTTAACCCTCCACCAGCACCACCAACAGGATTAAGAATAGAAAGGACAAATGAAAATACCGCAAGATTATCATGGAATGTAGTTTCTGGTGCAACATCTTATCGCGTTCAATATCGAGCAAACTCAGGAGGTGCAGATTGGATAGTAGCATCTAATAATATAACCTCTACTTCAATTATAATTTCTGAATTATCTCAAAATAGTAATGAATTTAGAGTTCAAGCTGAAAATATTCAAGGGAATGTAATATAGAAGAAGGTTATTTCATTTGCTTAGATTCAGGATTGTGCGATTATTGCTTTAAATACGAACAAAACGGAAATTTTACATATTCCACCCCCGCAGGTTATAATGATAATGATTATCAAAAGCTAATCGCTTTTTTTACACAAAATGAAAATAATATAACCGTTATCGAAAAACTCGGTTGGGATTTAAAAACCCCCGAAACATGGGGCAATGAATCAAGTTACCTTTTTTTAGAAAATGAATGGATTCCATACTGGTCTTTAAATATAAAATGGAATGATGACGCAGAAAAAAGAGTGACAGCAGTTTATTTGCGAGAATATAATTTATTAGGTGATTTAGATGTATCAAATTTCACCGCTCTAACATCATTAATAGTTTGTGACAATAAACTTACTAATCTTAATGTTTCAGGTTGTATTGCACTTGAAGTTTTGTGGTGCAATCAAAATAATCTTTCAAGTCTTGACGTTTCGAGTTGTATTGCACTTGAAAATTTGTTATGCTTTGAAAATAATCTTACAAATCTTGATGTATCTAAAAATACCGCACTTAAAACCTTGTGGTGTCACGATAATATTCTTACAAACCTTGATGTTTCAAACAATATTTTACTTGAAGAATTAATATGTAATGACAACGCTCTCACAACCTTAAATGTATCAGGGATTACTTCCCTTGAACGACTCGATTGTTATAATAATAAATTAATAACCCTTGATGTTTCAAGTTGTACTGCTCTTGAATCTTTATCTTGTGGCGGTAACAATCTTATAAATCTTGACGTTTCAAAAAACATCGCACTTGATTGGTTAAGTTGCGGTAATAACAATCTTACAATTCTTGATATTTCAAAAAATACTGCACTTGAACGGTTACAATGCTCCTATAATAATCTTACCAACCTTGATGTTTCAAACAATACCGCTCTTGAATGGCTAATTTGTGATTGGAATAATCTATTGAGCATAGATGTTTCAAAAAACGTTATGCTTGAAAGGCTATCTTTACAAGGTAGCAACCTGACCAATATTGATGTTTCAAATAATATTGAACTTACATTTATAATGGTTGATAATAATAATCTTACAAGTTTAAAGTTCTTAGAGAATTTGCAAAATCTAAAACGTGTCGGAGCATATTATAATTATCTTGATTTATCCAATGCCGATGTACGGGCTTCAATAGCAAAAATACAAGCAACTGTTGATTATAATATAGAAAACAATCTTGATGATTTTGATAGTTGGTGGGGGGTTGGATTCTATTATCAAGAACAAAAAACTAACTGTTCACACGATTACGGCAGCTGGATTATTACCAAACCTGCGACAACTACAGCCGCGGGTGAGCGTGAAAGAATATGTGAAACTTGCACACACATAGAAAAAGGTACTATCGCAAAACTGCCAAGCGGTGGCAACACAGGTGGTAATGCAGGTGGAAACTCAGGCGGTGGTGGCGGCAGTGGTGGTTCAACCACACCAACAGACACAACAACTACTACAACCCCGCCTGTTCAGCAAGCAACAGGAACATCAACACTTATTGTAAATATTCCGCGAGCCGTTATTCATGCAATCAATGACAATATTCCTGTCAATCAGCTTAAAGTCAGCACAGCAGGGAATGTTTCTGTAAGCGTAGGCACAGATTTGGCAGAGCAAAATGCCGTTTTAGTCAAGTACAACGCAGAAACGCAACAGCTTGAATTCGTTTCAGCTTCCACAGTCGGCACGAACGGCAACGCAAGCATGAACATAACGCAAGTGGGCGATTTCCTTGTGCTGACGTTCAAGACCGGCGATATAACAGGCACTGGAGAAGTACAGACAGCAGATGCGCTTGCATTACTTCGTCACATTGCGGGAATTTCGGAATTGAATTCGATTCAGCAGTATGTTGCAAACGGCAAGAGTGGAGATGTCGGCACGAATGATGCGCTGAATATATTGAGGTATGTGGCGGGAGTTATTGATAAGATATAATGAACGCAGAAAACCTTGACAAACTTTGTTTTCTATGATATAATAAGTGAGCATAGGAGGTGGTCGTTGCGAGAAACGCAGTCAACATAACGAGCGAAATCCCCACCGAAGCCATAGAAACACTGGCGAGGTGCTTATTACCAGAAATACAGAAATATTTTGAAAGCGAAGATGGTAAAAGGGAATTCGAGGAATGGAAACTTAAAAATGCTAATCAAGCCGCACAAGCGGCGTAATAGATATAGCGGACGGTAGCAAAGCTTCCGTCCGCCACTATTATTTATAAACCCTTTAAGCAAAAGACAAATACGAACGCTTCACCGACCCAAATCGGCTTTGTGTTCGTATTTGTACAATATAGTGGGAGTGGACGGATTTGAACCATCGAAGCTTTCGCAACAGATTTACAGTCTGCCCCCTTTGGCCACTCGGGAACACTCCCTTATGCGAGAAACTGCATAAAACCTGCGTTTCTCATTTTTATCAATTCGCTCAAATGTACACAAAATTATACATGTGGCGTAGTTCTGGCGTAATAAAAACGGATATATGTTACAAATATTTACCGCATTTAAAAGAACCACTTGACTATTATATCATAGCTGTCTATGATTGTCAACACTTTTTTTGCAAAAAAGGAGTAACATCATGAAAAACACGAAAAATAGAAGCAAATTTTTTATGAAAACATTATCAATACCGGCATTAATCGTTATATTCACACTCGCTTTAACGATTTCTCGCGGTGAAGTGTCGTCTACATCAGAAGTTCAAACTCAGCCGGAATCAATAAATTCTACAATGCTACCCCAAATCCCGGCAGAAACTACACCATTCGTAACCACGACGCCGACAATTGCCACAAATGCACCGGACAGAGATATTCAAGGCAACGGCTACAGTTTTTACCGAGATTCGGAAGCGGATATGCTGAACATCGCACTATTTGGGATAACAGAGGGTGAATGGAAAGCAACCAACTTCAATTAAATTGAATATTAACAACAAAGCACAAATAACCCCACGCCCCGATTAAATCGGGGCTAAATTTTCGTAAAAAAACTTGCTTTTCCTTACAATTTATGATATAATAAACTATGTATACCTAAAATCAAGAAAGGAGCGCAGACGTGTCCTTCATGGGTCGTTTAGCCCGG
>Ga0123356_10004332_pt1 | contig 14682 bp, 12 predicted proteins | sample TergutEmb28metaG_2_FD_92546 | JGI IMG/M metagenome (GOLD analysis project Ga0123356, IMG submission 92546) | Embiratermes neotenicus P3 segment gut microbial communities from Petit-Saut dam, French Guiana - Emb289 P3 | ecosystem: Host-associated > Arthropoda: Insects > Digestive system > Gut ... | reverse complement strand
GGCGAAGTCGTTTTTAATACTTCCATCACCGGATACCAGGAAATTTTCACCGATCCTTCCTACTCCGGACAGATCGTCGTTCTGACGAATCCGCAAATCGGAAATTACGGCACCAACCCGGAAGACAACGAGGCTACGCGTCCCTGGATCGAGGGACTGGTGGTGCGCGAGTTTTCCCGCGTCAGCTCGAACTGGCGCTCGCAGCAGGTGGCCGAGGAGTATCTGGAGCAGTTCAAGGTGCCGGTGCTGTCGGATATCGACACGCGGTCGCTGGTGCGGCATCTTCGCGACCACGGCGTGATGCGCGGCGTAATTTCGACCATCGAGAGCGATACGGAGAAGCTGGTTGCAAAGGCTCGCTCGATTCCGAAGATGGACGGCACTGACCTGGCCAAGGAAGTCAGCACCAAGCGTTCGTATGTCTGGGAAGTCGGAGAGCGCTCGCACGAACCGGTGGCGGTGGTCGGGGTGAAGGACGAACCGCCTCGGTTTCACGTGGTGGCCTACGACTTCGGGATCAAACAGAACATCCTGCGAAAGTTGCGGGGCGAGGGCTGCAAGGTCACAGTCGTTCCGGCCCAGACTCCCGCCGAAGATGTGCTGGCGCTGAAGCCGGACGGAGTGTTCCTGTCGAATGGCCCGGGGGATCCTGAGCCGTGTACCTACGCGGTGGATTCGATTCGCCGGCTGATGGGGCGGCAGCCGATCTTCGGAATCTGCCTGGGACATCAACTGACAGGAATCGCGCTGGGCGGCAAGACCTACAAGCTGAAGTTCGGACACCACGGCGGGAATCATCCGGTGAAACAGCTGAAGACCGGTAAGATCGAGATCACGGCGCACAATCACAACTTCGCCGTCGATCCCGATTCGCTGCCGCAGAGCGAAGTCGAGTTCACGCACATGAACCTGAACGACGAGACGCTCGAAGGCCTGCGTCATCGGAACCTGCCGCTGTTCAGCGTGCAGTATCACCCGGAAGCCGCGCCGGGTCCGCATGACTCGCACTATCTGTTCAAAGAGTTTACCAAGATGATGGAGGAGTGGAAGAGATAGCGGTGGGTGGCGATGGCCGCTGGAGCGTTCGACAAGCAACCGCGTGAAAGGCCGCGAAAGGACAGCAGAACCGTAACCATCGGGGCGGAGTTTTTGCGGGGCGACGGGTCGCTCCCCCACTGATTTGGAATGCCGAAACGGACTGACATATCGAAAATTCTCGTACTCGGCTCCGGGCCTATCGTCATCGGGCAGTCGGCTGAGTTCGATTACTCTGGCACGCAAGCCTGCAAGGCGCTCAAGTCAGAGGGCTTTGAGGTGGTGCTGGCGAACTCGAACCCGGCGACCATCATGACCGATCCGGAGTTGGCTGACCGTACCTATATCGAGCCGCTCACGCTGGAGTATCTGGAAGAGATCATCCGCATCGAGCGCGAGATGTCTCCCGGCGCCGGCTTTGCCGTGCTGCCGACCGTGGGCGGACAAACGGCGCTCAACCTGGCCATCGAACTGTCCGACGGTGGCGTGCTCGAGAAGTACAACGTGCATCTGATCGGCGCCAGCGTCGCCGCCATCAAAAAGGCCGAAGATCGCCTCTTCTTTAAGGACGCGATGCAGCGCATCGGCCTCGATGTTCCCAAGTCCGCGCTGGTCAACAACCACAAAGACGGTCTTGAGTTCGCGGGCAAAATCGGCTTTCCCGTCATCGTGCGTCCGTCGTTTACTCTCGGCGGGACGGGCGGCGGCATCGCCTACAACCGCGAAGAACTCGGCGAGGTGCTCGCCCGCGGTCTCGATCTTTCTCCCGTACACGAGGCTCTGATTGAAGAATCGGTGCTGGGCTGGAAGGAATACGAGCTTGAGGTGATGCGCGACAGCAAAGACAACGTCATCATCGTCTGCTCCATTGAAAACTTCGATCCCATGGGCGTGCACACGGGTGACTCGATCACGGTGGCTCCGGCGCAGACGCTGACCGACCGCGAATATCAGGCGATGCGCGATGCCTCCATCGCGGTCATCCGCGAGATCGGCGTCGATACCGGCGGATCGAATATTCAGTTTGGTGTGAATCCGGAAACCGGGCGCATGGTGGTGATCGAGATGAATCCGCGCGTGTCGCGATCCTCGGCGCTGGCCTCCAAGGCTACCGGATTCCCGATCGCAAAAATTGCCGCCAAGCTGGCCGTCGGCTACACCCTGGATGAAATCAACAATGACATCACGCGCAAGACCCCGGCCTGCTTCGAGCCGACGCTCGACTATGTCGTGGTGAAGATTCCGAAGTGGCAGTTCGAGAAATTTCCCGGTGCAGACGACACCCTGGGGCCGCAGATGAAGTCGGTCGGCGAAGTGATGGCCATTGGCCGCACCTTCAAAGAAGCGCTGATGAAGGGTATCCGCTCGCTCGACACGGGCAAAAAAGTCGGGGCGGACAAAATTGAACCCAAGATTCTGACACAGCGGCTGGTCACCCCGCACCCGGAGCGGCTGGCTTACGTGCGCTACGCGCTGCGCCAGGGACACACGGTCAAGCAGATCGCGAAGATGACATCGATGGACCCCTGGTTTCTCTATCAACTCAAGGAGATCAACGACCAGCAGTTGGAGCTGGAGAAGCATCCGATGGAGTCGCTGCCGGCCGCAGTCCTGCGCGATTCGAAGCGCATGGGATTGTCCGACGGTCGCCTGGCGCAAGTCTGGCGGCTTGAGGGTCAGGAGAAAGTCCGGCACCTGCGCAAGAAGTACGGCATCATGCCGGTTTACAAGCGGGTCGACACCTGTGCTGCCGAATTCGAGAGCTTCACGCCCTACCTTTACTCGACGTACGAGGACGAGGACGAGGCGGCGCCCACCAGCCGGAAGAAAGTCATCATTCTCGGCAGCGGGCCGAACCGCATCGGGCAGGGCATTGAGTTTGATTATTGCTGCTGCCACGCCTCGTTCGCGCTGCGCGACGACGGGTACGAGACGGTCATGATCAACTGCAATCCCGAGACCGTCTCCACCGACTACGACACCAGCGACCGGCTCTATTTCGAGCCGCTTACCTTCGAAGACGTGTGGGCGATCTATCAGCACGAAACTTCCACCGGCGCAGAGGTGGGCGTGATCGTGCAATTCGGCGGACAGACTCCTCTGAACCTGGCGCTTCCCCTCAAACAGGCTGGCGTCCGGATCATCGGCACTTCGCCCGAGTCGATTGACCTTGCCGAAGACCGCAAGCAGTTCAACAAACTGCTCGAGGATCTGCACATTCCGCAGGCCCCCGGCGTGATGGCGACGTCGATCGAGGAAGCCGTGGAAGGAGCCAATCGGATCGGTTATCCCGTGCTGGTGCGGCCGTCGTATGTGCTGGGCGGACGCGCCATGGTCATCGCCTACGACGACCAGTCCATTGTGCGGTACATGAAGGATGCGGTCGAGTATTCGCAGGACCGGCCGGTGCTGATCGATCACTTCCTGGAAGACGCGATCGAGGTGGATGTCGATGCGCTCTCGGACGGGGAAGACGTGGTGATCGGCGGCATCATGCAGCACATCGAAGAGGCCGGCATACACTCCGGCGATTCTTCCTGCGTGTTGCCTGCGGTCGATATCCCGCAACATCTGCTCCAGCGGATGCGGGACTATACCTTCAAACTTGCCAAGGCGCTGAAGGTCGTCGGGCTGATGAACATCCAGTTCGCCATACCGCGACGGGATCAGAGTGCGGGCGATGGGGCAGAAGGCGGGAAGGTTTATGTCCTGGAAGTGAATCCGCGGGCGTCGCGTACGGTGCCTTACGTGTCCAAGGCGACCGGCGTGCCCATGGCGAAAATTGCAGCCCGGCTGATGACCGGGCGCAAGCTGCGCGAATTCTTGCCCGACTTCATCGACCGCCGCGCCGATCTCGATACCGGAAGCTGCTACTACGTGAAGTCCCCGGTGTTTCCCTGGAGCAAATTTCCGGGCGTCGATACTGTGCTCGGACCGGAGATGAAATCCACCGGCGAGGTCATGGGCGTGGCCGACAATTTTGGCGAGGCGTTTGCCAAGGCGCAGCTCGCCGCGGGTCAGAAATTGCCGACCGAGGGTGCCGTATTCATCAGCGTGACGGATCACGACAAGCGGCACGTTGCGCTGGTCGCCCGCAGGTTTGTCGACATGGGGTTCAAGATCGTGGCCACGGCGGGTACGGCCGACGTGATCGAGTCCGCCGGCATGAACGTCGAGCGTGTGTACAAAGTGAAGGAAGGACGTCCCAACGTCGTCGACTTCATCAAGGGGCAGCGGATTCAGCTGATCATCAACACTCCCACAGGACTGGAACCATGGTTCGACGAAAAAGCGATTCGCCGGGCAGCGGTGATGGCACGCATCCCCACCATCACGACCCTGGCGGCCGCCCGTGCTGCTGCCGAAGGGATCGCTGCCTTGCAGCGGGGAGTGATCCGAGTGCAGGCACTGCAGCAGCTGCACGCTGATCGTCATGCCAGCACGCGTTGATTCCGGACCCCGGTCGCTGCGGAAAGGACAATACCCAGCTCATGAGCAGCTCGCCTCCACTTCCGCCTGCTCCCGCCGCCAAATCCCGGAAGGGTTTGGGAATCAAGGTCGCGATCTCCGTCGGGTTGTGCGGAGTTCTTGCTGGGGTGCTGGCCTGGAAGACCGGAAAGCTCGTCTACCGCAACTACCAGATCGCATCCGGCGGGGTAGGCCGCTTTCACCACCAGATGAATGTGGGCGACTACGACCAGATCTATGACGAAGCCACAGAGGAATTCCGCCGCTCGGGAACACGCGAGGATCTGAAGAGCCTTTTCGAAAAGATCCACGACAAGATGGGCAGCGCCGGGGAACCGAAGGCTGCGGGATTTCACGTCAACTCGCGCAACGGAGTAGTCTGGGTGGACCAGACCTTCAACACACAGTTTTTGAACGGGCAGGCGCAGGAGACTTTTGTGTGGAAGATCGAGCAGGACAAGCCCTTTCTCCATAGCTATCGAATCCACTCGCCCAATCTCGACTGAGCCGCAGGCTTGGCATAGTATTCTAGGATCAGGAGCGCAGCCATGCTTCTTCACGGAATTCTTCCGCCGATCACAACCCCGTTTTACCCGGACGGCAACGTCTACTACAAGAAGCTCGAGCACAACGTGGAGCGCTATTCGCGCACGCCAATCGCCGGCATCGTGGCACTGGGCTCGACCGGAGAGGCGGTCATGCTCTCTGACCAGGAGCGCCGGGAGGTTTTGAAGGCCGTGCGCGGAGCGGCGGCACCCAACAAAGTTCTGGTTGCCGGCACGGGCATCGAGTCGGCGATCGAGACGCTGCGGCTGACCGAGTATGCCGCTGAACTGGGCTACGACGTGGCCATGGTGCGCACGCCGCACTACTACAAGAAGCAGATGGCCCCGGCGAACATGCTGGCTTTTTACCGCACCGTGGCTGATCGGTCACCGCTTCCCATCATCATTTACAACTTCCCGCAGGCGACCGGATACGACATTGCTGCCGAGGTTGTGATCGAGCTGGCGGAACATCCAAACCTGATTGGCATTAAGGAATCTAGCGGTGACGTCGAGAAAGTGCGCAAGATGGTGGAAGGCACGCGCCACATCAAGCGCAGCGCGACCGTGACCGAGACCTTCGAGGCGGTAACCCCGCGAATGACGGCGACCGTGGGGGCGGGCAATTCCGGCGAGGGCGGGGAACTGGTTCCGGTGGGAGTCCTGTCGGGAACAGCAGACCCCAGGCCATCGTCTTCCGGCGTGACGGTCGCTGGCAGGATGAAGACGCGGCAAAAGGAAGTCGCATTTCAGGTGTTGGTGGGCGCGGCGCACAAGCTTCACGCATCGCTCGATGCCGGCGCTGTCGGGGCGATTCTGGCTTTTGCCAGTCCGGCTCCCACCGCGTGCTACGAAATTTATGCCGCGTGGAAAGAAGGTGACGTGGAATTGGCCCACCTCAAACAAGAACGGATTTCCCAGGCAGCGCAGCGAGTCGGAGATCTCGGCGTTCCCGGATTCAAGTACGGCATGGATCTGAATGGCTACTACGGCGGCCCGGCGCGCCTGCCCTTTCTTCCTCTAACCGCTGATGTGAAAGCTCAGATCGAACAACTTCTGTCCGACATCAGAAATTAGCACGCGGGATTGCTCAGGATTGCGTCGGGCGGAAACCTATGCTGCAACTCAGCTCGAAAATGAGGACACTCTCCGTTGCCTTCTTGTCTGCTTTGCTGTCTGTGCCCCTGGTTTCGGCGAAAAATGAACCACTCATCATCATGTGGCCTCCGGAAACGCCTGCGCTGAAGCTGACGTTTGAGAAGTTTCGGGCGCAGGGAAGCTACTCGGGACAAAGTGCCTATCTCACTGACGTGACCGTGGTGAACCTTACCGAGAAGCAGATTCCGCGGGCGGTTTTCACCGTGTCCCTATTCGACAAGAACAAGGTCAGGATTGGCCAGGGATTGCTTTCGGTGGGGGATCTGGAAGCCGGGCAGTCTGCCAAGTTCGAATTCCAGTTCAATTCAGTCGGAATCCCTTCCACGCTGACGTTGTCAGCCAGAAAAGGAACCATTCCGCTCCGCGTTGTGTCGGTACCGCCTGGAGCGGCGTTGAAAGTGGATGGCGCCGATGCCGGCACCACCCCCGTGATGGTGCGGCTCACGGTCGGAACGCACCAGCTGGACGTGACAAAAGAAGGCTATGCACCGGGGAGCACGCCAGTTGATGTCGGGGCTGACGAGTTGCCGGGTGGCAGCATCACGATCGAGCTGGGAGGCATGTCCCGCGACACCGTAGAAATGAGAGATGGAACCGTACTGTTGGGCGACGTAATTTCCACGTCGATGACCGACGTAGTGGTTCGTGTCGATGGGAAGGAGCAGTCGTACGCCCGGAATCTGGTAAAGAAGGTGATCCTGGTGGAGCGGGTGGTTGAGCAGCACCCGGCCGTCCTACAGCCGGCATCCCCAAGCCAGCCGAAGTGAGTGAACCAAAGCGTCAACGACCACAACCGCTTCCCATCTCCGACGAGATGAAGGTATGGTGTGCCGCCCTGGCGGACGAGGTTTCGAGTTGGCCCCGCGCCGAGGCGCGGTCGTTTTTTGGCTTCACCGCTCTCTACCGCGGCGAGAAGATATTTGCCGCCCTGCCGCGCACACGCGGACTGGAAAACGCGAACACCCTCGCGTTCAAACTGGATCCGCCTCCGCCCAGGCTCCTCCCTGCACTCGAAAAAGATTCCCGGATCTCCCGGTTTGGAAAGGACAAAGAGCGCTGGTTCACGTTCGCACTCTCTTCCTCTGCCGATCTTCACGACGTTCTGGAGTGGCTGTCCCAGGCATATACAGCGGCCGGAAATCGCAGAAAATCAAGATAGTTGCAGCTTGCTTGGGGTCTGCACAGCGGCGTATACTTCATTCTAACGAACGTTCGAATGATCGCTTGGCTCGAAGACTATGGGGAATCCTTCGACTGCAGCCCGAATGCCGGCGCGGCGTCATCGCGCGCTGACGCGGCCTCCGGAGACCCGCTACGACCGGCGGCTGGCCCAGATTCTGACCCACGCCACCGAAGTCTTCTGCCAAAAAGGATACGAGGGCGCCTCGATGCGCGATCTGTCGCGCGCCAGCGGCATGTCGCTCGCCGGTCTCTACTACTACTTCGAATCCAAAGAGCGGCTGCTGTACCTGATTCAGAAGCACACCTTCTCGACCATCGTCGAGCGGCTGAAGGCGCGGCTGGAAGACGTTCGAAGTGCCGAGGATCGTATCCGCGTTTTTATTCTCAATCACCTCGAATATTTCCTGGCCAACCAGGCCGCGATGAAGGTGCTTTCCCATGAAGCCGAGTCGCTAAAAAACGGATTCGCTGCCGAGGTGGCTGCGATCAAGCGCGAATACTACCGGATCTGCGTGAGCCTGCTGGAGGAACTGAAGCGGGAGCGCGGGTTGCAGGTTTCCACGCGCATCGCAGTGCTCAGCTTGTTCGGGATGATGAATTGGATCTATACCTGGCACAACCCGCGGGTCGATGCGGACGCGGGCTGCATCGCCAAAGAAATGGGAGACGTGTTCCTGCGCGGTGTGATGGCCGATGGCAAGGGTCGTAGAGAGAGGTGACGAGCCCCCATTCGGCATGCTGAATAAAATTCCGTGGGCCTGCCCAGGCCGGCCCGCCAACAGGAAGGATAAGGAGTCATTCCATGGCGACCACAATCGAGCCCGTAACCGGCGAAACTTCCAAGCAACTCGTCAACTATCGTAGCGATGGCGGCGTGGCCGTCATTGAGATGTGCGATCCGCCTGCGAACACGTACACCTACGACATGAACCGGCAGCTGGATGACGCGATCCTGAAGGCGCGCATGGACAATGACGTCTACGTCATCGTCCTGACCGGAGCGGGCGACAAGTTTTTCTCGGCAGGCGCCAACATCAAGATGCTTTCCAGCGTCGATCCCACGTTCAAGTATTACTTCTGCCTGCATGCCAATGAAATGCTGTTGCGGCTCGAGCATACCCCGAAGCTGGTGATTGCGGCCATCAACGGCCACTCGGTGGGGGGAGGACTTGAAATCGCGATGGCCGCCGACATCCGCATTGCGCGAAAAGACGCGGGAAAGATCGGACTGCCGGAGGTGAACCTTGGCGTCCTTCCGGGTACAGGCGGCACGCAGCGGCTGTCCCGGCTGGTAGGGAAGAGCAAAGCCATTGAATTGATGGTTACCGGCAACACCTTCTCCTTCGAAGAAGCCCTCGAGCTCGGCATGATCAATGACATCTTCGAGCGGGAAGGCTTCATGGAGAACATCCTGGAGTACGCGCGCCAGTTCTGCCCGCCGAACAAGGCGGCGAAAGCGGTCGGCCGCATCAAGCGCGCGGTGCAGACCGGCTGGGAGATTCCCATGGAGTCAGCTTTGGCCGTGGAACGCGAGAACCAGCAGTTGCTGTTCCAGAGCGAAGACGCGAAGGAAGGTTTGGCTGCGTACGTGGAGAAGCGGCCTGCCACATTCAAGGCGAAATAACGCGTGTGGGGGACGGACAGCCCGCCCGTCCCCGGGAGCGCGAACGATTCCAGAAGCAGAGAGGTTCAAGCATCATGCCAGGCAAAGTGGCAAAAATCGGAACGTTCAGTGAGTGGGTAGGCCTGTTCAATGACTGGCGCAAGGAGATTGGGGTCAACACCGGCGAGATCGAAGCCTTCCACTTCGACACGCTTTATGGTGCGGTAGAGACCGAAGACATTGAGTTTGGCCATTACAAGGGACGCCGCAAGTGGGAGAACCTGCGGCAGATTCCAACCCAGCAGATGCGTGACGCGCTGATGAACATGATCGTCTATCAGGGCGACACCGAGTTCGCCAGCGTCGAGCAGCAGCGCCATCTGCTCGAAAACGCGCCCACCGATTGGGACCGCCGCGCCATCACCCGTGTGATGATCGAAGAAATGCGGCATGGCTGGCAGATGTGTGCGCTGCTGATCGATTTCTTCGGCTACTCCGGCAAGGTCGAAGCGCAGAAGCTGCTCGAGCGGCGCGCGTTTGAAAACAAGCGTCTGCTCGGGGCGTTCAATGTCGATGTCGATAACTGGATGGACTTCTTCACCTACACCGATTTTGTCGACCGTGACGGCAAGTTCCAGCTGCAAATGCTCAAGTACTCTGCCTTTGCTCCGCTGGGGCGCTCGATGTCGTACATGCTGCGCGAAGAAGCGTTTCACATGGGCACGGGCAATGACGGGCTGCGCCGCATCGTGGAGGCGGGAGTGATCCCCGGGTGGCTGATTCAGAAGTACCTCAACAAGTGGATCTCGAGTTCCTACGATCTGTTCGGCACCGATCATTCCTCGTCCGCGCACTGGGCGTACGTATGGGGAATCAAAGGGCGCTACGACGAGCCCAAGAACGACAAGGCAGCGGATCTCGACGATCTGAACGACTACAATCGCCATCTCTATCGCGAAGAGGTGGCAGGGCTGATCGAGCGGTTCAACCATTCTCTGAAGCCGGGTGAACCCAGGCTCTATGCCCCCGATATCAAGTTCAACCGCTTCATCGGCCGCTGGGCCAACCGGAAATTCCATGCGCAGAGCGGCGAGCCGCTGGACGATCGCGCTTACTCGGAACACTTAAAGGAGTACATGCCCAGCGCCGAGGACAAAAAGCTGCTGCTCGACATCATCGAGACCGAGAAGAAATGGATTGCGGAGAAGACGGGTGCACGCGATCCGCTGGAAACGATCGGCGAAGTGAGGAAGTCGGCGATTAACCTGTAGAACCAGATGACCACGACGGCGATTGACGCGAAGTCGAAGCGAACCTCTCTGGAGGTTGAAGGCCCGGTTGCGCGCGTGGCTTTGCGGAACCCGCCCCTGAACGTGATGGATGTGGCCATGATCGAGGAGTTGGCGCGGACGCTGGCGGAACTCGAGGCGCGCTCGGACCTGGCGATCATTCTGTTGCGCGGGGACGGGAAGGCCTTCTCGGCAGGCGTCGAGGTCGCGGCGCACACACCCGGCAGGGTCGAGGAGATGCTCAGGAAGTTTCACGAAGTGATCCGCGCGCTGGTGGGCACGAAGAAGGTCACCATGGCAGCGGTACACGGCCACTGCCTCGGCGGGGGGGCAGAGCTGGCGATGGTCTGCGATCTGGTCTACACCGCCGAAGATGCGCAGTGGGGATTTCCGGAGATAAAACTTGGCTGCTATCCACCGGTGGCTTCGACGGCCCTGGCTGCCCTGGTGGGGCAGAAGAGAGCGGCCGAGTTGATCCTGACCGGGCGCACGATCCATGGCAAGGAAGCGGCGGAGATCGGGTTGGCAACAGCTGGGGTGAGGGATGCGGAGCTCGCCGGGGCTGTCGAGGAATGCATTTTACGCTTGCTCACACTCAGTCCGGCAACCCTGGCCATCGCCAAGAAGGCCTCTTATGCCTGGGATTCAATGCACTTCGACAAGGGGTTGGTCCGCGCCGAAAAAATCTATCTGGAAGATCTGATGAAGACCGCCGATGCCAACGAAGGCATCCGCGCCTTCCTCGAGAAACGGCAGCCGAGGTGGCAGGGCAAGTAGTCAGGGGGTAGCAAATGGATTACGACATCAGTACCGAGCAAGTAAAGAGCAAGCTGGACGCACACGAAGCCTTCACCCTGCTCGACGTCCGCGAACCGTGGGAGTGCGAAATCGCCAAGATTGCCGGCGCCAAGCTGATGCCCATGGGGGAGTTGCCGGCGCGGGCGCATCAGGAGTTGGACCCGAACGATCACATCGTCGTGATGTGCCACCATGGCGTGCGCTCGATGAATGTCACGGTCTGGCTGCGAGAGCAAGGGTTCGAGAAGGCACAATCCATGCGCGGCGGCATCGATGCCTGGTCGCGGCGGGTGGATGGGAGTGTTCCCGTGTACTGAACAGACGATGAGCCATGAGCGCTAAGCCATCAACCAGGCAGGATGATCGCGTCATCGGCCGCTGCTCACGGCTTTACGGCTATGAAAAAAGAACTCATCGAACTTCGCGTGAATGGCCGCAATCGGGAAATTGCCATCGAGTCGAACGCGCTGTTGCTGGATGTCCTGCGGCAGCAGGTCGAACTAACGGGCTCCAAGCGCGGCTGTGATGATTCCTCGTGCGGCGCCTGCACGGTGCTGGTCGACGGCATTGCCATGATGTCGTGCACCCTGCTTGCTGCCAGCTGCGAAGGACAGGAAATCACCACGATCGAGGGCGTGAGCGAACATGGCAGCCTGGCGGCCATTCAGAAAGCCTATGGCGATTGGGGCGGTGCCCAGTGTGGATACTGCACGCCAGGGTTCATTATGACAGTCAAGTCGCTGCTGGCCGAGAATCCGGATCCCTCCGAAGACGAGGTTCGGGCCGCGCTCAGCAGCAATCTGTGCCGCTGCACGGGTTACAACCAGATGTATGAAGCGATCCGCTCGGCGATAAAGGCTGAGCATGAGGCGGTGGCGAAGTGAGAATTTGGCCGCGGCAACGAGCAGGTTCCGCCTGGCCATTGCTTGTCGGAATGACCCATGAGTGACAACTTCTCCATCATCGGCAAGCCTGCGGCGATGGTCGATGCTGCCGGGAAGACCACGGGAGCGGGCCGATATACCGACGACCTCAGCGTGCCCGGAATGCTTGTGGGCAAGATTCTGCATTCTCCGTATCCGCACGCGCGCATCCACAGCATTGACCCGAGCCGGGCCGGGAAACTCGACGGGGTGGTCGCGATTGTTGTCGGCAAGGATGCACCCAATCCGTACGGGATTCTTCCGGTCGGGCATGACGAGCACGCCCTCGCGCTCGACAAGGTCCGCTACGTTGGCGACAACGTGGCGTGCGTGGTGGCGACGTCGGAGGCAATCGCCGAGAAGGCTCTCGAACTGATCGCTGTGGACTATGAGGTCCTGCCCGCCTACTTCGACCCGGAAGAGTCGATGAAGGCCGAAACCGATCTCATTCACGACAACAAGCCGCACAATCTGGAGAAGGATTATCACCACGTATTTGGCTACCCCGACAAGGGATTTGCCGAGGCGGATGAAATTGCCGAAGCCCGCTTCATCGCCAACGAAGTAACCCATGCGGCCATGGAGCCGCATGCGACGCTGGCGTCGTTCGAGATTGATCCGCATACCGGAAAGCCGGGGCGGCTGACGGTCTGGTCTTCGACCCAGGTCCCGTATTACCTGCAGCACAAGCTGTCGCTCGTACTGGAAATGCCGATGCAGCAGATTCGCGTGATCAAGCCCCTGGTCGGCGGTGGATTCGGCGGCAAAAGCGAAGTCATTCCGCTCGAGATTATCGCGGCTGTCGCCGCGCGCAAGGCGCAGGCGCCGGTGAAGATCACCTATACCCGCGAGGAAGTGTTCTGGGCGCATCGCGGACGGCCCCGGACCATCATCGATTTGAAAACGGGAGTGAAGCAGGATGGCCGCATCACCGCCGTCCAAGCGCGCGTCGTGCAGGATGGTGGTGCTTACTGCTCTTACGGCGTGGTCACGATTCTTTATTCAGGGGCGTTGCTGGGAGCTCTTTACGACATCCCGAACATTCAATTTGACGGCTATCGGGTCCTGACGAACAAACCGGCCTGCGGGGCGATGCGCGGGCATGGAACGGTGAATGTGCGCTTCGCATTTGAATCGCAACTGGACGAACTGGCTGCGAAAATCGCCATGGACCCGGCAGAGATTCGGCAACGCAATCTGCTCAAACCGCCGTGCGTTACCGTCAACAGCCTGCGTGTTCAAAGCTATGGCTTGCCTGAGTGTATCGAAAAAACGGTCGAGCGCTCCGGCTGGAAGCAACGTAAGGGAAACCTGCCCCGGGGCCGCGGACTTGGGATCGCATGCAGCCACTATGTCAGCGGCGCGGCCAACTCCATCATTCGCTCGGACATGCCGCATTCGACGGTGAATATCAAGATCGATCGTGACGGGGGCGTGGTGGTGTACACGGGCGCGGCGGAAATCGGGCAGGGATCGGATACGATGACCGCCCAGATTGCCGCCGAGGTGCTGGGATGCTCTCTGGCCCGAATACGGGTCATTGCGGCCGACACCGATCTGACGCCCATCGACATTGGATCGTACTCCAGCCGCGTCACCTTTATGGCCGGCAATGCCACGCTGCGCGCGGCGGCGGAAGTAAAGAAATTGATTGCGGCGGCTGCCGCCAGGAAGATGGCGTGTGGCGTCGACGAACTTGTTTTTCGCGACGATGCTGTATCGAAGCGCAGCCAGGACCCTCTGCCCGCCGAAAATCCGGGCGGACCGGACCCTTCGACTTCGCTCCGGGCCGAGCGTCCGTCCCCACCCCGTCCATCGTCTTCCCATGCTGCCGGGCAAGCCTCGGTCAGTGGTCGGGTGGAAGGCCAGATTTTACGGGGATCGTTGCAGCAGAAGCGCGAGGATGCAGGTCCGAAAGGCCAGATGAGCTTTGAAGAGGCGGTCGTGGCCGCGATCGACTTCCATGGCGCACTTACCGGTACCGGCTCCTACGCGCCCCCACCCGAGGCTCGCGGTGGACAACACAAGGGTGCTGGAGTCGGTCCTTCGCCGGCGTATTCATACTCGGCGCAGGTGGCTGAAGTGAGTGTCGATGAAGAGACGGGCGAAGTCACGGTGCACAAGGTTTGGGCCGCACACGACTGCGGACGCGCTCTGAATCCGGTTTCCGTCGAGGGACAGATCATCGGGTCGGTCTGGATGGGAATGGGGCAGGCCATGACCGAGGAGATGGTATGGAAAGACGGCATGCTGATGAATCCCGGGTTGCTTGAATATCGCAGTCCGTCCTCGGTCGAATCTCCCGTAGTCGAACCCATTGTCGTCGAGAGCGTTGATCCCGAGGGCCCATTCGGAGCCAAGGAATGCAGCGAGGGATCGCTGGCCGCGACGATTCCTGCGATTGCGAATGCGATTTACGACGCTGTGGGCGTACGCCTGCGCGAGTGTCCGTTTACTCCCGACCGAGTGCTGGCTGCCCTGCGGGCCAGGAAAGGGGCGAAGTCCCTCGACCTGACCGAAGGTGTTGATCCGACCCGCCCTGAAGGTTTCCGCGAGCATGGGGGTTCGCTCTGGTTTAAGGGCAGGGGCCCGGAGCGTCACGCGCTTGACCCGTCGCGATGCGAGAGGTACGTCGGAGGCGCGGATTGAACCTGCCTCCATTCAGACTTCTGCGGCCGCGT
>Ga0123356_10004331_pt1 | contig 14682 bp, 14 predicted proteins | sample TergutEmb28metaG_2_FD_92546 | JGI IMG/M metagenome (GOLD analysis project Ga0123356, IMG submission 92546) | Embiratermes neotenicus P3 segment gut microbial communities from Petit-Saut dam, French Guiana - Emb289 P3 | ecosystem: Host-associated > Arthropoda: Insects > Digestive system > Gut ... | reverse complement strand
TGGTCCGGAACATACCGGAACGACACGTCATCGAACTCCACCCGGCCGGCCACCGCCTCCGGCCGGGCCGGCACAGGCTCGTCCGGCTCCTGCTCGGTAGCGTCCAGCAGCGCGAACACCCGCTCCGCCGACGCCACCGCGGACTGCAGCAGGTTGGCCATGCTGGCCACCTGGGTGAGCGGCTGGCTGAACTGGCGCGAGTACTGGATGAACGCCGTCACGGCGCCCAGCGTCAGCGCGCCGCTGGCCATGAGCAGGCCGCCCACCACCGCGACGAGCACGTAGTTGAGGTTCGACATGAACATCATCACCGGCTGGATCGTGCCGGAGATGAACTGCGCGCGGTAGCTGGCGTTGTACAGCGCCTCGTTCTGCTCGGTGAAGGTCTGCAGCGATGCCTCACGCTGGCCGAACGCGGTCACGAGCGCGTGCCCGGTGTACATCTCCTCGATGTGCCCGTTCAGCTTGCCGGTGTGCCGCCACTGCCGGATGAACTGCGGCTGCGCCCGCTTCGCGATCTTGCGCATGGCGTACGCCGAGGCCGGCACGGTCACCAGCGCGATCAGGGCCAGCTCCCAGGAGATCACGAACATGAGCGTCAGCACGCCGACGATCGTCAGCATCGACGTGACGAGCTGGCTAAGCGTCTGCTGCATGGACTGCTGCAGGTTGTCGATGTCGTTGGTAACGCGGCTCAGGATCTCCCCGCGCGGCTGCCGGTCGAAGTAGCTGAGCGGCAGCCGCGCCAGCTTGGCCTGGACGTCGCCGCGCAGCCGGAACACGGCACGCTGCACCATGGTCGCGGTCAGCCGGCCCTGGAACGCGGCGCAGATCCCGCTGCCGATGGTCATCGCGACAACAACGGCGAGGATCTGCCCCACGTGCGCGAAATCGACGCCCCCCTGGCTGGCACCGCCGTGCCCCGCCGCAGCATGACCGGTCACGCCCGGCACGACCCCGGCGAACACGACGTTGATGGCCTCGCCGAGCATCCGCGGACCGAGGACCGCAAGGGTCACGCTGCCGATGGCGAACGCCAGGGCGACGCCGACCAGCGCCCGGTACGGCAGCAGCAGCCGGGCCAGCCTGCGGCTGGAGCCGGAGAAGTCCAGCGCCTTCTCGGTCGACATGCCGCCCATGAACGCGCCCCGCGGGCCCGGGCCCATACTGCGGTCCGGCCCCTGCCTGCGCTCGGGCGTGGCCCGCTCCCCCGCTGACTCCGCGCTCACGCTGCGGCCTCCTGTTCGGTCAGCTGGGAGAGCACGATCTCCCGGTAGGTCTCGCTCGAATCCATGAGCTGCTCGTGGGTCCCCGCGGCGACGACGCGTCCCCCGTCGAGGACCAGGATCTGGTCGGCATGCCGGATGGTGCTGACTCGCTGGGCCACGATGACCATGGTCGCGCCGGCCACCTCGGTCGCGAGGGCCGCCCGCAGGCGGGCGTCAGTCGCGTAGTCGAGCGCCGAGAACGAATCGTCGAAGAGGTAGATCTGGGGCTCGTGCACGAGCGCCCGGGCGATCGCCAGCCGCTGCCGCTGTCCGCCGGACACGTTCGTGCCGCCCTGCGCGATCCTCGCGTTGAGCCCCTCCGGCATCCGCTCGACGAAGTCGCGCGCCTGAGCGATCTCCAGCGCACGCCACAGTTCCTCGTCGGTAGCCGCCTGATTGCCGTAGCGCAGGTTGCTCGCGACTGTCCCGGAGAACAGGTACGGCTTCTGCGGCACCAGCCCGATCGCGGCGGACAGCGCGGCCGGATCCAGGTCGCGCACGTCCACGCCGCCGACCAGCAGCGACCCGCCGGTCACGTCGACCAGCCGCGGGATTAGGTTGACCAGGGTCGTCTTGCCGCTGCCCGTCCCGCCGATGATCGCCGTGGTCTGGCCCGGCCGTGCGGTGAGGCTGATGTCATGCAGCACCGGCTGCTCTGCCCCGGGGTAGCGGAACTCCACGTGGCGAAGCTCGAGCAGGCCCGGCGCGCTGATGCCGGGCCGCGACCCCGCCGGCGGGGCCAGATCCGGCTCAGTGCCGATGACCTCCATGATCCGCTCGGAGCTCACCTCGGCGCGCGGCACCAGCATGAACATGAACGTGGCCATCATGACCGCGGTCAGGATCTGCGCCAGGTAGGTGATGAACGCCGTCAGCGAGCCGATCTGCATGGTGTGATCGGCGACCAGGTGCCCGCCGAACCACACCACCGCGGTTGTGGACAGGTTCAGCACGAGCATGACGGACGGGAACATCAGCGCCATCAGCTTGCCCGCGCCGAGCGACACGTCGAAGAGCTCCGTGCTGGCCTGGCCGAACCGGTCCCGCTCGTGCTCGTCGCGCACGAACGCCCGGATCACCCGGACGCCGGTGATCTGCTCGCGGAGCACCTGGTTGATGCCGTCCAGCCGTTCCTGCATCTGCCGGAACAGCGGCCGCATCCGCGCGATGATCAGCGTCACGAGGACGCCGAGCAGGGGCACGGCCACGAGCAGCAGGGACGACAGCCGGACATCCTGGTTCAGTGCCAGGATGATGCCGCCGATGCACATGATCGGTGCCGACAGCAGCAGGGTGAAGGTCATGATCGCCAGCATCTGAACCTGCTGGACGTCGTTGGTGGTCCTGGTGATCAGCGACGCGGTGCCGAAGTGGCTGACCTCGCGGTCGGAGAACTTCTGCACCTGGCTGAACAGCCCGTGCCGCAGGTCCCGGCCAAGCGCCATCGCGGTGCGAGCGCCGAAGTACACCGCCCCGATGGCACAGCCGATCTGTGCCACCGTGATGGCCAGCATCACCCCGCCGGTGGTCAGGATGTAGTGCGTGTTGTGGAGGATGACGCCCTTGTCGATGATGTCGGCGTTCAGGGTCGGCAGGTACAGCGTCGCGATGGTCTGCGCTAGCTGCAGCAGCAGCACGAGCGCGAGCGGCGTGCGATAGGGGCGCAGGTAGCTGCGCAGCAGGCGGACTAGCAACTGGCTCTCTTTAACTTCGAAGGGATAGTTCCAAGGAAAGGGAACGGGCTGGCTGGTGGCTGGCGGTCGTCATGCTGCTGGCAGCACCTCGCGCATCCCGTCGGCCAGCTCCTGCAGGCTCCGCCGGATCAGCGGGGCAAGAGCGACCGGGCGGCTGGCGTGCAGCCAGCGTTCCATCGCTGCCTGCACTGCGGCGGTTACCGCCGCAGCCAGGATGCGCGGGTACATACTGGCGCCCGGATTGAAGCCCATTCGCAGGCCGATGGCCTCCGCAAGCGAGTACTGCGTCATCGCCTGGACCTTGAGGTACTCGCCGCGGAGGGCGGGCGTGCTGGTGACGAGCCGGACGCCGGCCATCCAGTCCTCGTCGAGCGCACGGTCAGCTGAGCCGTACTCCGACATGACGGCGGCGACGATCGCGTCCCACAGCGGCTCGCCGGGCGGGCGCTCGCGCAGTGCGGCCCCGATCCGCATGGCCCGGTCGAAGCCGAGCGCGCAGATGGCCTCGTACTTGCTGGCGAAGTAGTTGTTGAAGGTGCGCGCCGAAACCCCGGCTGCCTCGGCGATGTCCTCGACGAGGACGTTGTCCAGGCCGCGCTCGACGGCGAGGCGCATCGCTGCCAGGCCCAGCGCCTTGCGGGTGGCGACCTTCTTGCGCTCGCGCAGCCCGGCTGACGCATCCGGCATCAGTACCGCGCCCGGTACGCCGGGAATCCCGGTGACCCAGGTCAGGCCTGCTTCGGAGGGTGTAGCCACCGCATCAGGATAGCCGAACTTTCGCAGCACGCAAAATTGCGCAGTGCGCAAACTAGACATCCGGCCCGTGTCGGCCTGAGTCAGAGTGCTTTCTGGAACAGCACCTGTGAGTGGCCACGGGGTGTGTCGGCGGTGGCGCCGACCTCGACGTAGCCTCGCTGCCGGTAGAACTCCGGAGCCTGGAACGAGTGCGTGTCGAGCACGATTGACGCACATCCGCGGGAGCGGGCCTCGTCCTCGGCCGCCCGCAGCAGCCGGGACCCAACGCCAGCGCCGCGGTGCTGCTCTGCTACCCAGAGGTATTCGATGCGGGCGTACCCGCCCCACGTGAAGCCCTCTATTCCCGCGATCAGCTCCTCGCCCTCGTGCAGGAAGCACGAGAGCGAGCGGCCATCCCGGTAGCCGGTAGCTCGATAGTTGAACTCCAGCAGCGCTTCGCGGAGTGCGGCTTGGTCGGCCGCAGGCGCCGCGTCTGACATCTCGATCGGGGGAAGTTCCACTGTCCCAGTGTTGTCCAGCCAGCGTCCGGCCGGATCACTCGGCGGCCGGCTCGGCCGCGGCATCGAGCTCGGTCCAGCCCGCGGCCACCTCGGGGGTGTCCCGCAGCCGCAGCAGCGGGGACAGCAGCAGCCACGCAGGCGCGAGCGCCAGGCCCGCCGCGCAGACGAGAATTGCCGCGCGGTTGCCGAGCCAGCTGCCGAGCGCACCGCCGAGGAGCCCGCCGAGCGGCAGCGTTCCCCAGACGATGAACCGCATGGTCGCGTTCATCCGGCCAAGCAGCGGCGGCGGGCAGAGCAGCTGCCGGAAGGAGGCCTGATTCACGTTGTAGACCACGCCCCCGAAACCGGTGACGAAGGTGGCGACGCCGAAAAACGCAAGGCCCGGACCGCCGAACGTGAGCGGAATGAGCAGGGCGAAGGGGGCCGTCAGCAGCAGCGAGAGCCAGATGACCCGGGCAGAACCAAGCCATCGGCGCAGGAGGGTAGCGGTCAGCCCGCCCAGGACACCGCCAATCGCCCCAGCGGACGTGAGCAGGCCGATCGTGCTGGCGTGCAGATGGACCTGCCTGACGAGGAACACCACGCTGATCGCGTAGAGCCCCGCGCTGAACAGGTTCGACGTCGACGTCGCGCCGGCGATCATCCGCAGAATGGGCTGCCTGGCCACGAAGGCCAGCCCTTCGCCGATCTCGGCGCGTAGGCTGCGGCGGCCGGCGCGCTCCGGCGCTGGCTCCGGCTGCCTGATGGCCGCCAGCGACACCACGGAGACCACGAAGCTGGCCGCGTCAGCCGCGAACGCAACCGGGGCGCTGAACGCGCCGATGAGCAGGCCGGCCACCGAAGGTCCGCCGACCTGCGCCAGCGAGGCGCTGACCTGCAGCCGCGCGTTGGCGTCGACGAGGCTGTCGAGGCCGACCAGGCCGGGCAGGTAGGACATGTACGCGACGTCGAAGAAGACGCTCGCCACGCCCGTCACGAACGCGACGGCATACAGCTGGCCGAGCGTCAGGATGCCCAGCCCGCAGGCCACTGGAATCGACGCTAAGGCCGCTGCCCGCACCACGTCGGCGGCGATCATCACAGGCCGGCGGCGCATCCGGTCGACCCACGCGCCAGCCGGCAATCCGACCAGGAGGAACGCCGCATAGCCGGCGGTGGTGAGCAGGCCGACTCCGAACGTGGAGGCGTGCAGGACCAGAACGGCCGCGAGCGGCAGGGCCAGGACGGTTACCTGACTGCCGAGCTCACTGACGGACTGACCGAGCCACAGCCGGCGAAAGCCCGCGTGACCGGTGAGTGTTGTCAATCGAGGCTGGGATGTCATATTTATCCCTAGCGGTTTTGCGACATCATGCCTGTCACGTGCGCGGATCAGACGTTGGCGTCGGAATTCCGCTAGCGAGCAGCCGGGCAGTCCGATTGGCTGGATGCATGGACGACGAACGGATCTTCCTCGACCGGGAGCGCTGCGTGCGCGCCGTCCAGTCTAAGGACGCCCGGTTCGACGGGTGGTTCTTCACCGTAGTGCTGACGACGCGGATCTACTGCCGGCCAAGCTGCCCCGCCGTGCCGCCCAAACCGCAGAACATGCGGTTCTTCCCGAGCGCGGCCGCGGCACAGCAGGCAGGCTTCCGCGCGTGCAAGCGATGCCGGCCGGACGCCAGCCCGGGGTCACCGGAGTGGGATATCCGGGCGGACCTGGTTGCCCGCGCGATGCGGCTGATCGCGGACGGCGTCATGGACGACGGCGGCGTGCCCGCCCTGGCCCGCCGGCTCGGCTACAGCGTCCGGCAGGTGGAACGGCAGCTGCTTGCCGAGCTGGGCGCAGGGCCGCTCGCCATCGCCAGAGCCCAGCGCGCGCAGACCGCGCGCCTGCTGATCGAGACGACAGAGCTGCCGATGGGCGAGCTGGCGTTCGCGGCCGGATTTGCCAGCATCCGGACGTTCAACGACACCGTCCGCGAGGTGTTCGCGCTCTCCCCCAGCGAGCTGCGCGAGCGGGCGGCGCGCTCCCGGGCTCGCCGGCACATGACCCCCGAGCCGGGCGCGGGGCAGACGGCAGAGAACCCGGCGCCGGACGCGGTCCCGCTCACCTCGCTGTCGCTTCGGCTGCCGTTCCGGACGCCGCTGACACCGGACAGCCTGTTCGGTCACCTGGCCGCCACGGCCGTGCCCGGCGTCGAGGAGTGGCGCGACGGCGCCTACCGGCGCACGCTGCGGCTACCGCACGGCCACGGTATCGTCGCGCTGCGGCCGGCGCAGGATCACGTCAGCTGTCACCTCCTCCTCGCCGACCTGCGGGACCTGGCCAGTGCGATCACCAGGTGCCGCCGCCTGCTTGACCTGGACGCGGACCCTGTGGCGATCGCGGATCTGCTGTTGTCAGACAGCGTGCTGGCGCCGCTGGTCGGCAAGGCACCCGGGCGCCGGGTGCCGCGGACGGTCGACCCCGCTGAGTTCGCGCTGCGTGCCGTGCTCGGCCAGCAGATCTCGATCTCGGCCGCGCGAACGCATGCGGCAAGGCTCGCAGCCGCGTACGGCGAGCCGGTCGGCGATCCGGCGGGCGGGCTGAGCAGGCTCTTCCCTGACCCGGCCGCGCTGGTCACGGCGGACCCGGACTCGCTGGCGATGCCGAGATCCCGGCGCGAGTCGTTCGCGGCCCTCAGCACCGCGCTCGCCGAGGGCCGGGTGGACCTCAGCACGGGCAGCGACTGGCACGAGGCACGCACGCAGCTGGACTCGCTGCCGGGCCTCGGTCCCTGGACCATCGAGACGATCGCGATGCGCGCCCTCGGTGATCCCGACGCGTTCCCGGCAGCTGATCTTGGCATCCGCGCGGGCGCCCGGTACGCCGGGCTGCCGGACGGCGCCGTCACGCTGACGGCCCGAGCAGGGGCCTGGCGGCCGTGGCGGTCGTACGCGGTCCAGTACCTCTGGGCAGCCACCGACCACGTCATCAACCACCTGCCCGACTAGGAGGGGTCATGCACTCACACGTCGTCATCGACAGCCCGATCGGCCCGCTCACGCTGGTGGCTGCAGATGGCCGGCTCACCGGCCTGTACATGGACGCCCAGCGGTACCGGCCAGGCGACGAGGTGCTCGGATCGCCGGGCGACGAGAACGCCGAGCCGTTTGCCTCGGCAGCTGACCAGCTCGACGCGTACTTCGCCGGGCAGCTGACCGACTTCGACCTGCCGCTGGCCCCGGCCGGGACGCAGTTCCAGCGCACCGTCTGGGCGGCCCTGCGGCAGATCCCGTACGGCGAAACGTGGTCTTACGGCCAGCTCGCCGGCAAGATCGGCAGCCCGGCAGCGGTCCGCGCCGTCGGCCTGGCCAACGGGCGGAACCCGATCGCCGTGGTGGTGCCGTGCCACCGGGTCATCGGCGCGGATGGCAGCCTCACCGGTTACGGCGGCGGCCTCTCGCGCAAGCGCTTCCTGCTGGACCTGGAGGCCGGCCAGGCGGGGTAATCAGGACCGCGCTAGCCCGCGCCGAACAGCGCGCTCACCGACTCGCCGCCGTGGATACGCCTGATCGCCTCGGCCAGCGCGGGGGCCACCGAGATGACGCGCACGTCCGGGCCGCCGTCCGCTGCCGCCACCGGCAGCGTGTTGGTGCAGACGATCTCGCGCACCAGCGGCTGCGCCGCGATCCGCTTGAGTGCCCCGTCGCTGAACAGCCCGTGTGTGCAGGCGATCCGCACGGAGCGCACGTCCCGCTCGCGGAGCCGGTCCAGCAGCTCGATAACGGTCGTGCCGCGCGCGATCTCGTCGTCCAGCACGATCACGTCCCGGCCCGCCACCTCGCCGATGATCGAGCTGATGGTCACCTGCATGTCGCTCTGGCGTTCCTTGGCGCCGGCCGCCACGGGCAGCTGGAGCAGCCGGGCCAGCGCCGCCGCGTTCTTGGCGTTGCCGAGGTCCGGGGAGACCACCACGGAGTTCGACAGATCGAGGCCGCTGAAGTGGCTCGCGAACTCGCGCAGCGCGTGCAGGTGGTCGACCGGGACCGAGAAGAACCCGTGCACCTGCGGCGCGTGCAGAGTCATCGTCAGGACCCGGCTCGCGCCCGCGGTGGCGAGCAGGTCGGCAACGAGCCGGCCACCGATCGAGATCCGCGGCTTGGACTTCTTGTCCGACCGGGCGTAGGAGTAGTACGGGATGACCGCGGTAACCCTGGCGGCAGAGGCGCCGCGCGCCGCGTCCAGCATCAGCAGCAGCTCGACGAGGTGATCCTGCACCGGCGGCCCGAGCGGCTGGATGATGAAGACATCACGCTCGCGGCAGTTCGCCTGCAGCTGCGCCTCCAGGCAGTCGTTGGCGAACCGGCTCAGTAGGACCGGGCGCAACGGCACCCCGAGCTCGGCGCAGATCTCGGCCGACAGGTCCGGGTGGGCGCTGCCGCTGAAGACCACGATCTCCCGCACGCGTCCAGGCTAGTTCCCGCCGGCCGCGACGGCGGGCGGGGTTAGGCCTCCAGCGCGTCGGCGAGCTGACGCCCCGCCTCGGTCAGCCACCGGGCCGGCTGCCTGATCGCCTCGTCCTCGCTGCCCGCCAGCGCCGTCAGCTCGACCGTGCGCGCCGCTGGCGGCATCCCGGCCACCGAGCCGGTGATGACGGCGACCGGCACCCCGGCCTGCGCGGCCATGGCCTGGACGGTGCCGACGACCTTCCCTGTCCGCGACGTGTCGTCGTAGCGGCCTTCGCCGGTGATGACGAGGTCCGCGGCCGCCAGTGCCTTCGGCAGCCCGGCCGCCGCCGCGATCTGGTCCGCACCGGGCAGCAGCCGGGCATGCCAGGCCGCCGCCAGCCCGTAGCCGCAGCCGCCTGCAGCGCCCGCGCCTGGCTGGGCCGGATCACCGCCGAGCAGCCCGGCTAGCCGGGTCAGGCCGGCCTCGAGAACGTCGATGTCCCGGCCCCTCGCGCCCTTCTGGGGCCCGAAGACCGCGGCTGCGCCACCGGCGCCGAGCAGCGGCGCCCGCACGTCAGTCAGGCAGCTGACGCCTGCCAGTGGCGGCCGGCGCAGGCCGGACAGGTCGACCGAGGCGAGGCGGGTGAGGGCGCCGCCGCCCAGTGGCAGCACCCGCCCGTCCTCGTCGAGGAACCTGGCGCCGAGCGCCGCCAGCAGGCCGGTGCCGCCGTCGGTGCAGGCCGAGCCCCCCAGAGTGATCATCACCATGAGCACGCCCGCGTCCAGCGCGCTGCGGACGAGCTCGCCGACCCCGTAGCTGTGCGCGTCGAGCGGGATCATCTCGCCGAGCAGCGGCAGCCCCGCGGCAGCGGCCAGCTCTACGACGCCAACATTCCCCGTCAGCTCGAGCCAGGCTGCCTTGACCAGTCCGTCGCCTGGGCCGCTCACCACGACGTGATGCCAGCGGCTCCCCGAATCGGCTGAGGCCAGGACGGCGAGCGTTCCCTCGCCGCCGTCGGCGAGCGGCAGCTCGACCAGCTCGTCACCCGGCCGGGCAAAGCGCCAGCCAGCGGCCACCGCCCTGGCCGCCTCCGCCGCGCCGATGCTGCCCTTGAACGAGTCGGGGGCCACCACCACGTGCATGACCGTCAGCCTCGGTAGGGCGGCAGCTCGAGCGCGCTCCGGATGGCGCGCTGGACCTCGTCCTTCGGCGGCCGCGCGTCCACCGAGACCACGTACTCCTTGCGGCCGAAGATCGCGAGCACCGGGTTGGTCTTGCTGTGGTACTCCCGCAGCCGCACGGCGAGCGCCTCCTCGGTGTCGTCCTCGCGCTGGATCAGCTTGCCACCGCAGGCGTCGCACTTGCCTTCCTCGCGGGGGCTCGCGTCGATCAGGTTGTAGTCCATGCCGCAGGTATCGCACAGCCGGCGGGCCATCACCCGGCGCCGAACCTCACTGTCGGGCAGCTCCAGGTGGATGACGCCGTCGATGTCGTAGCTCTCGAGGAAAAACTCCGCTTGCCGGGCATTACGCGGAAACCCGTCGATGATGAAGCCGTAGTTCCAGTCGTGCTGGCTCAGCCGGTCCTTCACGACACCTTCCACAAGGTCGTCGCTGACAAGTTCACCGTCGGCCATGGTGCGCCGGACCTGAGCGCCAAGCTTGGTGTGGTTCTGCACGTTCCACCGGAAGATGTCGCCGACCGCGATGTGGACCAGGTCGAGGTCTCCGGCCAGCAGGGCGCTCTGGGTGCCCTTGCCGCTGCCCTGCACGCCCATGATGACGTACTTCCGCATGCGGGTAACTGTAGGCGTCAGCCCGGTGACGCTACCGGACGGCCTGCCGGACAACTGGCACGACCGGTATCAGCCGCCTCGCTGCGTTAACTGAGACTGCACGAAGTCTCTTTGCCGGATCGCGAGCAGCGAGGCGACCCCGCACGCCAGCGCGATGATGGCCCCCACGAGCAGGATCTCGTCGAGCCCGGCGGTGAAGGCCGTTCTCGTGACGGCGCCAACGGCCTGCCGAGCCGGGCCAGGCAGGCTCGCGATGAGGCGGTGCACCTCGCCTGCCTTGACCGCGCCGGCGATCTCGGCACCGCGCCCCGACAAGCCCGGGACCGCGGCGGCCCGGGCGGTGACCTCGTCGGTGACCTTGCTGGCGAACAGCGCGCCGAGCAGGGCGATCCCGGTGGCGATGCCCACCTGCCGGAAGGTCGAGTTGATGCCCGAGGCCATACCGGCCCGCTGCGGCTGCACCACGCCGACGGCGGTTGACGCCAAGGGCGGGTTGACTAGGCCGACTGCCAGTCCGCCAATGATCATTCCCGGGATCAGGTGCGTCCACGTCGAGGTCAGGGTGAGGCCACGCATGAGCAGCAGGCTGACGCCGACCAGGATCAGCCCCGGCCCGATCAGGAACCGCACGGGCACCTTCGCGGACAGCCGCCCGGCGATCGTCGCGGTGACGAGGGTGCCGGCGGAAATGATCGTCAGCCGCACTCCGGTGGCGAGGGCTGAGTAGCCGAGGATGTCCTGCAGGTACAGCACGAGGTACAGCAGCATCGCGAAGATGGAGGCGCTGAGGCCGAAGGCGGCGACCAGCCCGCCGCTGAAGGCGGGCAGCCGAAACAGCCCGAGATCGAACATCGGTGTCCTGACGCGCCATTCCACCAGCACGAACGCGGCGAGCAGCACAACAGCAGCGGCAAAGCAGCTGAGCACCACGCCGTCGGTAAAGGACGTCCGGCTCGACTCGATCAGCGCGAAGACGAGGCTGGCCAGCCCGGCGGTGAACAGGACGAAGCCGGCCCAGTCCGGCCTGGTCGCGGTCGGCTGTCTCGACTCGCCAACCCGCATCGCGGTGAGCACGACCGCGACGACGCCGATCGGCAGGTTCACGAAGAAGATCCATCGCCACGAGATACCTGAAGTCAGGACGCCCCCGAGCAGCGGGCCGATCGCGACCGCGAGGCCCGTGATCGCACCCCAGACGCCGAACGCGATGCCCCGGTCACGGCCGCGGAACGCGTCGGCGAGCAGTGCCAGCGACACCGCGAACATGATGGCGCCGCCGATGCCCTGCAGCCCGCGCGACAGCTCGAGCATGATCGTGTTCGCCGCGAAGCCGCACAGCGCCGACGCCCCGGTGAAAACCACCAGACCGATCAGGTAGAGCCGACGCCGTCCGTACATGTCCGCCAGGCTGCCGGCCGTGAGGAGGCACGCAGCCAGGGTCAGTGCGTAGGCATCCACGATCCACTGCAGGTCGGAGAAGCTTGAGTTCAGCGCGCGCTGGATGTCCGGCAGGGCGACGGTCACGATCGTGATGTCGACGAGCAGCATGAACGTGCCGAGGCACACCGCTGCCAGCGTCCACCACTTGTTCTTCTCCGGGCCGGTGGTGGCGGCCGCGCGGGCGGTGGCGGCCCGCTGGGCGGCGATCTCGGCGTTCAGCTCAGTCATCCGCGCTCCCCGGGATGTGCGCTCGTGATGCTGCCCTGCCCGTCGGCGAGCCGGGTAATCCCGTCAGTCATGGTGCCTCCCGCGCACGAGTCAGTGCCTCGGCACGAGCCTATCGCTGATCCTGGTATCTATCCTGGTAGCCTTGCTACCACGCTGTGCCCAGGAAGGCCGACCGGTGACCGACACGCAGACACGAGCAGAGCTCGGCGCTTTCCTGCGCGCCCGGCGCGCGCAGCTGACCCCGGCCGACGTCGGCCTGGCCGGCGGTGCATCCGGGCGGCGGCGGACGCCGGGCCTCCGTCGCGAGGAGATCGCCCAGCTGTCGGGAGTCGGCGTCACCTGGTACACCTGGCTCGAACAGGGCCGCCCGATCTCGGCGTCAGGGCAGGTCATCGACGCCATCGGCCGCGCCCTGCAGCTGACCCCTGACGAGCACGAGCACCTGCGCCTGCTGGCCGGGCTGCCTGCGCCCGAGCCCGCGACGGATGCCGAGGACCTGAAACCGCGCCTGCAACGGCTGGTGGACGCGTCGCTGCCGAACATCGCATCGGCCTGCGACATCCACTTCGACTACCTCGCCTGGAACCAGGCCTACGCGCTGCTGCGGCACGACCCGGCCACGCTCCCGGCTGATCGCCGCAACCTGCTGTGGATGATGTTCGCGGGCGAACCCCGCGGAGCAGGTACGCGGTCCTGGGAGCAAGCCGCCAGGGCCGTGCTGAGCCAGTTCCGGATCGCCGCCAGCCAGCGGCCGGGCGACCCGAGGTTCGCCGAGCTGGTGGCGGCCCTGACCAGGGCGAGCCCGCAGTTCCGGGTGTGGTGGGCGGAATACCCCGTGCGCAACTTCCGGCCCGTCAGCTTCATCTTCGACCACCCGGAGGCCGGCCCGGTCACGGTCGAGATGTACCAGCTGCGCCTGGCCGAGCGGCCGGACATCACCCTCGTGCTGCAGGTCCCGGCCAGTGCGGCCGACTTGGGCCGGGTTACCGCGGTCCTCGCCGCGGACGGTGCCGAGAGCGGTGGCTAGCTGCGGCCGGCCGTCTGGTGATCCAGCGCGAACCGGCGCTCGCACGCGCTCCGCAGGCCCGGCTCGAGGCCCCCGGCAATGAGCGGCCAGTCCTCCCGCAGGTAAGCCGCGTTCAGGAACCTGGCTATGTCGTTGCGCTGGCCCTGGGTCAGCATGATCCCGTACATACTGCGCCGGGTGGCCGGATCGGTCACATCGCATTCCCGCATGCCGGGCATGGCCAGGTGCCGTGGCAGCGAGACGACCCCGCGGGCCGGGCCCCGCAGCTCCTCAATCCGCGCAGGCAACCGGTCGGTGTGCGGCTTGCGGCCAGCGAACCAGTCAGCAAAGGACATGCGACCGATTATTACCGTCCCGCTGCCAATCACGCTCGGTGACTGCTGATTGCCTTGCGTTGCCAGCCGGAGCGATCCTCTCGGCTGCTACAGGTGGTAGTGGACTAAGCTCAGGGCATGGCCGGCGGCAGGCCGCACCCGCGGTGGCATTTCCTGGTCAGCCCTCGCTGGCTGGCCTGGCACGCGTTCGCCGTCGTGGCCGCCTGGGGCATGCTCTGGCTCGGCGACTGGCAGTTCCACCGGGCCGAGGGCGGCAACGCGCTGAGCTGGGCCTACACCTTCGAGTGGCCCATCTTCGTGATCTTCGGCGTGGTGTTCTGGGCGAAGACAATCATCGACGAATGGCGCCACCAGACCGCTATCCGTGACGCCGGGGCCGCCGAGCCCGCCACCGCGGACATCATCGATGCCCTCGACCTGCCAACGGGCGCCCACACGGCTGCCGCAGTAGACGAGGAGGCGGCCGCCGACCCTGAGCTCGCCGCCTACAATGCGTACCTGGCCAGGCTGAACTCTCGGCCGGCCCGGTAATCATGGACAGGGAGGTCCGCGGTGCGTCCTGAATGGCTGCGCCTCGTGGTGCGCGGCTACCGCACCATGGCCTACATCACCGGCACGATGCTGTGCATCCTGGTCTTCGTCTGCATCCCGCTCCAGGTGTGGGGCCACAACGCAACGCCCGCCGACATCGTCGGCACCATGCACGGCTTCCTGTACATCATTTACATCGTGGTCGCCTTCGCGATGACCAGGGCCGTGCGGATGAAGCTCCTCAGCCCCAGCACGATCATCGTGCTGCTGGCCGGGACGATCCCGGTGCTCACGTTCGTCGTCGAGCGCTGGGTCTCCCGGCGGTACATCACCCCGGCCACCACCGGGGTGACGCCCAGTGAGCAGCCAGTACTTCGCTGAGGAGCCGGGCGCCGCGCACCGGCCCGGGCTCGTGCACGTCGTGCTGCCCGATGTTCACCTGGCCCTGGCCACCGATTCCGGGGTGTTCTCCCCTGCCCGCCTTGACGCTGGTACAAGGCTCCTCCTCGACGTCGCGCCGGCCCCGCCAGCCAGCGGGGACCTGCTCGATCTCGGCTGCGGCTACGGCCCCCTCGCGCTGGTGCTCGCCAGCCGGGCCCCGGTTGCACGGGTCTGGGCCGTCGATACGAACCGGCGGGCGGTCGGCCTCTGCGAGCAGAACGCCGCCGAGGCAGGGCTGGCCAACGTGCACTGC
>Ga0123356_10004330_pt1 | contig 14682 bp, 10 predicted proteins | sample TergutEmb28metaG_2_FD_92546 | JGI IMG/M metagenome (GOLD analysis project Ga0123356, IMG submission 92546) | Embiratermes neotenicus P3 segment gut microbial communities from Petit-Saut dam, French Guiana - Emb289 P3 | ecosystem: Host-associated > Arthropoda: Insects > Digestive system > Gut ... | reverse complement strand
AGGAGAAAGGAGAAGAGGAGAAAGGAAAAGGCGCGAAAGCACGAAGGCACGAAGGAAACGGTAGAATATCCCCTTCAAATTTTGAAGGGGTGCCCGAAGGGCGGGGTAGTTTATATGAAAAGATTACCATTTACCCAAACCCCACCACCGGAGAATTAGAAATTAGGAATTATGAATTAGGAACCGCAGCCCCGTTAGGGGCAAGCTCAGCGAAGCTAATTAATAGTATCGAAGTTTTTGATGTTTACGGTAGAAAAGTATCATCTCATCATCTAATCACCTCATCATCTAATCACCTAATTAACCTCTCCCACCTCAATTCCGGCATTTACTTCGTTAAAATAACCACCGATGCCGGCGAAGTTGTAAAGAAAATAATTAAACAATAAAATTTTAACCAAATTCTAAAGTTATATACATTATAAAAAAAATCCTCATGAAAAAAATCCTCCTTTTTATCACAGTTATTGTTGCGTTTACATTCAGCGCTACTTTTGTGCATGCACAGCATCTTTTTTCGGTAAATTATAATGATTTGCCGGTAGAAAAGATAACACAATTAACCCATCAAATTAGAAACACGGAAATTTCTAATTTATCATTAACAAAAAATAGTATTCATAAAGAGGTGTATGTTGTTGGTTTTTCGTCTGCACAGCATACGCAAATCGTTATTTTAAATGAGCAAACGGGCGCCCATGTGGTGATTTCCGGTGTTGCCGCAGAATTTCAATTAGCCCCTTTCTTCATCGAAGAATTAAAACAAGGCGTACTGGGAAATGCAGAACGTTATGTCATCCTTGAAACGACCAACGATTTTTCGGTGCACAACGTTGCCTCCGTTTCTGCAACCACGAGAAATGTGCACATTCCCCGTTATCTTTATGGGCCCAAAGAAGATATAAAGGAAGCTTTTCCGAAAGACCGGCAAATTGTTCATATTTTTAAGGAAAAACCGGAACTTATCCTTGTTGACCCTAATGACCCTGAACTTCAACGTTATGCAGCACAATGGGAAGAAGAGAGGAGTTATTATGTATATATGTATTTGCTACCTGATGGCGGCTTATGGATTTACGATGAACATTTTAACATTGATAATGATCAAAGTGAGATCAAAATAGGGGTAGGCGGATACTTGGAGTTTACTTTATCCGGTACCATGAATACAGAGCAACGTACAGCAACCGAATATGCACTGGAGCTTTGGAGCGAGCGGTTTGCAGGGATAGTACCGGTTGATATAAATGTTTCCTTTGAGCCTATGGCCGACGGAACTCTTGGTTCCTCCACCAGAATGCCAAACTATTTTAATTCAGAAACACAAACATGGTATTGCTCTGCTGTTGGGAATCAATTGGCGGGCTATAATGTTGTACCCAGCCAAAGAGATATCCGGATAAGAATGAATTCAAACTACGCGTTTCACTATGGATTGAATGCCAACCCGGGTAGCGGAAAGTACGATTGTGTTACCATCATGTTGCATGAAGTAACTCATGGATTAGGCTTTTCCCGGATGGTTGATGAATATGGACGATACTCTTATACAACTCCGAGTGGCGGTGGGGCTTATACAAATTATCCCGGAATTTACGAACGTCAGTTATTTCAGGGGCTTAATGGACCTTGTTTAACAGAACTGGATCAAGCCGAACGTGCAGCGTTGGTAAAAAGCGGTAATTTATATGCCGGAGCTCCTGGTTCAAACTTGTTAGCCGCCAACGAGGGAGTTCGTGTGAAAATATACGCTCCGGCAAATTTTGTGAGCGGTTCAAGTGTTTCACACTGGGATGATCCTGTAAACAATTTCCCCACTTTTATGAAACGCAGTATTGCCTCTAATTCAGGTTTGCATGCCTTTAACACACGAAAAATAGGCATCCTGCTTGATATTGGATGGACACTCCCCGATAATCCTAACGCCGTTTATGTTACTTTTGATGGTAACGGTGCAGCAAATGAGATGCCTACGCAAGAATTTCTCCCCGGCACGCCAAAAAAGTTAAGAGCAAATGTTTTTAACCGACCTTGTTATACTTTTATAGAGTGGAATACTTCACCGGATGGAACCGGAACCGCATACGCAGACAGGCAAACCATAAACATTTCCAACAATCTGAATCTGTACGCCCAATGGCAAGGCAACACATACACCCTTACTTTTAATGCCACCGGAGGCACAGTAACTCCAACCTCAAAACAGGTAGTTTGTGGCGAGCCTATAGGCGTACTTCCTACCCCTGAAAGAGAAGGCTTCGCCTTCAACGGCTGGAGAATTAGCGCCACCCAGATTACGGAAGACAGAATTTGGACTTGGGCTCAAAATATGACTGCTACAGCAATATGGACCACCGTAGGTATAGTGGAGACGGGACACGCTCCGGCGCTACAAATTGTGCCAAATCCCGCAAATCATACAATTGAATTACAAATTAGGAATTACGAATTACGAATTGATTGTATTGAATTTTACAACATTTTCGGGCAATTAATAAAAACTGTACCTTTCAACGGACGTAGAGACGTTGCGCGCAACCTCTCCACCCAAATAATTAACATCTCAGATCTTTGCGCCGGAGTTTATATCGTAAAAGCGGGTGGTAAAGCTGTAAAATTAGTAGTAAAATAAAATCAAATTTAAACCTATATGAAGAAAATCTTCCTTCTTGTTACCACTATTGTTGCATTTACATGCAGCGCAGTTTTTGTGCATGCGCAACAGCTTTTTTCAGTAAATTATAATGATTTACCGGTAGAAAATGTAACACAATTAACCCATCAAATTACAGGCACAGAAATTGCTACACTGTCGTTAACCAAGAATAATGGAAATAAAGAGGTGTATGCTGTAGCTTTTTCATCGGCGCCTAACACGAAAATCGTTATTTTGAATGAACAGAATGGCGCCCACGTAACGGTAGAGACGCGATTAATCGCATCTCTACCCACCGAATTTCAATTAACCCCTTTCTTCATCGAAGAATTAAAACAGGCAGTACTGGGAGAGGCAAGCCGTTATGTCATCCTTGAAACGACCAACGATTTTTTGGTGCAAAACGTTGCCTCCGTTTCTATAACTAAGGAAGATGTCTATATTCCTCGTTATTTTTACGGAAAAAAAGAAAATATGAAAGAAGCTTTGCCGGAAGACCGGCAGATTATCAAAATTTACAAGCAAAAACCACGCATTATTTCCGATCCTGAATACCAACTTGATATCGCACAATTGGAAGAAGAAATGAGCTATTATGTATATATGTACAAATTGCCAGATGGCACTTTATGTACTTATGATGAACACTTTAGAAAAAAGAATGACAAAAACCCCAGTAAATTGGGTGGAGGTAATTTTTTGGAATTTAATTTAGACGGCACGTTGAATGCTACACAACGTTTAGCCACAGAATATGCATTGGAACTTTGGAGCGAACAAATAGCGGGCACAGTGCCTGTGGAGATAGAGGTTAATTTGTGGCCGCTGGGACAAGGAGTGATTGGCATGTCTTTTTTCCCGCCATGCTTTATGAATGGTGAAACAGGTGAACCGGAAACCTTCTATCCCTCTGCTTTATGGAATCAATTGGTAGGGTACAATGCTTCCGATGAGTGGGATATTTTCATCATAATGAATTCCGAATTTACATTTTACTATGGGTTGAATGGTAGTCCCGGTGTCAATATTGATTATGTTACTATTATGATACATGAAGCTACTCATGGATTGGGGTTTGGTAGTCAGTGCGATAGAAACGGGGTTCTTTTTTATGAGTATCCCGTCGTTTACGACCGCTTGTTGTATCAAGGTCTTGGCGGACCTTGTTTTGTGGATCTTACCGAATCTGAGCGTGCCGCATTGCTGACAAGCAATAACTTATATGCGGGAGGTCCGGGTTCAAAATTATTAGAAGCCAATGGCGGTACTCGTGTAAAAATGTACGCGCCAAGTTCTTATAGTGGCGGATCCACCGCCCATCACTGGGCAACAGAGGTTACTTTTCCCACTTTTATGAAATATGCCTATTTCTCTCCTTTACACACCTTTAACAACAGAAAAATAGGGATGTTTGTGGATATGGGATGGACGATTCCTGAAGTTGATCCCGATGCCGTTTGGTTAACCCTTAATGCCAACGGCGGAACGGGCAATATATCGCCACAGCCATTCAGCCCGGGGATTACGCAAAAAATAAGAATAAATTCCTCTGTGAGACCCGGTTATGCATTTAAAAGTTGGAATACTTTGCCGGATGGTACAGGAGTTTCGTACGCAGACAGAGAAGCCATAACAATTTCAGATAATCTGAATTTATATGCGCAATGGGAAGCCCAAACCTACACCCTCAGTTTTGATCCCAGGGGAGGCACAGGAAACCTAACTCCAAAACAAGTAGTTTACGATAAACCGATTGGAACGCTTCCTATTCCCGAAAGAACAGGCTACACCTTCGAAGGATGGGTGCTGTATTTCGCAATTACCATCACAGAGGAAACGATCTGGAGTTTTAATTACGACCGGGTTGCCTCGGCAAAATGGACGCCGGAAGTGGGGGTAGTAGAAATACATGACAATGCCTCTCTACAAATTGTGCCAAATCCGGCAGATCATACAATTGAATTACGATTTTGGGTTGAGGGCGTGCTGAACTCAAATCAGTACCGCAATGACAGCGAATTAGGAGTTGATTGTATTGAATTTTACAACATTTTCGGACAATTAATAAAAATTGTACCTTTTAACGGACATAGAGACGCGATTCATAGCGTATTAACGCAAACCATTAACATCTCAGACCTCAGCCCTGGCGTTTTTATAGTAAAAGTGGGAGACAAAACTGTGAAATTAATCAAATCAAAATAATTCAAATCATTAATTATGAAAAAACTAACATTTTTTTTATTAGTACTCTTGCTGATTATGGCTTCTGCTTTATATGCAGTTCCGGCAGACCCTAACCCTGTTACTTTAACCCAACCCAATGGAGAAACTCTAACTGTTAGGATTAAAGGCGACGAACGTATCAACTGGTATGAATCTATGGATGGATACACCCTATTATTTAATCAATCCGGTTTTCTTTCGTATGCTCAATTAGATGAAGATGGAAATTTACACCCTTCCGGTTTCATAGCTACGAATATTGAAGAACGAGATAATGAGGTTCGTTCTTTTTTAAATACAATTGGGCAGCATTTGTTTTACAGTGATATTCAAACACGAGTGATGCTAAAGATTTGGGAGATAGAGGATGATTTTTCCTCGAAAGGCGAATCAAGAGTAACAGGTGATTATAAAACAATATGTGCTTTCGTTCAATTCCCTGGAAAACCTATGACACTTCCCATGAGCCAATTCGAAAATTTGATGAATCAATTGGGATATACCGGAAACGGTACCGGAAGTGTTCGGGATTTCTTTAAGGAAGCATCCTATAATCAATTTGATTTAACCATAACGCTGTGTGGCGTTTATACTGCCCCGCAAAGTCAGTCTTATTATGCAGGAAGTGATGGAACACAAAGGTGTAATGAATTGGCAAGATGGTTGGCGCTACAAGTGGCTGCGGAACCACATATTGACTTCAGCGAATACGATAGTGATAATAATGGAATTGTAGATGGATTTCACTTCATTTTTTCAGGAATGGGACAAGAGGCCGGTGGCGGCTACGGATCAATTTGGTCGCACAAATGGCAATTCTCGCCTCCGGTTACCCAAAATGGAAAATCAATTAGCGTGTATTCCTGTTCGCCCGAACTGAGAGGCGGATCAGCCATTACAACCATTGGCGTTATTTGTCATGAAATGACGCATGCTTTCGGAGCTGCTGATTATTATGATACGGATTATGGTACTGGAGGCAACTACTCAGGCACCGGCAATTGGGATCTCATGGCAGAAGGTAGTTGGAATGGCTCGCCCGGAGGAAACAGACCTGCACATCCGAACATGTATGTTAAAGTGCAGTTTGGCTGGGTAAACCCCATCGTTTTAAACGCACCCTTAACCATGGAAAACATGCCCAACTCGGCAGAAAATCCGGTAGCCTACAGAATAAACACAAACACCACTAATGAGCACTTTCTATTGGAAAATCGCCAACAGCTAAAATTTGACGCAAGTGTTCCCGGAAACGGATTGCTCATTTATCGTGTGCATAGCAATGTGGGAAGCTATTGCATTAACTGTACGCATCCGCAACGGATGTATCCGGTTTGCGCCAGCTCTTCTGTAGCTATGCCAACGTCATCGCCTTCCAGTTACGGAAGTATTAACAGCGGAGGTTGCCCATTTCCCGGAAGCAGCAATCAAACTTCTTTTACCGATGATACTGCCCCATCCATGAAATCGTGGGCAAATGTCAATACCAATAAACCCATAACCAACATTACCCATTCAAACAGATTGATTGGCTTCGATTTTATGGGTGGCGGAAGCACAATTCACTATTTAATTACTTTTGATGCCAACAGCGGAGAAGGAAATATAGTGCCACAGCTATTCCTTCCCGGTGAGGCACAGCAACTAAGTGCAAATACCTTTACTAAAACAGGATATAACTTTGTAAGTTGGAATACTGCTCCGGATGGAACAGGAACTTCATATACAAACCAACAATCCATAACGGTTTCTAACAATACAACTTTGTATGCCCAATGGGGAGCCAATGCTTATACCCTGACTTTAAATCCCAATGGCGGCACGGTAACTCCAACTTCAAAACAAGTAGTTTATGACGCTCCTATTGGAGAACTGCCCACTCCCGAAAGAACAGGCTACAATTTTTTGAATTGGAGAATTGGCGCCACCCCCATTACTGAAGAAACCATTTGGAACTATGCGCAAAACATGACCACTCAAGCAGCATGGCAAGTTATGACCTATACTATTTCGGCGACAGCAACGTTCGGCGGCGCCATCTCCCCATCGGGAGATGTTGCTGTAAATCACGGAGCTAATAGAGCATTTACCATTACGCCCGATGAAGATTATGAAATAGTAGATGTTTTAGTGGATGGCGAAAGTATCGGTATTGTTAGCATGCACGCATTTACAAATGTAACAGAACCGCATACTATTCATGCAGCGTTTAAAGAAATTGTAGGCATTGTAGAGACGCATAATTATGCGTCTCTACAAATCGTACCTAATCCGGCAAATCATACGATTGAATTAAGAATTAGGAATTACAAATTAGGAATTAATACGATTGAGTTTTACAACATTTTTGGGCAATTAATAAAAAGCGTGCCGTTTGCCGAACAGTCTTCTAAAGATGGCGTAGTTACGCAAAGGATTAACATCTCAGATTTTTGCGCCGGAGTTTATATGGTAAGGGCGGGGAGTAAAACGGTAAAATTAGTGGTTATGTAAAAAAACAATTTAAAGATTTAAGAATTTAAAATTTAAATATGGTAATTAACCTTATTTTTTAAACTTTAAATCTTTAAGTCTTTAAATTCTTAAATTTTCAAAATGAATCTGCTCCTCGACATTGGCAACACCCTCCAAAAAATCGCTGTTTTTCATAACGATAACGAGGTGTATGGGCAATCTTTTCCGTTTGTTACCAAAGAGATTCTCCAAACCGTTTTCAATCAATATGCTATAAAATACTCCATTGTTTCTTCCGTGGCGAAAACGGATGCGCAGGTCATCGAATATTTGAAAACAAATACGACCATGATTCAATACACGCATCAAACAAAATTGCCGGTTACTATTTTGTATAAAAATACGGAATCTTTAGGATTGGACAGGATTGCCAACGCAGTGGGCGCCAACACATTATTCCCTGATCAAAACGTGCTCTCCATTCAAGCCGGAACCTGTTTGGTATTTGATTTTGTGAACGAACGTAAAGAATATCTCGGCGGCTCCATCTCCCCCGGAATGAACATGCGTTTTGAAGCCCTTCACGAGAAAACAAAAAACCTTCCATTGATAAAGGCAAATGAAAATTACGCTAACTTTTTGGAAACCGACACATTCGGCTCCCTTAGTAGCGGTGTATTAAACGGAATTTGTTACGAAATTGACGGTTTTATCGAAAGTTACAAAATAGAATTTGAAAACCTTAAAGTCATATTAACAGGGGGCGATGCGCCCTACTTGCAAAAGTTAATAAAAAATACGATATTCGCCGCTCCAAATGTAGTCTTGAAAGGGCTCAACGAAATTATTAGATTCAATGTGTAATACGCAAAAAAGTTTCCTGTTTTTCCTCACTTTCTTTATGCTCTGTGTGTTTAGCGTTGCACAAAACGACATCAACTCGCCTTACTCGAGTTTTGGGGTGGGCAATTTGTTACCACGCACCAACGTCGTTTCAAACTCTATGGGTGGCGTGGGGTATGCCCTCCAAAATCCTTATTACATTAACTTTAAGAATCCGGCGGCATACGCTGCCTTTGACTCGCTTTCGTTTATTGCCGATTTGTCGTTCGACTTGGTCAGTCATCAATTGAGAACCAACACACAACAACAAAGCGGAACATTTGCCCAATTGGGCTACTTGGCCGTTGGGCTGCCGGTTTTGCCGGTGTGGCGCACCAGCGTGGGCATTATGCCTTTCAGCGATGTGGGATACAATATCATAAGTGAATATCAAAAGGAACCTTTCGGAAAAATTGTCAATCGCTATACAGGCTCAGGCGGGCTGCAACTCCTCTATTGGGGAAATGCTTTTAATGTGTGCAAAGGATTCACGTTGGGCGCCAATCTTTCTTATCTTTTCGGCACCATTAACACCACAAGTTTTGCTGAATATGAAGAACTTGAAAATGCTTTTAACACTGTGACCTTCGATTTTCGCCATTTAGACGGAATATATATATCGGGAGGTGCACAATATCAAACCACCGTGAAAGAAAAACACCATCTCGGAATCGGCGTGGTATATGAAAATGCCATCAAGGTATGGTCAAGAGAAAATTTAACCATCTTCACTTACCCGGGTGGCTATTCCCCAAATCATAATTTTGATACCGTTTTGTTTAGAATAGGAGATAATGCCCTGAGAAGTTTCGTAACCATGCCGCATATTGTTGGCGGAGGGCTATCTTACGGCTACAAAGACCGTTTGCTGGTTTCCACAGATTTTACCTGGCAAAATTGGAAACGATTCTCCATGGCGCGTAGCAAAGATACTTTGTTAAACAACTTCATTGCTGTTGTAGGCGCACAGTACGTGCCGAATCCAATGTCTTCAAAATATTACAATAAAATTAATTTCCGGCTGGGAACGCGGTTCGCCTCAGGATACATGATGATTAATCAAAAACCGATTTCCGAATTTGCCGTTTCTGCAGGATTAGGATTTCCCATCAGAACATTCAATACACGCTCTTCTATAAATATCATGTTTGAATACAGTAGATTAGGAACGCTGCAAAACAACTTAATCTTACAAAACTACTTTAAACTATCTGTCAACTTTATCCTTCAAGAGAAATGGTATCAACGACGAAAATTGAATTAGCACAATTTCTGCTTTCTATTTTCGTTAAAAAAAACCTAACTATAATGTGGTTAATTATAAATTAAATCAATATTGTCATGAAAAAATTAATTCTTTTTGCGCTGGCATCCTTTATTGCGATCAGTAGTTTTGCGCAAACCCCCTGCGGGCCTCAGTACGGAAAAACAGAAAAAGACTCTTTAGACTGTTTAGCAGAGATCTCTCTATTTAAAACCTATTACGATCAAAAAAATTTCAAAGATGCCTATCCGCATTGGAAAAACATCGTTGAGATTTGCCCATGCTCGTGGAGCGCTATCTTCAACACAACTTACCTGCAGAATATGTTTGACTATTTAATCAGCTCAACCGATGATGAAGAACTTGCAAGTCAATTTGTTGATGAATTACTAAACGCTTTTGCCACCCGCCACCATTTCTTTCCAAAAACTTATACGGAAGGAAACGGGCTTGGATTTAAAGCTTTTTTTATGATCCGTTACAGAGGAAAAAATATTGATGATATAACGCAAGCATTTAATTTATTTATTGAATCCATTGAAATGGAGAAAGAAAAAACCCAACCGAATATTTGGGATCGCTATTTCCGTATTGCCGAACAAATTGCACGCATTAAAGCAGATACCGCCATCATGATTGATGCTTACGAACGCGCCACCGATTATATTGAAACAGCAATTATTGATTATTATAAACAGATTGATAAACAAATACCTAACTTTGAAAACCTGGAAGAAGCTTATGCGTTAGGACAAATTACACAAGCCGAATATGAAAATAGAAAACAAAGATTGGCGGCAGATACGGCACGCGCCATGCAGTTCATTAATAACTATGAACGAACATTAAAAAATATTGAAATTATATTCACTCCGTTTGCCCCTTGCCATGTATTGGAACAAGTATATACCAATAAGCTAGAGCAAAATAAAGACAATCTCCCCGCACTCAAAAAAATGTTAATCATTATGAACAAAGGGGGTTGTACAGACAAGCCTATTTTTGCGAACATACTGAACATTGTACATCGAGCCGAACCCAGTGCTCAAACCGCTAACTTAATGGGATATTACAGTTTAAATCTTGAAGATTATGATGCAGCGCTCAAATTTTTTAAAGAAGCCATTGAGCTATTTGAAACCAACGAGCAAAAGGTGGACCCCTGGTATATGATCGGTCTTGTTCAACGAATAAAAGGTAATGTTGTTGAAGCAAGAAACGCAGCACGCGAAGTGCTTAAAATTAAACACAATAGCGGAAAAGCGTATATCTTAATCGGAGACTTGTACGCAGACTCCGGAAGTAAATGCAGTGGTGATGATGCGCTTCCGTTGGGTTTCGCCTGGGCTGCTGAAGATAAATATTTACAAGCAGCCAGAGTAGATCCTTCAGTGGCTGATATCGCGAGAGAAAGACGTGCTAAGTTACGTTTCCCTACGCAACAAGATAAATTTGTTAGAGGTTTAACCACCCCCGGAGCAGAATATAGAGTAGAATGCTGGATTCAAGAAACAACTACCGTAAGATAGCCGCATGGATAGCCACCGGCGCCATGAGTGTACTCTTGGTACTGGCTTGCTTATCTGATACATACAATACACGATCCATTATTGGGTTGTGTATTGCTTTTTTGTTGTTTTGCGTTATCGGACTTTTGCTTAAAACAAAAACCATTCATCATTTCCGACCGCTTATTTTACTCTGCTCGCTCATCTATTTCGGATTTATGGTAGGCGGATGTTTCTGCATCTTATTCTTTTTTCAGGGATTTATACTGTTTATAGCAGGAAACGGCGCCTACTGGCTCTCTTTCGTGGTGGTGCTCACGATTCTTATTTTAACTTTCATTTTTGGCGCAATATGGTGCGGCTGGCTATGCTGGCTCGGCGCTTTGCAAGATTTTATCTATAAAAAGAACAAATTGAATTTATTGAAAACCAAAAAATCGCAAAAGATGTTACGCTATATTCAAATCATAGCTTTTGTGGCTTTGGTGATATGGGTGCTTGTTACCCAACGCCCGGTGCTGTGTAGTTACGACCCTTTTCTCTCCATTTTCAGGTTGCGGCTGTTTAATTGGGTAGGGTACATTACGGTGCCGTTGGTGCTTGTTTCTTCATTGCTCATTCACCGGCCGTTTTGCAGAGGGTTTTGCCCGATAGGGATGATGGTTTGGGGGGTGAAGAAAGTGGTTAAACAGTAAATTACAGAGCTCGTTTTAACTTTTTTTAACGCAAAAACACGACGGTTAAAAATATTAGTTACCTTTGTGGCCTCAAAAAATACCCTTAATACATGAGCTCGTTTGAACTTGAACATTTTGAAAATCAATTTATCCCGCTTCGGAAGAAGAAATCGCGCATGCGGTATCGGGTGGCGGTAATTGGCGGTGGCACGTGGGCAACAGCCATTATCAAAATATTATCAACCAATTTAGAGCACATTCATTGGTGGGTGCGTGAGCCGGAAATTGTAGAAGGCGTTACCAAATATGGACATAATCCCTTGTTTTTAAGTTCTGTTTTCATCAACCCAAAAGAAGTTAAAGTAACACAGGATATTCGCCAGGCAGTAACCAAAGCCGATTATATTGTAATGGTTTCCCCTGCTGCGTTTTTGCACGATACATTAGCGCCGCTGCTCAAAAGCCAACTGAATCGAAAAAAAATAATTATTGCCGTAAAAGGAATTGTGCCCGAAACCATGCAGGTGGTAACGGAATATCTTCGCACGCAATACTCCGTACCTCTCGGAAATATGGTGGTCATCAGCGGTCCTTCGCATGCAGAAGAAGTGAGCCAGGAAAAGTTATCCTTCTTAACTTCAGCTTCTACCAATTTCGAACTTGCAGAAACCGTAGCACGTTTCTTCAAAAATCGTTATGTAAGAACTTCCGTATCGAACGACATTATGGGCGTAGAATTAGCGGTCGTGTTAAAAAACATATATGCTTTAGGCGCAGGCATTTATTCCGGTTTGGGCTACGGCGATAATTTTATTGCATGCTACGTTGCCAATTGCTTAAAAGAGATGAAACGCTTTGTGCAACAGATGTATTACAATGAAGGGCGGCAGCTCTCCGATTCTGTTTATTTGGGCGATTTATTGGTAACCGCCTATTCTAAATACAGCCGCAACAGAATGTTTGGCAATATGATCGGGCACGGCTTGTCGGTAAAAGTTACCTTGCTCGAAATGAAAATGGTGGCAGAAGGCTATTACGCCGCACCGTGCGTGCACGAAATCAACAAAAAAGAACAAGCTAATATTCCGATTATAGAAGCCATTTACAATGTTTTATATGAAAACATTCCTGTGGCGGTTGAAATGAAGCGGCTCTCAGAATTTTTTATATAGAGATTAAAATCCTAACATTTGTTTCAACTCAGGCTCTTCGTCAATATTTCTGGCATCGTCCGGAAGAAGAAAATCTACGTCTTTAATTTTTTTCGGGGTAATTTTGATGGCTACCTGTGTTAGAGTACATTCGTCACAATATTCGTCAAGAGGCGTGAGTGTCATCAGTGGAAATCCTTCTAAACCAGGAAACTCGCCACCATTAAGTTTAGCAGATCCAATCTCTTTAGTGACCCAAAGAACGATCTCTTTTTGAGAATCATCTTCTAAATCTGTAATTGTGGCTATTACTTTTTGGCATTTATAGCCTAAAATTTCTTTAAATTCATTCTCCCGGCTAAAATTAAGTTCAGTAATATTGAATCTCTTATATTCTTTATATTGTTCGGCATCCATTTTTTTGTAAAATTTCCCCATGCCCATGATCTCAATAACCATAGAAAAGGATCCGTTGTCGCCATTCCATATCTGTGTCATCATCGCCATGTCATTAGGTCTTATTACTGTTTTCGACTTATTGCCAAGAATGGAAACCGTAGTCGTAAAATTTTCAAGACTTGATAGCAGATTAGGGTCATCGGTGCCCTCTATTCTGGTTTCAAAAACAATTTCTCCAGTAAATGTTTTTTGTGCTTTGAGAGTGTAAGTTGCACAAAATAAAATAGATAGAAATAATAATGTGATTTTTTTCATTTGAATGAGATTTAATTTAATGAGTGGCAAAGATAGAGTTTTTTTGAAATTGTGTTGTTTTAAAAAAAACTATTCTTTTGCCATAAAATAACTTTAAATTTTTAAATCTTAAATCTTTAAATCTTAAACTAATGAAAGGCATCGTTTTAGCCGGAGGCGCCGGCACCCGTTTACACCCCATCACATTGGCAATGAGCAAGCAGTTAATGCCCATTTACGACAAGCCAATGATCTATTATCCGATTTCTACGCTCATGCAAGCCGGCATTCGGGAGATTTTAATTATTTCAACTCCGGAAGATTTGCCTCATTTTGCACGGTTGCTGGGCAATGGCGCAAACGTGGGATGCCGGTTTGAGTATAAAATACAGAATGTGCCTAATGGGTTGGCGCAAGCTTTTGTGCTGGGCGCCGATTTTATCGGGCGCGACAAGGCTTCTTTGATTTTGGGCGATAACATTTTTTATGGCGCCGATTTTGAAGACAATTTATCGCAGAACAACGACCCTATCGGCGGCGTAGTTTTTGCCTACCATGTTTCCGACCCCGAAAGATACGGTGTAGTGGAGTTCGATGAGAATATGAATGCCGTGAGCATTGAAGAAAAACCCAAGCAGCCCAAATCGAATTATGCGGTGCCCGGGTTGTATTTTTACGACAATTCTGTGGTGGAAGTGGCTAAAAATATTCAGCCGAGCGCCCGCGGAGAATATGAAATTACAGACGTTAACCGTTATTATTTAAAACACAATAAACTGAAAGTCTGCAAAATGAACAGAGGAACTGCCTGGTTGGACACCGGCACATTCAAATCGCTTATTGATGCCACGCAGTTTGTGCAGGTGGTAGAAGACCGGCAAGGATTAAAAGTGGGCTGCATTGAAGAAGTGGCATATCGCAAAGGGTTTATTAATGCAGAACAATTGGAAAAAATCGCGCAACCGCTTTTGAAGAGTGGGTATGGGCAATATCTTATGGGGCTACTGAAGTAAATTTCCCAATAAAGTAATAAAACAATAAAAATCACCACTATTGTCCGATTAAAATCTAATTTTAGTTTTTTGCCATTGTGATTCAATTGCTTACATTCAAAAATTAGCATTTTTAAAAAGTAACCTCCCTCATTTTTAACCATCAAAAATTGAAATTT
>Ga0123356_10004329_pt1 | contig 14684 bp, 10 predicted proteins | sample TergutEmb28metaG_2_FD_92546 | JGI IMG/M metagenome (GOLD analysis project Ga0123356, IMG submission 92546) | Embiratermes neotenicus P3 segment gut microbial communities from Petit-Saut dam, French Guiana - Emb289 P3 | ecosystem: Host-associated > Arthropoda: Insects > Digestive system > Gut ... | reverse complement strand
AAACTGTGGGATGTTGATACAGGTCAGGTGATAAAAACCTTTACTCATGGATTTTCAGTTAATTCGGTTAGTTTCAGTCCTGACGGACAGAGAATACTTTCAGGATCAAGTACAGAAATCAAACTTTGGGATATTGCTGCAGGCATAGAAATACAAACTTTTTATATAAATACAAGTTCTGTTAATTCAATTAGTTTTTGCCCTGATGGACAGAAAATTCTTTCCGGGGAATCTGACGGTACAATCAAGCTGTGGGATATTTCTACAGGTCAGGTGATAAAAACATTTTCCGGACATAGATGTATTGTTAATTCTGTAGTTTTCAGCCCTGACGGACAGCGGGCGCTTACAGGTTCCAGGGACGGCACCGTCCGTCTTTGGGACATTGAAACAGGCAGGGAAATTGCATCTTTCATTTCTTTTTCCGGCATTGACACATTGCCTGTCAATAATTTCCGCAGTGCCGGCATTAATGCCGTTGATATGTTAGCTGATATTGACAATGAATGGATAGTTATTACTCCGGACGGTTATTACGCTTCTTCTCCCAAGGGGGATCGATATTTGAATATATGTTTAGGTAACATGGTAACAGGAATGGATACACTTCGTGATATTTTTTATAATCCTGATGTTGTATGGGCAAGGCTGAATGGAGAACCGGATCCGTCTTCTGTAATAATTTCTATTCAGGATGCTGCATCTTTGTTTCTTCAGTACTTACCCTGAGTTTTGATGCAAAAACGACTGGCTTCGAACAGGTAATTTGATTTTCTAATTATAAAAAAACGAAAAATCACTATTTAAAGATCAATTCCGATGTTATATATTTATTATTACAAATATTACTAATATACTTACCAGTATTAACAGGATAAAACCAAGACAAATATAAAAAATTAATTTCGATTTTTTGGGTTCCCTGATGTTAACAACTCTTGTATTGCAGATATAATCATGTAATGCCAGTTTATCACTGAAAGCTGCCATAATATTTCCAATAAATAATACAAGACTGCTTAAACTTATTGCCCAAAGCCGGGCGAAAGCCTTAAGCCAGGTTATTTTTTTATAATCACTTCCATTAACAATTTTTAAACCCAATAGCATCTTTCCCGGCGTTCTTCCAATAGCGCCGACAAAAATCCAAAAGTACAGAAACGTACCAGTAAATAATACTGCATAAATCAAAGTATCGGCAATTCTGACATCAAAACTATCCAAAGCCCAATTTATACCATACCAGGATAAGCCATATCCATTAGTTCCATTAATTGCAATAGCTATTCCGCAAAAAATAACAGTACAAAGTATCAGAATAATAATAACATCATAGAAATATGCTACTGCACGTATCCAAAACCCGGAAAATCTCATTCCATGTAAATTATTTTTTTCTATTTCACGGGAAATTCTTGATTTAAATAATTTAACTTTATTTCTATGTTCGCAATCAGGACATTCAGAAACAGCTTTTTTATTAAATATTGATACAACAATTTCATATTCGCAATTACACCTTTCACAATTAATTATCATTTTCTTCATTTTACCGTATCTGAAGCAATTGTTCCAGATTTGTTCCGGCAAGCTCATGATATCGTAGAATTTTGCAGATATTTGACGCAAAACACCTTTAAATCTGACAGGTTACCAGCGTAAGATATTGATATCGAAATTTCCCTTGACAGTTGAATTTTATAGGAGTATCATAATATAAATTGCTTTTTGTAAAGCATTCTATTAATTCTAAACGGACTTATTTTTTGATTAAAGGACGTTAAATAATGAATAAATCCTCCCTTGGGGTAAAAATCGTCATTTTTGTGGTTTTTGCCGGTATATTAGCGTTGATTTTTACTATTGTCGGATGGGATGAACAGGATTTTTCTGAGAGATATGCCGGTTATGACTTAACCGGAGCAAGCGGCGGCAGAGCAAATCTTTATTTGCGTTATATGGAACGTTATGCCCATATTCCGGCAGCGCAGTATGACATTCCGATAGATATTTTTAACTGGACTTCCGCTAGTGGGGTTTCTACTCTTTATAACTTTGAAGATACAGATCGCGTTTTGCTTACCGATGAAGTAAGTTATGTCGAATATACTGTAAATATTGAACAGACAGGTATGTATTTCATTCAAATGGACTATATACCTTACCCTGCCCGCGGAATACCGATTGAACGTTCGTTATATATAAATGGTGAAATTCCTTTTCTTGGAGCCGACAGGCTCACTTTTCCGCGTATATGGGCAGATGCAAGACCCAGCACCTGGGATAATCAGGGCAATGAAATTCGTCCTCCGCAAGCCGAAAGGCCGCGATGGGAATCTACCTGGTTCAGAGATTCACTTGGCTATATAACCGATCCATATGCTTTCTATTTGGAAGAAGGTGAAAACACACTAAGAATTGCAGGTATAAACGAACCTTTGGCTATCCGGTCTCTGTCATTGATAGCTCCTGTTGAATTAAAAAGTTACCGTGAATATCTTGCAGGAATGGACTTAAGCCGTTATGCAAACACCCGCAGTAATTTTTCATTAAAAATTCAGGGTGAAAGAGCCGTTCGCCGTTCCGATTCATCGTTATACGCTATTTATGATCGTTCGTCAGGTGCAACAGAACCTGCAAGTGTGGCGCAAATACGGCTTAATATGATAGGCGGTGATGCCTGGCGCGTTGCAGGGCAATGGATTGAATGGGAATTTGAAGTACCCGAAAATGGAATGTACCGGATTACTTTCAAGGGAAGGCAAAATTATAACCGCGGCTTTGTATCCAACCGTACAGTTATGATTAACGGAGAGATTCCATTTCAGGAATTTGCTGTGGTTCCTTTTTCCTATAGTAACAAGTGGACTCATACCACATTGTCTGATGATTATGGGGATATTCTTCTTCCTCTGGAAAGAGGAACGCATACTCTCCGGATGCAGGCAACCCTTGGCGGTATGGGTGAAATGCTTAATATAATGGAAGAAAGTGTTTTCCGCCTGAATTCGATTTACAGAAAAATCCTTATTTTGACAGGACCTGACCCGGATGTGTTCCGTGATTATCGTATCGAAGTTATTTACCCTGAAGTAATCGAAGCAATGGCTTTAGAAAGCAGGATTCTATATAAACTGGTAGATGACTTAACACATTATACAGGGGAACGCAGTGCAGAAGCGGCAGTTGCATTGACCCTTGCGCGTCAGCTTGAATTTTTTGTCGACCGTCCGGATAGAATTCCCAGGACGCTTGTTAATTTCAGGATTAATATAAGTTCACTTGGCGACAGCCTTCTGGCTCTTTCCTCGTCGCAGCTGGATATAGATTATATCCTGATAACAAGTGAAGATGCCCGTATACAGCCAATAAGGGAAAATTTCTTTGTTGCCGCCGCGCATGAAATCCGTTCATTCTTTGCATCATTCTTTGTGGATTATAATAACCTTGGCAACCGTTACAGCAGAAACGATCCCAATGTAATAGAAGTCTGGATACTTTCCGGGCGCGATCAAAGTACGATTCTTAAATCAATGATAGATGATACCTTTACCCCTTTATCGGGTATCAGGGTAAATTTAAGACTGGTTGCGCATGAAGCGGTTATGCCTGCAATTGTCGCAGGTACAGGACCTGATATGGTTCTGACCATTCCGAATGATGATGTTGTTAATTATGCAATCCGCGGAGCAGTTGCAGACTTGTCAAGATTTCCCGGTTTTTATGAAGTTATCAGCGAATTGGATCGCAGTGTTATTATTCCGTTTGAATTCCAGGGGGGAGTTTTCGGACTTCCGGAAACCCAGTATTTCCATGTAATGTATTACCGCAAAGATATTCTGGAAGAATTTGAGCTTGAGCTGCCTGATACCTGGGATGATCTGATCAATATCCTCCCTATTATTCAAAAAAATAACATGAATGTAGGAATCCCGTCTGTAGCAACAAGTGTACAGGGTGACATTGATTTCTCTAACTTTCTTGCGCATCTTTTCCAGCGCGGAGGCAGACTTTACAACGATGAAGGTTCCCGCACGCTTCTTTCAACAGAAACTGCCATAGAAGCATTTGATGTTTATACAAAGTTTTTTACTCATTATAAAACCCCAGTTATATATAATTTTATTAACCGTTTCCGTACAGGTGAAATGCCTATTGCATTTGCTGATTATTCCTGGTTTAACACTTTGGAAATTTTTGCTCCGGAATTACGGGGTTTATGGGGTTTCGCCAGAATGCCTGGTTTACCAAAACCTGACGGCACTATAGACCGTTCGGTTCCGACAGGAGCTCTTGGTACCATGATTTTTTCTTCTTCGAGGAGACAGGATCAGGCATGGGAATTTTTAAGATGGTGGGTAAGTGCAAACACCCAGCTCAGGTTTGGCCGTGAACTTGAAAGCCTGATGGGTTCGGCAGCGCGTTATCCGACAGCCAATTACGTTGCATTCAGACAGCTTCCCTGGGGAGCTGAACAAATGGCAGTGCTTGATGAACAGCGTTCCTGGACAGTTGGTACACCTCAGGTACCGGGCAGTTATTTTGTCCAAAGGCATATTATAAATGCAACGCGCCGTATTCTTAATGATGGTCAGGATACAAGGGAAACATTGCTGGATTATTCAATCACCATTAATGATGAGTTAATTAAAAAACGAAAAGAATTTGGTCTTGAGTAGGGGGCATAATGAGTTTTGCAAGGTACATGGAAAAAATAAAAGCTAATGACGACAGGCGCGCAAAAGAAATTTATAAACACCGTGTCTGTTATCTTTTTCTTGCGCCTTATGCAATTGTTTTTTTATTGTTTTTTGTCGCTCCTCTTGTAATATCAATTTTTTACAGTTTTACCTATTTTAATATTCTTGAACCGCCGACATTTATCGGTCTTCGCAACTATATCAACCTTTTGTTAGCTGACGATGTGTTCCTGATTGCAATGAAAAATACTTTCCTTATGGCTGCAATTACAGGACCTGTCGGCTATGTGGCGGCTTTTTTGTTTGCATGGTTTATCAACGAACTTCCCCGTTATATCAGAGCTGTAGTTACACTGATTTTTTATGCTCCGTCAATTTCCGGCGGCGCGTATATGATTTGGGCTCTTATTTTTTCCGGTGATGCTTATGGTTATATAAACGGGTTTTTAATGAGTATCGGAATTCTGGATAAACCTGAACTATGGCTGACAGATCCCAAATTAATGATGCCTGTAATGCTGATTGTTATCCTCTGGATGAGTCTTGGCGCAGGATTCCTTGCTTTTATTGCCGGTCTTTCAACGATTGACCCGACTCTTTACGAGGCAGGTCTTGTAGACGGCATTTCCAACCGCTGGCAGGAGCTCTGGTATATCACATTACCGAATATGAAAGGCATGTTGATGTTCGGCGCTGTTATGGCAATTACCCAGTCGTTTGGCGTTGCGGATGTTACGGTTGTGCTTGCAGGATTCCCGAGTACGGATTATGCCGTACATACCGTTGTAAATCACCTTGTTGATTATGGCTCTATCCGTTTTGAAATGGGTTATGCATCGGCGATTGCCACGATATTGTTTTTTACCATGATCGTCTGCAATTTTGTTATTCAAAAAATGCTTAAACGGGTAGGAACTTAAGAGGTTAATATGAAAAAAACAAAAAGATTAATTGGCGGCAGAAGGCTAAACCGTTCCTTCAGCGGAGATGTTTTTATATTTATTATTCTTGCTGTTTTTGGCGTGTTTTTTGCTTTTCCTCTTGTGTTTAACATTAACCACGCTTTCAAACCGTTAAATGAAATTTTTCTTTTTCCTCCGAACATTTTTGTCAGGCGGCCTACTTTAAATAATTTCCAGGATCTTTTTATAATCATGAGCAGATCCTGGGTTACCTTTTCACGTTATATTTTTAATACATTGTTCATAACAGCTGCCGGAACAGCGGGTTTGATTGTTGTCGCTGCTATGGGAGCATTTGTTGTAAGCAAGTATAAATTTCCGGGTGCAAAGATATTCTTTTCCGGTGTTATCATAACACTTATGTTTTCCGGCTATGTTACACAAATCCCGAATTATTTGGTTATGGCTCGCCTTGGCTGGGTTGATACATATCTTGCGGTTATTGTTCCTGCATTTGCGATGCCTATGGGTTTCTTCCTGCTGAAGCAGTTTATTGACACAATACCGGATACTCTTCTGGAAGCGGCAAAGGTAGACGGCGCCAAAGAGTTTGGAATTTTTGTTTTGATTATTATGCCCATGATTAAACCGGCATGGCTTACTGTTATGATTTTCTCTGTACAAAACCTCTGGAATACAAGAGCGTCTAACTTTATATATTCGGAAGAATTAAAAACACTGCCTTATGCTCTTTCTCAGATTGTTACAACAGGTGTTGCTCGTGCAGGTGTAGGAGCCGCGGTGGGACTCTTTGTTATGATCGTACCGCTTATATGTTTTATACTCGCACAGAGCAATGTTCTTCAGACAATGGCTAATTCGGGGATAAAAGAATGAAAAAAAACATTTTGTTTATTACTTTCATTCTCTGTTCTCTTTTCTTTGTTTTCTTTTCTCTGTATGCTTCGCCTACCAATTACACATACAATTATGATTTCTGGGATGAATATGTTGCATCGCCCGATGCTTATCGTGTGAGCGCTTATATCCTTGGAACATCATTTAATATCGGGCATTTCAGGGAACCTCAGGGGCTTTATGTCAGGGATAACCGTGTTTACATCTGCGATTCAGGCAACAACCGGATTGTTGTGCTTGAGGAAAGAAACAAAGAGCATACAGTTGCAAGAATAGTTACTTCTGTTTTAATTGACGGCGTTAATTCCAACCTCAGTTATCCCATGGATTTATTTGAATGCAGGGATGGTTTTATTTATATTGCAGATACCAACAACAGGCGCATACTCAAACTTGATTCAGACTGGAATCATATTTTTACAATAACAAGACCGGATGATGAAAGCATCGATGACTTTGTTGAATTCCATCCTCTTAAACTTGTTGTAGATTTTGCAAACCGTATTTTTGTCCAGGTAAGAAATGTAAACAAGGGCTTGATGGAATTTGACAGCCGCGGTGATTTTACAGGTTATATGGGTGCCAATAAAGTCAGTTTTAACATAATTGATTATATATGGAGATTTTTTTCTACCAGAGAACAAAGAGCGCGTCAGAATCTTTTTGTGCCTACAGAATACAATAACCTTGCTCTTGATAATGATGGATTTATTTATGTTACCAATTCAAGCATTACTGTCAGCGGTTCTATTCCGACTGATCCTGTACGCCGGCTTAATGCAATGGGGCAGGATATTTTAATCCGCAACGGATATGAAGACCCAATCGGTGATTTGCATATTGGTGATGCCGGCGGAGCTTTAGGTCCGTCCAGGTTTATTGATGTTGTTGCTTTTGATAACGATTCTTTTGCCTGCTTTGACAGAACACGCGGGCGCATTTTTATGTATGATTTCCAGGGTAATCTTTTATACGCATTCGGCGGTCTTGGCAACAGGGAAGGATATTTCAGAATGCCGGCTGCAATTGACAGAATGGGAACAGCTCTTTATGCGCTTGATTCACAGGCTGCTGCTGTTACCCGCTTTGATCTTACTTCATATGGCGAAAGAATTAATCTGGCTTTGAATGAATACAGGGCAGGCCGTTATGAATCTTCAGCTAACGTTTGGGAAGAATTATTAAAAATGAACGGAAACTATGACCTTGCATACATTGGTATTGGCCGTGCCGCACTTCGTCAGGGCGAATACCGCAAAGCGATGGAATATTATAAACTAAAACATTTCCGCGAAGGTTACGGTAAAGCCTTTCAGTTATACCGGAAACAATGGATGGAAGAAAATCTTTGGAAAATTCTTTTGGTTCTGCTGGTATTGGTTCTTGTTCCCGCTGTTATTAAGTTTACCATTAAGACTGTCAAGGAGATCAGAGAAGCATGATTCTTACCGATAAAGCCTGGTGGCAGCACCTTGGTAAAACACTTAAATTTTCTCTGTATGTATGTACGCATCCTTTTGACGGCTTTTGGGATTTAACAAATGAAAAACGCGGTTCAATTGCCGCAGCTAATGTTATTCTTGCCGCTGCGGTTATTGTTGAGATACTGACTATCACATTAACCAACTTCCAGTTTATCAGAGTTAACATGGAATATTTTAATGCAATTATTATATTCCTGCGTATTCTTTTACCTGTATTTTTGTGGACTGTTGCCAACTGGAGTTTAACAACATTGATGGACGGAAAGGGCAGAATGAAAGACATCTACATGGCTGTTACTTATGCTCTGGTTCCCTCAGTTATTATAAATGTTATTATGATTGTGCTCAGCCAGGTAATCACCTATGAAGAGGGTGCGCTTTACTGGTTTTTAGCGGCGCTGTCTATTTTATGGACAGCTGTTCTTATAATAATCGGAATGATGATGATACATGATTACACAATGAAAAAAACACTTCTTTCCAGTCTTCTGACGATTATCGGAATGGGCATAATTGTTTTTATTTTTGTAGTCTTTTTTAGTTTAATCAGCGATACCATCGCATATTTTATATCGTTGTACAGAGAATTATTATTCAGGTTTATATAGGGGGAACGGTGAAAAAAGTTATCTGGCTGCTTATAATAATTTGCACTTTGTTTATTGTTAATTCCTGCGGCGGAAGACCGCATGGAGCAAAAAATATTATTATATATCAATACGATGGCAGTACGGATGAAGTTGTTTTGGAAAATGAATATCTTCTTCTGCGCTTCATGCCGGAGACTACAGGTATTATTCTTATTGATAAAACCACCGGCGCTGAATGGAGATCCAATCCGGCGGAATTTGATCCGCATGCCGATGCTGTTACAAGGTATATGCAGAATTCCATATTTGCTCTGGAATACGCCAATGTATATGGAATCGGTCAATTCCAGTATTCGGGTGAACAAAGCGTAAATCTTGGAGTCTATGAATACGGAATTGTAAACGGTGTTTTGGAAGTTAATTATACAGTTGGAAATATTGAACGCACCTATGTTATTCCTCCGGCAGTACCGGAAGAAAGAATGAGAGAATTCATTCAGAACATGAGTTCCATTGAAAGGAGCCTTATAAATGCAGGCTACCGGCTTTATGACATCAATAATTTGCGTGCAACTGATAACAGAGATGAACTTCTGAGTTTATATCCCGATCTAGTCCGCAGAAATGTATATGTATTGCGCGCTGATGCACATGAATATCAGAAAGCTGAATATGAAAATTATTTTGCTGCCGCAGGATATACATATGATGATTATCTGGATGATGTCGCATACTACCCCGCGCTTGCAGGCAGAGAAAGGCCTTCATTTAATATAACACTTCGTTATTTACTGGAAGGTAAATCACTTGTTTTGGACATACCTTTTGAAAACATCGCTTACCGTTCAGGATATCCGATCACAACACTTTCTGTTTTACCGTATATGGGAGCCGGATCATTTGGCGATGAAGGTTATATGCTGGTGCCTGATGGCAGCGGGGCTTTAATCTACTTTAACAACGGAAGGCATAATCAGCAATTTTTCAGCAGCATTGTGTATGGATGGGATGAAGGTCTGGTGCGCGAAGCGATTGTTTCAGATAACCGTTCTCCTTTTCCGGTCTACGGAATACAGAAAAATGGAAACGCACTTTTATGTATCATAGAAAATGGAGCACCTTATGCCAGTATACGCGCCGATGTTTCTGGCCGTAACAGTTCCTGGAATTATGTATTTCCCCGCTTTTCCATGGTTCACAGTGAGTTAATGAATATATCCGGACGGACTCAAAGGGATGTATACCAATATGAAAGATCGTTGCCGGAAGGAGAACGTATAACAATACGTTATGTTATCTGCGAAGAAGACGGATATGTCGGCATGGCAAAAGAATACCGCAAATGGCTTTTAAATAAATATCCGTCGCTTAACAGAAATATGCAAAGCGGTGTTCCTATAGCTGTCGAAATTCCCGGAGCTGTTAATAAAACACAGCACCGGCTTGGAATACCATTTGATCTTCCTTTAAAACTGACTTCTTACAAAGAAGCTGCGGATATGATTAATGATTTTTCCCGCTTAGGCTGGCGGAATGTCAATGTAAAATTAAATGGCTGGTTTAACCGCAGCGTTGATCATACTATTCCTACCCGCCTTAATTTGATCGGAGCGCTTGGCAGCAGAAGTGATTTCAGAAATCTGGTTAATACTGCACAACAAAACGGATATAATCTTTATCCCGAAGTTGATTTCTTTTTTATGAGAGATAAAAAATTATTTGACGGTTTTAATCTTTATAGTGATGCTGCACGTTACATTAACCGTGAACGGATACAAAGATATCCTTATAGTTTTGTATGGTTCGGAGAACGTACCCAATGGGGTAAACTAAATTATGTTGCACGTCCGGATGTTATGATGTCAATGATTGATGATTTTGTTGGTAAAGCTTCATCTATTGGAATTGAAAACATTGCATTCAGAAACATTGGTTCAAGGCTTGCCGGAGATTACAATGAGAGACAGCATGTAAGCCGTGAGGCTTCGATTGTGATGAGAAATGATAAGCTTGAAGACCTGACAAATTCAGGAACCGGTGTTATGCTGCTTACCGGTCATGCGTATGCTGCTCCATGGGCGGATTTTATTGTTGATTTACCATTAGATTGTCAGAGGTTTGGAATTACCGATGTTTCAGTACCTTTTTACCCGATGGTTTTACATGGACTTGTGCCATATACCGGAAGGGCAATAAATCTTGCAGAAGACTATACAAAAAATCTTTTAAAAGCAATTGAATCAGGCGCGGGATTATATTTTAGTTTCATGACAGAAGATACATCTATACTGCAGGAAACAAAGTTCAGGCAGTTTTATGCCAATGTATATCATAAATGGATTAATGATGCAAATCTGCTGTACCGGCAGTTTACAGCTGACTTCGGGCATCTTTATAATCAGGCAATTGTAAATCATATTATTTTATCACCAGGAGTGACTGTAACAACATATGAAGATGGAACCAGTGTAATAGTTAATGCAAGTGACTTTGTATTTAATTATCAGGGAAGGTTTATCAGGGCAAACGACTACTTTGTATCAAGGCGGGTAAATTGATGAAAGAAAACAATTTGTTTTTAAGAGTTTACCAAAAATATTTTCATAAAAAGAATAATAAACTTTGCCTGACGTTGGAAGGAAAAAATGCCCGTGCAGGATATTTATTTATTCTTCCCTTTGTAATTGGTTTTATTCTTTTTATGTTTGTGCCTATCCTTGAATCTTTTATAATGATATTTAACAAAGTCAGCATTGATATAGTGAATTTCAGATTCAGTCAGGAATTTATCGGATGGGGAAACCTGGAGCGCGCTCTTGCTATTGATCCGGATTTTAACCGGTTGCTTGTCGAAGAATTGGTTCGCATGGTTCTGATAGTTCCTGCAATTATTATTTTCAGTCTTTTTGTCGCTTTGCTTTTGAACCAGGAATTTAAAGCAAGAGCTATGGTTCGCGCTATCTTTTTTCTGCCGGTGATTCTTTCTTCCGGCGTATTAATAGGATTGGAAAGCAATAATGCACTGATGCAGAGTATTGCAGAATCAATTAAACAAAGCAATCAGATGAAAGCATCGATAACAGGTGTTTTGGAAGAGATTCTTGTTGTTGAAGGCGCTGCAAGCGATTTTATGTCATATATTTTCCAGATTGTTAACCAGATTTATACAATTGCTATGGCTTCGGGGATTCAGATAATAATTTTCCTTTCAGCGCTTCAGACAATTCCGCCCAGTATGTTTGAAGCTGCAAAAATTGAAGGAGCGACAAGCTGGGAGTGTTTCTGGAAGATCACTTTTCCAATGGTCAGTTCGTTAATTCTTGTCAATGTAGTATATAGTGTGGTAGACTTCTTTTTAAGAACAGATAATGAAGTAATGGAAAAAATTTATCTGGTTCTGGTTCAATATTTGGATTTTGGCTTTTCCGCCGCTATGGCATGGCTCTATTTTCTAATTGTAATAATTGTTATAGGAGTAACGATGGCATTGGTTTCCAGGAAGGTGTACTATTATGAGTAGTAATTCAAACCTGGGATCGATGTATCTTATTAAAAATAAAACTGTTAATATAATTTATAAAATATTCCGTGCAGTTCTCCTTTTTGGTCTTTGTTTCCTTATTCTGCAGCCTTTATTGGATAAACTTTCAGTTAGTTTTATGGAAGAAATGGATTTGTACGATGCAACTGTTATAAGTATTCCGCGTAATTTTTCAACAGAAAATTATGAAATAGCATTAAATCTACTAAATTATTGGTCTTCGCTTATACATACAATTATTGTTGTAGTTATCAGCGCTGCGCTGCAGGTTGCTTCATGTACTCTGGCAGCTTATGGTTTTGCCCGTTATAAGTTTCCGGGTAAAAATATTTTATTTATGTGTGTATTTTTGATAATAATTATTCCGCCGCAGACTATTTTATCTTCTTTATATTTAAATTTCCAGTTTTTTGATATATTTGGAATTGCCAGGTTAATTACAGGCAGGACTATAAACTTGCTTGGATCCTATTCCGGTTATTTTTTACTTTCTGCAACAGCAATGGGTTTGAAAAGCGGATTATATATATTCCTTTTAAGGCAGTATTTCCGGGGAGTGCCTAAAGAACTTGAAGAAGCAGCTTATGTAGACGGATGCGGCAGGTTTTATACATTTGGACGTATTATGCTTCCTGATGCGCTGCCAATGCTTACATCATGTTTTTTATTTTCTTTTGTGTGGCAATGGACGGATACGCTTTTTACAACATTATTTTTACGCGGTCATATGTGGGGTAGTTCGATTGTTGAAGTGATGCCAATTGCGCTTGGCAGACTTACAGAAAGCTTTTTCCGGTACTGGGCGGGTATAAATGCTGTCGGAGCCGGCGGCGGAGGTATAATGGCTCAGCCTCCGATAGGGTATGTAGAAGCTGTTGTTGCAACAGGTATGTTGCTTTTCCTTATACCGTTGATTTTATTGTACCTTGTAGCGCAAAAAATGTTTGTAGAATCTCTCAGTCAGACAGGAATTAAAATGTAATATTCCTTTTTTTGGGATATACTATTATGTATAACCAATTATTGGTTTCAATGCGGTTAAGGCCTTGTGGCCGCCGTTTGAGATAAAAAAAAATTTTTTACGGAGGCAGAAAATGCTTAGAAAAGGAACCTTAGTCGGGTTAATCTTAATCGTGATGATGCTTATTGCATTACCGGTATTTGGCGCCGGTGGTGGTCAGAGCAACGCTCCGGGTACCGGCAGTTTAGCCGACCCGCTTCTCAGGGGCAGGACAATTCAAGTCGCTTCATGGTGGGCAAATTATGATGTAAACACTTATGAACCCAGAAGTGAAGGAGAGGCAAGAGATCTCGAAATGAGAAGAAGACTCCTTAGAGATAATAACATGACCATGAGGATATTAGAAATATCTGACTGGGAAGGTTATTTCCCTCTTGTTGTCAACAATATTTTATCAGGAAACAAAAACTATCATATTTATGAAGTTCCTGCGAATTTGGCAATAACATTGTACAAACAAGGTCTTCTTTACGCTGTAAGTGACAGCAGGGCAGTTAACTTCGCAAATCGTGAACCGGTTGCATATCAAAGACCAATGTATAACGGTCTTGTACAGGATTTTATGACCTTTAACGGCAAGCAGTACGGCTGGCAATACGGTTTACCGAACGACAGCTGGGGACAGGCAATGTTGTACTTTAACACAAGATATTTGGTTGAAGCTGGTTTTGATGCCAATTATCTTTATGATTTACAGAGGAATAACACCTGGACATGGGATGCATTCTTTGAGCTTTGCAGAAGGCTTACACGTGATACTACAGGTGATGGTATTATAGATCGTTACGCGATACACATGGACGATGCCCGTGAATTTATCAAGGGATTGGTTTATGCAAACGGCGGAAACTTTGTTGCATTTGATGCACAGGGCAGAGCCACAAGCGCGATTAATTCACCCGCAGTTATCGAAGCTTTAAATTTCTATAATCGATTAGTTAACGAAGGCTTTGTTATGACAACGGCCGAATATGATTGGGGACAGAATTGGACAGCATTCGAAGACGGAAGAATTGCGATGACATTTGATCCGGAATGGAGAAAAGGCCAGATGAACGCAAACTTTGAAGCCGGTTATGTACTTCCGCCAAGAGGTCCGAGACAAAATCAGCTTCGCATGGATGCAATGGACAATGTCTATGTAATTCCCAATATTTTCACAGCAGCAGAAGTTGATTCAATTCTTAAAGCTGCTGAAATGTGGTTTACACCTACAGATACCGACTGGTTACAGGGTCACTTCTGGGCTTCCAGAAACCTTCGCGACGTAACTGAAACAGTCGTAATGTCAAGAGATGCACGTTATCTTACTCTCAGAGATTTTGCATTGATTCCGAATTATCCATTTGATGACTTTATTGAAGAATTCAGAAATGGTCTTGGAAGCACAAATCCTGCACAGTTAATTGAATCATGGACACCGAGGTTTAATGCAGCAATTGCTGACTTTAACCGCTAATTTTATTTCTGGTTTCTAACCTGAACTTTCTGACTGTTGGTCAGAGAGAGGGGTCTTAGATTTGATTTT
>Ga0123356_10004328_pt1 | contig 14685 bp, 11 predicted proteins | sample TergutEmb28metaG_2_FD_92546 | JGI IMG/M metagenome (GOLD analysis project Ga0123356, IMG submission 92546) | Embiratermes neotenicus P3 segment gut microbial communities from Petit-Saut dam, French Guiana - Emb289 P3 | ecosystem: Host-associated > Arthropoda: Insects > Digestive system > Gut ... | reverse complement strand
CATTCTGACTCGTGCAGGGATATTTGTTACAGCAATTTTATTTACTTCAAGTGAGCCTTCCTTAATTGATTCCAAAAGAGCATCTACACTGTTTTTTATATTTATAACAGAATGTTTTATTCCCAAAATTGAACATAGTTCATAAGAATAGCTGATATCGCTCTGGATGCCCTGAGGCATTAATACGCCGAACACCCTTTGCGCTCCGATAGCCTGTACGCAAAGAGCTGCAGCAATGGAACTGTCCTTGCCTCCGCTGATTCCGATAACGGCACTGCAATCAGGGCCGTTTTTTTCAAAGTACTCGCGTATCCATGTTATAATGGCATCTTTTGTTTTAACAGCGTCAAACATTTTTTACTCCTTTTTTATTTCAATCCTGAACGGCAGCATGGGAAGACCGTCACTGTTGAACAACTGTCTGTCACGGGGGTTATCAGCCCATGCATAAAGAATTTTTTTTGGATTTTTAATTGATGAAATATCAATACTGATTGTATCTGTTCCTTCGATTTCTGCAGGTAAACGTATCTGACCGTCATCTCCTGTAACGCTTACATATGCATTAACAGAAATTTTTTCATTTAATGAAATATCAATTTCCGATGTTCTGAGAAATGCATTTGTAACTACATTCAAAACAAGAGATTCGTTAAAAACACACAAGCCGTCACCGCAGTTTTTAAAATGAAGATATATTTTTCTGGATTCATTGTCATATTCCATACAGCAAGTATCTTTTAGCATTGGTCCGGGAGAACTATTTTCATTTGCGAACACAACTTTATCCGCAGCAAGAAAAAGACGGAAGCCTACATCTTTTTTGTTAATTGGATGAATATCATTCCACTCGCCTAATTCCAAAGCGGCAGCCATACCTGTAACCGGAAGGGATAAAGCTTCTTTTTGGGCTTCGCGTAAAACCGGCCAGCGGTTTTGTTCATCATTATCTGTTACAGGGCAAAATACAGGTAATTGGACAAATAAAAACGGAAGATTTTCATTATTGTTTTTTTTCCGCCAGTCCTGAATCATTAATTTGAATAATTGCGCATATTCGTTTGCATTTTGTTCATTTGATTCACCCTGATACCAGATTACACCTTTAAGCGGGAATTTTAATACCGGAGCAACCATTGCATTGTAATTACCCGCTGGAAGTCTTTGAAAGAAAAAATCTTCGGGTCTTTTTTTTGCAGATACTGCTATTTTATATTTCCATAAACCGGATAATTCAACAGTTTCGTTATCAGTAAAAATACGGAAAGGTTTGCCGGTTGTAATGCCGCCTTCGCCGTTATTGCACGTAACTCTTATAACAATGCGGTTTTTTCCGTGTTTAAGCAAACCGCTGCATGAATACTTGCGCGGCGGATAGCGGTACGTTGTACTTCCTGTTTCAATGCCGTTTATAAAAACCGTATCGGCATCAACAATTGTTCCAAGCCATATTTTTGCGTTTTGGGCTGGATTAATTTCAAAATCTTTTGCAAGCCATATAACTCCGCAGAAATCAGGAAGACCGGCAGCAGAAAAATCACCAGGCAAGGTTATATTACTCCAGGAATTTATATCAATATTCGGGTTTTTCCAGTCTTCAATTAATCCATAATCATTATTCTTCAGATTGGATTCCCATTCATAAATTGCTGATGCAGTTTTTTTTGCTATTTCCCCGCGTTTTGTCATATCTGTAAATTCTCTGCTGTCAGCAATTTTCAGCGGATAGTCCGCAAGAGCATCTGTACTCATCCATGATTCAACAGGAGTGCCTCCCCATGCTGTATTGATAAGACCAACCGGGATTTGATATTTATCCCAGAGATTTTTTGCAAAAAACCAGGCAGCAGCAGAAAAATCATTAAGTGTTTCAGATGAAGCGCTTAACCAGTTTCCGCCTGACAAATCTTCGCGTGCAGCGGAAAAATCACATTCCTGAGGAACCTTAAATTGTCTGATAACAGGAAAATTCTTTATATCCCATTCTTCGCCGAAATCATCAAAAAGCCTCTGCATTGGAGTTTCCATGTTACTCTGTCCTGAACAAAGCCATACATCACCTATATAAATATTTTTTATACTGATATATACACCGTCCAATGTTATCAGCATTTCATACGGACCTCCTGCTTTTGCAGGGACAAGAGTTATAAGCCAATTGTCATTAATGTTCTGCGACTCGTATGTTTTATTTAAAAAAACAGCTGAAATCTTTTTTTTTGTCCGGATTGGAAAAGGAGAATCCCTTTGAATTATCATTCCATTGCTGATAAGCGGCGATAAAAAAATATCTTTCATGTTAACTCCCTGTATTCAGCCCAAATTACATCAGCATAATTTTTTGAATCCAATCCGTTTCCGCTTGCAAATAAGCCTGCAAGAGAGCCGACAAAACCTCCTGCATATTCCGTGCTTAGTATTTTAGCATCTATGTTATCTGCAAAAAGCTTTAATGAATATTGATCCTTTCCGGAAAAAAATGACAATTTCATTTCTTCGCAGCAGGCAGCCAAAACTATTTGAGTTCCGTTAAATGAAATATCAGCCGATTTTATTGTTTCATCTTCTTTTCCGGCGGCTTTAATTAAACGTAAAGACAGATTGCAGGTTTTTTTTCCGGAAAACTCAATATTATCTGATTTATAAAGTTCCAGACGGTATTGAAAGTTTTCGTTCTGAAGCAATACAATTCCTGCTGTTTCGTTATCCGACTTTGGCATGAATTCCATCGCTGATAAAAATGTCCAGTTTTTATGCCTGATCCTTCTTCCTGCAAAAGCCGGATGTCCTTTTCCGCGCATTGTTTCTGCAGATGTAAAAAGCCGCAAAACACCGCAACGTTCTGTAAGGCTGAATGTTATATCATTTTCATTACAAGGCATTCTGATTACAAGCCAATTAAGAGGAAGTTTACCGTTAAAATGATCACAGGCATTTTCGTAAAACCAGTCGTTATCTGCAAAGGCTTGTTCATCGGATTTTTTTAAACAGGGCAGGGTATACTCAGATTCTATAAGACCTGTTTCGGATACGATCCACGGCCAGTCATCTTCCCAATATAACGGAACCATAAATGTTTCGCGGCCTAAAGGGCATACACCGTCAAAAGGACGGGAAGCAAGCAAAACCATCCACCAGTTTCCTTCGGTATCATCAATTATATCTGCATGTCCTGTATTAATAATTTCTGATTTTTTTCCAAGATGTCTGTGTGTTAATAATGGATTGCTTTTTTTTCCTTCCCAGGGACCATGTATATTTTTTGCTCTTGCAATACAAACTGCATGATCAAGACCTGTACCGCCTTCTGCATGTAAAAGATAGTACCAGCTGCCGATTTTATAGATATGAGGTCCTTCAGGCCAAATTGCGTCACGTAACGCTCCGCGCCAAATGCCTAAATTATCATTGCCGCAAAGAGGGTTTATGCCTTTTTCCAAAAGCGAAAGATCCATTTCTCGTATGTAAACTTCATAGTTGCCTGAATAGGCTTCTCCTTCCGGCGCGGGGTGTGTTCCGCAAAACCAAACCTTGCCGTCAGTATCAAAAAAGACTGAAGGATCAATTCCATCCGCACCATCAAGAAATACAGGATCCGACCAGGGACCTTGCGGATTTTCGGCAGTAATTATAAAGTTCCCGCCGGTATGGATTAATGTGCATACAATATAAAAACGCCCGTTATTACAGCGGATTGTAGGTGCAAATAACCCTTGCGAAATCCTGTGACCGTCATAACATAACTGTCCCGGGCGGTCTATAGCATTTCCAATCTGCTTCCAGTGAACTAGATCACTTGAATGAAAAATTGGAATGCCCGGAAAATATGCAAATGTAGAAGTAACCAGATAAAAATCTTTTCCATTTCTGCATATCGAAGGATCAGGATAAAATCCGCTTAAAATCGGGTTTTTGTACTTTAGTGTCATAATTATAGAAAATAATGCGCAAAATGATAATAATCAAGTGGCGCAAATAGTTCAGGCACTTTTTTGTAAGCATCAACAGTAGTAGAATTGAAGCAATTGCAACAGGATTATTAATATTTAACTTGTTTTATTATTATTACCATGATAAAATGCCTTGAGTACCTTAAAAAAAACAATAATTGTGTCTGTCAGGAGAAGTTAAAATGTCAAATCAGCCGGCAGTGACTTTGTTAAATAAAAATTCAGGCGGTAAATTCGTAAAAACACTAAGGTTAATGCGGAAAAACTACTGGTTATATTTAATGTGCATACCAGGAATTCTGTTTTTTCTTCTTTTCCGTTATTTGCCCATGTGGGGAATATTGATTTCATTCCAGGATTTCAATATTTTCAGAGGATTCAGTTCAAGTCCGTGGGTTGGATTTAAGCATTTTTCCAATTTTTTCACCAGCGCCAGTTTTGTACCACTGATGGTAAATACCCTGCTTTTATCGCTTTACGGTATAATTTTTGCATTTCCCGCACCTATCATACTTGCGCTTTTTCTTAACGAAATTCAATCAAAGATATTTAAGCGTACTATCCAGACAATGGTTTATGTACCGCATTTTATTTCGTGGGTAATTGTAGCAAGTATATCATTCATGCTGCTTAACTCCACAGGACCGATTAACGGTTTGATATCATTTTTTGGAGGAGATTCTGTCGCATTCCTCACCAGCACAAGCAGTTTCAGACCAATCATTATAATTCAGACAATCTGGAAAGAATCAGGTTGGGGAACAATTGTCTTTTTGGCAGCTTTGTCAAATGTTGATGTTGAACAATATGAAGCAGCCATTGTTGACGGAGCAAGCCGGTTCCAGCAGGTTTGGCATATCACATTACCTGCAATCAGAAGTACAATTGTAATATTATTCATTTTGCAGATGGGAAATGTACTTGATAATGGTTTTGATCAGATATTTTTGATGAGCAATGCAGGGAACAGGTCTGTGTCTGATGTTCTTGATACATTTACATACCGCGAAGGTATTATTAACGGGCATTTCAGTTATACAACTGCCATCGGGCTCTTTAAATCTGTGATAGGAATAATTTTGATATTGGGCTCCAATAAAATAGCAAAAATAGCCGGCGAATCTGGGATATTTTAATAAAGGATTAATTATATGAAACGAAACGATACAACAGCTTCCAGAATATTTGATGTATTCAATGTTATTTTTCTGGTTTCTTTTGCCGCAATTACTGTAATACCTTTTATCTATATTATCGGAACATCATTTGCAACCCAGGCTGAAATGGCATCAAGATCATTCTTCCTGATACCGCGCACATTTCAGCTGGAAAGCTACAAGTATATTTTATCTTCAAGAACACTGCCTCAGGCAATGTGGGTATCTGTATGGACAACAATGCTCGGTACTCTTGTTTCGATGGTTTTGACTCTTACATTTGCATATCCGCTTTCAAAGAAATATCTTGTCGGACGTAATCCGATGCTCATTTTAATTACATTTACGCTTGTTTTCAGCGGAGGGATGATTCCGACTTATCTTAATGTGCGAAACCTGGGGCTTTTAAATTCCTATTGGGCATTGATATTACCTGGCGCTATAGGTACATGGAGTTTGATTGTTGTCAAGAATTTTTTCCAGGCGCTGCCAATCGAACTTGAAGAATCTGCAAAAATTGACGGCGCATCGGATTTAACAGTTTTTTTAAGAATTGTATTGCCAATTTCTACGGCAGTTATTGCGACATTTTCGCTTTTTTATGCGGTTGGTTACTGGAATGCTTTCCGTCCGGCATTGCTTTACATTCCTTCAAGACCGGAAAAATGGCCTTTACAGTTAATACTGCGCAATATAGTAATGCTTTCGGCAGGCCGCATTGACGATGCCAATTTTGATCCAAGTCTTGTCTTGCCGCCCACAGAAAGTATCAGGAATGCAGTTATTGTATTTGCTACGGTTCCGATTTTACTTGTATACCCGTTTTTACAGAAGCACTTTACAAAGGGTGTTCTAATTGGAGCAATTAAGGGATAATTTATATTTGTCTGATATATACAGACTTTATGTTGTTTTCAAAGGCTTTTTAGCTTTGAAATAAAAAAAACATTGGAGGAAAAAGAATGAAAAAATTACTTTGCATCCTTTTGGTGCTAAGTGTAGTGGTAACCGGTTTGTTTGCCAGCGGCAGAGTTGAACCACAGGATCCATGGAAAGTATCCAGGGCTGATTTTCACCCGACGAATTTCCCGCCTGCTCCTGCAGGTTACACAATCACAGTTCTGACTGTATCTCATTCCGGCGAAATTATCGCTCCGGATCATCCTGCTATCAGGGCACTGGAACAGCTTACCGGTTACAGAATAAGGCTGGAATATGTACTTAATGCAAACTACAACGAAATGATGAATACAAGGCTTGCATCAAGGGATTTACCCGGTCTTGTTGCCATTACCGGAAATACAATGCCAATAGTTCAGGCAGCCCAATGGGGTGCATTCTGGGATATTACAGAAATTTATGACTTGTATCCCAACCTTGCAAGAGCTGACAGAGGCGTAATGGATAACATCTCGATAGACGGACGTTATTTCGGCATTTACCGCGGACGTGACTGGCCGCGTTCAGGTATGGTTTTCCGCAGCGACTGGCTTCAGAATTTAGGTCTTGGCGTACCCAGAAACCTTGATGAATTATACAATGTTCTTCGCGCATTTACCTATGATAATCCGACAAGAACCGGAGCTCAAACATTCGGCATGAACTGGAGCACATACCTTGGTCCTTTCTATAACCTGGCAGTAATGCACGGCGCTCCGAACAGATTCGGCGTCCGCAACGGAAGACTTGTACCCTGGTTTGAATATGAAGAATTCTTTGAAGCAATGGTATACAGCAAAAGGCTCTATGACGAAGGTATCATTAACCGCGACTTTGCCGCAACTCCGACATCCGACTGGGCGCTTCCGTTTGGACGCGGACAGGCTGGTTTCCATATCGACGTAGCTGACGAAGCAAGCAGAAGCGCAACACGTATGCGCGACAACGGTCTTATGACCCAGGCTGATTTTGATGCAGGAAGATATGTTGATGTAATGGGTGTTGTTGCCAACAGAAACGGACAAAGATTTGTATGGCCGCAGAATGACGGACATCAGGGCTATATTGCCATTTCAACAACCAGCGTAAGAACTTTAAGGGATCTCCATTATCACCTTGATTTTATGGATAAACTTAACAGCGCAGCCGGCATCACCATATTAAACTGGGGAGCCGAAAACGTGAACCATACAAGAAATGCCGATGGTTCTGTTACTGCAATTCCCGCAGCTCAGATTCCAAATGGCTGGCATATTGTCGAAGGATTAAATCAGTTCAGAATGTTAAGTGATATCGGCGCAGCGCTGCGTCCCAACGCATATCAGGCACGCCACATGCAGGTCTATCAGGAAATCCAGCCCTTTGCTGTTGTAAATCCTGTAACCCCGATTGCATTATTATCACCGACATGGACATCCAGACAGTCATCGCTCAATCAGATTATTGACGATGCTGTAATTAACTTTATCATTGGCAATATCGACCGCGCAGGTTTCCAGAGAGAAATTCAGCGCTGGTATGCCGAGGACGGCCAGAAAGCTCTGGATGAACTCCAGGCAGCCTACAACAGAAGGTAAGTATTGCCACGGGAATTGAATGAATAGTTCTCGCCAAGGCGCTAAGTTCGCAGAGGACGCTAAGTTTTGAATTGATATATTTACTTATATATCAGAAGTATTTGAATTTAAACAAATATTTTTTGGAAATATGAAAATGAATTCAAATAACTGCTTGGCGCTCTTTGCGTTCTCCGCGTCTTTGCGAGATAAAAAACAATAATTTTTTTAGGATAAAAGTTTGAACGAGTTATTTGAATATAAAGATCCTGCTACAGGGTATGTAATAAAGCAATTTACAAAAAGCGATGAAAGATCAAGTAAACTTTATTTCACAACAGAAAGTTTTACTTCCGACAATAAATATTTTTTTTATATCCGCCAGCAAAACGGAAAGTCCGGAATTTTCCGTGTTGAATATGCTACAGGTCATCAGGAACTTGCCTTAAACGAAGATTATACCCATTTGGGAATGGATTATAATAATGACCTTGCATATGTACGCAAAGGCGAATCAATTTATAAATTTGAAACACTTACAGGAAAATTAACAGAACTTGGAACACTTCCGCCAGGACGCTGTACCGGCCATTTATCAGCATCAAAATCAGGTCTTATTTGGAGTTCATATCAGCTTGCAAATAAAATATATGCACTTGTTGTGCTGGATCCCAAAAAAGGCGAAGGTGAAGTTGTCTGGAAAGATGATCACATTTTAGGGCATTGTCAGGCATGTCCGGGCGATGATGAATCTGTAATGTATATTCACGAAACCACAGGGGATGCTCTTCAGCGTATATGGATGTTTGATTATCCTACTCGTACAGTGCGTCCGTATTTTGTAGAAAAAGAAGGCGACTGGATTACCCACGAAGTCTGGACAGCCGACGGCGATTATCTTTATTTTATGCGTTATCCTAAACATATTATGCGCGGAACAAGGGACGGACATAACTTTAAAATTATAGCAGAATCAACCCAGTATCTGCATTGCGCTCCGGATCGTCAGGGAAAATGGATAACAGCCGACAGAATAACAGGCGTTTACATGGGCTGGAAAAACCAGATTATGCTGATTAATGTGCAAACAGGCTCAGAAGAAGTGCTGGCAAACCTTGCAGAACCAAATACCGGAGCTGAACATCCACATCCGTCATTTGATCGAATCGGAAACACAGTGCTTTTTAATTCCCCGATAGAAAAGGGTTTTTGCAATGTATGCGCAATTGACCTGGATCAGGTAAAAAAACCAGTATAAATAAATCTGATTTATCCCTATTATGTATATACCCATATATTAATATCATACGTTATTTTGGAATTATGGACTAAAAATAAATATTATGTTAAAATCTGGTTATGTCTCAGCTTGGAAAAATTTGGATTATTTTAAATCCTGCCGCAGGTAAGGGAAAAGCAAAAAAACAACTGCCTTTAATTGAAAAATACTTAAAAGAAAGTAAACGTGATTTTCAGATATTTACAACAGATTCATCAGGTCATGCAATAGATATAATTCACAATCTGCCTATAAAAGAAAATGATATTACCGTTGCAGCAGGCGGAGACGGTACCTGTAATGAAGTTGCAAACGGGCTTTACACAAGAAATCGTGAACCATCATCATTACCTCCTGTTTTTGGGATTATCCCGATTGGCAGAGGCAATGATTTTTCTTCAACACCCAAAATACCGGAAGATACTTTAAAATCTCTGGAAATTTTAACTTCCGGAAAAATACAGCCTTTGGATTTAGGTTTTGTTAAAGGCGGTTTTTTTCCCGACGGCCGTTATTTTATCAATGGAGTAGGAATCGGGTTTGATACCAAGGTAGGATTTGAAGCTGCTAAAATGAAAATTAAAAGCGGTTTTTCATATACAATCGGAGCGCTTATAACACTTATTCGTTTTGAAAAGTCTCCCGTTATTCAGCTGCGTTATGATGACAACGAAGTAACTCTTCCTGCTATCATTATTTCAATTGTAAACGGCAAAAGGATGGGCGGCAGTTTTTACATGGGTCCTGATGCATTGCTTGACGACGGTCTATTGGATATATGTTATGTACGGCACCAGAAAAAAAGGTCGCAGCTTTTAAATATATTTTCTCATTATAAAAAAGGAACGCAAAAGGAATGTGAAGGAGTTTATACAGGCAAGGCTTCCGGATTTTATTTAAAAGCGCTTGAAGGTTCGATGGCAGTACACTGTGACGGCGAAACTGTATGTTATGACGGAACTGAACTGGAAATTAGCTGCATGCCGGGTGCGCTAAGAATGATAGTTCCGAATCAGGAATAATAATGAAACTCAAAAAACCGGTTGTGAATTTTTTATTAAAAGGTATATTAAATATAATCTGCAGGATTGATTGCCGCGAATATATTGAAACTCTTTCCGCAAACAGCCCCATGATTATAATGTTTAATCACATTAATTTTCTTGAAGTTGTAATACTTATGACTCATAGTTATCCGATTAGCGTTACCGGTCTTGCCAAGTCTGAAACATGGAAAAATCCGTTTTTTTCTTTTCTGTTTAATACATACAGTGCAGTTCCCATAAACAGGAATGGGGCCTTTCATGAAAGTTTTAAAAAAGTACAGCAGACAATAAACGACAAAGGTTTTTTTGTATGCGTAGCTCCGGAAGGGACACGCAGCAGAGACGGAATATTAAAAAAAGGCAAAGCCGGAATTGTCCAGCTTTCCATGGAAACAAATATTCCGGTTCTGCCTGTTGTACATTACGGCGGTGAAAATGTCTGGCAGAACATGCGCCGCCTGCGCCGTACTCCGTTTAAAATTAAAACAGGCAAACCGTTCCGCATAAAGTTTGACGGAAGACCAGGCAGACAGGAACGTGAAGAAATACTTGCAGAAATGATGATTCAAATTGCTAAATTGCTGCCTGAAGAAATGCGCGGCGCTTATTCTCAGCAGGTAAACAGCGAATGTAAATATCTGGATTTTATATGACAATGGAAAATAACAAAAAAATACATTTATTTGATGTTGATAAAACAGTAGTAAGAAAAACATCAGCGGAATATTTTTTAATAATAGCATTAAAAGAAGGGTTTATTAAATATTCGCAGATTAACAGGCTTCCATTTGACTGGATAAAATATAAACTTACTCTTCCGGATATGGATTTTATAGAGAATACCGTAAAAAAACTTTCAGGATTAAAAAGAACCGATATAGATTATGTTGCAGAAAAATGTTTTATAAACAGGTTAAAGCCGAATATTTTTTCCGGAGCGGCGCAGTTAATAAATGAAAAAACCGCTGCCGGAGAAAAAGTAATATTTGCAACTTCATCATTTGATTTTATTATTAAACCGCTTGAAAGATTTTTTGGAATTGAAGGATCACTTGCAAGCAGGATGGAATTCAAAGACGGAATTACAACCGGTAATATTGACGGATACAGTTTTTTCGGTTCAAAGAAAAAAGATGCTGCAAAAGAATGGATGAATAATAATGGAATAAATCCTTTGGATGTTTGTTTTTATACCGATTCATACACAGACATTCCGCTTCTTGAATACTGCGGGACTGCAGTTGCGGTAAATCCCGATCGTATCCTTACGAAAAAAGCAAAAAAGCAAGGGTGGAAAATTTTAAAGTTTAAAAAGGTTCTGGGATCATCTGCCGGTTAACAGGTCATCTACCAGTTAATAGTTACTCCTATTCCGCCTCTGGCATATAATATTTCATTTATATTCATGGAAAATGAAATTCTTCTTCCGGGAGAAACAACTGCAGCAGATGACGGCATTGGTTTTGAATTTCCTGTGCCGTCTGTAACAATTAATGCCGAATTACCAGGCGCATTAAAAACAACAGAAAAACTATAATCAGAAAAAACAGAGTTCATTAACGCAGCAAGATTCGGATCATATTTTTCATTATCGGATTCATCTGAAATAATGATACTTAAACTGCCGTTCTGACCGTTATGATTTATCGATACCTTTTCTTCTGAAGGATCAATAATTGCTGCCAATGCCTGAGGTGTAGAAAAACCAAGAACTGCAGTTATAATAATATCCCCGGAAGTTTCCCTGGTTGAATGAGAAATAAGCCTTGCGCCGGGGATTCTCTGCACTGTTCTTTCCCAGTCCTGCCGGCCTACAGGAATTGCAGGCATATGTTCATTTCCGTCAAGAGTACCTATATCCAAAAAACGGGAAATCCGGAATTCCATGGTAATTCTTCCTGAACCATTTCTGTTCATTTGAATATTCATGGATAAACCAATACATGAATTAAGCAAAAAAATCAAAACAGGTATAAAAACCAGCTTCCATTTTACCGAAAGACTTTTTTTCCTTATTGTATTTAAAGAACCAATATTCATTAAAATTCCTCCGAGTGAATCTTCATGTCCTGAATGCGGACAGGATTTTCTTTTTCGATCATGTCAAATGCTTTCTGCAAAACAGTTTCGCCGCAAACACGCGAATTTGAAACAATTGCAGCGCCTATTTGGGAAAAGGAAAGCGAATCCTGATTAACTTCCGCAGCGCTTAAATGGAAACGCCTGCGCAGTTTTTCTCCAATTGACTTTACTACGCGCCTTTTTTCCTTGATACTGGTTAAACCGGGAATTTCGAATATTATCTGCATCATTGAAACAATCATTAGAATGTAGATAATATAACATAAAGTGCTGTTTTTACAAAGGGTAATTTTAAAAAATCTCAAAACGGTTTATTCAAAAATCCTGCGGTTAATTCCTTGTTTATATATGTTTTTTTCCTGCATTTTTTTATTCAGTCAGAATATTGAATCCGAAATCGATATAGAGCAAATACGCACAAGGATTTATAATGAAGATCCTGCCAGCTTTTTATCGTTTTCTCTTGGTGATTCGGAAGTTTCGCTGTTTCTGACAGGTTCATGGAAAGGTCAGCTGCAGGGAAATTTGGGGTTTATAAGTTCACCGCTGGGGTTGGGGTTTTCTTCTCCTGAAACTCCGCTTTTATTTAAACAGGAAATTGATCTTTCCCTTTCTTTATGGATTAACAACAAATGGTTTGTAGAAGCTGATTTTCAGGATAATTATACATTAAATACATACAGCGCAGGTTATCAGGGGCTTTCGGGAGAATTCCTGCAATATGCAGGAATTGGGAGTACAGGTCTTGATTTTCCGCTGTTTCCTTACATGGATTTAGGAGGAAGTTCTCCTTCATCTTTTGGTTTTTACAGCAGGTTTGGAACAGAAAATCTTACATTTCATGGAGTTATCCGCTATGATACCGCTTCCAGAGAAGAGCGTTATTTTTCAGGTAACATGGAACGGACCTATAATGACATACAACCGCAAAATTTTATGCGCGGCGTATCATTTGTCCTTCCCGATGATGATATAGATTCAGAAATTATTGTTTATATCGAAGATGATAAAGGTAATATTCAGGATAATCATGGACGTTTATGGCGGCTTGCATTACCAGGTGAATATGCAGCATCAAGGACTCTTGGAATTCTGGAATTATTTTTTAAACCGGATGGAATGATAGCTGTTACATACAGCAAGAATATTCAGCAGCCCTGGAATATTTCTATGGGCAGTTCATATGATGATGAAGGTACATTTCTGAATATTGTAAAAGAGTGGTTCGGCGGAAATATAAATCCAGGAAATTATCCGCAATGCGGAAACCGTGAAATTTCATCTGCAGTTCCGGGGGAAGTAATAATTGACAGTAATGCAGCTCTTGTTGTATTTGAACCAGGTACATTTTCTCCGTTTGAACGACGCAGCCGCTATGAAACGTTTTCTGTTTCTGCAGATGAAGCTGCACTTGTATATCTTTCAACAGGAGACAGAATCAGCGGGTTTGATCTTGTTTTATACGATACTATAAATTTTGCAATAGCTTCCAGTGTGCAAACAGAAGAGGGCAGGGTAATATATGAGCTTATCAAAGCAGGAAGCGGACATGTTATACGCGGACCCGAAAGCCGCTGGCCGCTGGCTGAAAAGTATCCTGAAATGTATCTTCCGTCCCCGGGTATTTTTACCGGAGATGCAATTTTACGTTTTACAAATTACAGCAGTACAAGCGGTTTTTATATCGGCACAGATGTTATTCCCGGTTCTGTGCAGGTTTGGCGGAACGGTATACAGGATACCGGTTTTAACTACAATTCATATTCAGGTGATGTGACAATTTACAGACCTGCCGGATATAACGAATTAATCAGGATAACATATCTTAAAAGAAATATGGAAATGTTAACCGGCAGCATTGCTGCAGGTTTTGGAGTAATTTACAGCAATAAAGACAGCCCGTTTTCCATACAGGCTGCTGCAGGCTTGCGTACCAATATATCTGATAATTCCTACACAGAAGAAAATAAATCCAGTATTGGAACTATGGGAATAAGCGCAAAAGCAGCCCTGGATTATGATTATCTTAATATGCATATAACAGGCGGTTTTAATTATGTGCAGGCAAATACAACAGGTCTTTACAGAGCAGCTGGAATGGAAGGAAATGAAATAATTTTACCGCTTCCGCCTGAATTATCGTTTATATCAAATACTCCGGCTGGTTTCAATATTGCTGACAGAATCGATTTAGTATACAGAAACTATTATTACAACAGCGTTTTCAATTCAACCCTTATGCCTGTTGAATGGAATGCTCCTGTAGTAACAGGTTTTAACAATCCGTATCCTGTAATGGATTCACAGCTTAATATGCAGGCTTTAACTGCAGAATTTACCCTAAGCGGCAATGGAAAATGGACTGGTTTTCAGGTTCCGGTAATCGGCAATTCCGAAATATTTTCGCGTGCAGAAGAAATTATAATTCCATTGCGTTTTTTTGGTTTTGATACGGATATAAAGGACAACCTGGAAATAATAATTCAGATTGGATCATTATCAGGGAGGGATATTTCGTTTATTGAAAATCAGGATTTAATCTGGGAAAAAACAATTTATCCTGATAAAAATGCTCCCGGTTCATTAATTATAAACGATCAGAATTTCTTAATTGCAACCCATTTCAGATTAAATAATTATGACAGAAAAAAACTCGGCGATGTTAGATTTATCCGT
>Ga0123356_10004327_pt1 | contig 14687 bp, 14 predicted proteins | sample TergutEmb28metaG_2_FD_92546 | JGI IMG/M metagenome (GOLD analysis project Ga0123356, IMG submission 92546) | Embiratermes neotenicus P3 segment gut microbial communities from Petit-Saut dam, French Guiana - Emb289 P3 | ecosystem: Host-associated > Arthropoda: Insects > Digestive system > Gut ... | reverse complement strand
TGCTACTAAGGGTACCTTAAAAAAATAAGGGTACCGATTTATTGCTTTCTCCCTTCTGCTTTCTGCCTTCTTTCTACCCCTCTCAAATGGGACGGCAAAAATATAATTTTTTTAATACGAAAATACTATATTGATTTTTTTTCTAATTATTTTTGTAAGTGGTTATATTTCTGATAATTATTTTTTTATAGGCGACAGCAAACAGAATTTATTTCCGACATTTAACAAAAATTCTTTTTATGTTTTGAAAAAATGTACGTTTTGTTTTGAAGATTAGATATATTGAAAAACGTGCGGAAAACAGGAAAGAATTACGATAAGGCTTGATTTACTTTTTTGGAAGATTCCAGGATAGCATTGTATTCTTCGGGCGTAATATCGCTTGTAAAGAATTGCACGGGATTTACGGGTGCTCCGTTTTTCCAAACCTCGTAATGCAAGTGGGGACCTAACGATAGCCCTGAACTTCCCACATAGCCAATGAGTTCGCCCCGTTTTACTTTTTGTCCGGGTTTAACTACTCTTTTCGACAGATGCCCATATAAGGTTTGGTAAGAGTATCCATGGTCAATCAAAACAGTGTTTCCGTATCCGGAAGCAGTTTGCTGACGGGAAACAACGCCATCGGCGGTTGCATAAACAGGCGTTCCGCGCGGCGCCGTGATGTCCACCCCGGTATGTTTGCGATATATTTTCAAAATGGGATGAATACGCATTCCAAAACCGGAGGTTACGTTGTACATATTTTTTATAGGACGTATGGCAGGAATAGCCGCCAACATATCGCTCTTATTTTCAGCTAACGACAACAATTTCTCCAAAGATTTACGCTCTTCGTTTAGCTTGATTAACAATACTTGTGTTTTTAAATCAATATTTTTCAACAACCTCATTGTTTCATTCAACGGAATAGAATCATATCGGGTTTTTAAGTTAAACCAGGGGTTTCTTATTTCCAAAGGAATGGGTTCTGCTTCAAAAATAGTTCTATATACTTGATCATCTCTGTCTTGAATATCTTCAAGTACCACATCCATCACTTCCAATTTTTGGTTCACGCTTTGCAGTTGAGCCTTTAATTCATTATTTTCTCGTTGCAACATTTTTTCTCGGGGCGAATCAAAAACATAAAAAGCAATCCAAAGTACGAAAATTGCGAACGCAATGGCAGTGGCAAGAAGCCAAAGGATTCTTTTTATTAGCCCCCAAAACGACAATCTCGCTTTTTCAAACGACATTGTATTGGAGTTAAAAAAATAGAAATCGCGAGGCACTCTTTCAAAAATTATCTACATAAAAACAGAATTATTGCTGTTTTATTTTATCTCCGAACAATTGGATACAAATTGTATCTTGTTTTGCGAGGTCAAAACGCTCTATCAAGCTAATAAGTTTGTCTGCATATTGTGGGTTTGTGGCATATCCTGCCGCTTTCAATTCACGCGCCCAACCTTGATAATCCATAATATTGAGGGTGAAAAGTTTGGCATAGCGTGGTCGGGTAATTAAAAATTGAGAGTGGTCGTTGTATGATTCTTCTACCTCCTGATACTTACGAAAACACTCTTGCAATTCGTCATCATCATGTTTAATGGTTGCGCCTTGCCATTCCTTGTGGCATTTTATCCCGAAATGGTTGTTTGCTTCCGTTGCCAAACGACTTGTTCCGCAAGCGCTTTCATAGATCCCCTGCGCTAAAGTAATACTTGCCGGAATCTTATAATCCACCATCTTTTGTATGGCAATCTCTTTGTAGGTTTCAATGTAGTTGAAGATGTCTTCTTCGGTGTATTGGGCAAAGAGGAGGCAGGGAGAAAGAAGAAAGAAAAAGGCGAAAAGTTGAAGGGAGAATGCTTTTGTCATAATTATTTGATGCTATTTTTAAGGTGTCAAGAAATATTTTCAATAGTGTGCAGGTAAATCTCCTTCAATCTTTTTGCTACGTGTTCCCATTTAAGATTGTCCACATCTTCTTTGCCTTTCACTGCAAAAAAGTTGGAAAGCGCGGGATAGTTAATGATTCCATAAATGGCATCCGCCATACCGTCAATATCCCAAAAATCCACCTTTATGGCGTGGGTCAACACTTCTGCTACCCCCGATTGTTTTGAAATGATAGTAGGCACATTTGCCCGCATTGCTTCTAATGGAGATATGCCGAATGGCTCTGATATGGAGGGCATAACATACACATCGCTCATGCCAAACATCAGGTCAATGTCAGAGCCTCTTAAAAATCCGGTAAAATGGAAGCGGTCGGCGATGCCCAGCTCGGCTACACGGCTGATGGTTTGCGCCATCATGTCGCCATCTCCGGCAAGTACAAAACGCACATTGGGAACTTTTTCCAACACTTTTTTAGCAGCTTCTACAAAATATTCAGGACCTTTCTGGAAAGTAACACGCCCTAAGAAAGTTACAATCTTTTCATCTACATATTTTTCACGAATAACCTCCTTGCCGGTAGGCTCTACTGCATTGTGCAGTGGAAACACCTTTTCTGCAGGGATGCCATATTTTTGGATGACAATCTTGCGGGTTAACTCGCTCACTGCGCAAACGGCATCCGCTTCTGTCATCCCATATTTTTCCAAACCGTAAACAATGTCGTTTCTGTTGTTCTCACCCGAGCGGTCATATTCGGTAGCGTGAACATGCACTACCAATGGTTTTCCGCTTACATTCCGGGCGGCGATACCGGCTTTATAAGTAAGCCAGTCGTGCGCATGAATGATGTCGAACTCGTAATTACGGGCAATCTCCGCAGCCACCATAGCGTAGTGTTCTACTTCATTCATAAGGTTTTCGGTATATTTTCCGGAAAATTCGTACTTTCGTTTTTCGCCAATCTCTTCTTCGTCAAAAATCCCGCTATTCAGTTGGTCAACAATACGATAATATTCATCCATACCAATATACGGTACTAATTTTGATTCTACTTCCAAAAATTCAACCTTATCGGAGAATGTTTGCAGATGTACAAACCGCGTTTTCACTTCCACATCGCTGGCGTTAATAATTTTCACGTAGGTTTCATCTTCATCATTAGAAGCCTTGGGCATAACAAAAAGCACATCTACATTGTTTTTTGAGAGCCCTTTAGTGAGACCGTAACAGGCAGTACCTAAGCCACCTGCAATATGTGGCGGAAATTCCCAGCCGAACATTAATACTTTCATGTGAAAAATTGTTGTAATTAAAATAAAAACCCAAATACAATGTGCAACGAGTGCGCAATGGATTTAAACGGGTCGCCGGTAACATTGTTTTTTGCTTTAGAATTAAAGTAATTAAACTGACAACCGTAGTTTACATTAGCGGATACACGGGTGTTGTTTCCTAACAAATATTCAAACCCCAAGCCAATATATCCGGATTCTGCAAACAATGCTGCATCCTGATTCTTTATTTTTTTGGTTGTAATAAGGTACTCGTCACCCACTCCGGGCAGAGAAAAATTATCAAATTGCTTTCCAGAAATTCTAAAATTATGATGTAACCCTACTGTTCCTAATAAAATGCAGTTTTTTGCAAGCGTTGTTCTCACCTTAATTCCGGTAGGAATTGTTATGTATGTTGTTTGATAAGTTCTCACGGTGGGTGAAATAATGGTGTCAATCAATGAAAAGTTACTAAAAACATATTGGTTAAGAAACGCTAAATCTCCCTGTAAATATCTAACAGATACTCCGGTAGATAGGTATAAAACTTTTTTGGGGGTTAAACTGACATCAATTCCAAAACCGGCAAGATATCCAGCTTTGGCTGCATTTCGGGTTAATTCGTTGGATGTAGGCGCAAACCAATCTATGGTAGGACCAAAATAGACTCCAAAAAGCACTTTACGGATGTCAAGACTTGGAGGGGTTGCAGGTTTTTTATTTGCGGTTTGTTTTTGCGCAAAAACAAATCCGCAGCAGGATAGAATGATAATAAAAAGGATAATTTTTTTCATATTTGCAGTTTTAAGTAAATAATGTATGAATATTGGATTGAACTGTTTTTCCGAGGTGTTTGTATGCGCTCTCTGTGGCTTCCCGTCCGCGGGGTGTTCTCATAAGAAACCCTTCCTGAATAAGGAAAGGCTCATACACTTCTTCAATAGTACCGGCATCTTCGCCCACAGCGGTAGCAATGGTGGTTAATCCAACGGGACCGCCCTTAAATTTATCAATAATGGTTTGCAAAATTTTGTTATCCATTTCATCCAAACCGTGTGCATCCACATTTAAAGCACCGAGCGCCACTTGTGTAATATCGTAAGTAATAGTGCCGTCGCCTTTAATTTGGGCAAAGTCGCGCACACGGCGCAGCAAAAGATTGGCAATACGAGGCGTTCCGCGACTTCTGCGAGCAATTTCAAAGCCTGCCTCTTCGGTCATTGAAATACCCAATATTCCTGCGGAGCGTTTCAGGATGCGCGCCAGCGTTTGAGCATCATAATAATGGAGCCGCAAGTTAATGCCGAACCGCGATCGCAGGGGCGCAGTCAGCAATCCTGATCGCGTAGTAGCCCCCACCAACGTAAAAGGGTTCAGCGAAATTTGCACGCTTCTTGCATTCGGACCGGAATCAATCATAATATCAATCTTGTAATCTTCCATTGCGGAATACAAGTACTCTTCCACCACAGGAGAGAGGCGGTGAATTTCATCAATAAAAAGCACATCGTGAGGCTCTAAATTGGTGAGCAAGCCTGCCAACTCGCCGGGTTTGTCTATCACAGGACCGGAGGTAATTTTCATATTAACCCCCATCTCATTAGCAATGATATGAGATAGTGTTGTTTTTCCCAATCCAGGGGGACCGTGGAGCAGCACGTGGTCTAATGCCTCTTTTCTTCCTTTCGCCGCTTTTACAAAAACTATAATATTGTCTATTACTTGCTCCTGTCCAAAAAAGTTGGCAAAGTCGGAAGGACGAACGGTACGTTCAAACTCTTTTTCGGCTGCCGACAAACGCCCGCTGGAAGCATCTAAATTGGGATTCGCCATGCTGTTATTTTTTATTTGCATCAATGTTGTTCAATGCCTTGATAGCACTTTCATAGTGGGGATTTATCTTTAAGCACCGCAAATAGTCGGCACGTGCATTTTCGTATTCATCCATATATTCGTAAGCAAGCCCTCTGTTGCACCAAGCCTGAAAATATGAAGAATCGAGTTCTATGGCTTTGCTGTAATAATGTACAGCCTCTGCATAATTGTCTTCAAAATAAAAAGCAATATATCCCAAATTATTATAGGCAGGGTAACTGCGGGGATCTATGGCTAACAGGTTGCGGTACTGTTCTTTTGCCAGTTCTATCTCGCCTAAGTCCTGATAAAGTTTTCCCAAATTGTAGTTTAAAATTTTATCGTTAGGCGTTATTTCCAACGCATTTTTATAATAGCTGATGGCTAATGGATTAAGTTTTTCCTGAAAATGGAAAGCAAGGTCAGAATAGGCAAGCACTTCTCTGGGGTCTTGATCTATAACTAATTGCATCATTCTTAGCCAACCCACGGTGTCGCCTTTTTCTTTTAGTAATATCGCTCTGGTTAAAAATGCTTTTGGATTATGATTTTGCAATCGGATAGCCGTTTCCAGCATCTCATCACATTCAGCGTACATATATTGATACAGATACAGTTCTGCCAATTTTAAGTAGGCTTCATTATTATTATCAATGGATATCGCTTTTTTTAGCTTTTCTTCCACCAAATCGGTTTCAGCTTTAGATAGATAAACATCTGCTAATGAAACATAATACGCAGATTTTGTATTATCTAATTTAATGGCATGCAAAATATCTGCCAACGCATCATCAATTTTGTTATTTCGGTAGTAATATTCGGCGCGTTGTTGATAGAGATCACTGTTTTTAGGACTTTTATCAATTTTCCGGCACAGCTCGGCTAAGGTAGGAGGAAGGTTATCATATTTATTTTGACGACAAGAGAAGCAGCAAACAATTGCTATTAAAACACTTAAAAAGATAAATTTCTTCATGAGGGAGAATAATTTTAGCGCAAAAATATACTTTTTTCGGGATTACCTTAAATTTGCAAGCCAAATTGGCTAATCCTTACTGTTTATTACCTAAATTTCTAAATTGATTTATTTCCATCCCCAGCTTTCGATCATATAAAGTGCATCTTTTTTCAAATAATCAATGATGGGCGCTAATGAATCGTTATTGGGTGCAAAATTAAAGTAGAGGGAGCCCATTACGAAGTAGCGTGCACTGTCGGTGAGCCAAAATTTGAACGGAGTTGCCACGTGAATCCCTTCCAGCTCGTACAGCCTGCCAAACACCCGCGACTTGGGGTCGTTTACCGAAGAAAACTGAATGTCATCGGTCATTCTTCTTTCAACATGAAACATCACCTGCTCTTCTTCGCCCCACATTAAATTGTGTAGATTGTTTGTAACAGGCAAGCAAGACATTTTAAATATTGCGGATAGAGAAGGGTATTCAATATCAACCCAATAAACACTATTCTCTTTTTTCTGAAAACTTAAAGATGCGTGTTTTGAATATTCGAAAGTGAAGGGCAAGATGCTGTCCCAGTGTTGATAGGCTGCTTTAGGAGTGGCTAAACGAAAATACCCTTTTGGTTTAGGTACAGGAGGGGGCGGTTGTTGCACACAAGAAATAAAGAGGATTGAGAATATGAGAAAAAAAATCGGAATTGGTGATTTCCTTACCCATTCGCAAGCACTTTTAATACCACATTCCAAACATTTTGGTGCGCGCGCTAAGCAAACATACCTTCCATGCAAGATCAGCCAGTGGTGGGCGCGCGCCAGCACACGCTCCGGAAAATGTTGCACCAACTGCTTTTCCACTTCCAACGGTGTAGTTGCATTTTGCACAATACCCAACCTGTTTGCCACCCGAAACACATGGGTATCTACCGCCATGGCAGGCTGATCGAAAATAACCGACAAAATTACATTGGCAGTTTTTCTGCCCACTCCGGGCAACGTGGTTAATGCTTCTAAAGTATTCGGAACGATACCATTGAAATCGGCAACTAACTTCTGCGCCAAACCAATCAGATGTTTTGTTTTATTGTTCGGATAAGAAACCGACTTTATCTTCTCGTAAATTTCTTCGTAAGAAGCATTTGCCAATTCAAAAGGGGTAGGGTATTTTGCAAACAACTCCGGAGTAACCATGTTAACGCGTTTATCGGTGCATTGCGCAGAAAGAACCACTGCCAATATCAATTCGTAAGCATTTGAAAAGTGCAACTCGGATGCAGCATTGGGGTTATGCTCGGAGAAATAATCTGTAAGGAATTTGTATTTTTGAGTTAAGGTCATGACATATTTTAACAATACTTCTCTCCAAAATCCAGTTTCACATCATTAGCATATTGCCTGATCTGCTGTTCTTCAGAGCGCTTGCAAATCAAAAGCACATCATCGGTATCCACAATTATTAAGTCTTTCAAACCTTGCAGTACCGTAACTTTATAAGGCTTTGCATTTACAATACATCCTTTTGTGCCGTAGGTTCTAACACGTTTGCCAACGATAGAATTTTGGTTATCATCTTTGGGGTTAATATCGTACAGTGCGCCCCATGTTCCTAAATCCGACCATCCAAATTCAGCAGCATACACGTGAACATTTTGAGCTTTTTCCATAATGCCGTAATCCACAGAAATATTTCTGCACATTTCATAAATTTTGTGAATAAACGGCGCTTCATCGGGCGTGTTATAAAGTCCGTCTCCCTGTTTAAATAAAGAATCTACTTCGGGTAAAAACATCTGAAAGGCTTGTTCAACGGTTTTTAACGACCACATGAAAATGCCTGCATTCCACAGAAAGTCGCCGCTATCAATAAATTGTTGCGCCATTTCCAATTCAGGTTTTTCCGTAAATGTTTTTACTTCATAAATCGCTTTGTTTTTCTCATAAACTCTATCCTCATTATATTGAATATAGCCGTAACCTGTATTTGGATAAGAGGGGCGAATACCAATGGTGAGGAGCCAATTATTTTGTTCTACTGTTTTCAATCCATTGTTAATCACGTCAATAAAAATATCTTCTTTTAAAATAATATGATCGGAAGGCGCTACCACAATGATTGCATTTGGGTTTTTGGCTTTAATTTTGTAGTTGGCGTATGCAATACAGGGGGCAGTGTTTCGTCGTGCCGGCTCCAGCACAATCTGATCTTCTTGCATATCCGGTAATTGCCTTTTAACCAAATCTTTATACATGGCATTAGTTACCACATAAATATTTTCTTTAGGACAAATATTTATAAATCTATCGTAGGTTTTTTGAATTAATGTACGCCCATCGCCAAGAAAATCAATAAATTGTTTGGGAGTTTCCGTTCTGCTCATGGGCCAGAAGCGAACGCCAATTCCGCCGGCCATGATTACACAATAGTAGTTTTTGTTCATGAAAATAATTTTTGAAATTTAACGGTGAAATGAGGGAAATAGTATAGCTTTTTTTAAAAACGACAATGTTGTATTGAAAAAGTTATACATTTGCATTTTCAAAATAAAAAGGTATGAGAATAAATTTATTTTTAAGTATTTCAACACTATTATTAGTGATTTTCTTTTTCTCATGTGGTTCTCCAACACAAGTTTCGGAAGCGCCTGACGTGAATGAGACAGAAACAGTTGTAGAGGATTGTATTGCTGATTTTGAAACAGTTAGCGAAGAAGAGACAGAAACAACAGCTACCTATTCATGGGTAAATGGGCAGCCACAGAGAAGTCCCGGTAACGTCCCTGATACAGAGCCAATAAAATCACCAAGAGGGGCTGAACAACCTAAGCTTGAAGATTATGAAATTACTTTGGATGTTGATACAGTGATCCGTTACAATAGAACAGGAACAATGACAGTTTGGATTGGTAATACAAAATATAAGCCGGTTATTGGCAAAGGTACTGGTCGCGATTCTATTATCATAGAAGCCAAGATTGGTCAATACGCTAAAATTACACCCATTGCGGCTGCTTTTGATATTGAACCAAAACAAGCGAATTGTATAAAAATAGATCCCAGTGGGTCGTTTGCAAGATTTATTTTATCTCCCCAAAAAGGATTAGGAGGCGAAACCAGAGTAAGCGTTGTAGTTGAACTATTTGAAGGTGAGAATTGTACAGGCGCATCAATTCCAAAAGCTACAAAAGAACTAACTGTAAAGGTTATAGTGAAACCTGTAGATTTATTGTGGATAATATTTGATGTTATCTGGGATAATTTCATCGTTTTTCTGGGCAGTCTTTTGGGGCTCTTAGCCACTATTGTTCTCTTTAAAATAAGGAAAAAAGCAAAAATTGACGAAAAAAATATTGTTTAACTTAAATTTTATTAACATGAAAAAGTTTTTTATTCTTATTCTTACAATTGTACTTGTTGTTGGCGCAATGGCTCAACAAGAAACCTCCGGTAATGAGGCTACTTCCGCTCCCTACAAATTGGAAAAGGGAAGCATTACCACTGAATTAAATTTCTCTCCTTTCAGCATCAATCACAACTTTACGATGCCTGCACTGCGCTTGCGCTACGCATTCAGCAACAAATTGGCTTTAAGGGCTAATATTGGATTAGATTTCGGACATAACAAAATCAAAGAAAATCTTGATGATACGCAAGAGGGTTACTATTTTAAAGAAATTATAACGGGAAGTTATGTCGGCAAAGGTAGCTATACCGAATTTTCGTTTGCACCCGGAATTGAATACCATTTTGGTAAATGGGAACGACTGTCGCTCTATGTAGGCGGAGAACTGCTTTTTGGGTTTAGAACAACACAAACGAACACAGAATTAAATCGTGAGAATATTATCTCTCAAAGAGATTATTATGATAATACTTATTATTGGGTACAAACAACATCTACTATTTCTACCATGAAAACAAAAAATTGCGCTTATGCTTACGATCTCTGTAGTTCTTATTATGCACAAACCGGAAAAATGTTTTTTGGAATTAATGCGTTGGCAGGATTCGATGTATATGTTTACAAAGGACTCTATTTGGGCGCTGAAATAGGTTTTGGTTATATCAGTTCGTTTGCTTTGAAAGGTTCAGTGAAAGGAAACAGTACTATTGAAATCACAACTCCGGAGCAAATGACAAAAAAATATGATACTATAGATGAGGTTTTTAATGACAAAATATCGGATGGAAAGCTTACTTTCAAATGCAACCCGATGATTCGTCTGGGGTGGAGATTTTAATAATAAATATATTTTTACACTTTCTTAATTACAAATTTATTCGTTATGGAACAACAAACGTATCACCGCAAACCCGAATCAGGCAGTCGTAAATTTTGGCGTATCGTATTCGGTACTATCGTAGGTTTTCTTATCTCTAACATCCTCATCATTTTCCTTAGCATTTTTATTGCATTGGGTATGGTGGCAGCCTTAACCACCTCTTCAGCCCCAATTATTAAGAGCAACACGATTCTTAAAATCGCATTGAGTGGAAACATTGAAGAGCGGGGCGAAGATAATCCATTTGAAAACACTGCCTTTGAAAGCTACGCATCCACAGCCACCGGCTTGGACGATATTCTCAACTGCATTAAAACTGCGGCAGGAGATCCCAATATCAAAGGGATAAGTCTTGAAATTGCGCCTCCTCTTTCGGCTGGTGCAGCCACATTAACCGAGATCAGAAACGCTTTGGAAAGTTTTAAAAACGCCGGGAAGTTTGTTTACGCATACAGCGAATTTTACTCTCAAAGAGCCTATTATGTAGCTTCTGTTGCCGATAAGGTTTTTATGAGCAATATGGGAAATGTGGATTTAAGAGGAATGTCTTTTCAACTTATGTTTTACAAAGGATTGATAGACAAATTGGATGTAGATATGCAAATTGTTCGGCACGGAACTTTTAAAAGCGCCATTGAACCGTTTACTTTGGATAAAATGAGCGCAGCCAACCGCGAACAAATGACCCTGCTGGCTGATAATTTCTGGAGTGTTTATACTAACGATATCTCAGATAGCAGAAATATTTCTGTTGCAGAGATAAATCGTATGGCAGATCAATTGCTTTGTGTTAACGCAAAGGCGTGTGAACAGCTTCAATTGATAGATGGTATGATGTATCCTGTTGAATATCAGAATTTCTTGAAAACAGCTTTAGAAATAGCGGAAGATGCCAAGATGAATACTACTACGATTAATGCTTACAAGAAAATAGCCGCAGTAAAACAAAAAGCTGAAAATGTGGCAATTGTGTATGCTTTCGGTAATATTATGGATGGAAAAGGAGACAATAAAAATATCTATTCCGAAAATCTTTGCAAAGAGATTCGTAAAGCATACAAAAACAATAAAGTGAAAGCCATTGTGTTGCGTGTTAATTCCGGCGGTGGTAGCGCTATGGCTTCCGAAATGATTTGGAATGAAATTGAGTTAGCCAAAGCCGCAGGTAAAAAAGTAGTTACCTCTATGGGCGATTTTGCTGCTTCGGGAGGATACTACATTGCCAGCAACTCCGATTATATTGTAGCACAACCCAACACTCTAACCGGATCAATCGGCGTTTTTGGGATGATTCCTTCCTTACAAAAGATGTTTAAAAACAAATTGGGCATCACAACAGATGTGGCAAAATGCAACCCGCACGCCGATTACGGAACAGTGATCGGTCGTCCGTTAGATGAATTGGAAATAAAAAGATTAACTACTCAAATTGAAGATATATATGATATATTTACGAGACGGGTTGCCAACGGCAGACAACTCCCGATAGAAGAAGTTTATAAAATTGGGGAAGGTCGTGTATGGTCGGGAATAGAAGCGCAAAAGTTGGGTTTGGTAGATCAATTAGGCGCAATTGAAGACGCCGTTGCCAAAGCCGCAGAATTAGCAGAGCTCACCGACTACGGAATTATTTGCTACCCCAAACAACAAGACTTTATAACAAGATTGCTCTCCAAAACTGATCAGGAAACCAAAATAGAAAAAGCATTACAACAACAACTCGGCGATCTTTACTTCACCTATAAAGGAATTAAAACCATCACCGAAGCTACCGGCATACAAGCACGACTGCCATTTGAAATAGTGATTAGTGATTAATGATTAATGATTAACCACTAACCGCTAACCACTAACCGCTAACCACTAACCGCTAACCACTAACCACTAAAATCATGTTCCTCAGCGCCTTTTATATCTATCTCTGGGTAATGATTGTGATAGCACTTGCTACCTTCATTACATTATATCATGTGGAAGCCGGATACGGTATTTTGCGTACAGACAAATGGGGCAAAACTATTAGCAACCGATGGGCATGGTTCTTTATGGAGCTTCCTATCTTTATGGCTATGATTATCTTGTGGCTATCCTCTACGCACAGATGGGAATGGGTGTCTTTGGTTTTTCTCCTTATTTTTCAATCGCACTATATTCAGCGCACGCTCATTTTCCCGTTTTTACTCAAAGGAAAAGGACGGATGCCCATTGGGATTATGTGCTTGGGAATCTCTTTTAACATTTTAAATGCCATGATGCAAGGCTATTGGATTTTTCATGTAGCCTATATACCAGATGCACCGGCGCTGTTTGTGCAGGCGGGTACCAGTTGGTTTTGCTCATGGCAATTTATTTTGGGAACCTGTTTGTTTGTTGCAGGTTATGTCATAAATTTACGTTCCGATTATATTATCAGACACTTACGTAAAAATCCGAACGATACAAAACATTATTTTCCGAAGGGTTTTATGTTTAACTATGTAACCAGCGCCAACTATTTTGGAGAATTGGTTGAGTGGTTGGGCTTTGCCATATTAACATGGTCAATACCGGGTTTAGTGTTCTTTATCTGGACATTTGCCAATTTGGTGCCCCGCGCCCACGCCATCCACAAATGCTACCAAAACGAATTTCCTGAAGAGATGAAAAACAGGAAACTGAAGAGGGTGATTCCGTTTATTTATTAGTTGCGTGCAATGGCGGGACAGCGATCTGCTAAACAGATAAATACCCCACAAATGACAATTAATAAAACATTATAAAATGCGTTTCAAGTGTGCAAATTTGGATTAACGGAAGACCTTCAAGACTTAGAGAAGAAAATTTGAAAACCTATATCCAACAACTTCCGGCAAATTCGTTGGAACGAATAGAAGTAATCACCAATCCTTCTGCACGATACAGCGCAGAAGGCACCGGTGGAATCATTAACATTGTTACCAAATCAAACATCAAAAAAAGCAATTTTATCAGTTTCGGTCTTAATGGCTCAACAAAACCGATGACTTCGCCGTGGTTTTCGTATATGTTTGCAAATGAGAAATTTTCAATAAATGTCTATTTATATGGTTACTATGGTTTTAGTAATAACAAATTTAATGGATACCAGATTATTTTCGATGATAATATGGATACATCAAGTTACCGTAATTACTCTGACCACCAAAAGAATAATTCGATCTTCACAGCTGTAAATATCAATGCTTCCTATCGCTTAGATTCATTGAAAACAATCTCTTTTTTTGGCGAATTTTATACAACCCCCTTCTCTAAATGGGATAATTTTAAAGATTATAAATACCAAGAATTTATTAATAATCCCGGAATATATGATTATCAGGAAGAATCTATGTATAATAATGATGGCATGAATGGAAAGTTTGGTATTGAATATGAGCATAAATTTAATAAAAAAGGGCATAAACTTGTAATGGAAATAGAAGGTGGCGGTCAAAAAAACAACACAAATATCAAGCATCAACGAACATACAATAATTATTCTGAGTTAAATAAAAATAGAAAAGTATCAAATAGTAATAACAGCTACAATTTTGATGGGAAAATCAATTACAATGTGCCGTATCACAAAAATGGAATGATCGAAATGGGGATAGAAAGTTCTTATTCGTCTGAAATACGGGACATAAAAACCGATACTTTGTGTGTCAATATTTATGTTTTAGATTCTATGCGTTACGAAAATTTTGTAGGAGAACAAAGTAATTTGGATGCCTATATCACTGTACAACATAAGTTTGGACGCTTTACCATAAAAGGAGGGTTACGTTCTGAAAACCGGTTTCTCAATTACATTGTAATTAATCAGCCGGAATATCATGGCAAAAATATTTATCCGGGGCTTTTTCCTTCGTTGCATTTAAGTTATGCTACAAAATCAATGCACAACTTTAGATTAAGTTATACACGCAGAGTAAATTATCCGAAAAATTCGCAATTATCAACTTTCATTAAATATTATGAAGATAATTTTGCTACTGGCAATGGAGCATTAAAACCCACTTACACCAATTCCATTGAAGGTGGTTGGACAAAATATTTCTCCAAATTCGGTTCGGTGGGGCTTTCTGCCTATTTTAACAACAATAAAGATGAAATAAACAGTCTTACTGATGTAATTTATAGCGACTTCTATGGGCGTTTTGTCTCTTTTTCGATGCCGGTCAATTCCGGAAAATCCGACTTTTTTCCTAATTTTGCGCCCATAAAAGTTCTTTGCCTTTTTTGTTATGTGTTGAAACACAAAAATAGGATTTTTCAAAGAACTTTTATTTTTTAAACTTTTGGACAGTTATGAGTCATATTACACAGTAGTTGACAAAGAAACAAACCCTTATTTTTCAAAGTCCCCTTAGTAGCCAATGCGATACCACCCATCTTAAACACCCTTATTCCATTATTAAAAAAATGCTATTACCC
>Ga0123356_10004326_pt1 | contig 14692 bp, 17 predicted proteins | sample TergutEmb28metaG_2_FD_92546 | JGI IMG/M metagenome (GOLD analysis project Ga0123356, IMG submission 92546) | Embiratermes neotenicus P3 segment gut microbial communities from Petit-Saut dam, French Guiana - Emb289 P3 | ecosystem: Host-associated > Arthropoda: Insects > Digestive system > Gut ... | reverse complement strand
ACTACCTCGTGCGCAGCCCTGCCCTCATTGATCTCATCGCCGACGGCGTCCGCCTCGGAGTCGGCCTCGACGAGATGCTCGACATGATCGGCGAGCTCATCGCCGGGCTCGACACCACTGCCTCCGCTGTTGCCCGGTCGATCGCAGAGCGAATCTGGGAGCCCGTTGCCGCGAGCGAGAGCGCCACCGACTTGCCAGGCTTCCTGACCCGGGGCCGGGTCCTGCTGCTGCAGGGAGTCGCGAGTGTCCTCGCCGATCGCATCGCTGCGGCACTCCGCAAGCAGGCGGAGGGCATCGCCGGCGGCGCAGAACTGAGCGCTGCGCTCGACCGCATGAGCGTCGGCGCCATCAGGGACTCCTCGGGCTCGCTCCAGCGGCGGAGTTCCTGATGGGCACCCCCAATCGTGAGCAGGCCGCGCACTGGAACAGCGAGGCGGGCGCCGGCCACTGGATCACTAACCAGGCTCGCCATGACCGCATGCTCGAGCCCTTCATGGCCCCGATCATCGACGCTGCCGCGATCAGGTCGGGCGACCGGGTGCTGGACGTCGGCTGCGGATGCGGTGCCACGACGAGGGCGGCGGCGTCCCGAGCCGCGCCCGCGGAGGTGACGGGAATTGACCTCTCTGCGGCGATGCTGGCGCGGGCGAGCGCTGATGCGCGATCGGCAGGGCTGCTCAACGCGTCGTTCATCGAGGGTGACGCCCAGGTATACCCGTTCGAGCGGGCGAGCTTTGATGTCGTGATCTCGCGGTTCGGGGTGATGTTCTTTGACGACCCGTTGGCTGCTTTCACCAACCTGCGGCGAGCCACGAAAAGCGGCGGCCGGCTGGTGTTTGTCTGCTGGCAGCCCATGGCAGCCAACGCCTGGCTGCTGGTCCCCGGCGCAGCGCTCGCCGAGCATGTCCCGCTGCCACAGCCTGGATCGCCCGACGCTCCCGGCATGTTCGCCCTCGCGGACCCTGACCGTGTCCGCGCCATCCTGGCCGACGCGGGATGGAGCCGGGCCGAGGTCATCCCGGAACGCAGGTCGATCCTTGTCGGCGGCGGCGGAACCGTCGACCAGGCTGTCGAGTTCCTGCGCGGCGGCTCCATGGCGCGCTCGGCGCTCGCTACCGCTGATGCGCCTACCGAGCGCCGGGCACTGGCCTCGCTACGGTCGGCGCTGCTTCCCGCCTCAGACGCCGAGGGCGTGCATCTCGGCGCGGCCGTATGGCTGGTCCGCGCTGTGGCCTGAGCAGCCGCGCGGCCGGCACGATTAGTTTGGGGAACGTGGCCGTCAGGGGTGAGCGTCCCAGTGGCGGCGCAGCGCCTCGGTGAACTCAGCGGCCCGCTCGTCAGGAAAGAAGAGCCGAGCTCCGTCGAGCTCGATCACTTCGGTGGCGCCGGGGATGGTGTCGCGCAGCCAGTACGCCCACTTGCGCTGGAAGAACACGTCGCCGGTGCCCCACACGATGAGTGTCGGGACTTGCAGCCCAGCCAGGGCCGGCTCGACCGCGAGCAGGTCGCGCGCGTGCACCGAGAGGGCCCACCGCTGGAACTGGCGGGCGGATTCGGCAGTGCCGAACCCTGACTCCAGCCAGGCTCTGGCGATGTCGTCGGGCAGGCTGGCGATGTCGGAATAGCCGCTCCGGTACATGCGCTTCCCCGCCTCCGCCCCGCGGCGCACCAGCATCCGCCCGAGCGGAGCGAGCAGACCGAGCCGGGCGAGCAGGAGCCCTGGCAGCAGCTGCGGAGGGTGGACGTTCGTATGGGTCTCGCAGTTCGTCAGCGTCAGGGTGGCTAGCCGGCCGGAGTGGCGGGCGGCAAAGACCTGCGCCACAGCGCCGCCGGTGTCATTGGCGACGAGGTCGATGTCGCTGAGCTCCAGGGCGTCGCAGCAGTCGGCGACGAACCCGGCGAGCCCCGGCAAAGAGAAGTCCTGGTCCCGGGCGGCCGGGGTCTGGCCGCACAGCGGCAGGTCGATTGCCACGCACCGGCGCTCGCCGTCCAGCAGGGCGATGACGTTGCGCCACAGGTAGCTGCTGGTGGCGACGCCGTGCACGAACAGCACCGGGCGCCCCTGTCCCCCGGTGTCGATATAGCTGACCGGACCTGACCGGGTCACGGCCCGCTTGCGGTGGGTGTCGAAGCTCTCCAGCAGGGTCTGCATGGTCGTCTCCCCTCGCTGACGACTCGGATACGGTGCTGACCAACATCATCGCGACGTACTTACAATAGTAGACCGACTGTCGGTCTATCAAGGTGATGACGTGTCGGAGGCCGATGAACGCGAACCGGAATGTCGAGCGCGGCCAGGCGACCCGCGCGCACATCATCGATGTGGCGACGGGGCTGTTCGCTGCGCACGGATATGACGGGACGTCGATCGACGCAGTGCTCTCAGAATCCGGTGTCAGCCGAGGCTCGCTCTACCACCACTTTGCCGGCAAGGACGTGCTGTTCATGGCAGTGCTGGAGGCGGTCGGCGCAAGGATGGCCGAGCAGACGACGGTCGCCCTGCAGGACGCCCGCGACCCGGTCGATGTCCTCCGGATCGGCTGCGTGCAGTGGCTACGGCAGGCCAGTGAGCCGGTCGTGCAGCAGATCATGCTGATCGACGCGCCTACTGTGCTCGGCTGGCAGCGCTGGCGGGAGATGGACGAGAGGAGCACGCTCGGATTCATCCGCAGCGCTATCGCGTACGCTGCTGACGCGGGTGCCGTCGATCAGCGGCACGTGGACGTGTTCGCCCATATCGTCCTGGCCGCCGCCAACGAGGCAGCCATGATGATCGCGCTGGCCAGCGACTCGGCCGCGGCGCTCCGCGAGGCTGAGAGCGCGCTGACTGCGTTTCTGGACCGCCTGCTGGGCCCGCAGGGTCAGTGAGACCCGGCGCTGCGGGCTCCTTCCTCCACCCGATCGCGGTAGCCGCGCCACTGTAACTCCAGCGCGCCGGGATATTCGGCCTCTGCGCGCTCGGCGAGCTTCCGGCCCTGGCGGCGCAGCACGACGAACCCGATGACGATCGCCAGCACGGCGGCGCCCGCAAGCACCCAGGTGATCGTCGATGACGCACGCTCCAGCGCGTGGCCCGCCAGGTAAGACACGAGCGTGTAGACGGCTGCCCAGACGATCCCGCCCGCCGCGTTGGCCGGCAGGAACAGCCGCCACCGCATCTTGCTGGTGCCCGCGAGGAACGCCGCGTACGTGCGCAGCACTGCGACGAACCGCCCGAAGAACACCACCTTGCCGCCGTGCCGGTCGAACAGGTAGCGGGCGATCTTCAGCTTCTGCTCGTCGAGCCGCACCCTGGGGCCGTACCGGCGCACGAGCGCGTACCCGCCCCTATCGCCGATCCAGTAGCCGATGTTGTCGCCGATGATCGCGGCTGCGCTCGCCACGATGAAGATCAGCCACGGGTTGAGGTGGTGAGTGGTGCCCGCATAGGTGCCCGCGATGATCAGGGCTGTCTCCCCCGGCAGCGGCACGCCGAGACTCTCGGCCGCTATCAGGGCAAAGAGCGCAAAGTAGCCAGAGCTTTCGATCAGCTGGGTGACGTTCATCCCGGCTGGCGATCGTAGCCGAGCGCCGGGGTCACTCAGCCAGAAACCACTGGCCCCGGGATACCGTCGGCGCGTGACTACCGCCACGGCGCTGGTGACCGGCGCCAACAAGGGCATCGGCAAGCACATCGCGCAGCAGCTCGCGACCGCGGGGCTCAGCGTCTATGTGGGGTCCAGGGATGCTGCCCGCGGCCGCGCCGCGGTCGAGGAGATCGGCGCGGCCGCCAGGCCGCTGGTCCTGGACGTTACCGATGCGGCAAGCATCGCCGCGGCCGCCAGCCAGGTCGTCCAGCTGGACATCCTCGTGAACAACGCCGGCATCGGCGACGACCCGCACTCCGCGCCTGACGCAGACGTCGAAGATTTCCGGCGTATCTACGAGACGAACGTCTTCGGCGTCGTGGCCGTGACCAACGCGTTCCTGCCGGCGCTGCGGCGGTCGCCGCACCCGCGGATCGTCAACATCTCGAGCGGCACCGGGTCACTGGGGCGGAGCACCGGCCCGAGCGCGTTCGCGTCCGCGACCGGCGCCATGGCGGCGTACCGCTCGTCGAAGACGGCGCTGAACGCGCTGACCGTGTTCTACGCCCAGGCCCTCGCCGGCGAGGGATTCAAGGTGAACGCGCTCGCGCCCGGACTGCGGGCCACCGACCTCAATGCCATCGCCGCCGCCAGCGACAACGATCCGGCCGAAGGCGCAGCAGGCGCCGTCCGGCTGGCGCTGCTGCCCGACGACGGGCCGACTGGCGAGTTCTTCTCCTGGGACGGAACGACGGTTCCCTGGTGACCGGCCGCTCGCCGGCCGGCACCAGTCACGCCAGCTCGAGGAGCATCTCCGTGAGCTCCTGCGGGCGGTTCAGGGGCACCATGTGGTCGGTGGCGATCTCCCGGTAGTTCCAGGCGGGTGACGACCGGGCCCGGTCGGCGGCGTTCCAGAAAGCCTTCGGGTAGGCGTCCTCCGTTGCCTTGATGTAGGTGCGGCCGAACGGGTAGTCCTCGAGCTGCCGCGGAACGCGGGCGGGCTCGGTGAAGCAGCCGCGAGGGTGCGGCGTCCGGCGCGGGGCGGCGAAGGCTGCCTCGGCGGGGTCCTCATACTCGCGCGGCATCGCGGGCACGAGCCACTGCTCGCCGAGTTCCAGCACCGGGCCGCCGGGCTGGCCGGTCAGGTCATTGAGCGACTGGCCGTCATCGGGCAGGAACGCGTCGAGGTACACCAGGTGGCGCACCCGGTCGGCCACGTGGCTCACCGCGCCGGTCACGACCATGCCGCCGTAGGAGAAACCGAGCAGCACGATGTCGCGCAGGTCGTGGTACCAGATCACGTTGACCACATCCTGCACGTGGGTGGTGAGATTCACCTGCGGGCTGGCGAGGTGCGACCGCTCGCCGATGCCGGTGAGCGCCGGCGTGCTCACCTCGTGCCCGGCCGCTGTCAGCAGCGGCCGGACCCTGGCCCAGCCGTGCGCGCCGCCCCACGCGCCGTGCACGAGGACGTAGGTGGTCACTGCCCGGCCTCCCTGATCGTCGCTGCGCCGTCGGACTCGTGCTCGGCGAGAAGCCTGTCGATGCGAGCGTGATGCTCGGCCTCCCACATGTCGAGGGTCTGGCTCGCTTCCGCGTCCGCCTTGGCCCGGCCGTCACGGAGCGCCTGGTCCCGGCGCTCCGCCGGAACGACCAGGACGCCGTCGTCGTCGCCCACCACGATGTCGCCGGGCCGGACGGTGATGCCGCCGCAGCGAACCGGCTCGTTGAGCGGGGCGGTCGCGGCCTTGACGCCGGCGACCGGCACGACTCCCCTGGCAAAGACGGGGAAGCCAGCGTCCCGGACCTCGGCCAGGTCGCGGATCACGCCGTCGACGACAAACGCCGCGATCCCGCGGCGCTGCGCGACCGTGCACACGTTGCCCCCGGCGACGGCGTACTCCACGCTGCCGGCATCGACGACCAGGACCGAGCCCGGCGCAGCGCGGTAGATAGCCGCGTGCAGCATGAGGTTGTCACCCGGCTCGCACGTCACGGTGAAGGCGGGACCGGCCACCCGTGGCATCGGCGACCAGAGCGGGCGCAGGCCGATATCCATGACGTGCGCGCGTCCGAGCACGTCGGCGAGGACAGTTGTGGGAAGTTCCGCGAAACCGCCGGTGTTGTCCAATGGCTTTCCTTTCCGACCTCAGCCGGTGATAGCGGTAATCGCAGAATAAGTCCCCAGGGCCAGCAGGATGGTTCCGGTGATGCGGCTCACCCAGGCCAGCGGGATGACGGTCAGGCTCTTGGCACCGATGTTGACGGCGATGGCAGCAGCTGCCCACAGGCCGAGCGTGGCGCCGGCAAACACCGGCACAGCGCCGTACCGGGCGGCGAGGTTCGCCGTGGCGATCTGGGTGATGTCACCCCATTCCGCCAGGAAGATGACCGCGAAGGCAGCGCCTGCCACCCGCCAGAACGTGGCCGGCGGGCCGCCCATCCTGGCCTCCTCCGCTCCGTCATGCTGCTGCGGGCGGAAACTGCTGACCCACAGGTAGGCCGCCCCGGCCACGAACAGCCCGGCCACGATGCCGTCCACGACGCGGTGCGGGAGCAGCGCGAGCAGGTGGCCGGCCGTCACGGCGATGACCACGTGCACCGTGAACGCGGCCGCCGCGCCGATCCAGACCCAGAGCGGCCGGTACCGCGTCCCGAGGATCAGCGACGCGAACATCGTCTTGTCGGGCAGCTCAGCCAGGAACGTCACCGCGAACGCGATGCCGATCACGGCGAGCTGGGACACGAAGCGGATCCTCTACCTCGGGCCGGCCCGGAGGATCTCTGTCGGGAGCGCCTTCGGCCGGAACAGTTCAGCAGCCGAAGGTCTCATCCACCACGTCACAGTGGCCCGGCCACCGGGCGCACGGTGCTGACTGTCACTCCAGTGCGCCGAGATTGTCGGCAAGCCGGCGAAGGACTACTCCCCTTCGCCGGCCAGCTTACTCGCTGGGAAGCACGAGGAAGACGGGGATGCGCTCGGCGACAGCGGCGAACTGCTCGGCCGGCGCGCGCGAGGTGCAGGGTCCAAAGTCCCACGCGCGGAGGGCTCTCGTCACATTATCGATTCCGCGATTTTTCTCTAGACTGCGAATGTTGTCAGAACTGATATCAATGAGCTACGCTCGGCACTGTGCCGAGTTCCGCTGAACTGCTGCTGCATCCGCTCCGGCTGCGCATCGTGCAGGCGTTCCTCGGTGATCGCGCGCTCACGACCTCGCAGCTGAGCGCCGAGCTATCCGATGTCCCGGCCGCCAGCCTTTACCGGCAGGTGGCGACGCTGGTCCGGGCTGGCGTGCTGCAGGTGGTCGCCGAGCGCCGGGTGCGCGGTGCGATCGAGCGCACCTACGTGCTGCGCCTGGCCGCCGCCGCGATCCGGCCCGACGAGTTCGAGGCCATGAGTCCCGAGGAGCACCGGCAGACGTTCCTGGCCTTCGTCGCCGGACTGCAGGCAGCCGCTGACCGCTACTTCGCCCGCCCGGATTTCGACGTGTTCAAGGACAAGGCCGGCTACCGGCTCAACGGCATGTGGCTGGACGACGCCGAGTACGACGCCCTGCTGACCGATCTTGGCAAGGCTCTCGCGCCACGGCTCGCCAACGCGCCGCGCAAGGGCCGGCGCCGGCGCATCCTCGGGTACGTCCTGCTGCCGGGCGAGGACGCACAATGAACGCCCACAAGAAGGGAACGGGGCCGTGGGATCCGCAGACGTAGTCATCGACTCATCCGGCTGCTCACTCGCCGCCAGCTATGTCGAAGCAGCCGAGCCCATCGCGGCGGCGCTGCTGATCGTAGGATCCGGCCGGACCGACCGGAACTCCGACGTGCGCTTGCCGGGCGGCATGAAGCTACGGGGCGCCATCACGCGGGCGCTAGCCGAGGCGCTCGGCGCTGTCGGCGTGTCGTCGCTCCGCTTCGACAAGCGGGGCATCGGTGCCAGTGGCGGCGACTACCTGGCCACCGGAATGGACCAGCGGGCGGCTGATGTCCGCGCCGTCCGTGACTGGCTGGCGGCCAAGACGGCCGGGCTGCCGCTCGTCGCCATCGGGCACAGCGAGGGCACCTACTACGCGGCGCAGCTGGCCGCGGACGCACAGGCTGCCGGGGCGGTGCTGCTCTCCGGTGCGGCCCGGCCGGGCGGGGACGTGCTGACCTACCAGGTAGCAGAGATTGGGAAACGGCTGCCGGCGTCCGCGAGGTTCATCCTGCGGCTCATGCGCACCGACGTCGCGCGCGCCCAGCGCAAGAACCAGGCCAGGATCATGGCATCCACCGCGGACGTGATGCGGATACAGGGCCAGCGGGTGAACGCGCGGTGGGTCCGCGACTTCGTCGCTTATGACCAGGCACCTGCGCTCGCCCGGATCACCGTGCCGGTGCTCGCCATTACCGGCGGGCACGACCTCCAGGTGCCGCCGGAAGACGTCGAGGCCATGGGCCGGCTCGTGCAGGGACCGTTCGAGGGTCATGTCGTCCCTGACCTGAGTCACCTGCTGCGACCGGATCCTGACAGCCTCGGCCCGCGCGGCTACCGGCGGCAGACCCGCCAGCCAGTGAGCCCGGAGGTGGTTCGGCTGGTCACGGACTGGGTTACGACCCACTGGGCCCGGTCGTGATCGCGTCGCTGGCGGCCGGTTCGCGCCACCCGCTGCTGCACCTGCCGACCCTCGCTGCCCTGGTCCCGGTGCTGGTGCTGCTCGTTGGCCTCGACATCTACTGCTTCGTTAACCTGGCGCGCGCCCCGTCGGTCAGGAACGCGCCGAAGTGGGCCTGGGTCATCGTCATCCTGTGCGTCAGCGCTCCTCTCGGGGCCATCTTGTACCTGTTCTTCGGCATGGACCGGACCGGAGCGCGCAAGGCGTCCGCACCGAGTCGGCCGTCCCCGTCGGCTGCTCCCCCGGCGACGTCCGGCCCGGCCCCGACGGTCCTGGCCGCGACCCGCACTGCCCCGGCCGCCGCGCCGCCGGCGGAAGCCGGGCTGATCGTCAGTACGACAGGCCTCACCAGGAATTACGGCGGCAACGGGCTGTTCGACGTCGACCTGGCCGTGCCGCGCGGCTGCATCTACGGGCTGGTGGGCCTTAACGGCGCCGGGAAGACGACTCTGCTGTCGCTTCTCGCCGGGACCAGGCACCCTGACCGCGGCACGGTCAGCCTGGGGATTGAGCAGCGCCGGATGGCAGTGTGCCCAGACGTCCCTGAGTTCGACGGCTGGCTGACGGCTACCGAGGTCGTCGATCTGGCCAGGTCGCTGGTCGCGCCGGCGGCGGGACCGGCGGCGGTGGCGGCCGCGCTGCGCGCCGCGGGGCTCGCCGACGCGGCCGGACGTCGGGTCGGCGGGTTTTCCCGCGGCATGCTCCAGCGGCTCGGCCTGGCGTGCGCGCTGACCGGCGACCCGGAGCTGCTGATCCTGGACGAGCCGATGTCGGCGCTCGACCCGGCGGGCCGCGCCGAGATCCTGGCCCTCGTCGCGGCGATGCGCGGCACCCGCACGGTGATCTTCTCCAGTCACATCCTGGCCGACGTGCAGCGGGTCGCCGACCAGGTCGGCATCCTGCGTGACGGCCGCCTGCTCTACCAGGGCGGCACGAGGGAGCTGCTGGACGACTACCTGACGCCGAGCTGGCTGCTGCGCCTAGCGGACCGGGCTGGCCAGGTGGCGGCCGCGCTAGCGGAGCAGCCATGGGCCACCAGAGTCGAGCCGGCCGGCGAGCCCGGCGTCCTCCAGGTAGACGCGACCAGCATCGAGGAGGGCGAGCGAGGCATCCCCGCGGTGGTCGCGGCGTGCAGTGCCCGGCAGGTGTCGTGCGAGCCCGCCGCAGCTGACCTCGAGGCCGCGTTCCTGGCCCTGACGAGCACGCGAGTGGTGGAGGCTGCATGACGACGGTGCGGGTACCCCGGCCGATGAATCTCTGGCGGCTCGAGTGGCTCAGGCTGTTCCGGACGCCACGGGCGCTGTCCCTTGGCGTGGTCTACCTGGCGATCGGCCTGATAGAGCCGGTGGCGACGAGGTACGCGAGCACACTGATCGCGCATGTCGGCAACGGCGCGTCGGTCCGCCTGCCGAAGCCCACTCCCGCCCAGGCCCTCAGCGCCTACGTGAGCAATGCGACCCTGATCGGCCTCATCGTGCTGGTCGCGGTCGCCGCCAGCGCCTACGGCTTCGACACCAGGCCGGGCCTGGCGGCTTTCTTCCGCACCAGGGTGCCCAGCATGTGGCAGCTGCTGGCGCCGCGGTTCACCGCCTATGCAGTAGGCGGCGCGGTCGCCTACCTGATCGGCACGCTGGCCGCGTGGTATGAGACCCGCCTGCTTATCGGGACACTGCCGGTCGGCGGGCTTCTCGCGGGCCTCCTGTGCGTCGCCGTCTACCTGGCGTTCGCGGTCGCGGTGACCGCGTTCGCCACGTCTCTCACCAAGGCCACGGTCGCCGCTGCGGGCATCACTCTCGGGATCTTGCTGGCGCTGCCGCTGCTCGCTGATGTGCACGCCATCTCGAACTGGGTACCGAGCGCGCTGATCGGGGCGCCAGCGGACCTGGTCTCCAGCCCGCCCGCGCACGATCTCGTACACTTCCTGCCAGCGCTCGGCGTGTCAGCCGTGGCCGGCGCGCTCGCGCTGGCTGCCGCCGTGGCTGGGCTGCGCCGTCGCGAGATCTGATGCAATCACGACACCGACCAGCGAAGATGGGGCGATGGCACTAGCAGAGCGCGCCAGCACCATGGCGTACCGGGCCGGATGGCTCGCTGTCCGGCTGATTCCCGAGTCGTCGGCGCGCTGGATTTTCAACCAGATCGCTGACTACCTGTGGCGCCGGAACGGTAAAAGCGTCCGTCAACTGGAGGCCAACCTGCGGCGGGTCCGGCCGGAGGCCGGCCCCGCCGAGCTGCACCAGCTCACCCGCGCGGGCATGCGCTCCTACCTCCGGTACTGGGTGGAGGCGTTCCGGCTGCCATCCATGCCCACCGAGCGGATCACGTCCGGGATGACGGTGGCCGGCGAGGAGCAGACGGCGCTGAGCCACATCAAGGCCGGGCGCGGGGTGGTCTTCGCGCTGCCGCACACGGGCAATGTCGACCTCGCCGCCGCCTGGATCATGACCCGCGGCTTCGGTCAGATCAGCGTGATCGCCGAGCGGCTGAAGCCGGAGGCCGTGTTTCAGGAGTTCCTGGCCTACCGGGAGAGTCTCGGCATGGAAGTGGTGCCGCATACCGGCGGGCCGAGTCCGTTCGGCGTGATGGCGCAGCGCTTGCGGGCCGGCCGCCTGGTCTGCCTCGTCGCGGATCGGGACCTCACCGCGGCCGGGGTCGAAGTTGACTTCTTCGGCCTGCCCGCCCGCATCGGCGCAGGACCGGCCGCGCTGGCGGTGCGTACGGGCGCGGCTCTCATGCCCGTCGTGCTGTGGTTTTCTGACGGCGGCTGGCGTGGCAACATCTACCCGGAAATCCCGGTGCCACCGGACGGGACGCAGGCGGAGAAAGTCGCAGCAATGTCCCAGCAGCTCGCTGACGCGTGGCAGACCGGCATCGCCGGGCATCCAGCGGACTGGCACATGCTGCAGAAGGTGTTCGTGGCCGATCTCGACGCGAACCGGCTGCCGCAGCCCGACCCCTCGCCAGAATCGCACTGACCTTGCGCGACGAGACCATCGAGAGCTTCCTCGGCAGACTGGCCGCCAGGACATCGGTCCCTGGCGGCGGCGCGACGGCCGCGCTGCACGCGGCGCAGGCGGCGGCACTGCTCGGGATGACCGCCCGCTACTCCGAGGGCACGCGAAGCGCCGAGCACGCCGACATGATCGCGATGATCATCGCCGAGGCGGACCGGCTGCGCGAGACCTCCGCCGACCTGATCGCCATCGACGGCGAGGCATTCGGTGCGGTTGCCGAGGCCTACCGGCTGCCGAAGGACACCGACGAGGAGCGCGCCACCCGGGCAGGCGTGATCGCCGCGGCGATGGTGACGGCCTCCTCGCCGCCGGCCGGGCTCATCGGCATCGGCACGCGGCTGGTGGAGCTGGCGGAGCTGCTTCAGCCGGTCGTGAACCCGACCGTGGCAGGCGACGTGGCAGCCGCGGTCCAGGCTGTCCGAGCTGCCGTCGTCACCTCGCGGGTCAATGTCGAGGCCAACCTGTCGGGCGTGACCGACGCCGGAGCACGTGAGCGGCTCATGGCCGTAGTCGCCGGTGTCGGCGACCTCGAGCGGCGGGCCGACCGGCTGACGGCTGCGATCCGGGCAAGCGTCGTCGGCTGACCCGACGGTACGGTTTCCGACTACCCGGGCGGAAATGTGAGCAGTCGGCCGCACATGCCATACGCACGCTCGGCTGCCGGGGTGAGCACGGCCAGCCGGCCCAGCCGCAAGTGCTCACTGCTGCCCCGCTCCAGCCGCTGGAGCTGATCTCCCGTGCGCTGGGCCGCGGCGAGCGGCCCGTCTGCCCAGGTGGACTGCCAGCCTGGCACCCGGTCGCGCACGAGCGCCGCGGCCGCCGTGTAGAAAGCCTCGAGCGCGTCAGGTCCGCGCTCGCGAACCTCGGCGCGAAGGTGCAGGAAACCTTCCACGGCCAGCTGCGCGCGCCGATGCGCGGCCTCCGCCGGATTGTCGCCTGCCAGCGTTGCCAGTGCGCGGTACGTGCCGGGCTCGGCGAGGTAGTCAGGAGGGAAGGACAGGACGCTGTCCCCGGCCTCCGGCAGACCGGCGTTCTGCATCACCACGAGGATCTGCAGGCCGCCGTCGTTGATGAGGCGGTGCACGACGCCGGGCGAGAACCAGGCGACGGTCAGCGGTGTCAGCGGAGTCTCCGCGAAGCCGTCAGCGGACAGCGTCTGGAGGCGCCCGCTCCCGCCGATGACGACGTATCCCTCCGTGCTCGTCAGGTGCACGTGCGCCGAGCCCCCGGTCAGGCCATCGGGGCCCAGCCAGTCGTAGACCGCGAGGTGTGTCACGGCGGTGGCACCAGAGAATGGCCCGGCGGTCATGCCCGCGCCTCCTGGCTGGCGGGCAGCCCGGCCAATAGCGCTGCGCAGCCGGCCTCGTCCAGCGCCCCGTCGGCCACGATCACGTCGTAAGCCAGCGTCAGGTCCTGACCGGCCCGCAGGGGATACTCCTCGCTAAAGAACGGCGCCGGGCACAAGCACGCGTAGACGCTGGTCCGGACGAACCATTCGCTCGGGTAGGAGAAGTTCTCCTGGTGGTCGGCGAACACCAGCGTCGAATCCCTGCCGGTGCCGTCGTGGCGTCCGGTATAGGCGAGCCAGGGAGCGCGGACACCCATCAGCTCGTCGCCGCCCGGGCCTTTCTCGGTCAGCGCGGTACCGCCTGAGAATGACCGAGGACCGCGCCAGAACAGCCCGCTGTACCCGGCGTTCTCCCGACCCTGAGTGGTCGCACTGCCAAGCGGGATGACACGGCCCGTGACGTTCCGCATCGTCGTGGTGAAGCCAAGCCGCCAGGCCGCCTGGTCCGGCAGCACGCTCGCGGTGATGGTGCGGGATTCGGTGATCCAGGTGTCGCCGCTGGGGGCGATCCAGCGGAGCTTCTCGTCGATGGCCAGCTCGTCGTCAGCGACGCTGACGCGGGCAAATCGGTCGTGTCGCTGCCTGCCGTTGTTGTTGTCGAGCTGCACATAGCCGTGGTCACGGCGGAAGCTGGGCCCGCCCCAGAAGTTCAGCCCGCCGACCTCGCACAGCGACCACGCGATCCCCTTGTGCCACACGTGGTCATGCGGCCGGTAGAGGCTGACCACGTCTCCGCCGAGCGTCCGAACCGGGTGGAAGTACGGCCGGGGGGACTCGATATCGGGCTCGTCCGGCCGGTATGCGTACCGGAACAGCTCGGCGCCCTGCCAGCGGCAGCTCACCCCGCCGTCGCGCCTGCGGATGAGCGAGAATGCCGTCGCGCTCATCTGGCCGCCGCGGTCAGCTGATCCAGCGTCCCGCCGTCGCCATTCATGTGGTGATAGAACGGCGACTGCGGGCCGAGGTCGGCTTGTGACACGGACCGGCCGAGGAACGCCGAGGCGTAGATACCCGCGACCAGCCGCATCGTCACGAGCGCGTCGGCAGCCGTCACCGGTGGCGCCGACCCCTGCTGCAGCGCGCTGAGCACAGCAGCGAACTGGGCCGCATGCCCGCTGGCCACGCCCCGCTCACCTGCGTTCCAGGCCGACCGGACCTCCGCCTCGCAGCCGGGAGCCGGGGTGATTCGCCAGTTCTCGTCGCGGTATCCGTACAGGTGTGTCAGTTCCACCGTTGCCTTCTCGAAGTCGAATCGCAGGTAGCTTTCCTCCCGCGGGGACAGCACGCTGTTGACCACACTGGCCTCCGCGCCGTTCGCGAACGTGACGTGCGCCATGGATATGTCCTCGGTGTGCATGCGCCGCGCCTGCCTGCGAGCGATGGCCGAGACCTGCGTCCAGTCGCCCAGCAGGTAGGCAAGCAAGTCCATCTGGTGGATGCCGTGTCCCATGGTGGGGCCGCCGCCCTCGGTGTCCCACCGCCCGCGCCACGGCACGTCGAAGTACTCCTGGTTGCGGAACCAGGTCGTGTGGCAGATGGCCAGCAGCGGCCGGCCCAGCGTGCCAGCGGCAATCAGCTGCCGCAGCCGCCGGGCACCGGAGCCGAACCTGTGCTGGAGAACTGTCGCGAACCACGGGCCGTCCTCGCCCTGTGCCTGTGTCACCGCGTCCAGCTCGGCGAGGCTCAGCGTCGGCGGCTTCTCCACTAAGACCGGCGAGCCGGCCCGCAGGCACTGCAGCGCGAGGCTCGCATGCGAGCCGGGGGGCGTGCACACGTGGACGAGGCCGGGTCTGGCCTCGCTGAGCAGGGCGGTCAGCGTGACGTAGCTCGCGGGGATCCCGAACTCCTCGCGGAAGGCTAGTGCCCGCGTTGCGTCGATGTCGGTGACGGCCACCACTGCCGCATTGCCGAGTGTGCGCAACGCGGCGATGTGCGCACGCGCGATGCCGCCGGTGCCGACAATCGCGATCGAGATCGGTGCCATCGGTCTCTCTGAGGATGTCGTCGCTGATGTGACCGCCGAGCAGCACGATGGCCCGGCCCAGCGGCAATGCCGCTGGGCCGGGCCAGCACGTGTTCCTACTTCTTGGGCTTGAGCTGGAGGATGGT
>Ga0123356_10004325_pt1 | contig 14693 bp, 12 predicted proteins | sample TergutEmb28metaG_2_FD_92546 | JGI IMG/M metagenome (GOLD analysis project Ga0123356, IMG submission 92546) | Embiratermes neotenicus P3 segment gut microbial communities from Petit-Saut dam, French Guiana - Emb289 P3 | ecosystem: Host-associated > Arthropoda: Insects > Digestive system > Gut ... | reverse complement strand
TCTATACAGAGCATGACAAAGTAGCCGATATGTTTTCTGAAAAAACACCTGTCCTCATATGCAAGAATGCATCAATTCTAGCGACAGGCAGTTCACTGCTGCATGCATTCGACCGCCTTGAAGTGACCGAAGCTACAGCGCAATCCATCCTTGCAGCTCGAGACATCGGTGAAGTCGTTCATATTTCTGACGAAGAAATAGAAGAAATAAACGTCGCATTCAATTTACCATAAGCAATGTAGATACCGAAAGGAATAATCACTATCAAAACAGGACAGAAAAAAGGATTTGACCGCAATTATTTTGCGATGACATTAGAAGGTGCAGCCTTTATGGGCGGCATCTCTGTCATGTCGACAAGCGGTGCTGTAGCACTGTTTATAGACAACATGACAGGCTCAATAACACTGGTAGGGCTTGCTATCACACTTCAGGCTTTGTGTATGCTGGTAGGTCAGCTTATAGGTGCACCTATTGTGCAAACGATACGCAATCTTCCCGGGACTTTGTTTTACGGAATGACCTTACAGCGTATTTTGCCATTTCTCATGGCTATCCCGTTGTTTATAGGGATTGGCGCATATCCGTCCGTTACTATCTTTTTGGTTCTGTTTGGAGCCTTCTGGTTATGGGACGGAGTGATCACCATGCCGTGGGGAGAACTTGTTGCCCGGGCAATAAAACCCGAGCTGCGAGGTCACATGATGGGAATGCAGGTAGCGATCGGCGGTACCCTGTCGCTTCTGACGGGTCTGCTGCTTGCCTGGTTGCTTGCGACACCCACGCTGACGGATCACTTCCGTTTCGGATATGTTTTTGTGCTTACGGCATCAGTGCTTTTGCTGTCAATAATATTCATCAGATTTGTAAAAGACCCAAAACCTATCACTACCCCTATAAAAGTTGATTACAAAAAATACTACGAAAAAATCCCGACCTTGATCAAAGAAAGCAAACCGCTCCAACATGCGCTGATTGCGCGTATACCCGGCTACATAGGCTTCTCTGTGATAACTTTTATGGTAGTGTTTGGAGCACACACTCTGGATATTTCCGACACACAAATTTCCTGGCTTGTATACGCAAAAATCGTCGGAGGACTGATAGGCGGCATCGTATTGGGTGAAGCGAGTCGAAGAGTAGGTAACAAAGCAGTAATAATGCTATGTAATGCAGGTGTATTTATAACGGTTTTAATGGCATTGGCAATGATTTTCTTTCCGGCTCTCGGATATGCTTGGCTGGTCGCACTTTGTGTTCTCGCCAGTTTATGGCTAAATAACTGGCTGGGATATTTTAATTATATGATCGATATAGCACCACGAGAGTATCGCCCTGCATATCAAGTGATCGGCAACTGCATAGGCATCCCGTTCAGCTTTGTAGGTTACGGCATAGGAGCGATGATAGACTCTTGGGGATATGCAGCAGCTTTTGTCCTGGGTGGAGTAACTGCAATAATAACAATAATAGCAAGCACCCGCTTGCTATCAAGAAAGAAAATAAGAGCCCTGAACTTGAAGGTATAATAACCGCAGCCGGTAAAATATGTATGTTACCGGCTGTGTTTATACCTAACGTGAAACACTCTGCAGTGTTATCATTACGCGCTTTCCTTCTTCGTTGTGTACTTGGACAGTTCCTTTCTCGTACTCGTCCAACTCACATATTTGCCTTATGTTACTGCCTTTTTTTGCAACAACATATAAAACATCAGAGTAGTTCTTTAAGAACAACCTCTCCAAACCATGTATGACCTCGATACGAGGTTCTTTTTCTTTACTGAATAAACCCATTGTCAAAACCTCGTCATTGCGGGCAAGACCCGCAATCCCATCAATACAGCACTACGCTGTCTCGATCTCTGCCGCCTTTTGCAAGTTAAGCTTCTCAACGGCGGCTTCACGCATTTTGTACTTCATTATCTTACCGGCGGCATTCATTGGGAACTCAGTCACAAAATCCACATAACTCGGGACTTTATGCTTTGCCATGTTGGCGTGTACGAAGTCCTTTACGTCTTTAACGGACAATTCCTCATCATCTTTTAAAATGATGCAAGCCATGATCTCTTCACCGTATTGCTCCGATGGTACTCCGATGACCTGAACATCTCTTATTTTCGGATGTGTATAGAGGAACTCTTCGATCTCTTTAGGATAGATGTTCTCACCGCCACGGATGATCATATCCCTGAGTCTGCCGGTGATCCTGAAGTTGCCCTCCGGAGTGCGGCAGGCGAGGTCGCCGGTGTGCAGCCATCCGTCAGCATCGATAGCAGCAGCAGTAGCCTCCGGCATTTTATAGTAACCCTTCATGAGATTATATCCGCGAGCGACAAACTCGCCGTTCTCATTATCAGGCATCTCCTTATTTGTTTCAGGGTCAACGATCTTGCACTCAACACCCGGTAACGGTCTGCCAACTGTACCGACACGAACCTCAACAGGATCGTCGATCGAGCTCATAGTACAGCCGGGAGCACTCTCAGTCTGCCCGAAAACGATCGTTATCTCAGACATATTCATTTTATCGATCACATCACGCATTACAGAAATCGGACAAGGGCTACCGGCCATAATACCTGTTCTTGTATGTGTGAAATCATCGGGATTAAAGTCAGGATGCTCAAGCATTGCAATAAACATAGTCGGGACACCGTTTATAGCAGTTATCCTCTCTTGCTTAACACAAGCAAGTGCCGCTTTTGGAGTGAAATACGGCAGCGGTGACATCGTTGAGCCGTGTGTCATTGATGCTGTCATCGAGAGCACCATACCGAAACAATGAAACATCGGAACATGTATAAGATACCTGTCGGCGGTTGAAAGATCCATTCGGTCGCCAATATGTTTGCCGTTATTGATTATATTATGATGCGTGAGCATGACACCCTTCGGGAAACCTGTTGTACCGGACGTATACTGCATATTACATACATCCTCAGGACGTGTCATAGCAGCGTAGCGGTACACCTCTTCTACAGGTATGCGATTGCCCATTTCTAAAGCGCTTTCCCAGCTTAAGCACCCTTTTTGCTTTGAAGCTAAGTTGATTATTCGGCGGAGAAACGGCAAACGTTTGCAATGCAAGGGCTTTTTGGGAGAGGAGTACTCGAGTTCGGGGCAGAGCGTTTTGATTACAGAGACATAATCGGAATCTCTGTACCCGTCTATCATAACGAGCGTGTGGACATCAGCTTGGCGTAATAAATATTCCGCCTCACGGATTTTATACGCAGTATTCATGGTCACAAGTACAGCACCGATTTTAACTGCAGACCAGAATGTTACAAACCATTGCGGAACATTAGTTGCCCACACCGCTACTTTGTCACCCGGCCTGACGCCGAGAGCAATAAGACTGCGTGCAAAGTTGTCGACATCGTCACGAAATTCAGAGTAAGTCCTTGTATAGTCGAGAGTTGTGTACCTGAATGCATACTGATCCGGAAAATCTTCTGCGACCCGATCCAGTGTCTGTGAAAAAGTGATATCCAGCATCTCATCTTTTGGCCATATATATTTACCTGTCTTACGAATGTTATCAAAATACTTCTCTGTCCTTGCGCGGGTGCTCATCAACTGATTCATGGCGTTGACATAATGAGGGAGAACGACATCAGCATCATCGAGACCGGAGTTATCGTTTGTCATATCGAGTGTAAGATGACCCTTGTAGTCAATGGAGCGCAATGCAAGCAGCATTTCACGAAGCGGGACATCACCGTCGCCTGTAAGGCAACGCACGGTTTTATCACCTGACTTGAAAGAGTCACATACATGCACATACTTGACATAAGCTCCAAGGTTACGAATAGTTGTGTCGCCTGACTCACCGCCGTAAACAAATGTATGGTGCAGATTCCAAAGAGCGGCAAGATTATCGCTTGCAAAACGTTCAAGAATACCGCAAAGTCTTTCAGAATTTGCATAAACACCTTTTGTCTCAATCAGCAGAGTTATTTCCTCCGCTTCAGCCTTAGGCAGAAGTACACCGATGAGGGATACAAGGCGAGCCTCATCTGCATCAGTTTCGAAATCCATATCAAGGCAAACATACAGTGTCCGCAGCACTCTTGCCAGTTCTATACAGTCTGCAGCAGCATTCAGCGCAAAATCAAGAGCTTCTGCAACAAGACCGCCCTCAAACTCAGACCGGTTCTGCGAAACTGTAGTAATAATGCCCTGAGCAGCAACGATAGAACCACTTGAGACATCCACAGAAACACATGCGGTTTCAAGTTGCTTTTCACTCAACCTACGTAAAAACTGTTGCCTTGCCTGCAAATCGTTCATAAGGTATGACGACTCGGAAGGGGAGTAATATAGCTCCAACCCGTCCAACTCCATTTTTTCAGCTAGCTCACAATGGTCACTCCAGGAGAGCCCGGGCCATGCATTTGTTTTGTACGACAGTTTCATAGTGTTAATTCCTTTAAAAATTTTATATCATTTGCAGCCTCAGCAGGGGTCGCACCTTCACGTAAAATTGGTAAACTCTCAGGAAACCCCCTTAGTAGAGCAAATAAACTCTTATGATCCAATATCGAAGATCTAAATGGAACATCAGCAAGCATTCCATTGTTATCGAGTTCTGAGGAAGCGCCTTTCATATGAATAGCAACAATATACTCGCCGAAGCAGTCGATGCTTCGTTTCCACAAATCATTTTGCGCTCCTATGACATCAGGAGTCAATAGGTTGAGTGGATCAAAGATGATCTTTAAGTTCGGCGAAGAGAAGTCTTTTAGCATCAACTTAGCAAGTTCCGGTGTGTGCAATGTGTGGCGATGTACCGGCTCGATTCCGACATTAACACCAAGACGCTCTGCTTCGGGTAAAAGCTCCTCAAGCGAACGATACAGTGCCCGGGTATCAGCACCTTCGCTTCTTACGGAAGTCTCGGTACCTACGCATCCCGCCCCAAGTGCTTTTGCGTGAGGCAAGGCTTCAAGCAAGTACCTTACTTGCCCCTTACGTTTTTCTTCATCGGTCAATGCCGGGTCGACATACACACCGAGCACAGCGACAGAAATTCCACTCTCCAATAAGGCAGCCTTTGTGTCAGAAACTATTTCACGGGTCACATCGTCAAAGGACTCAACACCTTCGATTGCCTTGGGAAAAGCAAGTTGCACAGCCTTCCACCCGTCATCCGCTATCGCTGTAAGTAACTCCAGCGGTGATTTCTTACCGTAGTCATGCGCCCGTACACCAATTATCATGGCAGCTTACCGATATAAGCTAGTATGCCGCCATCTACATAAAGGATATGTCCGTTTACGAAATCAGAGGCACTTGATGCAAGAAACACCACAGGACCTTTCAGATCATCAGGTATACCCCAGCGTGCGGCAGGTGTTCTGCCGACAATAAAAGCATCAAAAGGATGACGGGAGCCGTCAGCTTGTTTCTCGCGGAGTGGTGCGGTCTGCGGAGTTGCGATATATCCCGGACCGATACCGTTGCACTGAATATTATGATGTGCAAATTCGGAAGCAATGTTTTTAGTCAGCATCTTAAGTCCGCCCTTGGCAGAAGCATATGCACTTACTGTCTCGCGTCCAAGCTCACTCATCATAGAACAAATGTTGATGATTTTTCCGCCGCCTTTTTTGATCATTGAGGGAATAACAGTCTTTGCTACGATAAACGGAGCATTCAGGTCAACATCGATAACCTTTCGGAAATCCTCCGCGCTCATTTCTGTCATAGGTTCGCGCTTGATTATTCCCGCATTATTGACGAGAATATCAATAACTCCGACTTCCTTTTCAACTTGTGAAACAAGCGAGATAACAGCAGCTTCATCTGTGACATCACAGACATACCCGCGAGCATTTATCCCCACATCTTTATATGCAGCAAGACCTTTATCAACTATCTCTTGATTTATGTCATTGAATACGATCTCAGCACCTGCCTCGGCAAGAGCACAAGCCATCGCAAAACCAATACCGTAACTTCCGCCTGTAACTAGCGCCAGTTTACCCTTTAACGAGAAAATATCCATGTATAAAAAATTCCTTTCACTAAAAACCCTATCGTATATCCGTGGTCGTAAGTGTATCCATATCGGTGAAAGCCTGATTCTCGCCACCCATTGCCCATATGAACGAATAACTTGTTGTGCCACAGCCGGAATGCACAGACCAGCTCGGTGAAATAACAGCGTCTCCGTTTTGTATAACAAGATGGCGTGTTTCTTTCGGCTCGCCCATAAGATGGAAAACGACATTGTCCCCATCAAAGTCAAAATAGGTGTAAATCTCCATACGGCGCTCATGCGTGTGAAGCGGCATTGTATTCCAGACGCTTCCCGGTTCGAGGATCGTCATACCCATCATCAACTGGCAGGTGGGCAGAACATCCGGATGGATGAACTGATAGATCACGCGCTTATTTGCGGTTTCAACAGCACCGATCGGATTTTTTGCTGCATCATCAAGAGTTAATAGCCGTGTCTCATAAGAACAATGCGCAGGAGCGGAAATGCCGTAGAACTTCGCAGGATTTTTACCGTCCGCACTGCTGAAAGTGACATCCTTTGCTCCACGTGTAATGTAAATGCAATCCTTATTGTTTAGCTTATACTCAGTGCCATCGACTTTGCAGCTTCCTGCACCGCCAATATTAAATAGCCCGATCTCTCGTCTTTCAAGAAGATAATCCGTGCCAAAGTTCGCCCATACATCAATACCCTCATTGAGAGCTAGGGCTTTTTTAACAGGCATGATCCCAAAAGTGACCATCCGGTCAACATGAGAATAGACTGTAATGACTTTGTCGGGTTGGTACAACTCTGTGATAAGAAACTCATCACGTAGCTCCTGTGTAGTATAACGTTTTACGTCGTTTTGATTTGCACTGTAGCGGATATCCATAATAATTTTACTCCTTTAGAATTTATTGTAGCTGCTCACTTACATACCGGTGATCAGACTATAATTGTTCAGGTTGTGTCCAGCCGCTGTGGGTCGTCACGAATTGCTTCGGCACAGCATCGGTGTTGCGTCGCCACTCCGACGGACTTATACCTGTAATGCTCAGAAAGTGCCGGTTAAAGCCGGAAATCGAACCATATCCGACACGCTCACTGATTTCGAGAATAGACATGTTAGTACCTCGCAACATGTTTCTCGCTTGCGTTATGCGCGTTCGATGCAAAAACTCAAGTGGTGAACAGTCCATGATTTCACCAAAAATACGACGAAAATGTGTAAGGCTCATTGAGCATAAGTCTGCAAGCTTACCTATTGGAAACTGCTGGTGATAGTTCTCGTGCAAGTAGTCCAGAGCAGGAGCAAGCACAAGTGCATTCATCTCCGGTTTGCTTTGATTATAGAACGGGTGTTCGGAGCGTAATCGCATCAACTCGATAACCAGAGAAACGCAAAGAGCACTCACATCGGTTTTATAATTCAAGGGCTGGCTTTCAAGATTTTTTGCTATCCTGTCAGCGAAAAAATAGATCTGTGGATGCTTATCCTTTGAGAAAATCTCGCAGATATTCTGCTCTATCTCGGTAAATAACTCTGCCTCCTGAAGTGACTGCTGCAAGTACGAAGGAATCAGTTGCTCCAGTTGTAGAAACATATACGTCCACAAGCTGCTTTTGCCGGGCGACGAATAAGTCGTATGAAGAATATTACGCGACACTATCGTCACATCCCCCTCGCGAAATGGAAGGGGTTTGTTTTCGAACTCCATCATTCCACTGTCGCTATGACAGATACCTATCTCCAGGCAATTATGAAAATGCAATCTATTGCTACGCACATCGGATATACGCCATTGATTACCGGAAAACAATAGAGCCGGAAAATCTTCGGGCAACTCATACACTCGATATTCTATTGGTCGTTTCAGATACTTAGCCATAACCTGTCTCGCTTAAAGCAAAAGCTATAATGATTGCGTGGCAGTTATTATATCACACATGCCACTAAAATCAATAAACAAATTACCACCAAAGGTGTTACGATAAGCATATCTTTTTTACAAAAATCCTGATATACTTTGGAGACTAAAAACAGGGGAATAAAGCAAATGCTAAACAACAAATCACTTAAAATTGCATATATCGGTGGAGGCTCAATGGGATGGGCTCGTATGTTCATGTCAGACCTTGCGCTCGAACCGGAGCTTGGCGGCGAAGTCAGGTTGTACGATATCGATGTCGAGTCTGCAAAAAATAATGAGATCATAGGCAATCGCATCACAGCAGATGACCGCTCAACAGGGAAGTGGAAGTATATCACTGTTCAAACACTATCTGAAGCTTTGGCAGATGCGGATTTCGTTATTGCATCCATCCTGCCCGGAACGTTTGAGCAAATGCGCTCTGATGTACATTTACCCGAACGGCACGGCATATTCCAGCCGGTCGGTGACACAGTAGGGCCGGGAGGTATAATGCGAGCGCTGAGAACTGTTCCCGAATACATTATTTTTGCAGAAGCCATTCAAAACCACGCACCGGATGCCTGGGTGATAAACTATACAAATCCAATGAGCATATGCATGAGAACGCTCTATCATATATTTCCGGAAATCAAAGCGATAGGCTGCTGCCATGAAGTATTCGGTACACAGGACATGCTTGCATCTATGCTCAGACATGAAACAGGAAAGAAACCACGCCGCGAAGACATCAAAGTCAATGTTCTCGGCCTGAATCACTTCACATGGTTTGACAAGGCAGTATACGAAGAAAAAGAGTTGATACCCATGTTTTCGCGCTTTGTTGATGAGTATTATGAAAAAGGTTTTCCAAATGATGATTACGAAAAACATGCAGAAAGTTTCAGATATACAAATCGTGTAAAATTCGACTTATTCAAAAGATACGGGAATATCGCAGCAGCAGGGGACAGGCATCTTGTGGAGTTCTTGCCGGCTGATATGTACCTGAAGGATCGTCAGACTATTAAGAGTTGGGGCTTTGCTCTGACAACTGTCGACTGGCGTATAGCAGACAGAGAAAATAGGATAAAGCGTACAAAAAGCCTCGTAACAGGCGAAGAAGAACTGCCTTTAAGCTCGTCCGGCGAAGAAGGGATCCAAATCATAAAAGCTCTTTGCGGTCTGAAAAACATTATTACTAATGTCAACCTGCCGAACGCAGCATTGCAAATAGTCAATCTACCTAAAGAAACTGTTGTCGAAACAAATGCAGAATTTTCAGAAAACAAGGTAGTGCCGGTCAATGCAGGCTCTTTACCTGACAGTGTCTATAAACTTACACTTACGCATGTAGAGAATCAATCACTGATCCTTAAAGCCGCACTCAACCAAAACAAAAACTTAGTATATGAAGCCTTCGCACGAGAACCATTGATTACCGGCAGATGCACAGAAAACGAGTTGCGTTCACTTGCTGATGATATGATGAAAAATACGTTAAGATAATGTGAATCGATTAACATTGCAATATAGGTAAATTAATGCGCAGAATCGACCAAAAGGGTGAAAATGGTCGATTCTGCGCACTTATGACGATTTTCTTATTAGTTTAGTGCAAGAACGTACTTGCGTCTATAATTCTGATACATTTGATATAGATAAAATGCAGATATCCCGACGGCGGAAAGGAAGATTAAAAGCATTAAAATACCTGCAATACCACCATATACCATGACATCCGAGAACGTAAGAGCGCGGTTAGTCAAAAATGATATAAGCCCATATAAACCCCAGCTTCCGAGCAAGACAGCAACAGTACCACTGCTCTTTAAGATTAGCGTTATTATGATAAGGGCAAGGGCTGAAAACTGCGTTATAAGAAGAGCGGATACCAAATCATTGACTCTGAAGCCCCAATGGAACATAGCTATGAAATCCAAAGCCTGAGTGTTATTTTCCGGAAACCAAAAGATAGAACCCAGGGATGGTAAAACCGTGCCGCCCGAGTGATAGTAAGGCAAAAACTGAGTGGCGAAGTATAGTATAGGGGGTGCTAAAAAAGCTAAAACCCACATCTTTGATTCTTTTAACTTCAAATCGTTTCACCCTTTCGTATCTTAATAACATGAATATAGTAGTAATATTACGCTCTGTCAACAAATAAATGAAAAATGGTCGAAACTGCACAGTAATGATATCAAAAATGGTGGAAGAATGTTGGATAGTTCGTTTAAAATTTATTCATAAACAGATACTCTAGTTAGTGCATTTGACTAAAGCGGAGGCATTGGCAGATGGAACGGATCGAGGAACAACGAACAGAAAAGCTCAGATCAACCGTCATTTTGAATGATTCTCTGCCCGTGCGCCTAAAAGCAGCTCTTAGAAAACACTGGCAACTCTATCTTATGCTTTTGGTGCCCGCGACCTTTGTAATAGTGTTCCACTATGCGATCTATCCAAACCTCCGTATGGCTTTTATGAATTTCCGACCTGTGTCCGCATGGAATAGCGACTGGGTCGGATTTGGTACTTTTGAAAGAGTTTTCCAGGACGCAGACTTTTACATCGCCTTACGAAACACCATTTTCTTCAACATCCTGGATATAATACTTCAGTTCCCGGCTCCGATAATACTTGCACTCATGCTTAATGAGTTGCGCCTAAAGTATTTTAAACGCATATCACAAACGATCCTATACATGCCTCACTTTCTCTCAGCCGTTATTGTAGCATCAGTAGCGTACGTGCTGTTCCGCCCTTCAACAGGTTTGATAAATGTAATGATGATGGATGCCGGGTGGATCGATACGGGCATCCCATTTCTCACATCCCCCTGGTACTGGATATTTTCATATCTGACGATAAACATATGGCAGGCAGTCGGTTGGGGCTCTATCATCTATCTGGCTGCAATAACAGGGATCGACCCGGCACTTTACGAAGCTGCTGCAGTCGATGGTGCCGGAAGATGGAAGCGCATATGGCATATCACACTTCCCGGTATCAAACCGACGATCGTTATCCTGTTTATCATGCGACTTGGGCATCTGCTCGGCTCAGGATTCGACCGACTGTATGCATTCATGAATATAAATGTACGTGAACTTGCTTATCAGCTATCGATTTACATTTACGAAAAAGGCCTGATGGGAGGCAACTTCTCACGTGCGACTGCTGTTGGTCTCTTCCAGGCTGCCGTTGCCGTCATGCTGGTCATCATGGCAGACAGAATAGTTAAACTTCTGGGCGAAGACGGACTTCTGTAAGAAAGGAGCGCAATATAATGTCAGGGAAAGCATTAGAAGGCAAAGACACTAATCTAAGATTATCAAAAGTCTCGATCATGGACGTTATTATCGTGCTCTGGATCATATTCTTATGCCTTACATGTATACTGCCATTTGTTCATATCATCGCAAAAAGCCTTTCCTCATACCGCGCTGTCATAAGTAATGAAGTAATTTTCTGGCCAATAGAAATAACATTATCAAACTACGCACGCGTCATCGACAGTTCGATCATGATCCCGCAAATGTGGTATACCATAAGAATCACAGTGATAACAACACTCACCGGTCTAATTGTAAACTCATTTGCCGCATATCCACTGTCAAAGCGGTATCTTCCCGGACGTTATCCGCTCACGATGTTCTTTATGATAACAATGTACTTCAACGCAGGACTGATCCCCACATATGTGCATTACCTGAGGCTGGGACTGATAGATTCACAGTGGGTGCTCATATTGCCGCTGGCATTCTCCGCATATAACATGCTGATTATGCGAACATTCTTTATGAACTCCATACCGGAAGAACTGGAGGAAGCGGCACGTGTCGATGGCGCTTCACATTACCGGATTTTTGCGCAGATCTGGTGTCCGCTCAGTATGCCGGTCTATGCGACGATCGCTCTATGGATCGCCGTGCAACGTTGGAACACATACGGTGACGCTTTATGGTTTACGACAAGCAGACAACTCCAGCATCTTCAGCTATTCTTATTCAAACTAGTGCGTGCGCAAACCGAGTCTTTTGATATAGACCCGACAGTTGCTGTTCAACTGAATGCACCCGAAGGACTCCAGGCTGCAGCAATAATGTTTACAACGATCCCGATTTTACTCGTATACCCGTTCCTTCAAAGATTCTTCGTCAAAGGCGTTACACTTGGTTCTGTCAAAGGCTAAACTTAATAATGTGTATACACCACAACTGATGTGGGTTACAAATAAAACAACCAAAATAAAACTAGGAGGAAAACAATGAAAAAGCGTATATTAGCACTCTTACTCGCATCCACCATGTTGCTTGCAGTACTGGCAGCATGTGCCGGCGACCCACCGGAACCGCCGACACCACCACCCGCACCGGCAACACCGACACCGGAAGATCCACCTGCACCGGTAGAAGTACCTGAACCCGAAGCAGATGACTTCCGCGGACAAGCAGGAATCGGCTGGAATCCCCTCGATTACGGCGGCGCGTTTGTTCCATTCGACGATCGTGTAACGATCACTATCGGAACATTCGACCGTGCCCGTGACGATGCCCCGCCCATCCCCGAAAACTACTACACAGAGTGGGTAAATGAATGGTTTGGAAATAATCTTAACGTCACAGTTGAGTATGTCCCGATCGACCGCTCAGATACAATGACAGCATACAATCTTCTGTTTTCAGCAAACACACCTCCAACCATACTCATGGAGTATGACTGGCCGAAGGTCACAGAGTGGTGGGGTGAAGGCGCACTTCAACCCATTAATCTTCAAGAGTTTGTAAACATTGCACCGACCTGGTTCCACAATGCAGGCGGGCAAGAAAAGTTTGACTCATTCGTTGTTGGCGGTGAATACATGTTTGCTCCGGCACTTCGACCCTTCTGGGATACAAACTACACATGGGTGACATTCTTCCGCCTTGACTGGTACGAAGAGCAAGGTCTCGGACTCCCGGCTTCATATGAAGAGTGGCTCGAAGCTCAAGTGATATTCAAAGAAGCATACAACCTGCCATATACACTCGACGTTGTAGGATTTACCAACAACTTCCAATTCTATGAGTACAATGAGTTCCCGCTTAATGAAGAAGACTGGATAATGCACTCAGACGTTAATGTTCCGAGCCTCCCCGCACTTGGTGCACAAAGATATCTGGCACAGATGAACGAGTGGTACAATCTTGGACTCATCAATCCGGAGTTTGAACTTGACGAAGGTGGAGCCGCAGGCGTACAAACGCTGGCACTACAAGCGTTCATCAATGGCAACCTGTATCGCCACTCATTCTTCACACAAGCTTCAATGCCCGATCTCGAAGCGTTCTACGAGAATAACCCCGATGCAAAACTCGGCATAATGTATAACAACACAGTTCCATTCTGGGCAGCAGATGCAAAAGGCTTCAGAACACATCCGCAAGACCGTGCAACAAACCCGGCAGGCTTCTTCCTTTGCTTCTCAGAGCAGGCATCCCCGGAACAACTCCAAGCAGCATACATGTACCTCGAGTGGATGGCTCAACCCGATGTACTCGAGCACTTCCAATGGGGTGAAGAAGGTGTAACATTCAATTACGAAGACGGCGCACGTGTTATGATCCCATGGGAAGAGCAAGGCGACATGTGGATGGGCTTCAGTGCAAACAAAGACTATTGGGCAGTTGTAGTAGAAGCTCGCGCAATAGGTACAGCGGAAGATACCGTACAAGCAATAATCCCGGGCAACCTTCCGGAGTCTGACAGACTAAAGCAAGAAAATCTTGACAGATACGGATACCTCAGGATCCGCGCTGATCATGGCTTGACATATGCCGACCCGTTCTTTGGTGTACCAATCGCATCACTCCCAGAGTACACAGGAACACTGGTGCCGCTGTTTGCGCAACTGGCAACAGCTCTGGTAAAAGCCGATCCGGCTGACTTTGATAGTGCATATGCGGATGCAGTCACACAATACAGAGCAGCAGGCTTCGAAGCGATCGAACTAGAGCGTCTCGCAGCTTACCGTGCAGGACTATCCACAGTACTTGGCGATGTTTCAGCAGGACGTGCTCCATTCTCATGGTACGATGTAGGATCAGTAATACCGCGCACATACAGCTAAAACCCTACACTCTGCAAATATACATAAGCGATTACTGCAACACGATCTAACCTTACAGGGAACCCTCTCACAGTTTGGGAGGGTTCCCCGGAAAAAAAGGAAAAGCTATGATTAAAATCGACTTTGACCGAAACATCGTACTTGACAAGATAGACAAGATGGTCTGGAAAACCTTATCGATGGATTTGGTGTGGGATTGGCCATGCGGTGTAGCGTATTACGGGATATCAGAAGCAATAAGCGTCACAGAAAATGAAGAATATATTGAAGGCTTAAAATCACGAGTCGATAACTATATGCGACTTGGACTGCCTTCATGGAATGTAAATGCCTGTGCAATGGGGCATTGTTTGCTGAGCTTATACGACTTAACAGGTGAAGAAAAATACTTCGATACAGCTTTGTCAAAAATCGACTATCTTCAAAACAAAGCACTTCGATTCGGCGATAAAGTTTTACAGCACACAGTTTCGTCAAAGAATGATTTTCCCGAACAAGCGTGGGCGGATACATTGATGATGGCGGCATTCTTTATGCTGCGTGTCGGTGTGATTCAAAATGATAAGGATTTGATCGATGACGCATTGAATCAATATTACTGGCACATAGAATACCTGCAAGACCCGGCAACGGGACTATGGTATCACGGCTATAATAATATCAACAAAGACCATATG
>Ga0123356_10004324_pt1 | contig 14693 bp, 8 predicted proteins | sample TergutEmb28metaG_2_FD_92546 | JGI IMG/M metagenome (GOLD analysis project Ga0123356, IMG submission 92546) | Embiratermes neotenicus P3 segment gut microbial communities from Petit-Saut dam, French Guiana - Emb289 P3 | ecosystem: Host-associated > Arthropoda: Insects > Digestive system > Gut ... | reverse complement strand
CTACGCCCATCGCGTATTTCACCAGGCCGTCCGGCATAAGCTGCGCGGTGTAGGCCAATATATCGCAGGCGAGGTTGTTTTGTTCGTCTGCGGGCCAGCCCCCGAACGCGAAGCCGTCGAAGCCTATGCCGATTAGGGCGTCGGCGCATTCTTTTCGCATAGTTTTGTCGCCGGCGCCCTGTATTATCCCGAAAATCAAGGGGCGGCCGTCCGCTTTTTTGCTTCTTGTTTTTATGATATTATCGTATTCGGCCCTGCAGCGTTTCGCCCATTTTATCGTGATTTCGACCGCTTTTTTTATGAGTTCTGCGGGGGCGCCGGAATGAATGCAGTAATCAAGGCACATCATGACGTCTGAGCCGTAGTCAAACTGCGCGCGTATGCATTTTTCGGGGGTGAGTATGATTTTGTCCCTGGAATTCTCCGGCCTGAATATGATTTGGTCGTCTTGTATTTCGCCGAATTTCGCATTTTCCCCAATCAGCGAAAACACCTGAAACCCGCCTGAATCGGTCAGAATCGGGCGGTTCCAGTTGATAAATTTATTGAGGCCGCCCAAGGATTTCACCGCCGACTGGCCGGGTGTGGACATGAGGTGATAGGCATTTGCCACAATCCCGGTCACCTTGCAGGCGTCGAGATCGGAGGGCGCGGCGCTTTTGACCGTGCCGCGGGTTCCGTCGGGGAAAAAAGCGGGCAGGGGCACGCTGCCGTGCGGCAAATTCAGCTCGGCAATCATAATTATCGCCCCCCGTAATTTGTTTTGATATCCCAATAGCAGTATTATATCAAAATATTTTTTGAAAGTCAATGGACTTTCTTTATTATTTTCATTGACAAACACACAAAAATATGATATATTTATACGTAGCGGGTATTTGAAATCTATTTATGGAAAGGCGGCGTTTTCTTAAATTGGGAAAAACGGTGATGATAACGTCTTTTAAAGGAGGCGTGGGAAAATCCACCGCCGCCGTAAATTTGGCCGCGGGGCTCGCGGCGGGCAAACACAAGGTGCTCATAATCGACTTGGACGCTTCTTCCGGTTCCGTCGATCTGTTTATGGGCTGCGAGCACGACACCCTGTACAATTTCTGCGATGTGGCGCAGGGGAAAGTGGATATACAAGAAGCCGTATATGAAAAAAAGGCAGAGCGGAAAAGTCAAAGCGGAGAGACGGAACTGCACTACTCGGTGCACGTTCTGAAATCCCCGCCGTCATTGGAGCCGAGCGTCCCCCTTGAGCAGGAGGTCGGCGAATTTATCGGAAAGGCGAAGCAGGACTATGATTTCATAATCTTCGACTGCCCATCCGGGAAATTCGCGCTTTTCGAGCTTCTGGCAAAAAAATCGGACCTCATATTGGTTGTGACTTTGCATTCCGCCGCTTCCATACGCTCCTCCGAAAAAATCGCTCTTTATCTTTCGGAATGCGGCGTAAAAAGCGAGAGCGTCAGGCTCGTTATAAACTGCTTCAACCCGAAAGGCGTGGCCAAAGGGGTGCATTTCGGGATTGTGGACATAATCGAGCGCTCAAAAATAAGGCTTGTTGGCCTGATTGCGGCAAACAACTATATCCGCGACCTGCAGGAGGCGGGAAAAACGGCCTATGACGCAAAGGGGAAAAAAATCAGGGCGCCTTTCGAGGATATCATCGGCCGTATTTTGGATCACAACGTCATATTGGACAAAAAATACGACGGGCTCAAAACGGACGGCCTGTATTTTAAAAAAGAAAAAAACATGAAATAACATGAAATAATAGGTGGAATTTTGGTCATGGAGATAGCGTTGATAGCCCACGAAGTAAAACAGGAGCTGATGGCCCAGTTTTGCATAGCCTATTACAACATACTGAAAAACCATACTCTGTGCGCGACCGCGGCGACGGGAAAATATGTGGCGGACGCCGCGGGTCTGAAGATCGGCAAGCTGATTATAGGCGAAGGCGGGGAACAGCAGATAGCTTCGAGGATCGCTTACAACGAAATAGACTGCCTGCTGTATTTCCGCGACCCCTCAAACGATAAAGGATACGACGGGGATCAGGCGGATATACTGCGGCTCTGCGATATGCACAACATCCCCGCCGCCACGAACATCGCCATGGCGGAGATATTGATTTGCGCGGTGGAGCGGGGAGACCTGGACTGGCGCGGCTATGTAAACCCCATATACGCCAAAAACAAACAGGAGTGATAATTTTATGAAAAAAACGCCCGTAAAAGGAACAAACGACTATCTGCCCGCGGAGGCGGCGCTGAGGGAATATATGCAGAGTTCGATTCTGACGACGTACGCAAGCTGCGGATTTGAAAGGATCATGACCCCCGCGCTTGAGGATATCGAGAATCTGAGCGGCAGCGACGGCGGCGACAATTTGAATCTGCTGTTTAAGATATTAAAGCGCGGCGACAAACTCGAAAACGCGCTGAAAGAGGAAAACGGAGAGCTCGCCGATCTGGGCCTGCGATATGATCTGACTGTGCCGCTGAGCAGGTATTTCGCAAACAACCGGCATAAACTGTTCACGCCGTTCAAATGCATACAGATAGACAAGGCGTACAGGGCCGAACGCCCGCAGAGGGGGCGCGACCGGGAATTTGTGCAGTGCGATATCGACATACTGGGGTCCCGGTCCCTCAACTGCGAGATAGAACTGATCCATGTCACCGCGAAGGCGCTTTTAAATCTGGGCCTTAAAAATTTTAAAGTGAGGATAAACGAAAGGCGTCTGCTTCGCGATATGCTGCTCGGCATGGGATTTTCGGAAAATGACATAGCGGGCGTGTGCGTCAGTTTTGACAAGCTCGACAAGATCGGAACAGACGCCTTAAAAGAAGAACTGGAAGACAAGGGTTTTTGCCGAAACGGCATAGAGGGGCTGATGACCGTACTTGGAAAACGCCCCGTGACGCTCGATTATCTGACGGCGATGCTGGGGGAGAGGGAAAGCGTCGCCGGCCTTGAAAAAATAATCGCCGAGGTGAAAAAATTGGCCGGCGGCTCATATGAAATCGAGTTTGACATATCCTTGGTCAGAGGCCAGGGGTACTATACCGGGACCGTATTCGAAATAGAAAGCGCGGATTTCGGAAGGTCTATAGCGGGCGGCGGGCGTTATGACAATCTGATAGGCAAATTCTCGGATGAAAAAATACCGGCAGTCGGTTTTTCGATCGGGTTTGAGAGCATATTCATTCTGCTGAAGGAAAGCGGTTTCCAAATTCCGGATACAAAAAACAAAATAGCGGTGCTGTATGAGGGCGATTTTTTTGAGGCCGACAAAATCGCCGGCAGTTTCAGGGAGCGGTACGACGCAGCCTTGCATGAGCTGCCGAAAAAAATGGGCAAATACAAGGACGCCCTGCAAAAAGCGGGATATTACGGCATATATGTATGCGGTAAATCGGATGATATAGAAATATTTTGAGAGCGGGAGAGGTACATCACTACAATGAAAGATTTGAAAAGAACGCATTACAGCACACAGTTGTCCGCCGGCAACATAGGCGAGCCGGTCTGCGTCATGGGCTGGGTGCAGAAATCGAGGAACCTCGGGTCGATCATTTTCGTCGACCTGCGGGACAGGACGGGAATCATACAGCTCGCCCTGGGAGAGCATTCGGACAGGGACGTGTTTGAGAAGGCCGCGAAGCTGAAAAGCGAGTTTGTAATCGGGGCTTCCGGCACTGTCAAATCGCGCGGGGCGGATACAAACAAGGACAAGAAAACCGGCGAAATCGAAATCGACGTATCCGACATAGTCATATACAGCGAGGCCGTGACTCCGCCCTTTGAAATCGACGACAACCAGAACGTCAACGAGGAGCTGAGGCTCAAGTACAGGTATCTCGACCTGCGCAGGCCTTTTTTGACGTCGAATATAATCTTCCGGCACAATGTCCAAAGGCTCACGAGGGAATATTTCTACGACAACGGCTTTATCGACATAGAGACCCCGAACCTGATCAAGCCCACCCCCGAAGGCGCGAGGGATTACTTGGTGCCCAGCCGCGTCCACAACGGCAAATTCTACGTGCTGCCCCAGTCCCCGCAGATATACAAGCAGATATTGATGGTGGCGGGCTTCGACAGGTATTTCCAGATAGCCAGATGTTACCGCGACGAGGACCTGAGAGCGGACAGGCAGCCCGAATTCAGCCAGATCGATTTGGAGATGAGCTTTGTGGACGAGGAGGAAATCTTCGAAATCATCGAAGGTTACATGAAGACCCTGTTTGGCACATTGGCGGGGGCCGGGATAGAGACCCCAATTGTCAGAATGAGCTACGACGAGTGCATGGAAAAATACGGCACGGACAAGCCGGATCTGCGCTACGGATACGAATTTGTCGATCTGACCGGGGCGGTAAAGGAATGTTCATTCAACGTTTTCGGCGAGGCGGCCAAAAGCGGCGGGGCGGTCAAGGGCATAAAAATCGACGGGGATTTTTCGCGGAAGGAAATAGATTCGCTCGCCGAATACGTCAAAACATACAGGGCGAAAGGGCTCGCGTGGTACAAAAACTCGGAAGTTCCGGCTTCGTCCTATTCGAAATTTCTGACAGATCGGGAAAACCAAAAAATATTCGATTTATTCCGCCTGCAGCCCGGCGAGACGATTTTTATCATTTCCGACCCGAACCCCGAAATCACGGCTGTTTCCCTCGGGGCGCTGCGCTGTGAGATCGCCAGAAGAAAAAACAAGATCCCCAAAAATGTGTTCAAACTCCTGTGGGTCACCGAGTTTCCGATGTTCGAGTACAGCGAGGACGAAGGCAGATGGCACGCGAAACACCATCCCTTCACCCAGCCCAACCCCGAAGAGTTTGAAAAATATTTGGACAGCGACCCCGGCAAAATCCACGCGAGGGCCTATGATTTGGTGATCAACGGCTGGGAGGCGGGGGGCGGCTCCATAAGGATATGCAATCCCGAAATGCAGCGGCGCATATTGGAATTTTTGGGCTATGACAAGGAGGCCGCCAAGGAGCGCTTCGGATTTTTGATGGACAGCTACAAATACGGCGCCCCGCAGCACGGCGGCCTGGCCTTCGGGCTCGAGCGGCTCACGTGCCTGCTTTTGGGGCTTGGAAACATACGCGACGTCATCGCGTTCCCAAAGGTGCAAAACGCCTCGGAACTCATGAGCGGCGCGCCCTCGTTTGCCGACGGGAAAGCCTTGGAAGAGCTGGGCATTGCGGTTAAAGAAAAAAAGTAAAGGAAACCATATATATGGCGGAACTGACAATAACGACCTGCTCGCTCTCGTCCGGCTCGTCGGGCAACTGCATATTCGCGGGCTGCAATGGTACCAATATCCTGTTTGACGCGGGCCGCTCAGCGAAGGCCATGACGGAGTTATTGTCTCAAATCAACCTGACAATCCGGGATATAAGCGCGATTTTTATCACGCATGAGCATATAGACCACGTGAGCGCCCTGAAAGTTCTGATAAGCAAAAACAAAATCCCCGTATATATGGTCTGGGAGTCCTTCGACAACCTGAGCGGGGATTACAAGGACGCCCTGGGCGAGGTCATAAATTTCATATCCTCCTCCGAAAAAGTCACGATAGGGGAGCTGCAGGTCGAGAGCTATTCCACCCCGCACGACAGCGCGGCGAGCGTGGGGTATATAATCGGCCCCGCCGGCGGAAAATCGGGCAAGGCCATCGGGATCGCCACCGATATAGGCCATATTTCGGATGAAATCGCACAGTGCCTGCGGGGGTGCCGGATCGTATATATAGAATCAAACCACGACCCCGAAATGCTCAAAAATTCGAGCTATCCCGCCCAGGTGAAACAGAGGATAAAGTCGAAGCAGGGGCACCTGTCAAACAAAGAATGCGCGCAGCTTCTGCCCTATCTCATACAGCACGGCGCGAGAAAGATCATACTGTACCATCTGAGCGGCGAAAACAACACGAAGGAGCTCGCCGTCAAGGAATCCAAAACGAGCATCCTCGAAGCGAAGCTGAACGTGGGCACGGTGTATCTGGGGGTCGCGCCGCGGTCCGCGCCCTCGAAAATGATAAGCGTCAAAACCAAGTCAATCACATGAGAATTGATGAGAAAGATAAATATAATATACGTGGGCGGCATAAAAGCCGGCGAAAAATATTACCGGGAAACCATTGACGAATATGCGAAAAGGCTGAGCGGCGAATTTAAAATCGCGGATATCGAAATAAAGGAAGAGCCGCTCCCCCAAAACCCGAACGCGTCGGAAATAGCCGCGTGTCTATTTGCGGAGGGGAAAAAAATTCTCGGCAAGGCGGGCGCCGGCGCGTTTAAAATAGCGCTGTGCCCCGAAGGCAAAAAATTGACTTCCGAGGCTTTTGCCTCGCTTTTGTACTGCGAAAAAACGGAAAACTCAAAGTCTCTGGATTTTATCGTCGGCTCCTCTCACGGGCTGTCCGGCGAAGTGAAACAATCGGCGGATTACCTGCTCTCGCTGTCCGACATGACTTTTTCCCACAGGCTGGCGAGGGTCATGCTCTTTGAGCAGCTGTACAGAGCATACGCGATCGAAACCGGAAGAAAATACTGTAAGTAAATATATATATGTTTTGGAGGATTTTTATGAAAAAAACGAAAATTATTTCTGTAATCGCAGTATTTGGCATGATATTTTGCGTTTTTGCGGCATTTGCATCCTGCGCAAAAGACACGGCCGCCCCCGAAAGCCAAACCGGCGGCGACGCTTTGGCATCCGGGGACAATGCGGAGATTTTGGCGGAGGATTTCTTTGACCCCGGGCTGCCGGACGCCGACTACGGCGGCGCGGAATTTCGGATACTGAACATAAACCAGGAGGCGATGTGGTGGGCGATCGTCGATTTGGACATGGATATCGAATCGATCGATCTGGTGGGAACCGCCCTCAACGACCCCGTGGTGAACGAAGCGATCTACAAGAGAAACAGGAATATGGAGGCGAAATATAACTTTGTCATAAAAGAGACGCAGGTGTCCGGCGATAAAGTGGCCTCAACGGTGAAAAACAGCGTAAACGCGGGCTTGGACGATTACGATCTGGTTTCGCCGCAGACGAATTCCGCCCCTTCGCTGGCGGCGAGCGGATTTTTTGTGGACTTGCACAAAGTCCCGTACCTGAATTTCGAAAAACCGTGGTGGAACAACTCCGTGAGCCACTATTTTTCGATGGCGGGCAGATTGTTTTTCACATGCTCGGACTTTACGCTCTCGGACAAAGATGACGCCGCCGTATTCATGTACAACAAAAAAATGGCGGAAGACCTCGGCATCGACGGCGCGGACTCGCTGTATAAACTCGTGGATGAGGGCAAGTGGACATTCGATAAATTCACCGAGCTCGCCAAAACCGCCCCCGCCGACCTCAACGGCGACGGCGTCATAAAAGGCGCCGACGACAGGTACGGCCTTTCTTGCTGCAGCTGGCTCTACACGTATCTCGTCGCCGGTTTCGACGAAACGGTCATAAAAAAAGACGAAAACGACCTGCCGTACATAGCGTGCAAAACAGAACGGTTTGCCTTGGCGTATGAGGCCATGGTCGACTTTTTGTTTTTGCGCGAGGTGGTGGTCAGGGAATACACCGACACGCCGAATCTGCGCACTGAAGAAATGTTTGTCAACGACAAGGCGCTGTTTTGCGCGCAGGTGCTCTCCTGCGTGAGATTGTACAAAAACATGGGAAGCGATTTCGCGCTGCTGCCATTTCCGAAATTCGACGAAGCGCAGCCGAAATACTGCACGCCCACGCTGTGGTCGTCGTGTCTGGCCATTATGACCACAAACCCGGATTTGGAAAAAACCGGGCTGATCGTCGAAGCGCTCTCCGCCGAGAGCAAAAAAATCGTGATTCCCGCATATTATGAAATATCGATCGGCACAAAATACCTGCGCGACGAGATTTCGGTGCGCATGCTCGATATAATCCTCGAAAACCGGATATACGACATAAACCAGTCGATGTACAACTGGGGCAGCTTCCCGGGCACGTTCGACGCCGCGGCTTCAAAAGGGGACAGGAATTTCGCCTCCCTTATAGAGAAAAACGAAGCCAAAATCGAAGCGGCAATGCAAAAAACCATAGACGCGTTCGCCGAAGTCGAATAAAAACAATACAAAATAATTCATAATTCAAGGAGGGATATCTATGAACAAAAACGGCGTATATCTGTCGGACAACGGGCCCGCCTTCCACTCGGTAAGGCGCGCGGCGATAGTCATAACTTCCGACGAGCAGCTCCGCGCCGTGGCGAAAGACCCGAGGGGACCCGTGAAGGGATTGGATTTCGGCAATGCGGAAAGCGAAATATCTTTTTGCGAATACGCGGACAAGCTGCAGGCGCAAAATGTTTCGTGGGTGACTTTTTTCCACGACTATTTTTTCGGGGGCAATACCCGGGAGCTCGGCCCTACGCACCCCGAATTCATAAAAGCCGCCAAAACGATCCACGACGAATGCAAAAAACGCGGCATGGGCATCGGGGCGAGCATCATAAACCCGCTCGACCTGGGCAGGGATTTTTTGGAAAAGTATAAAACCGGGGGGATCCACCGGGTGTACTTCGAAGGGGAGCTCAGACCCGACGGCTCGTTTTCGTTTTACGGCTATATGCCAAAAAAATGGACGAACAACAAGGGCCCGGTCGAACTCGAATTCGTATCCTGCAGGCTGTTTTCGTTTGAGGTGGAAGACGGCGGCCCCGACTACGCCACGGCGCCCTATGATTCGATAACGGAAATAAAGGACAATTTTACCCATGAGACGCTCATCTCGGAGACGGCGCCGGCAGGGGCGCTGAAGAATTTCGAAAACTCGTATATAAAAATCGCGGGCTCCACAAAAAACGCCGGCAACCGCGTTTTGGCCGTGCTGCACATGGCCACCCCCGAGATGGACTATTTCCACCCGGAAGCGCAGGGCTATATCAACGGCATAATCGACAGCTACAACTCATACGGCATACAGTTCCGCGAATTTTACTCGGACGAGATGCACATACAGTTCGACTGGGACTTCGCCCACTTCGGCCCCAACGAAATAACCACCCGGTATATGACCGACAACTTCGAGCGGCAGCTCGAGAAAAAAGACCCCCTGTTTGCCGATTTCGACAAACTGCTCGTCTACTGCTGCAACATGACAAACGGCCGCTTCGGCGGTCACGAAACGTCACAGCACGTCATGGGGACCTCGCCCGAGCTTCTGTTTAAAACTTTCAGCCTGCGCAAAATATATTTCGAGACGCTGCAGGAGACCGTGGTCGATTTGATCGACAACGCGAGAAAATACAGCGAAAAGCTCTATGGGTTTGCCGTGCGCACCCTCGGCCACGCCACATGGCAGGAATCGCCCACCTGCGACAAGTACCACAAAAACGGGAATTTCCAGGCGGCGTCGGACGCCGGGGCCTCTATGTACGACTATACGCCCGATTTTGTGTATTCGAGCTCGATACGCGAGGCGATTTCGGCGTGTTACGACTATTTCCGCTGGAACGACTATTATTCCGGCGGGGGAGACGATTTCTGCGAGTGCGGCTGGTTTGACCGCAATTATCACGGAGGCGCGATGAGCGCGAGTTTCGCCGCGCTGAACCGGCTGGAGTGCTGCTACTGGGGGGCGTGGGGATTTCCAAACGAGGCCGGCCGGCGCTTTTCGGCTTTGTCGGCCGCGTACGGCGCGGGCGGCGGGCAGAACGCCTGGGTAAACGAGGGCAGGATGAGAATCTGCGAAACGCTTATCATCTATCCGAAGGATTTGCTGTACTGCAATGAGCGCTTCGGTTCATGGACGCTGCAGTACGGGTATGCCAACTATATCACGGCGGACAAGTTCGAATCCGAGGCGAGAATAGAAGCGGGCAGGGTATATGCCGGCAATGCCTCATACGGGGCGGTGGTTGTGGCCTTCGAGCCCTTCGCCGGCGGATCTTTCATAAAAAAACTCGGAGAATTCGCCGAATCGGGCGGCATTGTACTGTGGAGCTCCGCTTTCCCGGTCGGCAGCGACGGTCATGCCGTCCCGGAGTGGGAGGCGCTGTTCGGCGTTGAGGCAAAGGGCGCCCTTCTCTCCGGGGAGGCGACCGGAGAGGTATCGTTTGCCGGAATATTTGCAAAAGTTCCCTCTATGGCCGTCCTCACCGATTTTATCGTGGACAGGGTGTACGAAATCAAGTGCGAGTCAAGCGCGCCCGCGGCGTATATAACGGCGCCCGGAGGCGGGAAGAAGATCGTGGGCTCGATAAAAGAGGCCGGCAGGGGCAAGTTATGCTATATGGGCTGCCGGCTGCGCGACGACCAGTCGAAATCGACCGGAGAGGATATATCGGCTTTTACCGACATATTGCACAAACTCGGGGTATTGAAAGAGGGGGATCCCGACTATCTGGCGCGCAAGGGCCCGTATTATTTCGCGCAGTTCGCAAACGGGGCAAAATCGGCCTCGGTGCATACCCGCGATATAGCGGAGAACTGGGAGGGAGGATTCTTCCGCAACAAAGAAAGAGACGCGAAAGCGCTGGAGGGCAGAGAGCTGCCTTCGATGGAATTAAACTTCGAAGGGCAGATTGTGGGCGGCGATACAATCAGCTATGCGGGCGAAGGCTTTGTGTTCTGGCGTTTGGATGAGAGCGGAAGGCTTATGGCATTCACCGGATACAAAACATCGAAAATCACGATAAACGGCGCAAGGTATGAGTTCTGCGGGGATATGGCGGACATTTCGTTTGCCCCGGTGCACCCCGAAAGGCTCCCCGAAGGCTGCAAGGGCGGCTTTTGGCTGTACTCGTCAGCGGGCAGGCTGACCCTTCCCGGAGCCGGGCTTCCCGACGGGGGCGCCCTGTGTTATCAAAACGTCTCGGGGGACGGCAGAGTGCTCGAATCCGCCGCTGCCGGATATACCAAAACAGACGGCGGCGCCGAATTTGACATACCGGAGAATCTGCAAAACCGGCAGCTTGTGTGGCTTTGGTAAAGGGGGGATTTTCACGGACCTGTTGATTTCGGCGATAAAAAGCGACAAGGAATACAAGAATCTCATATATGAGCTAAAAAAGCCAAAGTTCGAAAAGGAGCTGCTGCCCATGGTGGTTTCCGGGCTGTGCGAGGGGAGCCTTGAAACCTTCACGGCGGCCGTCTGCCGCGATCTGGACCGGAAGGCGCTGATTGTGGCGGGCGATGAAAAGACCGCCGCCAAGCTGCGGGACTCAATGCTCAACTTTTTCGGCGGGGTCTACGTGTATCCGAAAAAAGATTTTATCTTTATGGGCATGAACAACATAAACAATCCGTTTGAGCACGAGAGGATGAAAATTTTGTCCAAAGTGATAAACGGGGATTTTGACGTAGTCATAACCACCCCCGACGCCATGCTGCAGTACACCATGCCCGGTGAAAAACTCATCGATTATTCGACCGAGCTGAAATTGGGCGGGAGCATAAAAGATCTGGACGCCTTTTTGGTCCGCCTTGTGGCGGCGGGATATAAAAGGGCTGAAATAGTCGAGGAACCCGCGAAATTCTCGGTCAGGGGCGGCATCATAGATATATTTTCGCCCTCCGAAAATTATCCGGTGCGCCTGGAGCTTTTCGGGGACGAGATCGACGCGATGGGCATTTTCGACCCGCTCACCCAGCGGAGAATGGAAAACATAACGGAATTTACGGTCATCCCCGCCTCGGAAATCGTGTTTGACGGGCAGTCGAGACAGGACTGCGCCGCCGTTTTGGAAAAATTGGCAAAAAACAAAAACTTGGATCAGACGGTCTCCGACCGGCTGTATTTTGAAATCGACTCGCTGAAAAGCGGCGAAGAGGTGGGCTCCAGGGACAAGTTTATCTCTTTGGTTTACGGGCTTGAACAAAAAGAATGCCTGCTCGATTACTTCGCCCCGGACTCTGCCGCCCTGTTTGTATATGAATCCGCCAAAGTTGACGAAAAACAAAAAATCTTCGAGCAAATCATGGCCGAAACCGTGGTCGATTTGATCGAGAAGGGCTATATCGACGGCAAAAACGCCGAATACTACGCCTCCCTGGAGGATTTCCACACTATGCGGCTCAGGTTCAAAACGATCTTGTGCGACGCTTTTGTCTCGGGAATGGACGGGGTCAGGCTCTCCGGTTTGTATTCGTTTACCACAAGGCAGCCTCCGCGCCTGTCGGAGGGTTTCGCCGCGCTGAGCGACGATCTGGAGCGGTATTCCTCCTCCGGATACAGGGCCGCGGTTTTGCTGGATTCCGACGCGGGGATCAAAAGTTTCGCGGACTATCTCGAGGATTTCGAAATCAAATACATCATAATAGACGACCCCGCGGCCCTGGCGGGCAAATACAGCGAAATGGAAAACCTGCCCCCCGGGTACGCCGCGATCATCAAGACCCCGCGCGTGAGCAAAGCCGGCTCCGCAGGCCAGAATATGCCCTTTGACCTGCAGGGCTTTGAGCTGCCGAAGCAGAAGTTCGCCCTTATCAACGAAAGCCACGCGGAAACGCGCGCGCAGACCCCGAAACGGCGGGGGGGGCAAAACGAGGCGCCGGGCAAATACGCGAAAACCGCCCGGCAGAAACTGATGGCCTACACCGATTTGTCGGTGGGGGACTACGTGGTGCACAACAATTACGGCATAGGCAGGTTTTTGGGCATAGAGCGGCTCACCGTTTCGGGCGGGGTACAGAAGGATTACATAAAAATCCAGTATCTGGGCAGCGATATTTTGTTTGTGCCGTGCAATCAGTTGGATCTGGTTTCAAAATATATCGGCGCGGGAAGCGAAGAGGGCGCGGTCAAACTCTCGAAAATGGGCGGGCCCGCGTGGACCAAAGCCAAAACAAGGGCGAAATCCGCCGCGCGCGACATAGCAAGGCAGCTCATAAAGCTCTACGCCGTGAGACAGAGCAAAAAAGGCCACGCTTTCGGCGAGGATCTCGAGTGGCAGAAGGATTTCGAGTCGCTTTTCGAGTATGCGGAGACCGACGACCAGCTGCTCTGCGCCCAGCAGATCAAAGAGGACATGATGCTGCCCGTTCCCATGGACAGGCTGCTTTGCGGCGATGTGGGCTTCGGCAAAACCGAGGTCGCGCTGCGCGCGGTTTTCAAGTGCGTTTCGGAGTCCAAACAGGCGGCGATATTGGTTCCCACCACGATACTCGCCTGGCAGCACTACCAGACGATACTCTCGCGCTTCCGCGAATTTCCGGTGAGGGTGGATTTTTTGTCGAGGTTCAAGTCGAAAAAAGAACAGGAAGCAGTCGTAAAAAAACTGAAGGCGGGCGCCGTGGACATAATCATCGGCACCCACAGGATAATTCAAAAAGATATACAATTTAAAGACCTCGGGCTTTTGATCATCGACGAGGAACAGCGCTTCGGCGTGGCGCACAAGGAAAAACTGAAGCAGCTCGCCGAAAACATCGACGTGCTGACGCTGACCGCCACGCCCATACCCAGGACCATGAACATGGCGCTCTCGGGCATAAGGGACATGTCGGTCATAGAGGAGGCCCCGCACGACCGCGTCCCGGTGCAGACATATATATTCGAGTACGACGAGAACGTGATCGCCGACGCGGTAAAAAACGAAATCCGGCGCGGGGGGCAGGTGTTCTATCTGCACAACCGGGTCGAGACGATAGAGCAGAAAGCGGTGCGGCTCGGCGAAATCTGCGGCGGGGATATAAAGATCGGCGTGGCCCACGGCCAGATGGACGAAGGCTCGCTTTCAAGGGTCTGGCGCAGTATGCTCGACGCCGAGATCGACGTTTTGGTCTGCACCACCATAATCGAATCGGGCATAGACATACCCGACGCGAACACTTTAATCGTCGAGGACGCAGACAGGCTCGGCCTGGCCCAGCTGCACCAGATCAGGGGCAGGGTGGGCCGCTCGAACCGGCGCGCCTACGCCTATTTCACATATCCGAAACACAAAGTGCTGTCCGAAGTTTCGACGAAGCGGCTCACTGCGATACGCGAATACACCGAATTCGGCTCGGGCTTCAAGATCGCGATGCGGGACCTCGAAATCCGCGGCGCGGGAAATCTGCTGGGCGCCGAGCAGCACGGCCAGATGGATTCGGTGGGTTACGATCTGTATGTGAAAATCCTCGAAAAAGCGGTGGCCGAAGAAAAGAAAAAGTTAAAATTGATGCAGAAATACGGCGTATCCGAAGAGGATTACGAAAGCGCCGTCGCGGAATTCGACGAAGAGTTCGGCGAAAACGAAGAAGCGCGCGAGGCCCTGTTTCAAAAAAGGCCGGATTATGAGCCCGAAGCCACGGAATGCTTGATCGACATAGCGGTCGACGCTTTTATCCCGAACAGGTATATAGAGAGCGAACTGATCAGGATCGGGATATACAAAAGGATAGCCGCCGTGGAAAACAAGGAGGACGCCGAGGATTTATTGGATGAGCTGCTCGACCGCTTCGGCGACGTGCCGAAACCTCTGGCGAATTTGGTGGACATCGCGCTGATCAGAAACAGCGCCTGCGCCGAGCTGATCGACTCGATTGAAAACAAGGACCAAAAATCGATAATCATATATGCGGGCGTGCTGGGCAAGCCCTACGGCAAAAAGACGCTCGAAAAGTGGACGGCCGCCGCCGCCCGCATGAACGGCAGGCTGCTTTTGTCGATGGGCCAAAAGCCGCACATCTCATATTTTCTTAAGAGCGGCGAAAACATCATCG
>Ga0123356_10004323_pt1 | contig 14693 bp, 7 predicted proteins | sample TergutEmb28metaG_2_FD_92546 | JGI IMG/M metagenome (GOLD analysis project Ga0123356, IMG submission 92546) | Embiratermes neotenicus P3 segment gut microbial communities from Petit-Saut dam, French Guiana - Emb289 P3 | ecosystem: Host-associated > Arthropoda: Insects > Digestive system > Gut ... | reverse complement strand
GTTCGGTAAGGCGTTAGTCGAAGAAATGTTGGCAATGGGAATATCCGATGCAAACATCGACGATAACGGTTATGTCTTTGGAACAATACCTGCAACAGACCCGGATTTCGACGGCACGGTCATCGGATTTATTGCACATATGGATATATCGGCAGATGCACCGTGTCAGCCGATGAACGCGCGTGTAATAAGCAATTACGGTGGTGGTGATATCATTCTCAGTGACGGGATCGTTTTATCACCATCAGAATTTCCTGTTCTGGAGACATATGAGGGTGGCGATCTGGTTGTAACAGACGGAAAAACTCTGTTGGGCGGGGATAATAAAGCCGGGATCGCAACGATCCTGACAATGGCAGAGTACTTCATCAATAATCCGCAAGTAAGGCATGGTACGATCAAAATCGGCTTTACCCCCGATGAAGAAATAGGCAGAGGAGCAGACTTGTTTGATGTCAAACGCTTCGGTGCGGATTTTGCTTACACTGTTGATGGCGGTGAGTTTGGTGAGGTAGAGTATGAGACCTTTAACGCATCCACAGCTACAATCACAGTAACGGGCAGGAGCATGCACCCCGGAACCTCAAAAAACAAGATGAAAAACGCGTCTCTTATAGCAATGGAATTTGCATCGATGCTCCCTGTTGCGGAACGACCGGAACACACCGAAGAATATGAGGGATTTTATCATCTTCTCTCTATGGAAGGCGAAGTCGAGAAAGCCGTGCTGACATACATCGTACGCGACCACGATGAAGCCATTCTTAAATCAAGAGAGAAATTTATGCACATAGCCGCAGAGTTTATAAACAAAAAACACGGGTACGAAGCAGTCGATGTAGAGATAAAAGACTCATACCGCAACATGGAAACTGTCCTTCGCGATCATTGGCATCTAATAAACACAGCTCGCAGTGCAGTAGAAAAAGTCGGAGGAACTCCAATCATTAAGCCGGTACGCGGCGGCACCGACGGCTCACGTCTGTCCTTCATGGGACTCCCCTGCCCGAATCTCGGCACAGGAAACCACAACGCCCATAGCAGGATGGAGTTTGCCAGTGTTCAGGGTATGGATAAGGTTGTGGAGACATTAGTTGCGATCGCGGTAATGTATGCAGATTTTAAGGAGTAAGGAAGGGATTTGCAAATTATGGCAACCAGCCGGACTTTACTTTAGTAATACCGGTTAGTAAATCACTACACCCCCTGTCAGTTTGACAGGGGGTGCTTACAGTTCCTAGATAGGATGAAAAATCAATCGTCCGTGTTTATCGTTTATTCCCGATTTACGGTAGAAGTAGTTGTTTATCACATCTCTCCACTCGCGAGCATTGGCGAGCTGACGCTGAAAACGTGCCATAACTGATTCATATACGCAGGCAGGTAGTTGAGATTTTAAGTTGTACCATGTTTTTATGAAACCTTCAACCGCGGCTTCACCCTCAAAATGTGTATCGTAGATGTATTGTAGCAACGTCCTGCCGCATTTTAGTTTATGATCATAAGATAAACGATGGAAGAATAAAAGTAATTCCTCGGGGCAGGTCTCCGGATCGTCATAGAGCTTACACAGATACGGATGATATTGTGCTGTATATCCTGTGCCTGTTTCTGTCCTGTCGATCCCTACCGCTTTACAATCAGCTCTGTGGTATGTTCCCCATTTGGAATACTCATATCCCTCGGGGCTCGGACCGTAGTGATGATGGATGTTTACCATCCAGCCGAGAGCCAGCGGAGTTGTATATTTCTCATAAACCTCACGTGACTCAAGCATCATTTTAAGCAGAGGCTCACGCAGAGCGGGATTATCACCGAAAGTCAGATCGATCCATTCGCTTAAAACTTTTTTTGCCGATATATACGGATCACACGCCATCCGCCCGAATGCGTAAAGATTGGCCTGTGCGAGTGTATGTCCTGTCCAGTTCATGTCAAGCCCTGTGTTGGCTACGGCTACAACTGCGGTTATTTCATTACCTACCAGATCTCGTGTGATTTTTGTATCTGAGACCGGTGCGGCAAAAACTTCTTCCCACTGTACAGCAAGCGCATAAAGATCGATCTGCTGCCCTGTATATTCCTGTGTTATTTGAAGCTCTAATGCCTGAGCGGTACGTTTCATTGCTCCAAACAACGGTGAGTTTGGCTCACGCACCTGGAAATCATATGGTCCATTCTTTATCTGTAAAATGACATTCTCATCGAAATGACCGTCAAGCGGGAAAAAGTGATCGTATGCTGCTTTAGGTCTGTCAGTGTTTGTATCACGCCAATCCTGCTCACAATTATATACAAAGCATCGCCAGTATATTTTACCGCCGTGCGGTTTTACTGCGCGCGCCAGAGCGTTTGCTCCATCGGCTTGTGTTCGACCGAGAGTCGCAGGACCGTCACGAAACTCGCTGTCGGCTTTGACCAGAAAGCCTGCCAGATCCGGGATATATTTATAGACTGTATCTGCTGCTTCCTTCCACCATTTAATGACTGAGTCTTCCAGCGGATCTGCTGTACGCAGCTTCCCTAATAAAACCGGACTGCACCAGTCAACAGCTATAATGAACCGGATGCCAAACTCTCTGAATATATCTGCCAGCTTAGCTGTATCAGGTAATAACTTATCAGTGATCATTAGAGCTGCTCGCGGAGAAACATTTACATTATTGCAACAAACGCGATTGATCCCTATTGATGAAATAAACCGGGCATAATCACGCACGCGTTCCGGATCGAAATCAATATTCCCGTCCTTAAAGAATAATGAACCTCCGCTGTAACCACGCTCAACATGCCCTTGTATATTATCCCAATGGTTCAGAATACGCTCCTGTACTTTCGGCTCTACAACAGGAGGAGTACCTCCACCTTCCTGCAGCCACATATTGTACTCTTTATATGCCATTATTTTTCGTCCTTTCACTGATAATATATAACCATTATAGTGTCCAATAATGGTCAGCGGATCCAATCACTATATTCATTATACCTCTTTTGCCGCTTTAATCAATGCATTTATACATTCACCCTTTGCTCCCATCGGGACTCCGCCGCCTACACTCAGAAGCAAACCGCCGGTATTGCCGTTAACACTAACGTAGCTATCTATACAAGACTTTGCTAAAGAATAAACCTCATCCGGTGTATTTTTCGCCAATGCCATAGGCGGGACATTACCAAGTAACGCAACCTTTTTACCTGTTTTTTTACGAGTTTCACCAATGTCCTTTAAGTGTGTGAAATTGAATAAATCAACTCCCATATCCTCCATATATTCAAAACAAACATCACTGTCAGTATCGTTATGGAAAAGGTGCACACATTCCGGGAATGCGGAAAATATTTCTTTAATATAAGGATGAGCAAACTCTTCATAATCTTCTTTTCCGAAAAATCCCGTTATATCGTCTAGCACCAGGATACCTTCTGCCGTTCCCGCAGCTTCAAGCTGTGCAGAAAGCCAGTCTTTACATAGTTGTGTCGTCAGTTTAAGAAGTCTATGGATCACATCCGGTTCAACCTTTGAACACATCAGCATTTCGGTTACGGTAAAAAGATGGGATGCGATGGTCAGCGGTCCTCGCGTACTTACTATATTTATAGCTTCACCTATCTCAGCCAGTTTTGGTCTGAAATATTTTTGCAGATTCAGCAGCAGAGGCATAAGACCATTTTTACGCGGATTGGGTAGAGTCAGCGAACTGACAACATCATCCGCATCATCCATATCTGTTATCAGCGGGTGAGCATTCGGGAGATTTCCGTCAAAGAAATCGATTTTTACCCCGAATCCGGAAGGTTCGGTAACCATACCGTACTCTGCCCACCAGTCAGGTAAAAATAATACATCCGGAAAATCACTCTTGATTTTCATATATGAATCGAACCATGTATCCGGGCGTGCGTAAAAATCGATGTTGGATATGCCGCAATATCCGGGCATCCAAGGGCTGTCTACGATCAATCCTACATGAAGTCCGTCCGATTCTCCTTTAAGGATCGACTTGAATAAGTTCCATTGCTTGCTTGTCATAATTTCCTTACATTCCTTTCTTTTAGTTAAAAATCTATTTCAATTGTTTCAAGTCCCTCAACCTGAAACGGTCCCGGTGTCGGCTTATTGCCTCTCGGTCTTCCAAAGAAGTCTACGTCAAAGACAAAAGGTGTACCGTCAGGCTTTTCAAAAAGCATTTCAGCCTGGACTCCGAATCCGAGAACCTTTGTATCAATAATGCGTCCTGCATTTTTTTTGAATAATTTTGAATCAGTTATATTGAATACGACCTTTTTTTCCTGATGGTCGATCTTAAAAGTTATGCCGGACTTACTTTCGATCTTTGGTTTTTTCTCTTTCGGGTATGGGACTGCATTGTTAAAGTATATATTATCTTCTAAGCTGACAGCAAACTTTTCTTTTTCCCAACTGTTTGGTTTTGGCTGCAGCTCCCACGGATTTGGATCATCGGGTGAAGGATAGTCTGTATAAACAGCAGTTCCGACCGGATATGCCATATATTGCTGAGCTCCGAGAAAGCCTTCGGTTTCTTCAACCTGCTGGTTGCCAAAGAAAGAGCGCCTTATTGCCTTATTTGGCGTTTCGTCGTTTTCCTCGCGTATAAATATATTGTTATAAAACCGATCATCACCGCCGGCGAAAAGCATGACTCCCGCGACCGCTGTGCTGTGCGGGACGTGATAAGGAGTATAACGGTTGACTTCTGTTGAAAGAGCTATCTGACCGGCAAACAAGTTGTGAACCATTGCTATTCCCTGTGCCATATTCTGGAATGATACAGGCGAAAGGAATATATTGTGATCCACTGTTGTCGGTCCGTGACTGACCTCTATAAATATATCTGTACTGTCATGATCGAAAAATAAGTTACGGGTCACATGAGTCCCCTGTGCTTGCCAGTCAAGCCAGAGACCCCGATGTGTACCGTGGATAACATTTCCGGAGATCACAGTATCTATAGCTGCATGCAATTTGATCCCGCCGGTTTCCGCTCCTGCAAGCTCGCGTTTGTGTAATATGTTATATATATGATTATTTTCGATCCTGCTGAATACGCAGCCAAGATGCCCGACGATACCGGTCTGACCGCAGTTGAAAATAATATTGTTTCGAACTATATGGCTGCCAATATTATCACGGCTCCAGTTGTTGTTTGCAGCGCGGAAAATAACCTCCCGCTCCCTTTGAGTACCTTGCTTAAATTTCATAAGGATGGATTCGTTATTGCCTGTGCTTGCGTCTTTTCCTAAGCTTATCCCGCTGCAGCGTGAATCACTTATTTCATTGTTTTCAATGATCCAGCCACGGCTCCAGTGAGGTCCTATGAGACCTTCCTGAAAAGCTGTCGGCGGAGCCCATTGTGTAGCGGCTTGCTTTAACTTGAAGCCGCGTACTGTTATATATCCGCAGCCGGGTTTGTCCGGAAAGAAAACATGCGGGCGGACATTGATCTCAACATTTCCTTTTCGCGGATCTTCATCATGGAAATTTGCATAGATCGTTGTCTTTATATCATCGACCTCACAGTACCATGCGTAAACAGAAAACTCCGGTTCGCGGGATGATTCTGACTTCACGGGACTTCGTACTTTTTTTATATCGGTCGCTTCATACATAGCACGCCCGTTTAAGTACACTTCGCCCAGATGGAATACACGATCGTAGACCATCAGCCAGTCACCGTATATGATTTCATCATACGGGTTAAAATCACCGAAGAAATCATTAGGGATCTCTGTTCTCCAGATATCTCCGTCCTTTACCCAACCTGTGATGATCTCAGAACCTGTGATAGTCACATCCTCACCGGCAGCGGCTTGGTAAACTATCTGTTTTGCCGCGTTGCCGCCGTTGCGGGGACGAACCCATTCTCTGTAGATGCCTTCATGTACTGTGATCGTATCTCCTGGAAGCGCAATTTTTGCTGCTTTGCTGATAGTAAGCAGAGGCTGCTTTTTTGTCCCGGGATTTAGGTTACTCCCGGATTTTGATACGTGATAATCCATATTGATGATGACCGTTCCTTTAAATAAATTTGATCCACTCGATATCTATATCGCACCCCGGTAAAAACACAAGAGAGACCGTGTTTTTTCCTTTTGCGATTCCGCTCAAATCAAAGCTTGAGATCGTATATTCCAAAACAGGTTCAACCTCGAGCATTGTGCTTATTGCTGCGTCGTTCTGATCCATCGTGATTATCTGGAAAGAGTTTTTCCTCTCGCAGCGCAGGCATATTTCGACCGACTTTGTACCGTTATCGCCAAAGTCCATATCTGTAAACCCGATCGTCACATTATTGCCTATGTTCTCTATTGCATGGGGTTTAATAGTATAGGAATCGCCGTATATGAAGTCATTATCAGCCGCATAAAGTTTTTCAAATGCTTTATTCTGTTTCATAAATTTGAATCCGCCTATATGTACCTTGCGGTTAAATACAAAGCAAATAGTTTCGATATTTTTTAACCTTTTCGGAAGCTTGAAGGTTGCCTCCTTGTAGGTATTCCAGATCGAGCCTTTATCATATAAAGGTGTACAGAGCAGAGTACCGCCATTTCCGGGCATTCCTCCTGTCCATATTTCAAAAGTGAACGGCTCTCCGCTCATTGCGAATATCGATAGAATCAGCTCATCAGATCCAAACGGACCGAAATCGATATCGGCAAACCCGATATGGCTCTCACCCAGACGAAGAGTAGCAACACCACGTTCATTACCATGTGTAAGCTCTGCGTTGCTGTGAGTAAATAACCCTCCGGTCACGAATGAGTAGGGATTAAGCAGTGGTTTACCGTATCCCGTGATTATCGTTTGTATCTGTGAATATAGAGCAACATACTGACCGCCGTTTTGAATGCCGCAACGAACATATACTTCTCCGTCTCCGGTCGGTGTTATGACAGCACTGAGCTTGTCCTCTGAAATCTCAAGTGATCCAAGCGGACTGTCAATACCGGATATATCGGTAAGTCTCCAGACCAGGTCGTCATATGTGGCATTTTCGGGATATGTTATGGCCATGACATTGTAGTCGTCAACTATCAGTTCGATCTTGCGGACCGGTATATCTGTTTTGTCGATGGTAAAATCAACTTTTACATCGTTGGATACATCGGGCTTGACTATTGCAAGCAGTTTTCCGTTGAACATACGTCTGCTGTTGGTTTGGTATTGATCGTAATCTGTGGAGTCTCCATTGTCCATGCCTAATAAAACACCGTTTTCAACGCTGACATTCACTCGCGTGTTTGCATTTTCTACAATATTGCCATCCTTGTCTAAAGCAGATATTTCATAGAAAATAAGGTCGCCGATTTTCTTCGGTTTTGCATCAAGTTTTACTGCATCGCCGAATGAGCGGCGTTCAGTCCTTGCGATCTCACTGCCTTTTTCATCATAAGCAATGCCTATCAAAACTCCCGGCTCATAAGGGATGCGGAAATTGCCGACCAGTTGTAAGTCGTTTTTTTGATCCACTTCAAAAATACCGAGGGAATCATTGTTTAAGAAAAGCTCGGCTTTTGGCGCGTTAGTACATATCCGCACATCTATTATCTGTCCCGGCGAAAAATCCCAGTATGGGAATATGTGTACAAAGGGGTCGGTTTTATAGTCGGTCCATGCGGATTTGTAAATATAATAACAGTCCTTCGGGAATCCCGCTGTATCGATTTGCCCGAAATAGGAATTTTTTGTGTGATAAGGAGTAGGTTCACCAATATAATCAAAGCCTGACCAGAGGAATTGACCCGGTGAGAAATATGCGTCTCTGTCATCTGTTATGCATTTTTCGTAGCTGTAAGCACCCCAACTGGTGCGGCTGTTCCCTAAGGCAGAGCATTGCATATCGTCATCATGCAGGAATCCCTTACTCAGCGGGAAATGATACACACCTCTGCTTTGCACAATTGATGCTGTTTCTCCTCCGTATATTACCCAGTCAGGGTACTCTTTATGGTGGTCGTGGTAGAGTTCCTCTGCGTAGTTGTATCCTACTATTTTGATTAAATCCGCACACTTTTGAGTGTTTTCCCACGGTAGATAATTTGAAGAAAATGTTGCGGGCGCATGATCTTTCGGGTCATGTTTTTTTACCAGATCCATCAGCATTTTTAATGTTGCGCTGCTTTTTTCATAATCGGCATGAGTATCATATATTTCATTTCCGACACTCCATAGGATTACGGACGGGCAGTTTCGGTCGCGCCGTATCCATGATGCCATATCCCTTTCGATCCACTCATCGAAAAAGCGGGCATAGTCATACTTGGTTTTTGGCAGCTTCCACATATCAAGGATCTCTGACATAACCAGGAATCCCATTTCATCGGCGAGCTCCATAAAAGCTTGTGACGGTGGGTTGTGTGCTGTACGAACCGCGTTAACTCCCATGCCGCGCAGGATGTTGAGCTGGCGACGCGCCGCATCTTTGCTGAATGCCGCGCCTAATGCTCCAAGATCATGGTGCTGGCAAACACCGTTCAGCTTGACCTTGCGACCGTTTAGGAAAAATCCTTCGTCTGTATCAAATCTGATTTCACGTAAGCCAAAACGCGAAATGACTGTATCGGTAGCTTCACCGTCAATAATCAACTCCGACTTTAAATAGTAGAGGTATGGGTCATCTATGTCCCACACTCGTGGATTTGATATTAAAGTGTGAATTGCGTTCACACAGGATAAATTGCCGGCATTTTCCCTCGCAGGATTGTCCCTCGCAGGATTGTCCCTCGCAGGATTGTCCTCTGTCACAAGGCTGTGGTGGACATCATAGTTAGAACCGTTTGATTCCACTTCAACATCGACTTCAACGATCCAAGTACCGTCACTCTGCTTGCGTGGTGTTATATATATGCCGTCTGAAACGAAATGTGCGGTGTTTTTTACTATAAGAAATACGTCCCTGTAGATACCTGCTCCTGTGTACCATCTTGAGCATGGGGATTGGTGATTTACCTTAAGGAGTATAGTGTTTTCACTGTCGATTTTAAGGAAGTCTGTGATGTCGAACTCAAATGCTGTATAGCCGTATTTCCACTCTCCGACTTCTTTATCGTTGACATAGAGAGTGTTGTCCATCATTGCACCATCAAAGCGAATAAAAATACGCTTTCCCGCAAGTGATGGGTCAGCGTAATAGGCTTTTTTATAAAAGCCGATGCCGGTTTCGTAAAGATCATGAGTATTGCTTATCAGCCAGTCGTGGGGTATGTTAACGGGATTGTAGTCATCTTGAGTGTTCTTCGAAAAGAGCCATCCGTCGTTGAATAATTGCATATCATACCTCACATTATTAATATTTTAAGGGGCTGGTGCTAATAACAGCATCAGCCCCTTATAAGTGCGTTAGTTATTTTGTCTGACTTTTACTTACGTATTGCCGGTTACCTATTAACCTACCGGGAGCTCGGTTGCGGAGCCGAATGTTCTTTCCCATGCTTCGAGGCGCTCATTGATAACAGCGGTACCGTAGCGTGACAGAAGCTCGTCCATTTCGCGATCATATACAGAGTCGAAGTCTGCAACTGAAGCGGACATTGCTCTTACGAACACTGCGTTAACCATGTCTGTTAAATCTGTAATGCCTTCTTGTGCTACGATGTTGGCAATATTCGGGGTGTGGTTCTCGCGAATGCCGTTTGCCTGGATTCTTCTTGCGGTTTCGATCAGGCGTGGCTCAAAGAGCGGGAATCCAAGTGCAAATGTCATTCCTTCCTGCTCGATGGTTGTGAGAGGCTGGAGATTGAGTCCGGCTGAGTGAGTGGTGATTGCTATGTCGTGGTTTCTTCCGGATCTCATGAAGTGCGGGTCTGTTTGATCTTCGATGACAAGATTTCTGAATGCACCGTTTGGCTCTTGTACGTAGTTGATGCCTTCAACTCCGATTTGGAGCATAAATCTGATTTCGGGTCTGCACAGCATATCTAAATACAGGAGTGCTGCTACAGGATTTGTGTTTGTTGACGGTATGAACAGGGTACGGTCATTACCGGGTCCGAGAAGCTTGCGGTAGACACCTGCGTCGTTTTTGAATGTATCAATAGCAATAAAGTTTGCTTCAGGACCGTGTGCTGTTTGAATGCTGCCATTCCAGCCCTCGGCGTCATTACGGTAGGGTTGGTCGAAGCTGTGAGATGCGATCGCGCCTACAAAGCCGGCTTTCATTATGTTTTCTGCTGTTTCATTTGTAGTATCAAAGAGTGCGAAGTCAGTGTGAATGAGTCCATCGTTGAACCATTTATTCAAGTAACGGACACCTTCTTTGATTCCGGGATAGAAAGCATTTCTTTCAGCACCCCAGCCATAGACATAAAGATCTTTGTCTGTGATATTATCGGGGATGAAGCTGGTCAGCATTTGTCCCGCAACCCAGCCCGGGTCACTGGTCATATGCAAAGGAATCATGTGAGCTGCGTCGGCTCCAAGGAGTTCGTCTGCATTTTCTTTAAATGCGTAGAGCAGTGCTTCAAACTCTTCAATGCTGGTCGGAAGTTGCTTACCAAGTTTTGCCACCCAATCTTCGCGGATAAACGGGATGTATCTTTGGTTGAACGGCTGTCTGCTCACGAATGACCAGATCTCGCCTGTTTCTCTATCCATGTTTGCATAGAGACGACCGCCGCCAAGCCAGCTCCAAAGGTTCGGGAAGATGTCACCGCTGTCTGCAAAATAGGGAGCTAAGTCTACGATCGCGCCTTGTTTTGCAAACTCGTTGACGCCGGCACCATTGTAAGTTACGCATACGTCAGGAGCGATTTGCTCAGCGAGAAGCAGTACGATGTTTTCATCTTCACCCCAGCGTGGTGAATCGACGAATTCTACGATTTCTACATTGTGGATCGCGAGCATTTGCTCTGCCAGATAATCTGTGAATGCAGTCTCCGGAGATTCATTTTCGCTGCGGTCCCAAATGAGGACTCTTATTGTCTGCTTTTCAACGAAACGGACATTGCCGTTTGCATCGATCTCGAGACCAAGCTCTTCAAAACGGGTCGGTTCTGTCGGCGGGGGTGTGTCCGGTGGTGGTGCCGGTGTTGACGGTGCCGGTGTGGGTGGTGGTGCTACTACCGGAGCTTCAGGATCGCCACCGCAAGCAGCAACGAGCGCGATGCACATTACCAGTGCAAGGATAAGCGCAAGGGTTTTTTTCATTCTTTCTTTCCTCCTAAATATATTTTTGCTTTATTTTATTTAAACAACATTTAATTGCTGTTTTTGAAAATGTTTACATTTTCCCTAATGTCTTACTTGTATGACAATTTATTCTTTTACAGAACCGAGCGTGACCCCGGCTACAAAGTATTTTTGCAAGAACGGATAGACAATGAGAATAGGAACTGTTGCTATAACTATTGTCGCCATCCTGATGGCTTCTGTCGGGGCATTGCCCTGTTGCGTTTCGAATTGCGTGACATCGATGGCGGTCAGGTTTTGCATGACTCTGAAGAGCAGCAGTTGAATGGGGTCCCATCTTCTTTCAGTACGAAGGAATAACAGCGCATCGCCATAACCGTTCCAGCGTCCGACGGCATAAAACAATGATATGGTGGCTAGAACCGGTTTTGAAAGAGGCAGATATATCATCATTAGAGTCTTAAATGGACCGGCACCGTCGATCTCGGCAGACTCGCGTATAGAATCCGGGATGCCGTAAAAGAATGACCGCATAAGAATGACATTGAATATGCTCAGCGAGGCGGGGATGATAAGAACAAAAGGACTGTCAATGAGACCCAGGGTTCTCATCCACAAGAAAGTGGGTATCATACCGGCACCGAAATACATTGTAAAAATCATAAAGACATTGAGTGTTTTTCTGCCAAGAAGTCCTTTATAGACAAATGGAAACGCGCATAAGACAGTGAGTACCAATGATACGACTGTGCAAATAAATGTGAGCATTGCTGTCCAGGCAAGAGACCAGGTATATTTCGAATCGTTCCATACGATTTCAAAGGCTCTTAAATTAAAACCTCTCGGAAAAAGTCCAACTTCATTTCTTATCAAATGATGGGGTGCACTCATTGACCGGGAGAATACATTCATCATCGGAAACAAGCAAACACAAATTAATGCTATGAAAATAATTACGATTATAAAATCTCCGAATCTTGATTTATTTAATCTCATATCCTATACCTCTCTTTATCATAACAAGAGTTCAATATTCCCGCACTGTGTGCGATTTAGTAAAGCGTTTCAACCGTCAGGTTACATTAAACCGCGTTCACCGGTTCTTTTAGCGAAGTAGTTAGCTCCAAACAGAAGTATGACAGATATGACCGACTGGAAGAGTCCTACAGCGGCAGCCAGCGATTGTTGTAAGCCCGCTACACCTCTGTTGTATGTAAATACTTCTATAACATCTGAAACCCGGTAAACGAGAGGATTTCTCATTGCCATGATACGCTCGAAGCTATTACCCATGATGCCGCCTATGCTGAGGATAAGGAGCAGCACTATGACCGGGCGGATGCCGGGCAGTGTGATATGCCAGATGAGGCGGAAACGTTTGGCCCCGTCAACGGCAGCAGCTTCGTAGAGCTCGGGGTTGATACCTGTAATGGCTGCAAGGTAAATGATTGTACCCCATCCCATGCCTTTCCATATACCTATGAATACGTACGAAAATACCCAGTTGACCGGATCTTGCAGGAATCTTATTTCTGTCCCGAGGAAGCTATTTAAAATTCCTGAAGTGCCGAGGACGGCTGTAGCGATACCGGCTACTATCGCCCATGAGAGAAAGTGCGGCAGGTATAATATGGTTTGTGTAACGCGCTTGAACTTTCTAAGACGCAGTTCGTTTAACAATATAGCGAGGATTATGGGTACAGGGAAGCTCATGACGATTTCTAAAAAGCTGAGCATAAGTGTGTTTCTAAGCGCTTCTCTGAATGTCGGGTCGTTAAATGCGGCAATGAAAAATTCAAACCCGTTGTTGCCCGCCCATGCACGGTCGAGAACAGGCCATAAGAACATATTTTCTTTAAATGCTGCCAGAATGTTTATCATCGGACCGTATCTGAATATTATGATCTGTGCGATCGGCAGAATAAAAAGAATGTAAAGCACCCAATAGCGCCTTACATAATTGAGCAATTTAGCAGGTGTTTCAAAAGGAAAGAAACACATTGTCAGTATAGCAACAAAAAGTGTGATAAGCGGGAAGTTGGATAAGATGATTGAACCCTGGTCTCCGATAGTGATCAGCAATGCGAATATGAATGTCAATGACACAAATATGATCGATCCGAAACCCCAATAAGAAAGATTCATAAATTTCTTTGATTTATGTCGGACTATCGAAAGTACTAATAAAACTATTGCTGCTATAAATATAAAAAGGAGAAAGGCCATAAAGGCTTTAAAGTTTAAAAATCCGTTAATGTCGTCGCCAAAGAAATATACGAATCCTGTTTCTAATAATCTGCCTCTGAAATCGACCAGTTGCAGTGTAATGAGGTTGAATCTGATTCCTAATCCAAAGTTCGCCCAGTTGAGTAATGAAAAAATCAACACTAATACAGTGCCGACGCTCGTGGCTTTTACCCTCAAGGGTAACGCTGATATTGTTTCCTTTAGTTTTTCAAGACTGTTATTATTGTTTTGGTGCATTTGGCTTGGGTTATCTGACAATGAAACCACCTGCTTTTTTAACTAAATATTAAAAATTGTTAAAAATGATTTAACATCATTTTATCATTAACTGTTTGGAAAATCAAGCTCACTTGTAATAATCAAACATGTTTTTAGTTTTTTTATTGATTTCACTGGATAATCTGGCTTGTTTGATTATATTTAAGCTGTTATTGATATAGAATATTGATACTCTCTATGACATAATACTGTTTATTATTGGTAAAATTAACCAATTTAATAAGTTGTTAACATTTTAACATTGACAACAATATATAGGAATGGATAAAATAAAGAATATTTGGACTAATTACACATAATTTTTCGTTAATGAGGTGACCTGTTTTGGAACTGGATATAAGAGATGATTTAAACCCGGAGATCGGATATTTTGTATATAGAAAGTGTACTCCCGATTGGATGCTTATCGAGCAAGAGATAGACAGTATCGATATAATTTACGTTCTCAGCGGTTCAGCTACCTATACCATTGAGCATCAAAGCTACCAGTTAAAGCAAGGCAGTCTTCTCTGTATTCCCAGAGGTTCTATTCGTTCTGCTCATACCTATCCCGACGATTTGATGGAATGTTATTCGGTCAGCTTTCAATTTTTTGACAGGACCGGAGCTGAAGGATTTTTGCCTATGCCTGTTTTAAGCAATATAGGATTCCAGCCGGATATCATCTCATTATACAGCGACCTGAACAGTTCATGGCTTCAAAGAAGCCCGGGTTATAAAATAAAATCACAAGCTCTGCTGATGTTGATAATCTTCCGTTATTACGAGTTGATTCTTTTTAAAGAACATCCAATGATAATAGACGCAAGGATCAACAAAGCTGTCAGATATATCACAGATAATTATTTTGATGATCTGACGATCGAAAAAGTTTCCGATGTGACGGGACTTCACCCAAACTATTTTGGTGTACTTTTTAAAGACTCGACCGGTCTATCCTTCAGACAGTTTTTGACTGTGATAAGGATCAACCATGCAGAAAACCTGTTGCAAAGCGGTCTGCATAACATAACAGAGG
>Ga0123356_10004322_pt1 | contig 14697 bp, 10 predicted proteins | sample TergutEmb28metaG_2_FD_92546 | JGI IMG/M metagenome (GOLD analysis project Ga0123356, IMG submission 92546) | Embiratermes neotenicus P3 segment gut microbial communities from Petit-Saut dam, French Guiana - Emb289 P3 | ecosystem: Host-associated > Arthropoda: Insects > Digestive system > Gut ... | reverse complement strand
CCCGCAACGTTTCTGCGCTGCAGCGGCAGCTTTTCACGCTGGTCATACCGGTCGGTATAGTCTTTGTCGAAAATTACCTGTGAAGATTCAAATATCGAGAATTCGTTGAAATAACGAAGATTATCCGAGACAGCCTTGCAAAGATTTGGCAGAAGTGAGTTGCGGATAAAACGCTCCTCAGGTGAAGGCGGTGCGGAAAGCTCCAGCATTCCGTCACTGCTTGTTAGTATTGCTTTTATATACTCATCGCTTACCCACGGATATGTGTAAACCTCGGTCATTCCGCATCTGAACGCCAGATATTCTCTTATTTTCCTGTCAATGTCGATCGCCGGTTGATTTATTGGTCCTTCAAACTCCGATATTATCGTCTTTGGTTCAAAATTCTCAAAACCGTGTATCCTTGCGATTTCCTCCACGATATCATCGGGGATCGAAATATCACCTGTGGAACGCCATGTCGGCGCGGTGATCTGCATTTTATCGGCATCAAAGTCGACTTCAAAACCCAGCCGGCTGAGAATGCTTGCGATTTTTTCGTTCGAGAGGCGTTTTCCGAGACGGTTTTCCAGCCAGTCAAGCGATACTTTGACTTCTTTTCTTTTTAAATGGGAAGGATAATTATCGTGGAAGCCTGTTACGATCATTTCAGGATATAGATCGGAAAACAGCTGCATTGCAATGGCAAATGCGAGATCTATCCTTTCCGGGTCAATGCCTTTTTCGAATCTTGTAGCAGCCTCGGTGCGTACTTCATGGCGCATCGCTGTCCGTCTGACACTGAGCGCATCAAAGTTGGCTATCTCGAGAATGATTTTATCTGTTTCGGGCAAAATAGAATCCTTGGCACCACCCATGACCCCTGCAAGCGCGACCGCTTCTTCTTCGTCGGCTATGACCAGATCCTCGGTCGACAGATAAAGCTCTTTACCGTTTAAAAGTAATAACTTTTCGCCTGTTCCCCCATGGCGTCCTGTTTCCGCACGGCGTCCAGTTCCCGCACGTCGTATTGTGATGTGCCCTTTGATAAGATCTGAATCGAAAGCATGTGTCGGCTGACCGGTCGCGAGCATAACATAATTTGTTATATCGACAATTGCGTTTATCGGGCGCATACCTACACGCCATATCCGGCTTTGCATCCAAAACGGTGCAGGCATTATTGAAAGCCCCTCGATATTGGCGCCGAGATATCTCGGGCAGCGTTCAACATCATCGATCACGATCTTAAAGTCCTCTTCGGCTGATGCTGCCCGTTCAGCATGCGGTAAGTACGGCGTTACCATCTTCAGAGGCAGATCGTAAATTGCCGCGAGCTCTCTTGCGATACCGTAGTGCCCCCAAAGATCGGGGCGGTTAGTGAGCGATTTGTTGTCGATCTCAAGAATCACATCGTCCAAACCAAGTGCTGCTGCAAGATTTGTACCGGCTTCAGCTTCAAAACCCGATAAGTCTATTATTGTTGCCTCGTCTTCAAGCGGAAAGAGCTCTTCCAGACCGATCTCGGTAGACGAGCAGATCATGCCATAGCTTTCAATGCCGCGCACCTTTGCTTTTTTTAACTCGACAAGCTCGCCTTCGCCATGCCAGCGGATCATAGCTCCCGGAAGCGCTATAGCAGCTTTCATCCCCTGCACGACATTGCTGCCGCCGCAAACGATCTCTACGATTCCTTCGTGCTGCGACTCCGGCTCTGCATCACCGATATCTACCTGACAAACAACAAGCTTATCGGCATTCGGGTGAGGCTGGACCTCCTTGACAAAGCCTACGACCATCTTATCAAAATTGTTTTTAAGCTCGACCATACCTTCAACTTCGACCGTCGACATGGTAAGGTCATAAGCAAGCTTAGAAAGCTCTAAATCCGCGGGTAAATCTATATAATCTTTTATCCAATCCAATGATAATTTCATTTTTTACGTTCCTTCTTTCCGCCTCTATAATAAATCCGGTCCCCGCTGTGTGCTTTGCTTGAACTACTTGAACTGAGACAGGAATCTTAAATCAGCACTTCTGAAAAGCCTCACATCATCTATTCCGTAACGCATCATTACCAGCCTGTCCAGGCCGATATTCACATAAAAACCTGTGAACTCATAAGGATCAAGACAAGCGGCTCGCAGTACATTAGGATGCGGTGTCCCGCCCGGCATTATTTCCAGCCAGCCGACATACTTGCAGACACTGCAGCCTGAACCGCCGCAAACAAGACAACCCATGTCTATCTCAAAACCCGGTTCAACGAACGGGAAAAAACCGACACGCATCCTCACGGGAACATCACGCCCGAAAACCTTCGATAAAACACTCTTTATCAGGATTTTTCCCGAAGAAAAAGTGAAATCATGATCTACAATAAGGGCTTCATACTGGAAAAACGCCCTCTCGTGCTTTGCATCCGTCGCCTCGTTCCTGTATGCTCTCCCCGGATAAACAAAGCGGTACGGCGGCTCGTGTGTTTGCATATATCGTACGCTGGCACCTGTCAAATGCGGCCGCAGACACAGCCTGCCTCCGCCGGGCTTTTCATCATGACCTTTTATCCAATAAGTATCCATGCTTTCCCGCGCCGGATGATCCGGAGGGAAATTCAGATTATCAAAAGCATAAAGTTCGCTTGTTACATCTGACTCCTCAAAAATCTCAAACCCCATGGAACGGAAAGTATCATTAAGGTCGTAGCACATTTGAGTGATCGGGTGCAACGCGCCACCGGGCGGTGCTATACCCGGGACAGTCAAGTCAAAGTCGGGTGATATCTCGGAGGCTTTAAGGCTTATTTCCTCCCTTCGAGCTTCGATCAGATCTGTAAATCGACCTTTTATATCATTAGCGGCACGCCCGACCTCGGCACGCACCGAACCTTCAAGCTTAGGGATCTCCTTCAGAATATCGGCAAGCAACCCCTGCTTACCGAGCAGCGAAGACTTGATATCCTGAAGCATCGCAAGTGTCCCTGCGCTTAGGATCCTCTCCTCACCATCCTTTAAAATGGCTTCCAGTCTCTCTTTCATTTTCGTCCTCCGGCTAGATTTAGATTGTATACGCTTAGCGCAGCACCTTGCCAATACGCTCAGTTATTTATGCGTAAAGGCAAAAATTTTTGAATAATTCAGTAATGAAGTTTATCACATACACCTTGCTTTTGCAATACGAAGGGTATATTATATATACCGTATCAACTGCGGGTGTTACTGTTCACAAAAAAATCAAACAACTGCGCAGATGATGTGCCGGAGGAGAGAAGTATGAAGTTAGTCACAGCAGCGCAAATACGTGAAATTGACCGTGTCGCCATTGAAGAACTCGGGATACCGAGCACAAAGCTTATGTCTCACGCAGCTGAGCACATTGCAAAAGCAGCAATGGAGCACATCCCGCCCGGAGGCAACGCTGTAGCATTTTGCGGAACAGGCAAAAACGGTGGCGACGGCATCGGCGCGGCAGCATATCTGCTTGATAAAGGCATACCTGTCCGTGTGTTTATCGTCGGTGATATCGACAGTATCTCAGAAGATTCCAAGGAAATGGAAAGACGCCTCGAATCACGCGGCGGTTCTCTCGAGCCCTTCTTGTTGTCATATGACCTCGATAATCATTTAGCCTCTTGCGACGTAGTGATAGATGCGATTTTCGGCACAGGATTAAACTCCGATCTGCAAGGCGATGCACTAAGTGCCGTGACCGTTATGAACAGCACCAACGCCACGGTCATATCAGCCGATATACCAAGCGGAGTCCACGCAGACACGGGGGCAATATTAGGCGATGCTGTAAAAGCAGATATAACATTGACATTCTCACTTGCAAAACCCGGGCATTTTGTAGAACCCGGCTGTATATACTGCGGCGAACTCCGTATCTGTGACATAGGAGTGCCACATGAAGCACTAAGCATAATCGTATCATACATGTACGCAGCAGCACCCGGTGACATCGTACTGCCGCGAAGACGACTTGACACACATAAAGGCGACTACGGACGCGTGCTTATAATAGCCGGCAGCACAGGATACACCGGCGCACCGGCGCTTGCAGCCCGTGCAACATCAAAGATGGGCGCCGGCCTTGTATCGGTAGGCGTTCCGAGATCGATCTACAGCGTATTAGCTGTAAAGCTTGAAGAGGAAATGCCGTTCCCGCTGCCGGATGATAAAAACGGCCGGGTGGTAGGAAATGCAGCAAGCGAGATCCTGAAGCGCGTAAAAACCAGCGACGTTTGCCTTATAGGGCCCGGACTCGGTACATCGGAGGACATATCAGAGCTTGTACAATCGATAGTACGTTTATCAAACACTCCATTAGTTCTTGACGCAGACGGACTTAACGCGATCGCCGGAAATATCGAAATACTGAATCAAGCATCATGCCCCCTGATATTAACGCCGCATGACAGAGAATTCCAACGTCTCGGCGGTAACCTCACAAGCACAGGTATGTTCGGGTATGACCGGGCAGACGATTACAATACATTTGCAAATGCAGAGCCGGCTGTAGATATAGCCGGTGACAACAGGATATCCGGGCGTGATATTTACAGAGAGATACCCGATAGCGATTATTTTGAACCCGATTACTACGATGAAGAAGCTTTTGACGATTACGACATATTCGACGACAACTCCTACGACGAAATGATGCTCAGCAACAGCCTGTCAGCACGCGCCGCAGCCTCATCAGAAAACACAGCACAAAACAAACCGCGCAGAATAAAAAGAAACCCCACCGACAGACTCGGCGCAGCACGGGATTTCGCATCAAAACACGGCTGCATACTTGTCCTGAAAGGCCACAGAACAATAATCGCATTACCCAACGGCGTCGCATACGTAAACACAACAGGCGGCCCGGCAATGGCAAAAGGCGGAACCGGAGACGTACTCGCAGGAATGATAGCAGCCCTGATCGCCCAAAAAATGCCGATAGTACACGCCGTCGCCTCAGCAGTCTACATCCACGGCCTGGCAGGCGACATGTGCGCCGCCGAATTCGGCGACTACTGCGTAGCAGCAAGCGACATCATCACAATGCTCCCCAAAGCGGTAAAAGAAATCGAAAAAGCGTGAGGTAAAAAATGTTGAATATATTATCTAACTCCGAGCATCTTGAAAACAAAAACGAAGGATTTCTGAACCTGTTGGAAAGACTGGTCGGCGCAAGCGGATCCGGAAATCTGGACGTCATCCTCGACGAAAGCAACCTAAACCCGGATGAAGTAAAAGCAGTTCGACTGATAAACGAAATCCTGAAAAACTACAAAACCGCGACCGATTACGAACTGATGAAATACAGACTAACAAGCGATGCACTGGGCATCGCCTTGTGGGATATGCAGATAGCAGACGGCGACCCTCTGGATCCGAACAACCGGTTCATGTGGTCCCAGGAATTCCGCAACATGCTGGGATTCAAAGGCGAATATGATTTCCCGAACATCCTCCACAGCTGGAGCGACCGCCTCCACCCCGACGATAAAGAAGCAACACTCAAAGCATTTGCAAACCACATCAACGACCACACAGGTAAAACCCCATATGACGTCGAATACAGACTGATGCTTAAAAACGGTGAATACAGGCACTTCCACGCATTCGGCACAACATTAAGAAACACCGGCGGCATCGCGATCAGAGTAGCGGGCGCATTGGAAGACATTACAGGCAAGATCCAGATGGCAATGGAAGTCACCGACGCCCTGATCGACGCACAGCAGGCAAACCGCGCAAAAAGCGATTTTCTTTCACGCATGAACCACGAAATGCTCACACCGATGAACCATATAATGGGCATCTCACAGATCGCAAAAAGACAAAGCGAATCCGAATCTGTCTACGACTACATAATGAAAATCGAAGACGCCTCCCGCAATCTCCTGCGGATGATCCACGGTCTGCTGGATATTTCCGGAAAAGGAAGAAGCGCATTTGAATTTACGGATTCGGTCTTCTCTTTCGACTCGGTGATAGAATACCTGCTTGCAAGGATCCAACCCGCTGTTGACAAGAAAAAACAAACCTTTACATATGAGATCGACCCTGCAATGCCAAAAGAGATAGTAGGCGACGAAAAACGCGTCACACAGGTGATCGTCCATTTAGTCGAAAACTCGATAAAATACACGCCGAACGGCGGAACGATACTGCTCTCCGTAAAGCTCGAAAAAGAAGACAGCAACTTTGTCTCCCTGAAAACCACCGTTTCAGATAACGGGATAGGGATCCCGGTGGATAAACAAAGCCATATCTTTGACGTTTTCGAGCAGATCGACGGAAGCCTGACCAGAAAATATGACGGCACAGGAATAGGCTTGCCGTTGTCAAAGCGGATAGTTGAGATGATGGGCGGCAGACTCTGGGTAGAATCGGAGATCGATAAAGGCTCAAAATTTGTTTTCACATGTATTCTCAAAAAAGGTAATGGAGCATAGGATACATGAAAACCGTATCACTGGACACCGGAATACGCTACATAAAAGGCGTCGGTGAAGCACGCGAGAAGTTAATGGTAAAACTCGGCATAATCACTCTGCGTGATCTTGTCGGGTATTTTCCGCGTGCCTACGACGACAGAACGACAATAAAAAGCATCGACACCCTTGTAATAGGCGAAACAGTATGCGTCCGGGCAATGGCAGCGGAAAAACCAAGACTTTCAAACATCCGCAAAGGCCTCGACCTTGTAAAGCTCCGCGTCGTCGACGAACGCAGCTCAATGGAAATAACATTCTTTAATCAAGCATTCGTAAAAGACGCGATAAAACAAGGCGAAACATACATTTTCTACGGAAAAGTCTCCGGCACATTGCTCAGACCGGAAATGAACAGCCCGATCTTTGAGCGCGACGTGTCTCGTTCACGAGACGCTGTGACCGGGCGTATCGTTCCGCTATACTCCCTCACTGCCGGGCTTTCGCAGAAAATCGTTATGAATGCAGTCCGTAACGGACTTGATTTATGCGCTGATGAATTGCCCGATGTCCTGCCTGACAGTATCGTCCGGCAGTATGAACTGTGCAGAGCACGATATGCTTATGAAAATATCCACTTCCCTCCCAACTTCAAAGAGCTTGATATCGCAAGAAAAAGGCTTATTTTTGAGGAATTATTCATACTGGTCACAGCGATGAAATATATGCGCGAAAAACGGATCGAAAAGACAGGCAGAAGTATAGCGCTGCAAGATTTCAACAAGTTTTTTAAGGCATTTCCGTATAAACCGACTAATGCACAAATACGGGCGATCGATGAAGCTGCATCCGATATGGCATCGGACAGACCTATGAGCAGACTCATCCAAGGCGACGTCGGGTCGGGCAAAACATTGGTCGCCGCCGCATGCTGCTGGATGACATGGCGCTCCGGGTTTCAATCCGCCTTCATGGCACCGACGGAGATCCTCGCAAAGCAGCATTTTCAATCATTGACAACGTTGCTTGAGCCGCTCGGGATGCGTATCGGATTACTGACCGGGAGCATGACGGCAAAAGGTAAACGTGAGACAAATGAAAAACTGCAGCAGGGTGAAATAGACCTGATCGTCGGCACACACGCACTTATCTCCGAATCTGTGCAATTCAAGGATCTGGCACTGGTAATAACTGATGAACAGCACCGCTTCGGCGTAAATCAAAGGTCACTGCTGACGGAAAAAGGCGACAGCCCCCACGTACTCGTCATGTCCGCTACACCGATCCCGCGCACGCTTGCTCTGATCATCTACGGCGACCTCGACGTTTCAATAATCGATGAAATGCCCCCGGGCCGCAAGGAGATCAGCACTCATATCGTCGATGAACGCCACAGAGAAAGATCATATGATTTTGTCCGGAAACTTGTCTCCGAAGGACGTCAGGTTTACATCATATGCCCGATGGTCGAAGAAGATGAGTCGCCGGAGGAGGGAAGCACGGGGACAGGTTTAGTGCTTCACGAAGATGCAAAACCGGCGGGCGATCTTAAATCAGTCAAGAAATATTACGAAGAACTAAGCAAAAAAATCTTTCCCGATCTCCGTGTTGAGCTTGTCCACGGAAAAATGCCCGCAAAAAAGAAAGACGCAGCAATGGCTGCATTCGCATCAGGCGAAGCTGACATACTCGTTGCAACAACAGTAGTGGAAGTCGGCGTCGACGTACCCAACGCTGCATTGATGATAATAGAAAACGCAGACAGATTCGGTCTGTCACAGCTCCACCAGCTTCGCGGCCGCGTCGGCAGAGGCGAGTACGACTCACATTGTGTACTGTTTAGAACAAACCTTTCACACGCTCCTCCCGGATCCGGGCGGCTTGAGGTAATGAAAGCAACAAATGATGGCTTCAAGATCGCTGAGGAAGACTTGAAACTCAGGGGTCCGGGCGACTTTTTCGGTTCCAGGCAGCATGGTCTCCCCGAATTGCACATTGCAAATTTTGCTACAGACATGTTAGTATTGCATCAGGCACAAAACGCAGCGGAAAACCTTCTCAAGTCAGATCCCGAACTGGCACTGCCTGAAAACCGGAAGCTTTTAGAGCAAATAAGGCGCTTGTTTGAGATCAATGTCGACAAAATGAATTAAGAATTAATTCATTCAGATGAATTAAGAATTAATTCATTCAGATGAATTGAGAAAGCAATCGATGAAGCAGGTTAAATTAGTAATCTTTGAAACAGGGTGAGTCAGCAGTCTTTGAAAGTGGATCAGGAAAGCAATCGATACGGATATGAGAAAAGTTGTTTCTAAAAGAAGTGGTACTTCTAAAATAAAAAAGCTCATGCAAAATTACACAAACTTCAGGATTTTCACAGTTCTGTTTGCTGTTCTGCTTGCTGTAGCTCTTTTTGCGATCATACGACTGGTAACTGTTGTGTTCGAAAATACAACGGCAGAAAGAGGCTACCGGGATCTCAGGCAGTTTGCACCGGGTGATGTACAAGCAGAGTATCATGCAGGACCCGGACCGGGGCAGCTGGTACACGGATTCGATCCCGAAGTACATGAAAGTGAAAATGAGGATGAAGAAGACGATGATGAACCGGAACCGCCTGAAGGTATGATCCTTGAACCGGGCCCCGATCTTATAAATATAAACAGCCATTATGCCGGCTGGATAAGGATCGATAACACACAGATAGACTACCCGATGGTTCAATCGAACAACACAAGATACCTGGACACAACGTTTTGGGGCACACACAACAGAGCAGGTACACTTTTCCTGGATGAGCGGAATCCCAAACAGTTTATCGGCTCATTTGTGATCGTATACGGGCACAACACAAGGACCGGAGCGATGTTCGGCTCATTGATCAGATATGTAACCGGAGATTATCTGGGCAGACACCCGAATATGACGATCTACACAAGAGAAGGCGAAATGCTGACTTATCGCATATTTGCAGCTTTTTCAACAGATATCTACGATAACCTTTTCACCCTCTTTGACGCCGACGAAGAACGAGTGATCGAATATTTCGCCTTCCACGGCGCACCCGCCGCTTCAACAAACTTTATCGCACTATCAACATGCACGACCGGCAACTCAGACGATGAAAGAGTTATCGTTCTAGCTGCGCGGTAATCGTTTCCTGAAAATAACCAGTGCTGCCAACCCGCTTACAGCAACAAACGCGATTATCGCAAGCAGGATAATATTTTCAGTATCGCCGGTCTGCGGCACATTGGGCGCATTGTATCTTATCACGAAGATGGATAATGTATTTCTTGAAAAAGTCATCAATCCGTTTGCCTGATCGGTCGTGCTGGTCACGCGGGTCAGGATACCGGTTGTGCTTAAGTGGAAGATCTCAGCGGGATACGGTCCTGAGTAAGGGAGTATTATTGTAAGCGAACCGCCGAAGTTTGTGATCGCAGTGCCTGATGTTACCGTTACGCTGTATACTATGTCGTTTACATTTACAGCATTTCTCTGGGCGGTGGTTAAAGAGCTGAGATTCTGTACATGCAGCGAAATATCTATGCTTGTGCCTGTTCGTCCTGCAAGAGTCGTCATAGCTCCCGAACTGAATACTATCGTTCCTTCCGGTAAATCCACCCGTAAGGTTTTGTTTGCGTCATTAAGCTGTTTGAAGAAATCTGTCGGTGCCGAAAGCGTTGTTGCCGATGCTGATGCCAAGTCGATACGCACCGGGTTTGTGCCTGTTGCTGTTGTTATCAGCTCGGTGATTTTCGCCTGGTCTAAAACCAGTGTGATCGTATTGCCTGACTGGATGGCAGGGATCGGCACTGTACCGTTGCCGGTGACTGTTGGTACTGCTCCGGCACGGACAAAAAGCTCTCCCGGACCGGGTTCGACACTATATACACGATATAAGAAGGTATCCAGAGTGATAACATCTTCAAATTGTGCTGCTGTACGATTCGCCTGAGTAGCACCGGACTGAAAGCGGACGTAGACCGGTGCGGTTATTGCTCCGCTTACTCTGACTTCGTTTTCCGTTCCGACGGTTCCGGTCGCTGAACCAAGCTGTACTCCAATAGAACTTGTACCTGTAGCTGTTACGCTTGATGTTACTCTGACTTCGGCATTATTCCATGCGTGTACGCCGGAAACGCCGCTGCCGGCGGCACTGACTCTTCCGGTGACTGTGACTTTCCCTCCGTTGCTGCTGACGCCGGTTCCTGCTGCCGCTGTGATGTTGCCGGTGATTGTGACAGTTCCTCCTGTGTTGCTGACGGCGGTGCCTGTTGCGGCTGTGATATCTCCGGTTACTGTAACGGTGGCTGCCGGATCTGTGACATTCAAGCCGGCTCCGGAGGATCTTATACCTCCGGTCACTGTTACGGTTGCTCCGATACCTACTGTGAGCGGTCCGCGGTTGATATTGCCTGTTACGTTAGATAGTGTTGCCGTACCGTCTAAAACATCGATCGAAGCGCCGTTAGCCGTGATATTTATTACAGCTCCGCCGCTGCCGGTAAACCCTGAGGTTCCATCCATTGCAACGCCGATCGAATCGGTGTCTGCTGAGGAGTTGACAATGTTCAACGTCCCGGGACCGGTGATCTTGAGAACGCTATCGGTGATCAAAACCACGTCGGGTGCAGGTACAGTTATTGTGAGGGTGAAATTATTCAGTTTTATTTCGACCTCGCCGTCAACAGCTATATCGACGACTTTGTCGAAGTCCGTTATATTTGCTTTGATATCAAGAACATCGCCGGCTTCAAGCTCCGCAGCATCAAGTGCGTCTCCCAGCTCCCCGGCGTCATTGATTTCTATTGTCCTTGCGGCACTTGCAGTCACCGGACTATACACAGGCAAAATAAACCCGACGACTAATATAAGGCTCAAAAACAGAGCCAAACCCTTAATTATTCTTTTCATGAAAATCTAACCCTCATTAACCATATTTAGTGATAATATTAAACCATATAAAAAGAGCGAAAGCAACAACCATTTGAATTAACTCTTTCATTTTTTTATAGAATTTGATATAATTGGGCGAAGTGATAATCGAGCGAAGCTATTATTAGGCGGGGGTGAGCAAATGTCCGAAAGAAAACCGGCTTACAAGCGAGTCTTGCTTAAAATCAGCGGCGAAGCACTTGCCGGTGAAAAGAAGACAGGTCTTGATTTTGATGTTCTTCGGAGCGTCTGTGAAGCGCTAAAAGAGTGTGTATCACTCGGCGTAGAGATCGGTGTTGTAGTAGGCGGCGGCAACTTCTGGCGCGGCGTCAAAGACGGCGAAGGCAAGATCGAACGCACACGCGCCGACCATATGGGTATGATGGCGACCGTCATGAACTGTCTCGCGATAGCCGACATGCTGGAGCAAATAAATGTACCTGTCCGCGTACAAACTGCACTGTCGATATCCGCAGTTGCCGAAGTCTATATACGGCTGAGAGCCGACAGACATTTGCGAAAAGGCCGCGTGGTAATATTCGGCTGTGGCACCGGCAACCCGTATTTCTCAACAGACACAGCGGCAGTGCTGAGAGCGGCTGAAATAGATGCAGACGTGATCCTTCTGGCAAAAAATGTCGACGGCGTATATACAGCAGACCCGAGGCAGCACCCGGAGGCTACAAAAATCGATACGATCTCATATGCCGATATGCTCTCAAAACGCCTGACAGTAATGGACTCTACCGCAACATCCCTCTCCATGGACAACGACATCCCGGTGATACTGTTTGCGCTTCAGGATCCGGAAAATATCGTCAGGGTAGTTATGGGAGAAAAAATAGGAACCAGAGTAGGATAAAGCGCAGCAGATGTTTGTATACTCCCGCTGTGGTTATAATAATCAACTTTTTGGAGGTTTCAGCCATGTATGATGAATATGAAAGTAAAATGAAAAAAACCGTAGAAGTGCTGCAGAGCAACTATTCTACTGTGAGAGCAGGGCGTGCAAATGCTGCGGTCCTCGATCAGATCAAGGTCGATTATTACGGAGCGCCTACGCCTATCAACCAAATCGCAGGGATCTCAACCCCCGATCCGAGAACGCTGATGATCTCCCCATGGGACGCAAACAGCCTCAAACCCATAGAAAAAGCAATAATGACTTCCGATCTCGGCATCAACCCCGCAAATGACGGGCGCGTCATACGCTTACAATTCCCGCAGCCGACAGAAGAACGCCGTAAAGAGCTTATAAAACAAATCCACAAGCAGGCGGAGGATTCAAAGGTCGCGATAAGAAACATCAGACGCGAAGCTGTCGAAAAGTTTAAAGCACAGGAGAAAAAAGGCGAGATCACAGAAGATGACATGAAAGTCACGGAAAAAGACTTGCAAAAGCTTACGGATAAATACATCGAGGAGATCGGTAAGGTAGCGGTTAAGAAAGAAGCAGAGATCAAGGAAATATAACGGTACTGTTTTTCACATAGTTTTTTACATAGTTTTTTACATAGTTTTTTACATAGTTTTTCATTCGTAAGAGGGGTAAATGCGGGGACTGTTTAGGAGAAAAAAGCAAACGTGGGAGTCAGACCGGCTCCCGCGTCATATCGCCATTATAATGGACGGGAACGGGAGATGGGCGACCCGGCGCGCACTGCCCCGTACTGCCGGACACGCCGTCGGTGCGGAAACATTTCGCCGTGTTGCGACGTATTGTAAGGACATAGGCATTGAGTATCTCACTGTCTATGCCTTTTCCACTGAAAACTGGAAACGCGCCGCAGACGAGATCGCAACGATAATGGATCTTTTGGAAAAATATTTGTACGAATCGATCGAAAAAATGGAGCGCGACAGGGTCAAAATGAAATTTCTCGGAGATATCACCGTCCTGTCCCCAAAACTCCAAAGTCTTATTGCCGAGACCGAAGAGATCTCAAAGAAATTCGAAGGTGTACAGGTGAATATATGTCTGAATTACGGCAGCAGGGATGAGATACTGCGTGCTGTCAAGCGTTACACTGATGATGTCCTGGAAAGTCTTGAACCGCCTCCCCTCACAGCAGAAACATTCTCAAAATACCTGTACACATCAGATATCCCCGACCCTGATCTTATAATCAGACCAAGCGGTGAAAAACGCACATCAAACTTCCTGCTATGGCAATCCGCTTACTCCGAATACTACTTCACCGACACACTATGGCCCGATTTCGACGAACACGAACTCGACCGCGCCATAATAGAATATCAATCCAGAGACAGACGCTTCGGAGGAGCATAAGCACGTTAAACAACCGGCGCATAAGAATGAGAAGAAGAAAGGTTTGATCAGTATCAAAACAAGAATAATCACAGCCTCGGTCCTTATAGCATTTTTCTTTGTTGTACTAATCATATTACCGCCGATTTATCTCTCCATGATCATCGCAGTCATATGCGGGATAGCTGCATATGAGTTGCTCAACGCTGCAGGTATAAGCAAAAACAAAAGCGTCCTTATTTATACGATCATAGCAGCCGCACTTGTACCGATGTCAGTATTTCTAAGCCTTGTTCCGTTTATGTCCGCAAGCGCGCTTTTTTCAACAAACGCCGCACTAGACACGATACCCTCCGGCACGCCGGTCACAACAGCTGTCGGCCCGTATTCAACACTGCTTTTACTCACCTTGCTTTTCTCGATTATCTTCATCTTTATATGCCTGCTGATCATCGAAGCTGTACTCGGTATGAAAAACGCAAAAGCGATCGAAAAAGGAAAACAACTCAAGTTCCGGCAGATACCGATAGCACTTGTCGCCGGGATTTTGATCCCGTATATGCTCTCGACCCTGATTAACCTGAAATCCACGCCGTACGGGTATTTGGTGGTGATGCTGCCTGTCGTTGCAACGGTTATCACCGACTCAGGCGCTTACTTCACAGGTGTTACTATCGGGAAAAGAAAAGCATTCCCGACCATCAGCCCGAACAAAACAGTTGAAGGTTACATCGGCGGCACGATAGCCGGTATAGCCGGGATGCTTATTTACGGGTTGATCCTCTTTTACACGACCCCTCTTACCGTCATTTTTCCCATACTTATACTATACGGGATCCTCGGAGCGATCATGACCGAACTCGGCGACCTCACATTCTCACTTATCAAACGCAAATGCGGGATAAAGGACTTCGGGAAGCTGTTCCCCGGCCACGGAGGCGCGCTAGACCGCTTCGACAGCATGATCTTCGCCGCTCCGACGATGTATCTGCTTTTACTGCTCCTCCCTGCTTTGATCATGTAGGTATTTGTTTTATGGAATATTTAATGAAAAAAACACTTACGATCTTAGGTT
>Ga0123356_10004321_pt1 | contig 14697 bp, 15 predicted proteins | sample TergutEmb28metaG_2_FD_92546 | JGI IMG/M metagenome (GOLD analysis project Ga0123356, IMG submission 92546) | Embiratermes neotenicus P3 segment gut microbial communities from Petit-Saut dam, French Guiana - Emb289 P3 | ecosystem: Host-associated > Arthropoda: Insects > Digestive system > Gut ... | reverse complement strand
TTAATCAGTACACTAATCCGCTGCTGGATGAATATGTTGCTTTTGCCAAACTGTATAACAGCGATACATTGACTGAATCAATCTGCGAACAATTTCCTTTTCTTTATACATCGCATCTGGAAACAGCATGGATTACAGGCGACAGCAAAGCATCGGAATATTATTGGGATAAACTAATAAAACATCTTCCGGCAATCGCAATAAAATTTCCCCAGCTTTTGGAAACAGCCATTCTAGAATTAATTGTGGACTACAGAAAATCGCTGAGCAAAATGATTTCTGGTTTTTCACTTTTACCGCCGATAATCAGTCCGCATGAACTATATCAGGTATCAACATTAACACTTCAGCTGCCTCTTATTCACCGCAGCATAAGGGATTTTTCGGAATTAGCAGACAAAAAATTGGTCAGTAAACTTGATCGTACCATTGCGCCTTTAATCAAAGACCAGTATAAAATAGCAAGACCCTGCCTGTTATCAGGTATATCACTTGAACAAAACAAAATAGATGAAGCGTTTTCTTATGCAAAACTGGGAATGGCTGCAACAACTGATGTTAAAGACCCGGAACTTGTTTTTTCTGCTTATACCCATCTATGTGCTGTGTATTTTGCGATGAGAAACGAGGCTTTGTTAAAAGAAACACTTATCGAACTGGAAAAATATATAAAAAGTTCAGGAGCGCTTTTTCTGGAAAAGAATTTTTTGGCATTCAGTACAAGCATGCTTTTAGTAAATGCAGATAAAAACGCGGCGAAAAAATGGCTCGAAAATTATTTTGTTACGGAAGAAGAACGTGTTCCTCTCTACAAAATTTTTAAATACTTTACCACAGTCCGCGCTTATATAGTTTTAAGCATGAGTGACAGAGCATTATCACTTATAAATCGTATAATACAATTTGCTGTTGACTACCGACGTCCGCTTGACATCGCTGAAGCAAAAACACTAAAAGCCTGTCTTTACTGGGCATTGGGAAACCGCGCCGAAGCAGCAGTTGTTCTTACAGAAACATTGCTGGAGCTTCAGGAAAACAGATTTATCAGAATAATTGCAAATGAAGGCAAATCGGTTATTCCCGTATTAAAAAGAATATCAAATACAGTGAGTTCAAATGATTACAACGGCAGCCTGGAAAGAATTTATGTTACAGATGTTCTGCTTGCAGCGCACAGTACAGCAAAGCATTATGACGGCATTACCGCCAATTTTAAAAAAAGCAATAAACCTGTCAAACTTTCCAAACAGCAAAAAAAAATGCTTGAACTGCTTGCAAATGGCTACAAGAATCAGGAGATCTCCCAGATAACCGGTCTTGCAATCCCTACAATTAAAGGGCATTTGATGCAGGCATATATAAAATTAGGCGTACATAATGCCATGGATGCACTGCTTAAAGCCAAAGAATTGAATTTATTGTGATTAAATGATTGAAATGAAGGGATAAAGGCTCATGAAAGAGCATCGACACTAGCCATTAATCACGATATAAGCTAAGATCCAAAAATGAGATATAAACACTTTTTTATTATTGCAATTTTAATTGCAGCGGTTGTTTTTGGAGCTTGTGAAAAAGACGAACCGAGTCCTTTTGCGGGTATGGAAAATATTGACAAAGACGCATCTTATGCCATGGGGATGAGCTTTGGCATAGACATTTTCTACTACCTGAGTTCAAACAATATGTTCGTTGATATTGATGAAATGCTTAAAGGCATGAATGATATCATGAAAAACAAGGAACCAAGGATCGATTTTGTTGAAGCCGAAAGACTGGTAAGCAGGGCAATGGACACCATATACTGGCAAAATATGGCTGCGGCTGAACGGGAAGAAAACAACTTCCTGGCAGAAAATGCAAGAAGGCCAGATATATTTATTACACCCAGCGGTTTACAATACGAAATCCTTACTGAGGGAGACGGACCGAAACCATCCGAAACAACATCTATGGTGCGGGTACATTTCCAGGGCAGTTTGTTAAATGGCATGGTTTTTGACAGTTCATATTCAAGAGGAGTACCGGAAGATATTCCGCTTGATTTATTTCCCGGCTGGACAGAAGGATTGGAATTAATGAGCGTAGGCAGTCAGTACATATTTTACATTCCGTCGGATCTTGGATATGGTCCGGAAGGCATTCAGGGATTATTTCCGCCGTATGCCACATTAATATTTGTAGTCGAATTACTCGATATACTATAAAAAAATTCAGGAGAAAAAAATGAAAAAGTTTATTGTGTTTTTATGTATGTTTTTGGCTGTAATGACATTATATGCCAGAGGCCTTCAGGATGATTACAGAAATGCCGAAGAAAAAACCCGTGTAAGTTATGCGATAGGCATGATAATCGGACTTAATTTTGATTTAGCTTCACTGGGTCTGGAATATGACTATAAAGCAATAGCTGACGGTCTTCAGGCAGTGGTAGAAGATAATAATATCCAATTTACAAATCAGGAAGCAATAGAAATAGTAGAAACCGCATTGTATAGAGTCATGGAAAGAGTAGCTGAAGAAAACCGCCTTGAAGAAGAATCATTTCTGATATCAAACAGCATGCGGGAAGGCATACAATCTACATCCAGCGGTTTGCAATATGAGATCATTCTGGAAACCGAAGGTGAAAAGCCGTTAGCCAGTTCTGTTGTAAGAGTTCATTACGAAGGCTATTTCACAAACGGCCGCTTATTTGACAGTTCATACGAAATCGACGGTGCTTTTATTCCGCTTGATATGGTTATCCCGGGCTGGACAGAAGGCGTAATGATGATGAGTGTAGGCAGTATATACCGTTTTTACATACCATCACATTTAGGTTACGGCAGAGACGGCATTCAGGGAGTTATACCGCCTTATTCATCTTTGATTTTCGATGTTGAATTGCTGGAAATTTTCGATGAGGATTTTGATCCATACTCATATTTCTATGATTACTATGATTTCGACTGGTAAGATTTCAACTGGTAGAAATTAAATAATAAGTTTTTAAAAGAATTAACTTTAAAAATAAAGGGAATTTCTAAAAGCTCTTTTTAGAAGTTCCCATTGGGATTCTGATTTTAAAAACAGATCCTTCGCCGGAGCGGCTTTCCACTTCAGCATTTCCTTTGTGAAGCAAAGCGATGTGCCGAACAATGGAAAGCCCTAAACCGGTACCCTGATTACCGGATCTGGCACGATCAACGCGGTAGAACCTTTCAAAAATCCGTTCATGATGTTCAGCATGGATTCCTATCCCCTTGTCACGCACTTCGAAAATCAATTCACTGTTTACAGTATTCTGAAAAGCATTTACCCAAAGCTTTGACTTTACCGGTGAATAAATTATTCCATTGTCAATCAGATTGATTAATGCCTGGACAATTAGTGAACCGTAAAGTTTCGCACTCAAATCCTCCTGACATTCAACAATTATTTCCATTTGCTTTTCTTTTGCATGCAATTCAACAGATGATACAGCTTCATAAATCAAGGATATTATGTTTAATTCTTCCAGGTCATGTGCATTAACATGATTGTTTTCCAGACTGCTGAGTATTAATAAATCATTGGTAAGATTTTCCATAACGATGGCATTTTTATGAATTATTTCCAAAAAGTGAATTTGATTGGCAGGTTCTGCTTTTGAATCCAGGAGAGTTTCCGAAAAACCTTTGATAAGCTGAATAGGTGTACGTAATTCATGTGATACATTCGCAACAAAATCCTTTCGCACTCTTTCAAGTTTCACAAGACGGGTGATTTCCTGAAGCACCAGAACAACACCCTCACTTGTTTTTATGCCGCTGTTTTCTGCACCACTGTTCACTGCGACGCTGCCTGCTGCGACGCTGCCTGCTGCGACGCTGCCTGCTGCGACGTTGCCTTTAAAAATCGGTGAAGCATGTACCTGAAAATATTTTTCTGTACCAAAGTAAAATCTCATTTCTGTTTCAAGCGGACTGCCGCCGGAAATTGCTTTTTTGGCAATATCTACAAGTTCTGTAGAACGGGTTACATCAAGCAAAGTCATGGTTTTAATATCACGGTTTCCGGGATTAAAAAGATCCCTTGCTTTAGGGTTAACCATGTGCAGTCTTAGATTGTGATCCATTGCGAAAACAGCTTCTGACATTCCGTTAAGTATCGCTTCCAGCCGGCTGCCTTCGGATTTTGCCTGTTCAAACTGCAGATTTAATTCTTCTGTCATCGCCCGAAGTGATTTTTCCAGATTAAAAAAATCAGGCGCTATTTTATCCGCCATATTGGAACCAGACAGATGTACTGTACCTGTTTGTGCAATACTTGCAAGCCTCCCAAACGATATCGAAAGTGAATGTGAATAAAAAATTACCGCAAGGAAAGCAGCAATTATCAAAAGGCAGATAAAAACAATAAACGGAAAAAGAACCGCGGAAATTCTTGTGGTAAATTCAGGAATTGACAGGGAAAGCCTGAATACCCCGATTATATTATTATCGATTATATTATTATTGGTAATATTATTATATTGATCATAAACAGGAAGTGCATAATATATTCGCTTCATTCCCGTACTAATTGAATCACGCACCGAACCTACTTCCCTTCCGTCAAGGGCTGCAATAACTTCTTCGCGGTCAATGTGATTAACAAGCCTGTCTGTAACATGAGAATCCCACAAAACATAGCCTGACGGAAGAATCAATGTAAACCTGTATGCTTCATCATTAATCACTGGAAAAGAAATCTGATTTGGATGCTGCTCTCCTTCATTGGATAAAAATATTTCAACTAAGCGATCGTTACCGATTGTTGTCATTAAAGCCCTTGCAGTATTCTTTAAACCTGTCATGTTTGTTTCATAATAAAGAGAATTCATAAACACCATTACAGAAACTGCAAGCACTGCGGAAAAAACAAGTACAGCAATGCCCAAAGTAATCAGGTTTTTTTTAAATATTGTCATGGTAACCTCTCAATTAACAAAGATGCATGTCAGGAGCTTTTCAAACTCCTATTCCTGTAATCTGAACCTGTAACCAACGCCGCGGATTGTTTCGATCATATCTCCGGCATTCCCGAGTTTTTTCCGCAAACCAAGTATTTGTACATCAACAGATCGATCTGTAACAGGATAATCCAGACCATGAATCGCGGCGATGATCTGGTTACGTGAAAATACAATTTCCGGATTGGAAATAAAATGTTTTAAAAGGGCAAATTCGGTAGCGAAAAGATCAAGCTGCCTGTCACCGTGATATGCAATATGACGCGCGGAATCGAGTTTAATTTCCCCCTGCTGCCAGACAGTAACGGAAGTCGGTGATTCAGTTTCTTCCTGCCGCCTGAGTCCTGCCCTGATTCTTGCGATCAAAACTTTTGGGCTGTAAGGTTTGACAACATAATCATCCGCACCCAACTCAAGCCCGGTAATAATGTCAGCTTCCTCGCCCTTAGCCGTAGTCATGATAACCGGAACATTTTTATATTCATCAATATTCCTGATTTTTTTTAGTACTTTTAAACCGTCAATACCCGGCAGCATTATATCCAGAACAACGCAATTGACTTTTTCGGATTTTAAGATTTTAAGCCCGTCTTCTCCGGTTTTTGGCTGGAGTAATTTCCAGCCTTCAGCAGACATTGTATGAAACAGTAATTCCTGAATCGAAGGGTCGTCTTCAATGATTAGAATTACTGCTTTACTCATTTAACTCCACATGTTTTCCTTCGACCATGTAAATAATTGCTTCGCAAATATTGGTGATATGATCTCCAAGACGCTCCAGTTGATTGGAAGTGTGAAGTATCTGAAGGGCTCCCTTAACATGATCAGATTTTTTCTTCATCAGTTTTAAAATATCTTCGGTAATTGTTTCATGCTCTGCATCGATGTTGCAATCAAGTGATGCAGCTTTTCTTGCTGCCTGCGCATCCTGATCCATGTAAGCAGAAATTGCTTCCCGGAGCATAACCTGTCCCATCTCCGCCATTTTTTCCATATGTTCCTGCGCCTTGAAAGGCGAGTCTTGTTTTTTCGCAAGTTTCCTGGCTGCTTTGGAAAGATGCACAGCATGATCCCCGATTCTTTCAAGGCTGCTGGTAAGTTTAAAAATTGTAACAACTTCACGTAAATCACGCGCTACAGGCTGCTGTGTCGCAATGATAATCGCCGCGTCATCCTCAATTTTTTTCTGCATTGCGTCAACAACAACATCATCGTCACGTACTTTTTTCGCAAGTTCAGAATCACGAGTTCTAAGCGCATGAAGCGCCTTGCCAATGTTTTCTTCCACCCTGGTTGCCATTGTCAGAATTTCCTGGCGCAACCGGTTTAATTCCACAGACAAAATGTTTCTTGTTGCCATTTTTCTCTCCAATCAGCCAAATCTGCCTGAAATATAGTCCTCTGTTCTTTTATCACGGGGGTTTGTAAAAACATCCCTTGTATCATTATACTCTATTAATTCACCTAAAAGAAAAAAAGCTGTTTTATTACTTACCCTTGAAGCCTGATGCATTGCATGGGTAACTATAATTATACTATATTCTTTTTTTAATTCCACAATTAATTCTTCAATTCTTCCTGTTGCGATGGGATCAAGAGCGCTTGTCGGCTCGTCCATCAGAATAATTTCCGGCTCCATTGCAATGCTTCTTGCGATACAAAGCCGCTGCTGCTGCCCGCCGGAAAGAGCCTGAGCTGGTTTGTAAAGCCTGTCTTTAACTTCCTCCCAGAGAGCGGCTTTTTTCAGCGATGTTTCGACAATATCCGCAAGCCGGCGTTTGTCTCTGACTCCCTGCATCCGCTTGCCGTAGGCGACATTGTCGAACACACTCATGTTAAAAGGGTTTGGCTTTTGGAACACCATTCCTACGCGGCTGCGTAACTCCGTAACATCCATGCTACCGTAAATGTCCAAACCGTCCATCAATACATTACCTGTTATCCGGCAAGACGGAATCAAATCGTTCATCCTGTTTAATATCCGGATAAAAGTTGATTTTCCGCATCCCGAAGGACCGATACACGCTGCAACATCACCTTTTGACAATGAAAAATTAACATCTATAAGCGCCTGAAAATCACCGTAAAAAAGGTCAAGGTTTTGAACATCAATTTTATTTACATCTTTATTACCGGATATTTTACTATCGGGTACATTATTATCGGTTGTTTTATTATCGGTTGTTTTATTATTGATTTTTTTATTATCAAGCACAGAAGTTCCATTCATGATATATCTCCCAGTTTTTTTCTGAAGTTATGTGTAAGAATTTTTGTCACTGTGTTGATAATAATGACAAGGATTACAAGTACAGACGCTGTAGCAAACGCGATGCCGAAATCTTCAGGGCGCACAGCTTCACTTGTCAGGTAATACAAATGGATAGTAAGGGTTCTTCCGGATTCAAATATGCTGCGCGGAAGATTTTTGGAAAGTCCGACAGTGAGTAATACGGGCGCGGACTCTCCGACAACCCTGCCAATAGCCAGAATAACCGAAGTTAAAATTCCTGGAAGAGCCGACGGCAGAACAACAAACACAGTGGTTTGGAATTTAGTTGCACCCAATGCAAGGGAGCCTTCACGGAATGAATCGGGAATTGATTTTAAGGACTCCTCTGTAGTGCGGATAATAACAGGCAGTATCATTATACTTAAGGTAAATGCTCCAGCGATTATTGATTGTCCGAAATTTAAAATACGACAAAAAACAAGAAGTCCGAAAAGCCCGTAAATTATCGATGGAATCCCCGCAAGTGTATCAATACCAAGCCGTAGAATTTTAACAAATTGTAAACTGACAGAAGCCGGCACCTTACGGCGAAGCCGGGAAGGTTCACCTCTGGTGTATTCGTTTAAGAAGATAGCAGTAGCAAGACCTACTGGCAAAGCGACCGCAATTGAAACAAGCACAACATAAAGAGTTGTTACGATCATAGGGAGTATTCCTGTTTCAGCACTTGTAAGAAATGACCAGTTTAAATAACCTGCCTGCGATCTGAATATGTATATTAACACAAACAACAAAGCGATGATAACGCCTGCCATAACAATTGCCATAATGCCATACATCAAACTATCCAGAATCTTACGTTTATTTAATGCGAACTCGTACCTGCGGTACGCACGCAAACACCGCGAACCTAAAGTCCGATATATTACATCTGTTCGTAATGGTTCATATTGGTTCGTGGAAAAGTTATCTTTATTATTCATTTTTACAACTCCTGCTCCATACGCCGTCGATACCACAGAATCAAACTGTTTAGTATCAGAATGATAGAAAAAAGCGTTACACCAATTGAAAATAACATTTCGCTGTGCCTGCCTGACGCATAACCCATCTCCATGGCGATTGTGGAAGTAAGCGTTCTTACGCTTGAAAGCGGGTTAAATGTGAGATGAGGCGAATTACCCGCAACAAGAATAACAGCCATGGTTTCGCCTACAGCCCTTGAAATGCCAAGGATGATTCCGGCAATTACCCCTGAATTGGCATGAGGAAGCACAACTCTCCATGCTGTCTGCATTTTGCTTGCTCCAAGGGAAAGGCTTGCTTCCCTGACAGACAGCGGAACTGCCCTGAGTGATGTCTCTGCAATGGTGATCACCGTAGGCAGTATCATCAATGCAAGCACAATGATCGCAGAAAGAAGCGTATTGCCGGACGGCACATTGAATGTATTTCTAACAAACGGGACTATCACCATAAGACCGAAAAATCCGTAAACAACCGAAGGAATTCCGGCAAGCAGCTCAACTCCGGCTCGTATAACAGATGCTGGTTTCGGCTTCAGAAATTCCGCCATAAAAAGTGCGCATAACAAAGCAATCGGAACTCCGAGTAAAATGGCGCCAAAACTTGCCATAAGAGTTCCTGCGATCATCGGAAAAATTCCAAAAACTTTATCTCTGCTTGGGCGCCATTCAAGACCTGTCAAAAATCTGCCAACATTGTATGGCGGCTCTGGTAAAATTATGTGCACTCTTTTGTGCATCGAAGTAATTGCTGCCAGACCACCAGCCTGAGGCCAGCTTACGGTATACACATAACTTTCAGGGTATGTAATATTTACTTCGCCGTTATGCGAAAAGGAAAGCATCTTCTGCGGATCTTTTTCGTTATTGTCTATTCTGATTTCCAGGATTTCTTCTCTGATATTGAATACAGAAGTTCCCAATGTTTCTGAATCTGATACATCCATATCAAATACATCTAAAGCGGATGATTGCATAGCTGAATTTGCCGCCGGAAATCGAATTGAAATAAAATCGGTGTTATGCGGAATATCAATAAATGTATTATGATCTTTATATAAAATTCCATTAACAATGATTTCATCAATCCGCTGTGTTACAAGGCGGATTCCAGAAGCAGTGGAAGTGAAAAAGGGCATTGTACCCTGAGCAAATACAAACAGCAGAATGGCTCCCAATGCCAGTACGGAAAAGAGAGCCACAATGCTGAACAGATGCCTGAAAAAGATATCGATTATTTTTCGATTCATTCTAAAAGTTTCTATTAACGCTTAACGCTATATTATTAATAAAACAATATCATTAAAGCTATATCAGCTTACATTACAGGTATCCAGCTTCTGCGGACGATTGCCTGACCTGCCGGGCTGAGCATCCAATCAACAAAAGCTGCGGATTCTGCGTGAAGATTGTTTCCTGTCAGAATAATAAACGGACGGGCAATGCTATAACTTCCGTTTAAAACATTTGCTGATGTAGCGGCTGCTCCGCCTACACCAATAGCCTTGATTGTATCATTAACAGAACCAAGCGAAATATAACCGATAGCATCGGGGTTCTGCGAAATACCAGCAAGAATCGCGCCTGTGCTTGTAGATTCATTTGCACCCGCAAGCAGCCTGCCCTGGAAACCTACGATTTCTTCAAAAGCGCCTCTTGTTCCTGAACCTTCTTCACGGCTGACAACTGCGATTCTTCCACTCTTTGTTCCGCCTGAAATCTGGCTCCAGTCGGTGACTGCACCTGTATAAATGTCACGTATTTGATCAACTGTAAGATTGCTAACAGGATTATCTTTATTCACAATGACTGCAATTCCGTCAATCGCTACTACTATGTCTCTCAATCCTCTTCCCTGCTCTGCGGGAGTAAGCTCACGGCTGGACATACCAATCTGATATACCGTTCCTGCATTTTGAATACCGTCACCGGAACCTGTTCCGTTAATATTAACTCTGATGTGTGAATGGATCCTTTCGTACTCAGCAGCAAATAATTCCATGAGAGGAGTCACCGATGTAGAACCGCCAACCTCGATTGTGTATGGCGCAGGTCCCTGGTTCGATCCCGGGTTTTGTCCGATGCCGCCGGCATACACGCCTGTTAAAACAAATACTGTCATCAACACTGCAATAAAATTAATCTTCACAATTTTCTCCTTAAATAAAAGTATTAATAAAAATGTATTTTAGCTGTGTTAAGGATCAATGAATGAATTGTTAAAATTTGGTTAAAAGACTGAATACGACATTAAAACGTCGTTTAGCGCAGCGATTTACGGTCGGCTAAATGCATTTGGCGATGCCGCCGCCCTACATCTGACCACAAAATAAAGTTTATGTGGTCAGACGTCGTAAACCGCCATAATTGGGAGTAGAAAAAAATTATAATGGTTCATTAATTTTCTGTTGATGTAAATGTAACTTGCTTCCGGCTCGTTGTTTTACTTCAAAGAAAATGGTATAATCAAAACAGAGGTAAAAAAATGGCAGCAACTAAAGTGAAACCCGTCCAACCAACGGAGATAAAAGACAAGAAAATAGCTCTGGAAGTCATTGAACAGATTCGCAAACCTATTCCCGCATCGGTACATCGTCGGCATAAAAAATTGGCAAAACTTATTGATTCGATGATACGTAAATGAATAGAATACCTATATCTCATTCAAATATAAAAAATCATTTTTATATAAAACCTCTATCAAGCAATGATAATGTAAAAGGCTTTAATTGCTCAATTATAGAATATAATGATTATCTTGAAAAAGATGCTCTAAGATCATTAAAAGACTATATTGCACTAACATGGCTTCTTATTGATTGTAAAAATAATACAATCGCTGCTTATATGTCTCTAATCATGGATTCAATAAAACTTTCTTTTACTGAAAAAGAGCTCCATAATCTAAATTACCCATTTCGAACAATACCATCAATGAAGATTGCAAAATTGGCGGTAGATAGTAATTTTTCAAACAAATATAAAGGTATCGGGACATTTATGATCGAAACTGCAGAGCGTTTTGTTATTGCATGCAACAATGAATATTGTGCCGCACGTTTCCTCACTGTAGATGCAGACATCGAACATGATAATGGCGTTATTGCTTTCTATGAAAAAAACGGCTTTATTCCAAATATTGAATTTTACAATAAAAACCGAAAAACAATCAGCATGAGAAAAGATATTTATCAGTAAAATAAAATCCGCCTTCTGACAACAGCGGTATCCGCAGGAAAAATGTACTGGACTGGTTAATAAAATCATGATTAAACTATAATTAAATAAAATGAAATCAAAAAAGTCGAAAGACTATTCCAGCCTTATAGGAAAAATTGCTATAACCAATACAGATCTGCATCCTTACGGAACAGTAATAATCGATGATGAAATTTATGAAGTTGAAGCCGTAGAAGGATTTATTGAAGCAGGCAGAGGCGTACGGGTGACCATTGTCCGCGGCAAAAAAATCTTCGTAAGACGAGTGTAAACCACGACAAACGCATGAACAGAAATATATGCCTAAATATTTTACTTGGGGTCCTGTCGCCTGACCACTTACAAGTGGTCAGGTGACAAGCCACGGGCTTTTACATGAAGCCGCTCACGCGGCATCCCAAGACCCCACAAGTATTTTATTGGGCATATATTTCTGTATATACTATTGTCCTGTCATATCCGGTTAACATTATAACAAATTTTTTCTCTAAATTATGATTAAATAAATGTTCATGCGTTTGACGTGACATACTAATCATATTAATTGAATTTAAACCCGTAATATGATGTAATAAACGTATGCAGGAGTCTCGAGCCAAGCTGAGATTACAGGCGGTCAACCTGTTTTACAGTAATTTTCATGCTTTGGGCGATGTTACATTTGAAATTCCGGAGTGCGCGATAACAGCGATAATAGGGCCTTCGGGCTGCGGAAAATCATCGCTTCTGCGTCTTTTCAACCGGATGAACGACCTGATACCCGGCGTCAGGGTTGAAGGCGATATTTTTCTGAATGATGAAGCGATTTACGGAAAAAATATGGATGTCGTAAATCTCAGAACCAAGGTTGGAATGGTGTTCCAAAAGCCTAACATTTTTCCGATGAGCATATACGACAATATTGTTATCGGTCCCAAACACCATGGAATAAAAAACAAACAGGATTTAGCATCAATCATCGAAAGAAGCCTTTCGCAGGTGGCGCTTTGGGATGAGGTAAAAGACAGCCTGGATAAACCAGGTCTTGGTCTTGCAATGGGACAACAGCAGCGGTTATGTATAGCACGTGCACTTGCCGTAGAACCTGAAGTTATATTGATGGATGAATCTTGCAGTGCGCTTGACCCTGAATCCACAATGAAAATTGAAGAACTGATGCTGGAGCTTGCGCAAAAATATACAATCATAATAGTTACTCATAACATGGAGCAGGCAAGGCGTGTTTCGGATATGGCAGCATTTATGATGATCGATAGCGAAAAAATCGGAAGGCTTATTGAGTATGACAAAACTTCCAAAATTTTTATCAACCCCGAAAAGAAAAGCACGGAAGATTACATAACAGGACGGTTCGGATAATATGTTTTTAAAAATGAAACATATGTTTCATAACGTTATACTGATTATTTCTATATGTGTTTTATCATGCGTTTTTTCTGCATGCGAGGACAGACAGGCGATAATAATCGCGGGTTCTACTTCGGTGCAGCCGTATGCGGAAGTGTTAGCTGAAGAATACATGATCCTCAATCCGGAAATAATAATCGACATTCAGGGCGGCGGGTCTTCCGCCGGTATTATCGCAGTTGAATCAGGCACAGCAGCAATAGGTATGTCTTCCAGAACATTAAAAGATTCAGAGCAATATTTATGGTTTTTTGAAATGGCCAAGGACGGACTTGCCATGATCATAAATCCGCTTAACCCTGTAAACAGTTTAACGTTAGCCCAAATTCGGGATATCTATACCGGTGATATTCAAAACTGGAGTGCATTGGGAGGAGCAAACGCAAGGATACATATCATTGCCCGCGAAGAAGGATCGGGAACAAGAAGCGCATTTGAAGACCTTGTTATGGATAACCGCCGCATCAGCCCCAGAGCAATCGTTCAGGATTCAAACGGAACTGTAAGGCAATTGGTCGCAGGTGACATTTACTCTATCGGCTTCATTTCGCTGGGACTGGTTGACAATACGGTAAAAGCGTTACAATTGGGAGGTATCCCGGCAACACAGGAAAATGTGTTAAACGGCAGTTACAGCCTGTATAGATCATTTTTATTTGTTACAAAGGAAAAACCAACGGAAGCTGCGATGGGATTTCTTGATTTTGTTTTTTCCGTAAAAGGATTGATGATGATGGCAGACGAGGGATTAATTCCAAATTATATGGAAAGAAACTAATGGATATAATTAAATATTCTTTCTAAAGAATGTATTTAGAGATTAAATGATAAAAAAGATTTAGATGAAAAGGATTTAAATAAAATGAATTTGATAATAAGGGATTTAAATAGTGAAATTTGAAAATATTTCAGGGCGCATACTCCTTGTTCTTGCACTCTCATCAATTTCAGCGCTGGCGCTTATTACAATTTTTATTATTGTAAGAGGGGTGCCGATAATCGCTCAAACTGGTTTGATAAACTTTATTTTCGGAATGTCATGGGCGCCAAGCCGCGGTGAATACGGAATTTTCCCGATGATAGTCGGTACTGTTACTGTCACGCTGGGTGCGGCAATAATCGGCGTTCCTGTCGGCATTTGCTGCAGTATTTTTCTTTCCGAGTTTGCTCCGGCTAAACTCAGAAATATTTTCAGGCCAGCTATCCAGTTACTTGCAGGCATTCCTTCTGTTGTTTACGGTTTTTGGGGATTACTATTCATTGTTCCCGTTATACGCAATCATCTGGGGGGACCAGGACTTAGCATATTGGCAGGCTCAATTATTCTTGCCATCATGGTTCTGCCGACAATCATCAGTATTTCTGAAGTATCCATTCTCGCACTGCCTCGCCAGTACAAGGAAGGTGCGCTTGCACTTGGTTTGACACACTGGCAGGCAATACGATCTGTTATTTTACCAGCAGCCAAATCAGGAATTGTTGCCGCAGTCATTTTGGGTATCGGGCGTGCAATCGGAGAAACCATGGCTGTCATTATGGTTTTAGGTAATGCGGTCGCTGTACCGGAATCTATCCTTGATCCTGTAAGGACATTGACAACTAACATCGGCATCGAAATGGGATACGCGTCAGGTCCGCATCAGGAAGCGCTTTTTGCCACAGGCATTGTGTTATTTGTCATTATTATGATTTTAAATGCATCTGCGCAATATATTACAAGAAAAAAATAAACCGGGGGAAGCTGTATACATGAAAATTAATCCGCGTACAAGCGAAAAAATCGCAAAAGCGCTGATTTGGTCTGCCGCTCTCTCTGTATTGGTGGTGTTAGTCGCCAT
>Ga0123356_10004320_pt1 | contig 14697 bp, 12 predicted proteins | sample TergutEmb28metaG_2_FD_92546 | JGI IMG/M metagenome (GOLD analysis project Ga0123356, IMG submission 92546) | Embiratermes neotenicus P3 segment gut microbial communities from Petit-Saut dam, French Guiana - Emb289 P3 | ecosystem: Host-associated > Arthropoda: Insects > Digestive system > Gut ... | reverse complement strand
CTGAAGAGGAGCAACCATATATTGAGACGAACGTTCCGCCCGAAGAGGAACGTGAACCGGATCGTTTAATCATTTTTAGAGAACCGGAAACTGATATTGCTACAGAATTTCCGGCTCTTAACAGTGAACTGAACTCTGTCGCGTTGATGCACAATACTGTAGCTGCAAGTCTTGTTGTTTATAACGGCGAAACCGGTGAATACTTTACTTATGTGTACGGTTTTGCTGACAGCAGTGAAAGAAGACCGGTAAACCCGCAAACAAAATTCCGCGTTGCAGCATTAGCAAAGCTCACAACAGTGATATGTGCTATGGCATTGGTAGATGAGGAGCTTCTTGACCTGGATATGGATATATCTGTATACCTTGGATATGAGGTAAGTAATACAAACCATCCCGGTACAGTTATTACGACACGCATGCTTATGCAGCACACATCATCGATTTTTGATTCCGGAGCGTTTCAAATGGCGCGGGACAGAAACTCATCGGATTCGCTCAGAACCTTACTTGAAAGAGGATCTTCATTTAGAAGGAGTCAACCCGGGACATCCTTTGAGTATACTAATTTCGGATATTCTGTTTTGGGTGCAATATGTGAAAACATATCAGGGAAGAGTTTGGATACATTAGCAAGAGACGTGATTTTTGAACCTCTCGGTATTGATGCAGGATATGTTCCCGGAAATTTGAAAAACACTGAAGACATTGCAGTAATATATAATGAAATGCATGTAGAAACTTACTCTCTGGAATCGCAGTTGGAAATCAAAGAATCCAGTCAATTGGGGCAGGATCTTCATCTTGCACAAGGCAGTCTTACTATCAGCGCAGTCGATTATGCAAGAATTCTTGCTATGCTTGGTAATGGTGGAGTTCTTCGTGGTACCAGAGTTTTATCTGAGGAGTCGGTTCGTGATATACACAATACCACTGTTGAGGCAGAAGGATTCAGACAGGGACTCGCAACCAGATATTCAAGAGACGACATTTTACCGGACGAAGGGTTCTACTGGCTCACAGGAGGTGCTTACGGAACCTTTTCACAGTATATTTCCACTACAGCGGAAAACATGAACCGTGGAGTTGTGGTAGTGACAACCGGAGCAACGACAGATAGGGATACAAACGGAATGGTCAGTTTGTGCACAAGTATGATGACGTTAGTTTGGGAAGAGCAGAGGTTCTTTGACGAAAACTATGAGGACATTGAGGATCTCGGGGAGGTTGTTGACGATTAAAGAAAACTAACAATGTTATAGCTCCATACATCAATATATAAAATGACCGGCGGCTCAGTAATTGCTGAGCCGCTATCTTGTGTCCGAAATAAGGTACAGACACAAGATATAGTATACCTAGCTGCTGCAAGGCTTTGTGTATATTTATTTAATGAATAAATCATTAAAGTTCTTGTTTTTTTCTTGACATTTGAATGGTGTTCGAGTATAATCAGGTGCATGTGAGTGGTGAATAATGGAGCAAAGTGTTGAATAATCCCATTATAGTGGAGAAGGAGGGGATAAGTAGTGACCAACACATATGAGCACAAGATCGATGCCAAGGGTCGTTTATTTATCCCGTCATCACTACGAAAAGAACTTGGAGATGTTTTTCATGTAACGATTTCTGTTGAAGATTGTCTGACCGCATACTCCAATGATAGTTGGGAAGTTTTTCTGGATAAAGTCAGAACAATGCCAATACGCAAGCAGCCGAAAATGCGTCCCTTCTTCTCAAACGCCGCCAGATGTGAGCTTGACAGCCAGGGACGATTTCTGCTTCCGCAAAAACTTCGTGACAGAGTAGGTTTGCAAAAAGACGTCACAGTGGTGGGCTCAGGAACTGTTGTTCAGTTGTGGGATACTGAAAAATTCAAACATATCGACGAACTGGAATCTACACCGGAGAATCTCGCCGATGTTATGGATGAGCTCGATTTCTAATGGATCATATACCGGTGTTGCTGGAGAAAAGCATTGACGGCTTAAATATAAAACCCGATGGCATATATGTAGACGGAACACTTGGTCGTGCCGGACATTCTCTGGAAATAGTTAAAAGACTCGTGGACGGATTTCTTATAGCGATCGACTGCGATGAAGAAGCAATAACTGAAGCAAAGCTGTTGCTCGATGATTATAAAGAACGGATAAAACTGGTGCGCGGGAATTTCAGAAGCATCGCAAGCATCTTAAAGGAAGAATGTATAGAAGCCGTTGACGGAATGATATTTGACCTCGGAGTATCCTCACCGCAAATCGATAAAAAAGAACGCGGCTTTTCATATAACCGGGACACTGATCTCGATATGCGAATGGATAAGACAGAGTCGCTTACAGCTTACGAGATAATAAATTTCTGGGATGAAGAAAAGCTTAGAAAAATTTTCTTTGAGTACGGCGAGGAGCGATACTCAAAAGCGATTGCACGAAAGATAGTTAATAAACGCACTAACTCACCGATTCATACGACCTTTGAGTTAAATGAAGTTATATTCTCCGCAATACCTGCGGCAGCAAGACGAGAAGCAGGGCATCCATCGAAACGATGCTTTCAGGCGTTGAGGATCGCTGTAAATGATGAGCTTGAATCAATAAAGATTATGCTCGAAACAGCCCCCTCACTTCTAAAGGAAAAAGGAAGACTTTGTATTATAAGTTTTCACTCTTTGGAGGACAGACTTGTAAAAAGAGCATTTATGGCAGGCGCTAAAGGATGCGATTGTTCAAAAGATATTCCGGTTTGTATTTGCAACAAAACTCCAACATTAAAAATAATAACACGAAAACCTGTTACAGCAGATAAGGATGAAGCGGAGCGTAACCCCAGAGCAAGGAGTGCAAAACTAAGGATTGCAGAGCGCTTGTAGAAATAAAAGAGAAAGGATGCCTGTTATGGAAGTTAACGCCAAAGCGCTAAATTATTATACATACGGGTCTGCGGCTCCGACCATAAAAGCGATGGTTGAAGCTGAGACAAGACGTGTGCACGTGCCTGAGAAAAAAGCAAGCACAGCAGATCAGCGTGTGCGTCGATTAGAAAAAATAAAAGCAGCGGCGGAAGCGAAAACAGTTCCGGGCATCTCAGTCTTTGCAGTGCTCGGTTCCTTGTTTGTATCTGTACTGATGGTATTTGTTGTTTTGGCACAAATAAACTTTAATGAAACCGCAAGTGAAACAGTCAGGCTGAGTGTTCAAATCAATGAGCTTGCAGACAGACATAGAGCACTTGAACTTGCGTTTGAAAGTGTGATCGATATTAAAGAAGTAGAACGCTTTGCCAGGGATGAGCTCGGTATGTCAAGACCGGATGCGAGTCAAATTGTTATTATCAGTTCATCACCTCGAGACACAGCGGTTGTGGTAAATGACGGACAAAACCGTGGAATACAAGGATTCGGAGCATTTCTAAAATCTCTGACAGAGTACTTTAGATAACACAGACTAAGATCGTGTGTAGGGATGGAACCCCGTAACCTGTTGAAGTAACACAGCAGGAACGAAAGGAATTCAATCATGTCAGGTGGCGTAAGAGTCGGCTCAAGAGGAAGAAAACGCTCGGGAGCCGGTGTCGGCTCAGGAGTCCGACCCGGTGTAAGAGTCGGCAGCAAAAAAAATGATCAAAAAATAAATAGAGCCCTACTTGTCCGTACACTGTTTTTGCTTGCAGTGTGCGGTGTCGTTGCATTTGTAATCCTTGCAATGAGACTCTATGACGTTCAAATCGTCAACAACTCATATTACGAGTCTCGCACATTGAGCAGTCAATTGCGTGAAACCAAAATAGAAGCGTCAAGGGGAACAATATATGATGTTAACGGCAAAATATTAGCAATGAGCGGCCCCGTTGAAAATGTCTTCATCAGTCCTCTCGAAATATCTCTTGAAGAGCAGGATGTAAGATTTATAGCTGAAGGGCTTTCATATATTTTGGGCGTTGATTATGCCGGCATTATAGAAAAAGCTGGAAGAAGCTCGTCGCAATATCAGGTAATAAAGTTCAGAGTCAACAGTACTGAGGCGGAAAGAGTTCGTGAGTTCATAAGAGATCATAGGCTTAAGGGGATACACTTTGAACCGGCGTCACAGCGTTACTATCCGAACAACAATCTTGCCAGTCAGATCCTGGGATTTGTAGGAACAGATAACATTGGTCTCGATGGGATTGAGCAACGTTTTGACAGTCAGCTTACAGGTGTAAGCGGCAGGATGATAAGGCTCACAAATGCAAAAGGAACAGATCTTCTGTTTGCCGGTTTTGGTGATTACCTGGATGCAAAAGACGGCAATGATATCACTCTGACACTAAACTTATCGATACAATATTATGTTGAAAAGCACCTTGCTCAAGCAATAGTGGATTATGACATTATCGGCGGAGCGATGTGTATCGCAATTAACCCTAAAACAGGTGAGATACTTGCGCTTGCCAATTATCCAAACTTCGATCCGAATGATTTTCTAAGAGTAAGTGATGTTGAAGCGGAAAGACTCAACATGATAGAAGATGAAGAAGAGTATACTGAAGCATATCGTAATGCACAGTTTCGCCAGTGGCGTAATCAATCGCTATCGGATTCATATGAACCGGGATCTGTATTTAAGATACTTACATTTGCGATGGCATTAGAAGAAAACGCCGCCTCGATGGATAGTGTGTTTTATTGCGACGGTTCCATTGATGTGCGTTTGTATGATGATGTGTCTGAGAGGAAATGCTGGAGCAAATGGGGTCATGGCTCTATGTCATTAAGTTCTGCAATGAGCAACTCATGTAACATAGCCTGTGTTAATCTTGGTTTACGTGTCGGATCCAGAACATTCTATAAGTACGTCGACGCATTTGGATTGTTCGATAAAACAGGACTTGATAACAGGGTGGAAGGCCGAAGCTTATGGTGGTCTGAGAGTGTTTTCTTTGACAGAGGAAATCAAACACAATTGGCATCAGCATCGTTTGGTCAAACATTTAAAGTAACACCAATCCAAATGATCACAGCCGCAGCAGCGACCGTTAACGGGGGCTATCTAATGCAGCCTCATATAGTAAAGCAGATAACTGATAGTGACGGAAATATCGTTGAAGCAACAGAGCCGACAGTTCTGCGACAGGTTATAAGTGCAGAGACATCGGCTGTTATAAGGACACTGCTTGAGGATGTTGTAAGTGAGGGTACCGGTAAAAACGCTCAAGTCAGAGGTTACAGGATAGGTGGAAAAACAGGTACCTCTGAGAACACGGAACAATTGGCACTTAGAGATGAAGATGATACCTCTGCAAAGGACTACATCGTATCATTCATTGGATTTGCTCCGGCAGATGACCCGGAAATAATGATTCTGCTTCTTCTTGATACACCAAGTCACAACACAGGTATCTACATTAGTGGGGGATCCATAGCAGCACCTGTTGTCGGAAGAATGTTTGAAGATATCCTTCCGATGAGCCTCGGTATCATGCCGACATATACAGATGATGACATTAAAGACATCAATGTTCATGTTCCAAGAGTGACGGGATGGAGCACAGAAGAAGCAATAGCTATACTTGAAGCGCAAGGGTACGAGTACAAAGTTGTTGGTGAAGGAAACATAGTTACTGCACAGTTACCCGCAAGAAATGCGTTTGTAGCATCCGGAACAAAAGTAATGATCTATGCCGGAGAAGAAATACCTCGCCATCCGGTCACAATTCCGCATGTATCAGGTTTAACGTATTCACAAGCAAGACAAGCATTAGAGGAGCGTGGCTTGTTCATCAGAACAGGTGGAGCGCCAAAATCTGACAGGGATGCATTAGTTTCTGTACAGTCGATTCCTGCAGGTAAAGAAGTTCAGTTTGGTTCAATTGTTGAGGTAACACTATTGAATGCACAAATAGTTGAACAGAGGATGAATTGATGATACTGGATACTCTGCTTAATAAAATTGAAAAAACAAAGATAGAAGCGGATGTTAGTATCGACATTCCCGGAATCTGCTATGATACCAGAGTGCTTAGAAATGGTGAGCTCTTTATTGCTATCAGAGGATATGAGACTGACGGACACAGGTATATCGAAGAAGCTGTAAAAAAAGGTGCATCATGCATTATTTGCGAAGAAGCACCGGGAGTTAAAATACCATATGTATTAGTAAAAGACTCCCGGAAGGCCCTTGCTGCAGTCTCTTCTGCCTGGTTTGGAAATCCTGCCGGAAAGCTTAAAATCGTAGGAGTAACCGGCACAAATGGAAAGACAAGCGTTACAAACCTTATTAAGCATATTATTGAAAAGTGCTCAAATGCTAAAGTGGGACTAATCGGAACAAATGGAAATTTTATTGGCGACAGAGAGCTTCCGACTGAACACACAACACCTGAATCATACGAGATGCAAAAGCTTCTGGACAAAATGGTTCTCGAGGGTTGCCGGTACGTTGTAATGGAAGTTTCTTCGCACGCTCTGTATCTAAGCAGGGTTTACGGGATTGAATATGACATTGGAGTATTTACAAATTTAACTCCCGAGCATCTGGATTTTCACGGAACGATGGAAAAATATGCAGATGCAAAGTCGTTGCTTTTTCCAAACTGCAAAAAGAGTGTAATTAACGTTGATGATCAATATGCACACATTATGATCGAGAACTCATCCGGTATCGTAGTGTCATATGCAATAAATGAAAGCTCGGCTGATCTGGTAGGAAAAGATATAAAGCAACATGCAGACAGAGTGGAATTTTGTGTTCTCGCTGTTGGCAGTATAAATAGAGTGGAAGTGCCTATACCGGGGATGTTCTCTGTTTATAATGCTCTGGCATCGATTGCAACAGCAGTTCTGCTTGGGTTCGATATCAGTGAAATCGCGCCGTCATTACAGTCGTATGAGGGTGTAAAAGGGAGAGCCGAGGTTGTGCCGACAGGACACGACTATACTGTATTGATCGATTATGCACATACTCCGGATGCATTAAAGAATATAATTAATACAGTCAGAGGCTTTAGTAAAGGCAGAGTTATCACATTATTCGGATGTGGTGGGGACCGCGATAAAGCGAAACGACCTTTGATGGGACAAATTGCAACAGAATTATCAGATAGTGTTGTGATCACGTCAGATAATCCGCGCACCGAAGATCCTAGCACCATTATCAATGAGATACTAAGTGGTATTGATGATACCTGCACAAATTATACGGTTATAGAAAACAGACAAGAGGCAATAAAGCACGCACTTGATGATTTAAAACAAGATGACGTATTGATCATAGCCGGTAAAGGACATGAAACATATCAGATAGTGGGAAATGAGAAAATCCATTTTGATGATAGGGAAGTTGTAGCTGAGTTTGTCAAGAGAGTGCGTGTTGAGAGTCGAAAACAAAGGATAGAGGACCTGGATTAATCAATACCAACTGAGGATTATTAATGATTATTCAAATACTGTTATCGTTTATAATTTCCCTGGGCATCACTATTGTCATGGGATTTGTAGTGATTCCCGCGCTTAGGCGTATGAAAGCAGGTCAATCGATTCAGGAGGACGGACCTGTATGGCATAACAAAAAGCAGGGAACACCAACAATGGGCGGGATAATTTTCATAACCGGGATCATTGTTGCAAGTTTAATTGTTGGTTTTACTGAAATGAGAGAAGGGAATTATTCTCACTTTTTTGTTCTGGTCTTTGCTTTGATATTTGCAATGATAGGTTTTCTTGATGATTATGAAAAACTCAAGAAAAAGCAAAATCTCGGACTTACTGCAAAGCAAAAGTTTGCACTTCAAATACTCGCAGCGACAGCGTTTGTTTTGATAATGCAATTTTCAGAGCACTTTACGACAAATATAGATATTTATGTACCGTTTATTAATACTACATTCACGATGCCGGTGTTTCTCTATTACATATTTGCAGCATTTGTTATTGTCGGTACAGTAAACTCCGTCAATCTGACCGATGGTACCGACGGGCTTTCAAGTGGTGTCACTTTGCCTGTATCTGTTACATTTATAGTGATAGCATTCATTTGGAATGATGTTGTAAGCGGAATAATTGCGGCTGCAATTACCGGTGGTTTGATCGGGTTTTTGGTTTTTAACTTCTATCCGGCAAAAGTGTTTATGGGAGATACAGGTTCTTTGTTCCTTGGAGGTGCGGTATGCGCACTTGCAATTACGATGGATATACCACTGATTCTCATAACACTTGGCTTTGTATACTTTATTGAAACTCTTTCCGTAATTATCCAGGTCTCTTACTTCAAGATCACAAAAGGTAAACGTGTATTCAAAATGGCTCCTCTTCATCACCACTTTGAGATGTGCGGGTGGAGTGAGTATAAAGTCTTTATTGTATTTACATCTGTTTCGGTCCTTTTTGCGATAATATCGTATTTCGGCGTATATCAAAGATATTGGTGAGTTGAATGAACAGAAAGAAAACAATTGAAAATTTTGATGATTATCGCGATCCGCAAGTGAGTTTTGAATCGGAAAACCTACTTGACTGGAATGATCGTGATTTATCGGATGAGCTTATAGATACCGGAAAAAGAAGTCCGGGTATCGATAAGCCATTTTTGGTGATAACACTTGTCATACTTCTTATCGGAGTTATTATGGTACTGTCAGCGAGTTATGCCCGCGGTTTTTACACACAAAGTGATCCTCTCAGGCTTTTTTCCAGACAACTCGTTTTTGCGGTAAGCGGTATAGCGCTAATGTTTATTACATCACGTATCAGCGTAAGAACTATTAGCCGCTGGTCAATGCAACTCTTATTGATATCTTTAGTATTGCTTGTTCTTGTTTTGATTATCGGAATAAGAGTTAACGGTGCCAGAAGATGGATAGGTATAGGTGGTGAAAACAGCTCTCTGACTTTCCAACCATCAGAAATTGCCAAACTTGCGTTAATACTTTCATTTGCACAAATGACATGTAAGCTCGGCAAGGAAAGAATGAAGTCATTCAAGTACGGTGTACTACCGTTCGCAATAGTTACAGGAATTATGATCGTCCTGTTGCGAATGGAGCCGCATCTTTCAGCCATAATAATCGTAACCGCTCTTGCAGCAATTATGATGTTCGCCGGAGGAACCAGACTTAGATGGTTTCTTCTGGCAGTGACAATTCTTGCCGCAATGGTTAGCGGGTTTGTCTTCTTTCAACTTAGGACAACCGTACCTGATGTTGAGTTTAGAGAGGTTTCTATGACAACCGTCAGAGAAAATCTGGATTTGACCGGTTTGGGTTATGAAGGGCGACGGATAAGCGCATGGTTAAATCCTGACGCAGATCCATTAAGAGACGGTTTTCAAATCAGACAGTCGCTTAATGCTGTGGGCTCGGGAGGTTTGCTTGGACTTGGTCTGGGGCAAAGCAGACAGAAGCATCTGTATTTACCTGAAGAGCATAATGATTATATATTCGCTATTGTTTGTGAGGAGCTGGGATTCATTGGAGCGATGCTCATCCTGATGCTATTTGTCCTTTTGATAATCCGTGGTTACTGGCTTGCTATGCATGCAAATGATAAATACAGTTCTTTGATTACGATCGGGATTACGAGTCTTCTGGCTTTACAGGTTTTTCTTAATGTTGCAGTGGTAACAAATCTATTGCCGGCCACAGGCATTTCTTTACCGTTTTTCAGTTACGGAGGCACAGCTCTGTGGATCCAATTAGTGCAGATTGGAATAATCCTTGCAGTTTCCAGAGAAATACCATTATCTAAAGAAAAGAGAAAGCTGTCATGAACTTTCTTTTAGTTTGCGGCGGTTCAGCAGGTCATGTTAATCCTGCATTGGCAATTTCAGAACAGTTGCAAAATGAGATGCCAAACTCGCGTATATTATTTGTAGGCGCAGATAAAGCAGTTGAAAAACGATTGATCCCTGAAGCCGGCTTTGACCTGATTAATATTAAAATGAGCGGAATTAGACGCGGATTCTCACCGGGAGATATTCTTCATAATATAAAAACCGCCATCAATCTAGTAACAGCAGACTTTAAGTCATCAAAGCTTCTAAAGTCCTACAATCCGGATGCCGTAATTGGAACAGGCGGTTATATCTGTTATCCCGTTTTGAAAAAAGCTGCATCGTTTGGTATTCCGACTTTTGTGCTTGAGCCAAACGCCTATCCGGGGCTTACGGTGAAAATGTTAAGTCTGATTGTAGACAAAGTTTTTGTTTCTTATGAAGGTATGGAAAAACGTTTTCGTAAACCTGAACGAGTAGTTTATACAGGAACTCCTCTAAGGAAAAAGTTCTACAATGAAATAAACATATCTGATCAAAATGCCAAAAAAAAGAAACCGCTCGTTATATCATACTGGGGATCACTTGGAGCCACCTCGATGAATGAAATGATTGTAGACTTTATCACGATGAATATAAGAGAAGATAAGTTTGATCATATTCATGCAACGGGTGTAGGACGAAATGCCGAGGATATTCGAAAGCGGTTAGAGACACTCGGGCTAAATGATACAAAGACATCAATTATCGATATCAGAGAGTATATTGACGATATGCCTACGGTTATGAAAGCTTCTGACATTGTACTGACACGCTCGGGCGCATCAACTATCGCAGAGTTGACAGCACTTTATAAACCGTCAGTGCTCATTCCTTCTCCTAATGTTACCGAGAATCATCAGGAAGAGAACGCAATGCAACTGCAGAAGGCAGGCGGAGCAGTTATGATTCGTGAGAGTGAATGCACGGGAGAAATGTTATATGGTGTTGTTTCGTCATTACTTGATGACAAGGAAAAGCTGAAAAGAATGTCAGAGACACTAGAATCGATTTCAACTCCAAATGCTGCAGCAAAAATAGTAGAAAGCGTAATGCAGCTTTGTGCTTGCGGTCGTTAAGAGGGAGAAGAAGCTCATGTCAGCCAGCAGCAAGAGACAGTTTAGTAAAATGTCGTCCGCTTATCTTGCATTCGGCGTTGCGCTTATTACTCTTATGTCAATTATTGGTCTTAGTGTCTTTTTGAGAATTACTGAGCTCAAAGTTGAAGGTACATCATTATACTCAGCACTCGAGGTAGTTGAAAACTCAGGTTTATCAAAAGGTGATAGTCTATTTTTTCTCAGCGAGCAAACCGTGTCGCAAAACATCCGCGAGGCTTTGCCATTTGTAAGCGGAGTACAAGTCACTCGTATTCTGCCTGACACGGTATTGATAGATATTACGGAAAGCTCTGCGATAGCTAAGATTGCTCATGCGGGCAAGTTATATGTCATAGACTCCTCAGGCAGAGTTATTGCCGACTCGTCAGAATCAGCGACAATTTTGCAAGGAATTGACATAGACGGCTTGATTGAGATACGTGGTGTCGATATTAGTGATGCAATCGTAGGCAGTCAACTGAAGGTTGATTTTCTTGCCGAAGCCAGACTGTTAAATATGCAAGACATACTAGTGGCACTTGAGCGTGAGGGAATGGAAAAAGATGTTTCGTATCTTGACGTTTCGAATAACAGGAATATGCACTTCAGTTATCTGGGACTATACAGAGTAATCTTAGGAGAGCGAAGTTTTTTAAGACTTAAACTTGAGGTTTTGCCGTCGAAAGTGGAAGAGATTGCAGTTTGGCATCCAAATACACCCGGTGATATCAATATGATAAATGTAACTGAAACATCAAATGAAGTAACTTTTCGCCCGACATCATAATTTCGCTATAATTATCGGAAACTATTTGTAACTATTTGAAAGAAAAGTATTGACCTTAGAGGAAAAAACGTATAGAATATCGGATGATGTGCGCATTTTCTTAATAGCATAACGCTCAAGCAAGCGATAAAATAAAATGATTGTTGAGTATCAGCAAATGCAAATGGATAATCTAAAAATACGGGAGGATAATTACATGGCGGTTTCTATAGAAAGCGCTCCTGACAATGTAGTTGTAATCAAAGTAGCAGGAGTTGGCGGCGCGGGTAACAACGTTGTCAACAGGATGGTCTCCGCCGGAACACAGGGTGTCGAGTTTATCGCAATAAATACAGACAAGCCCGCACTTTCCGCTTCAAATGCAAGCGCCAAGGTTCAAATCGGTGAGAAACTGACTATGGGTCAAGGTGCAGGTTCCAGCCCTGAGATAGGAAAAAAAGCAGCAGAAGAAAGCAGGAACAATGTTGCAAAAGCACTAGAAGATGCAGATATGGTCTTCATTGCAGGCGGCATGGGCGGTGGGACCGGAACAGGAGCATCACCCGTTGTAGCCGATATTGCACGTGAAGCTCAAGCTCTTACTGTTGGTGTTGTTACTAAACCTTTCAGCTTTGAAGGAAGACGCAGGATGGAACAGGCCGAAGAAGGTATAAAAAATCTTCTCGGAAAAGTAGACTCATTGCTTGTTATTCCTAATGACAGACTAAGAGCAGTATCTGACCAAAAGCTTACATTTGCAAATGCCTTCGAGATAGCAGATGGAGTACTTCATCAAGCAGTTGTCAGTATATCAGAACTTATAAAGAAAACCGGATTTATTAATCTGGACTTTGCCGATGTAACATCGATAATGAAAGACGCCGGATATGCTCATATGGGAGTAGGTCATGCAGCAGGTAAAGGTAAAGCCGAAGAAGCAGCCCGCGCGGCTGTGAGCAGTCCTCTCATGGAGACATCAATCGACGGAGCGCGCGGTGTATTAGTTAACATAACCGGCTCAGTAGACATCGATCTTGACGATGTAGAGATCGCTGCAAGTCTCGTGGCTGAAGCTGCACACCCCGACGCAAACATTATTTTCGGTGCTTCATTTGACGAAGATATGGAAGATGAGATAAGAGTTGTTGTAATAGCAACACGTTTTGACGATGTACCAACAATGTCGAGTAGCATGGGTACAACAAGTTCGCATGTGTTTTCTGACGCATTTGTGACTAAAAAGGTCGACGATGCACTCAGATATGAACCTACAGCTCCGGTGCAAGCACCACCCCCGGTTCAAACAGCAGCTCCTGCACCACCGACACCCGCTCCTGAGCCTGCACCACCTCCGCCACCACCACCGCCACCGGCAGAGGAAGATCCATTTGATACGATATTTAAAATATTCAACTCAAAATAGTATAATACCGCATGAATATAGCGGCGAGGAACGTTTGTTGCGGTCTTCGCCGCATTCTTCGCCCGAATACCTAAACTTAAGAGGTATAAATGTTATATGATTAAGACGATACGAGTTATAAAGGATGTAATCGGTATCCTGATAAATTATCCCGTTTTCCGTGCTGCAGCAGCTTTATCATATTATCTTACTTTAACCATATTCCCGTTTCTGATTTGTGCAAGTGTAATACTTGGCAGTCTCAATATTCAAGAGACTGATGCATTTGCATTATTGGAAGGTGTCGTACCACATTCAACGTACTCAACATTGTCAGATTATCTTGACTATATAAGCAACAGCAGAACAGAAGTGATGCTTACTATTGGATTAACTGCAATGCTGACATCTTCATCCGCCGCTTTTCGTACTTTTACTGCAATAACGGGTGAAATCCAAGGAAAAATGCGTTTTTCAGGCTTTATGGGATGGCTGATAAGTTTTGTTTTCTCAGTACTTTTTTTAGGAGCGATTTACGGATCAGCGCTAATTATTTTATCCGGAGAGTGGTTGATGCAGTGGCTCGAATTTCATTTTGATATCGGGGAGTTGACAGACTTATGGGGCAGAATAAGATTCTTAATACTGTTTCTTCTGCTCTTTGCTGTAATTTACAGTGTTTACTTTATATCAGCACCAAAGCATACAACACGATTGTCGCGACTACCCGGTTCGTTTGTGGCATCTATTATACTTCTACTTGCAAGTATGATCTATTCACAGATGATTTCAGCCTCTATCAGATATGAAGTGCTGTATGGTTCTCTTGCGTCCTTTATAATACTAATGGTTTGGCTTTATACATGTGCTTTAATTCTAATTACCGCGAATGTTTTAAATATATCAATGAGTAAAAAAAAGGCGGTGACAACCTCTGAACAATTATCTGAAACCTGAAATGACAGATAAACTGCAAGAAATATCAGTACAAGGACTTGCACATGTAGGGGATGCTGTATTTGAACTTATGATCCGTACATGGTTGTGTACGACAGGGACATCAACAGCAAAAAATCTGCACGAACGTGCGGTTTCTTTTGTATCGGCAAAAGCACAAGCAGCATCAGCAGACAGGATAATATCTAAACTAAATGAAGCTGAAGCCGGTATATATAAACGCGGTCGTAACGCACATTTAAACTCAGTACCAAAAGGTTCTTCTCACGTAGAGTATCACGCTGCGACCGGAGTTGAAACTCTTTTTGGATACTTATATCTCGGAGGGCAAACAGACAGATTAAATGAGCTTTTTGATCTTATTGTGAAGGAGAGCTAACCATGCCGTTGGATGCGATTTGCCTGACCGCTGTAAAAGATGAAGTGTCAGAGCAGATACGGGGACTTAAAATAGATAAAGTTCAGCAGCCTGAACGAGATGTGATCATTCTATCCTTGAGGAAGGGTGGAGGTCAGACGTTTAAGCTGCTTCTGTCTATAGGTGCCGGTGATGCCAGAATACATCTGACAGAACATAGATTTGAAAATCCCAAAAGTCCGCCAATGTTTTGTATGCTGCTTAGAAAGCACATTACAGGAGCTAAGATACTTGAGGTATCACAACCGCCGGGAGAGCGGGTTTTATCG
>Ga0123356_10004319_pt1 | contig 14702 bp, 10 predicted proteins | sample TergutEmb28metaG_2_FD_92546 | JGI IMG/M metagenome (GOLD analysis project Ga0123356, IMG submission 92546) | Embiratermes neotenicus P3 segment gut microbial communities from Petit-Saut dam, French Guiana - Emb289 P3 | ecosystem: Host-associated > Arthropoda: Insects > Digestive system > Gut ... | reverse complement strand
TATAGGAACGATTAATCTTGATATTTTTAAGTCCGTATCAGATGATATAACAACAGATAAAGTTATATTTAATTCTGACCGTATTGAGCATGTAAAAAAAGACCATCCCGGAGATTATGAATCGTTCTCAATTTATATAGCGACAATACTAAAAAATCCGGACTATATAATAAAAGCAAACAGACCTAAAAGTGCAGTGTTATTAAGTAAAATTATGCCTTGTGGCACAAAATTGAAACTTGTGTTACGACTTAATACAAGTTCTGACCCCCCTGAGTATAAAAATTCAATTATTACATTTATGAAAATTCGGGATAAGGAGTGGCGAAGAATAACCAAGAGCAGAAATGTCCTTTACATTTCGCCTTCTTTATGTTAATCTTTAACTACGATAGGCATTTGAGGTGGTAGATTTCGTACCGACCACACGCCGATGGCACGACAGGCGAAAGCCGAGAGATGCGGGAGACTGGTACGCCCGCCAAATGTCTACCTACACAAACAAAACGTCTGATGAAAATCAGATGTTTGTTTTTGTTATAAACATGTGGACAAGTACTATTCTATGTTTTCACTTGCGTATCCATACACGCATTTCGCCAACCTCGCGATTGCCCCAGGTGTGGTAGGGGATGGCTTTTAGGGGGGTGGGTTTAGTGACGGGGGGGTGTTCTGTGTAGAGCTCGCCGCTTCCGGTTTCTATGAAGCCTTCGGCGGATAGTGCAGATATACCTTTTAAAACACCCTCAGATATTTTATATTCGGTAATTTCTGATTCCCTCGGTAGCCGCAAAGCCGCAAGAGGTGCTGGGTTGTCGGCTTCTTCGAAGCAATAGACAATCGGACCTTTTTGAAGGCATACAAGTCCTGCATTGCCGCTTACTGCAAGGTTTGAATAAATTCTGAGTACAGGTAAGTCAAGGGAAATCTCGAGCACATCGCCGTCTTCCCAATTGCGTTCAAAATATGCATAACCGTCTTTCACAGCGGCAGAGACCTTTGTGCCATTTACCATATACTCTGCATTCTTGCACCAACCCGGCATATGAACGGCAAAGTGAAAATATGCCGTTTTTTGTTTTGTACTTATACTGTAACGGATTTTACCTTCATAGGGATAACCGCTTTCGCAATTGATCGTTACACCGCCTGCAACAGTAAACTTTGCAGAACCGCCTAAGAACATATGAGCAAAAATAAACTCCTTGCTTTTCTTCTCAAACTCACCTTTATTGCTATTATCACCGGTCTTTTCTCCCCATGCATACTCGCCTATCGATAAAAGCATTCTTGATAAATTCGGCGGACAGCAAGCGCATGCGTACCACTGCGGTCGCTGCGGTAAAGCGTGCTTATGTGTTTGCACAACACCGGAAATACCCGGGATTACTTCAAGCGGGTTTACGTAGAAAAACTGTTTCCCGTCAAGCTGCATGCTTGCAAGAATTGTGTTATATAACATTCGCTCCATCACATCGGCGTACTGCCCGTTTGGCCTTATCTCCAGCATACGCCTTGCAAAAAAGCACATTGCGATGGATGCACAGGTTTCCGAGTATGTTATTGCATTCGGTAAATCATAATCAACACTAAATGCCTCACCATGAACAGTAGAACCGATACCACCCGTTATATACATTTGTTTATGCGTAATGTTCTCCCAGAGCTTGTCACAAGCGTCAAGCAACTCCCTGTCGTCGGTTTCGGCAGCAAGAGCAGCCATTGCCGTATACATATAAACAGCACGCACACTGTGTCCGACGGCTTTGTCCTGCTCTCTGACAGGTTTGTGGGTTTGTGCATAAATCCTGTCTTCTTTATCCGCCCATTGATGCCATCCTCTGGTTTTTATTTCCTCTTCAAAATAACTCGGTTCGATTCCCCGGTCGTCAATAAAATATTTTGCTGTATCAAGGTACGATTTTTCACCGGTCACATCGTATAAAAGAAGCAATGCAAGTTCGATTTCCTGATGCCCCGGTACACCTCTGCGTTTGCCGCCCTCATTTCCGAAAAGACTGCATATCAAATCAGCATTACGCCGCATTATTTTCAAAAACCCATCATCCCCGGTGGCCTTGTAATAAGCAACTGCTGCCTCAATCATATGACCCGAGCAATATAGTTCGTGGCATTCATGGAGACTTTGCCATTTCCTTTCAGGATGGGACAGCGAAAAATATGTGTTTATATAACCGTCCGGTTCCTGCGCTTTTCTGATTAAATCAATTATCTCATCCGCTTTTTTCCTAAGCTCCGGATTTGGTTTAATTGATAATGAATATGCGACTGCTTCAAGCCATTTAGCCAGATCGCTGTCTTGAAAAACCATTCCGAAATGTTCACCCTCCGCCTGACCTGCAGCAATACGGAAATTTTCAATAGCCCCGCTCTTTTCTGCTCCCGGGATTTTGTCCTCCATAATATCTTCCTGATATGGAACCACAACATCCCTTACCAGCTTTTGAATACCGTTCCAAAACACATCGTCAACCTTGACATTCTTTAGCGGAATATTCACCTGAGCTTTCATATTTATCTACCCCACAGCAACTTTTTTTATATTGATTATAGCATGATGTGTGATATAATACGGCATTATTTATAAATTTTTATTTACATTCCAAGACATTCCAAAAGAGGGACTCATGAAATTATCCTACAAAACAAACGCATGGCAAACGCTGTCATGGAACGAGCATACAGTGCTCGCCGAAAAAATGGAGCTCGACGGGCTTGAGCTTTGCTACTCGGCAGATGAGTTAAATGACCTGCTGAGCGACATGCAATCACGGCAGCAGTTTTTGCGGCGTTTAAGTGAAAGACAGCTGGAAATCGCCTGTATTACCGCAGATATTTCCGGTAAATATGTAATGGCGTCCCATGGTGTTATTTCAACAGCAAAAACCACCAACGATTCAGAACGCAACCAAGCCCAAACCGGATACCCCGGCACAATGGTTGCCGAGCCCTTTGACCCCGCACTTAATATTGCATCCGATTGCATTGAGCTTGCAAGGCTTCTGCGAGCTCCGTATGTATGTCTTGATATGGATTTTATAACTGATTCGGATGAAGCCCGGCTTGTATCCCTGATCGGGGTCCTTTTACCGAAGGCTGAAGCAGAAGGGATTATTCTTTTAATTGAAACAAAGGATGCATTTTCAAATACGGAAAAATTAAATGAAATACTGGAACGCTTTGCAAGCGACAATCTTGCAGCATTATGGAACATCCACCATACGTATATATACGGCGGTGAATCAGGCGATAAGACTATAAGTAATCTCGGAGCATATGTTAAACTCGTCCATGTTTGCGACTCATTTAAGTCAGGCGACAAAACAGTTCGCTGCCTGACAGGTGATGGTGATGTGCCGCTCGGAGAAATGCTTTTTGCCCTTCGCTCAATAGATTACAAGGGGCACCTGACCCTTGATATGACCGGCGACAACTCAGGTCTCGATGATGCCGAGGTTGTTCTCCCCCATTATGTCAATGCAATTAAACAGCTCACAAACAAAAAAGCAAGAGCGGAAAAGTATTTTGACAATATACGAAAAACAGGTAAGTATATCTGGCCCAAGGATGACTTGCTTGACATTACGTTTTCGCAAATGCTCGACCGGGTCACGGAAGAATTCCCCGACCAGTATGCATTTCGTTATACCACTTTGGATTATACGAGAACCTACTCGGAGTTTCGTGATGATGTAGACTGCTTTGCCCGCAGCTTGATTGCACTTGGTGTAAAACCCGGTGACAAGGTTGCTGTTTGGGCAACCAATGTACCGCAATGGTTTATAGCATTCTGGTCAGCCGTCAGAATCGGAGCGGTGCTTGTCACAATGAATACGGCATATAAAATCCGTGAAGCCGAATATCTGCTGCGTCAGGCGGATGTCCATACGCTTGTAATGATAGACGGTTACAGAGATTCCGATTATGTTGGTGTTATTAAAAAACTCTGTCCCGAGCTTGAATACTCATCACCAAAAAAACCGCTGCATTGCAAACGCCTGCCGTTTTTGCGCCATATCATAAATGTTACCTCAAGGCAGAAAGGCTGTTTATCCTGGGAAGATGCACTGGAAATGGGAGAAGGTATTCCCGTAGAGGAAGTACACAGGCTTGCAGCACTCACAAGTCCGCAGGATGTTTGTAATATGCAGTATACGTCAGGCACAACAGGATTTCCGAAGGGTGTCATGCTCACCCATCATAACATTGTAAATAACGGAAAATGCATCGGTGACCGTATGGATTTATCAACAGCCGACCGCTATCTTATCCATGTACCGATGTTCCATTGCTTCGGAATGGTGCTGTCCATGACTGCTTCGATGACACACGGCACAACAATGTCCCCCCTGCCGTATTTCACACCAAAAGCTGCACTCGCATGTGTAAAGCAGGAGCGTATCACTGCAATCAACGGTGTTCCTACAATGTTTATCGCAATGCTTGAACATCCCGATTTTAACCCCGACGACTTTACTCACACAAGAACGGGAATCATGGCGGGCAGCCCCTGTCCGATTTCCGTTATGCGTGATGTTATGGATAAAATGAACATGTCCGAAATTACGATTGTTTTCGGTCAGACCGAAAGCGCTCCCGGCTGCACAATGAGCTCAATCGATGACCCTGTTGAGGTACGTGTCGGCACGGTCGGCAGGCCGCTCCCGGGTGTTGAATGTAAGGTTGTAGACCCCGAAACAAACAAGGAGATGCCCGATAACGAAAACGGTGAGTTCGTTGCACGTGGATATAATCTCATGAAGGGTTATTATAAAATGCCCGAAGCTACTGCCGCCGCAATCGATTCTGAAGGCTGGCTGCATACGGGTGACCTCGCCTGCCGTTTACCCGACGGTAATTTCCGCATAACGGGAAGACTCAGGGATATGATAATCAGAGGCGGCGAGAATATATATCCAAAGGAAATTGAAGAGTTTTTATATACGCACCCGCAAATAAGAGATGTACAGGTCATCGGCGTCCCCTCGGAGCAATACGGCGAGGAAATAATGGCATGTATCATTTTAAAAGATGACGAAAGCATGACCGAAAGCGAAGTAAAGGAATTTGTTCATGCCAACATGGCAAAGCATAAGGTTCCAAGCTATGTAGACTTTGTAACAGAGTTCCCGATGAATGCCGCCGGCAAAATAATGAAATACAAAATGCGCGAGGCCGCAGTGGAAAAACTCGGCTTGCAAAAAGCTGCGGAAATTGAAACAGCCTGACAGAGGGACGGTTCTACTGTCTTGTTTGTAAGATAACAGACAGCCTGATATCATTAATTTTATAGGAACTTTTATGAGCTTATTCAGTAAAAGCAAAAAAGAACACCGCATCGAAACAATCCATGGTCTCGAACGTCTGTTCCTGCAGAACGACGGTGCCGACACCTTATATGTCGTTGCAAAAAAAGGTCCGAACATAAGGCGAATATGCCTTCTCGAAGAATATGAAAAAGGCATAGTGGAAGTCAGAAGCGAAGACGGAAAACGTGTAATGATTACACTCCAAAGCGTCTCACGGTAAGCCGGCATAATTAAGTTGGCATGATTAAGCCGCATACGCTTAAGCAATAAAAAAAGACAGGAACCGCTTTAATGTGTCCCTGTCTTTCAATCATTAATCAAACCTATCCGTTTATAATCCTGAGACCGTTTACGATCCTGAGACCGTTTATGATCCTGACAGCTCTGCTATGAGCGCATCGATTTCGGACTGGCTGAGCAGCCTTCCGGGGTCGTCTTCTCCGCCTTCGCCCGGGAGATCGGCTGAGGGCTGGTAGTCTTTTATTTCCGGAGGAATATCGTCTGTGTCAAATTCGTAAATCTTGCAGTTTGCTGTCTCAATGACACTTTCCTTGCCGAGCTCCGGTAAGCCGGTGAAAAACCAGTATAAAACCCTTAAAACATGCTCTGGTACAACAAGCAGCATTGTTTTCGTACGGAATATTTTGACCATATTATTCATATATGCAATAACACGGTTTGCTGTTTCTCTGACAGTTTCGCCGTTCGGGGTTGCTGCATTTCCGAACCAACTGCTGAGTGCAAACATATCAACCTCGGAAATAAGCATTCCCTCAAGGTCTCCGAAGGCTCTTTCATAGAGCTTAAGGCCTTTGGTTATTTTAATTTCATCAATTCCGAGGATTCCTGCTACTATCTGAGCAGTTTCCATTGTACGATTTTGCGGAGATGACAAAATCATATTAATATCTTTGTCAAGAAGCTCAGCGGCAACTTCTCGTGCCTGAGCCCTGCCGGTATCGTTAAGAGGCGGATCGCTGTTTCCGATAATTCGCCCTTCAACATCATAATCTGTCTGTGCATGCAACAAAACATATGCTTTCATGTTAAGTCCACCCCTTCGCATAACTTCGTAAAATGTATTATACACAAACATATATATAAAAACAACTGTTAATAACTTAAATAATGTCATAATTTTCATCTTTGTGTATCTTGACAATTACAGCACTTCCATGTGATACTTATGTTACAATTTAAGGAGTGTGTAAATGGATATATTACAAATAACCCGTACAAACCCTGCTGCCGTTCTGCCGAAACGACAGACTGAGGGAAGTGTGGGATATGATATTTCCGCATGTCTTGGAGCAGATATTGAAATTAAACCCGGTCAAACTTACAAGGTCGGCTCCGGAATAGCTATAGCTCTTAAACCGGGGTATGCGGCGTTTATATATGCAAGGAGCGGCCTTGGAATCAATCACGGCATAACACCCGCAAACTGTGTGGGGGTCATTGATTCCGATTACAGAGGTGAAATTATTGTCGGGTTAAAAAACAGCTCGGATAATGTATTTACGGTTAAAAACGGTGACAGAATCGCTCAAATGGTTATAACAAAATGCGAGCTTCCCGAAATTGTTCTGTGCGACAATCTTTCCGATACCGCAAGAGGTGACGGCGGTTTCGGTTCAACAGGGTAGGTAATATTAATGCCGGAATTTAATAAACTGACACTAAATGACATAGAAAAGACCAGAGATTATTTTCTTTACTCAACAAACAAAACCTGCGACAACACTGCCGGCGGGACCATAATGTGGCGTGATTTTTTCAACACGGAGTTTAATATACACAACAATACTCTTATATTAAAAGTCATCATAAAATATCACGGAAGAATGACCGCATTTCCCCTTCCGCTCGGTAAGGATGTCTGCGGCAGTATGCTTGAGGTTCAAAAATACTGTCATGATACGAAAATACCTTTGGTTTTCTGTACAGTGACAAAAGAAGAAATCCAACTTATTAAACAGATGTTCCGTCACTGTAACGTAATGCTGTACCAGGAAGCAAGCTGGAGTGATTATATCTATAATGCTGCAGATTTGATTACACTCGCAGGGAGAAAATACAGCGGACAACGAAATCATATTAACAGGTTTAATAAATTGTACGATTCTTATTCGTTTGAAGTGATATCCGAAAGTAATCTTAAGGAGGTCAGAAACTTTTATACCGAATACAGCACAAAATCAACAAAAACCTCGGAAATATATACAGAAGAACGTACAAAGATTTTCGAAGTTTTTGATAATTATGACCTTTACGGAATGCTTGGCGGCTTGATACGTGTGAGCGGAAAAGTTGCGGCCTTTTCTATGGGTGAAATTTGCAACGATGTTTTATATGTCCACACCGAAAAGGCGGATATAGAATATAAAGGTATATATCAGATAATTAATAATGAATTTGCAAAGCACTATGCATCCGATAATATAAACTTCATCAACAGAGAAGAAGACGAAGGCGACGAAGGCCTTCGCAGGTCAAAGGAATCATACCATCCCTGCGAAATTCTCGATAAATATATTGTTGAAGTAATGTAGAAGACAGCAGTGGAGATGGTTCATTCTTGCTTTTTTATCGAGGGAATTCCAGGCAACAAAGTGTAAGCCGAACATTACACTTAAACGGAACTGACTGAGATAAAAAAGCAAGAATGAACCATTTCCACTGCCTAACTAGTTCAACTCTTCCCATACAAGTCTTGAAAAGTCTGTGCCTATTCTATGCATGCCGTTTGATAAACGGCCGGTTGAGGCTCCGGTGGTCAATACTATAATACCTCTGTTTGTGTCGTCTGCCGTGTAGAGGTACTGTGCAAATACGCCCCATGCGCTTCCTGTATGATAATAAAACCCTTCATCTTCCCCAAGAGTAAATCCGGGTACTAAACGAGTTGCAAGGCCCTGTTTATACCCCGGACCGTTTACGTTTGCATCATTTATGGCATGAACGGCATCTGCAGAAAGAATCCTGTCATTATATATCTCTCCGTCATTTCCGAGCATTGCAAGAATCTTTGCAAAATCAAGCATGCTTATAGTTAACCCGCCCTGCGCAATATTATGGTCATGACCGAGTATACCGTCCGAATCGACGACCTCAAGCTGTGATTCAACATTCCTTATCTGCCTGTGAGTATGATTATAGATTACAGCAATATTTGATGTATCCTTAAGATTCTTAGGTACAAAAGCCGCATCAATCTCAAGCTTGTCAAAGACCGCTCTGCGTGCGAGAGAATCAAGCATTTCACCCGATGCATGCTCACAGATTGCCGCAAGAACCGAGATTCCGAAATTAGAATATTCAAACTGCGAGCCCGGTCTGCGGTTTTGAAATGAACTGCGCGATTCAACAAGTTGCCTTAACGGCTTTGGTACTGCCGCAAAAAGTGACGTTTGAAAAACATCCGAATCATGAATTGACGATGTATGCTGCATAAGCATACGGCTTGTAATCGGCGTGTTCGTATAGTTGGGGTTTTTGACCTGATAACCCAGATATACGGAAATATCCTCATCCAAATCCAAAAGACCTGCATCCACAAGTGTCATTGCACAAATTACAGTCATAAGCTTTGAAAGCGATGCTATGCGAAATGTTGTATCAGCATTGACTTTTTGCTCTGTCCTTGTATTTGCATATCCGTATTGATATAAATAGTATTCACCTGCATCACCGTCAAAATATGCCAGGCTTACCGCTATACAGCTGTAACGTTTTGCCATTGCATCGAGCGAGTCCTTTAACTCCGGTAATTTTTCCGCAATGTCAATAACTATATCTTCCGGCTTTGGTTCGGGTGTGAGCTCAGGTGTTGAAAGCGAGTTTGAGTCGGGGTTTGAGCCGGGGCTTGAGCCGGTGTTTGAATCAGAATCGGTACCAGGTCCGGAGCCGATTGTTGTATCTGTAACATACTCTTGACTTCCAATGTATAACGACCCGAAAAGCAGATTATGTTGCTTTGAAATTGCGGCATTTACTGCTTCATTTATTTTTTGATATGAAGCTTCATCACCGGTAATTGACGGAACAAAAACCACAGACAAAGAAACTAATGTAACTGCCAGAACAATAAGTAATATTCGTAAAGCTTCAGGTTTAACTTTTTTCATTGCTGTTATCCGCCGTTTTCAAGATTTTTCCAGGCAGCTTCTGCCAACTCCGTGCAAACCCTGATCATTCCGTTCGGCAAGCGGTCGTTTACTGCTCCCGTTGTTACAACTACAATACCTCTGTTTGTCGCATCAACACTATATACATACTGTGCAAATGCTCCATATGCGCTTCCCGTATGCCAGTATGCCGTTCTGCCCGGCATAAATAAAAGCTCGGAGCGGCGTGTTGACAGACCAAGCTCGAAAAACTCCGTTCGCCTTGTCGGATAATTAATTTCACGGACAGACTGCTGTGATAAAATCCTTTCGCCTTCAAAAACACCGTTATTACCAAGCATAGCAAGTATCCTGGCGTAATCAACCGCACTTATCGTCAGATTTCCCTGTGCAAGGTGAATGTCCGCCCCAAGTACACCCGAATCTGTCGTATTGAGCAAGGACTGCACAGAACGTCTGATTGTATGCCTTTCATTATATATCGCTGCAATATTCGACGTGTCGCTCAGCCTGCTTGCAACATACGCCGCATCGATTCCCATCGGTTCGAATAAAACCTCGCGTGCCAGAGTATCAAACTTTTTGCCGTAAATAATCTCACAAACAGCTGCAAGTATTGAAAATCCGAAATTACTGTATTCGTACTGCGTACCCGGCTGATAATTTTTATATGATGTATCTGCTTCAATCAAATGCCTTACAGGATTTGTGAAATCCCCTTGAGCGGCATTTTGAAAATCATCGGAATCATAAAATGATGATGTATGCTGCATTAACATGCGTACGGTTATCGCCGTATTCGGAAAATCGGGATTTATCGCATCATATCCAAGGTAGTATGATATATCCATATCCAAATCCAGCACCTGTTTATCAACAAGAACCATTGCACATATTACCGTTACAAGCTTTGATAATGATGCAACACGAAATTTCGTATCCGCATTCAGGCTGCGTTTTGCGCCTACATCCGCATACCCGTATAAATAAGAGAAATATTCTTTTTTTCCACCGTCATATACCACCAGGCTCACCGATGCACAGTTTGACTGTGACGATATATTATCAAGAATTTCTGTAAGCTCGGGATTTTCATAATTAATATCGATTAATCTTTCATCCGGTTCAGGCTCGGGGGTCGGCTCCGGAGTTCTTCTCGGTGTCGGTTCGGGTGCAGGCATCGGAGTCCGCTCTGGTACAAGGTCCGGTGAATGCATCGGGGACGGCGTTTGCACCGGGTTTTCGCCGATGCCCGGATTCTGCTCCGAAGCTTCATTAACACCGATATATCGCATTAAAATAAAAATCCAAGGTACCAGTGCAATTAAAATAATCACAGACAAAATGATTATCCTAACTTTCTGTTTTCTTGTCTTCAAAATTGTTCTCCCAATAATATTTAACTATCTGTCACCGGTTATGTTGCTTTGATTACTACAACCGTAGTGTTATCCTTACCTCCATAGGCATCTGCTGCGGCCGACAGCCTTTTTGCAATACCTACCGTGTCTGTATTCTTCGTCGACAAAATTAATCTTATTTCATCGTCATCAACCATATCGGTTAATCCGTCGCTGCAGATAAGAAATATATCATTCTTTTTAATTTTAATTTCCTGGGAGGCATACGGATCAATAACAAGCTCATTTGGAAATATACCAAGATGCTGAGTCAGACGGTTTTTGAGCTTGTGGTTTTTTGCTTCCTCGTCGTTAATTACACCCATATCAACCATCCGCTGAGCTTCCGTATGGTCTTCGGACAGTAAATACAATTCATTTTTCCTGAGAAGATAAACTCTGCTGTCGCCGATGTTATATGAAACCGCTTTGTTTCCGTAGATAAAAAGCAGCGCCAATGTTGTACCGCTTCTTATACCGTCATGTTTTTCGATTTCGCCGCAGATTATATTGTTGGTTCTTTCAACATAATCCATTATCGAGTATCTCAAATCAGTATCCTGATATTCGGCAAGAACAGCAACCGCAATCATAGACGCAATTTCACCGAAATACTCCCCGCCCATGCCGTCGCAAACAGCATAGACATAAGAGTCACGGATAGTTGTATCCGTATACCCCTCGGTCGGAACATTATTATCTTTTTTGAACTTTCCGTTTACATAGTAGTTGTCTTCGTTATTGCCTCTTACCGAGCCAACATGAGTAATAGCAGTACATTCGAAATTAATAACAGTCACCCGCAATCAATTAATAATAATGTAAGAATAATCTTAAAAACACTTTTGCTGTTATATAAATTTATCAATCAAATTAATTTTTATGACACTTTATAAGTTTAAAATACTATACATATAAATGCAAGTATTTTGTTAATAGGTTAATTATTCTTTGAATATTTCGTTTTTATTTTTGTAACTTTTCGCCTGCATAGTAATTAATTAAACATCCTTCAATGAGAATCCTGCGTTCGTTATCACTTAGTCCAATGCATTCCAGTGTGATATCAGATATGTTTTCACCTGAAATAATTTTTGCCGAAATTGACTCTTTACCGGATTGTAATACATTTTTTATACCCGGTATGTAAATCCAGTCTCCCGGTTTGAAATTATGATATTTTTCTTTACTTATTGTAAATGGTACAATGCCCCAGTTTATGCAGTTTGAACGGTAGCGTTTTGTTGCATATTCATAACAAATATTTGCAAGACCGCCGAGTACTCTTTGGCATGATGCAGCCTGTTCTCTTGCGCTGCCGTCGCCCGGTTTTTTTGAAAAAATGCAGGAGCCGATTGAGGTTTTTATTAAATCACCGCCAACCAAATGCAGGACCTTCGCTGCTTCTATCGGTGTATCCCCCGTTCTTCGTTTTTCTTCAAGGTTTCTTACTTCCTTTGCAGATGAAACATACTCCGGTACACGGCGTGAGAGGGTGAATTCCGACAAAGCTATTGGATTTGAGCGGTATGAAGACGTTTCGCCCGAAGGAATAAGTTCATCGGTTGTTGTCACTTCATCGTTTATAACTGCGCAGAGTTTTATAAGCATGTTTTCTTCCATTGCGTTAAATTTCGGCCAGTCTTTTATGTTCGGGCCAAAACGCAACTCCGCATACGGGTCCGGTCTGCCGTAGCCGTTATAGCACCGTTTGTCATAAACACTGCCGTCATATACATAACTGCGCTCTGTTATTTCGTAATCGATGTCGGTCGCTGCGGTGAGAACACCTTTGTTTAGTGCTGTTGCGGCAATTGAACGTGCGTCCATAAGTGCAGCTGCCGCAATTTGACCGCTCGATGGTTTTGAACCCTCGCGGCTTGCGAAGTTTCTTGTTGCATGGCGTATTGAAAGTGTGTTGTGTGCCGGTGTATCTCCCGCTCCGAAACACGGCCCGCAGAATGCAGGTTTAATCAGAGCACCTGATGCCATCAGTGACTCTGCTATGCCGTCACGGGTAACTGCCATCGATACCGGTGTTGAAGACGGGTAAACGGACAGTTCAAAATAACCGTTCCCGGTTGATTTGCCTTCAAGAATATCTGCAGCTTCCGAAATATTTTCATACATTCCGCCTGCACACCCGACAATAATCCCCTGTTCACAGGTAACTTCGCCGTTTTCATTAATTGAGCGCATCAAGTCCAGTCTGACTTTATCTCCAAGCTCATTATTGCATTCATCTTGGATTTTTTTGAGAATCCGCTCCGGGTCTTTTTGGACTTCATGTATTGTAAACACCTTGGACGGATGAAAAGGCATAGCAATCATTGACTCAACCTTGGATAAGTCGATTTTTACTATCGAATCATAAAGTGCACCGTCTTCGATTTTCATCTCCTTGTAATCATCGGGTCTCCCTGTAATTTCGTAAAACTCCCTGACAGTTTCGTCGGTTTCCCAAATCGAAGAAAGACATGTTGTTTCTGTTGTCATTACATCAATACCGATACGATAATCCATGGAAAGCGATTTTATGCCCGGACCCCCGAACTCCAGAATCTTATTCTTAACCCTACCCTCGGGAAAGGTTTCTTTTATAAGTGCAAGTGCAATATCATGAGGACCGATTCCGTGCTGAGGTTCACCCTCCAGCCATACGAGAACAACCTCGGGCGGGTCAATGTCATATGTGTTTTTAAGAAGCTGCCGGGCAAGCTCACCGCCGCCTTCACCGATTCCCATCGTACCATATGGTCCGTAGCGCGTATGAGAATCGGAACCAAGTATCATTTTCCCGCATCCTGTCAGCTTTTCACGGGCATACTGGTGTATAACCGCATGATTCGCAGGAACATAAATCCCGCCGTACTTTTTCGCTGCAGATAATCCGAAAGCATGGTCATCTTCGTTAATAGTACCACCCACAGCACACAAACTATTGTGACAGTTTGTAAGCGCATACGGCACAGGAAACTCTGTCATTCCCGACGCACGAGCAGTTTGAATAATACCGACATATGTAATATCATGCGAAACAAGCGCATCGAACTTAATCCGGAATTTGTTGTCCTGCTTGCCATTGTCACTTTGAGGACTTACCGGAACATACATTCCGTTATTCTGCGGGTTCTGTGAAGAACATTTTTCGTTATTCTGAGGATTCTGTGAAGAACCCGAAGAATCTTGTTCGTGCGCTCTTAATATTCTATACGCAAGCGTCTTTTCACGCCCAGTAATATGTTCGTGTATGTGCCTATTAATAAATTCTTCTTTACTTCCCTCTGATATTTCGGATAAATTAACTCCTATTTCATTTTGGAGTTCATAAGAAGTAAAATCAGGCACCCCTGACACTATTTTGGTGCTTTTGCATAAATACTCTACCGCAACGGTTTGTTTCATTGTGCAACATACCCCTTAATACTCTGTTAATAGATTTTATCATACCTGTAACAATAAATTCAATATATGTACACACATTCCTGAAAAAGGTATGTTAAACTCTAACCACGTTAACTTCATAGTAAGCGACTATCCCTGCATCAAGACGGTCGGATCACCGAGTCTCGCTGCAGGGATAGACCATTTTATCGTTGCCTTATTTTTGCCGTTTCATTTCGTTCAAAGGTTGCTTCAAACCGTTCATTTTACTATGTTTTCGTTTTTTCGTGTTTTCCGGTTTTTTGCAAGCTTTTAGCGAAAGCGTGTACAGAGCGTGTATAAGTCTGTATGATGATAAACCAAAAATTGTTTGGGATTTCCACTCACTTATTTTAACAATTCAATCAATATTCGGATTTGCATTAACAGATGAAGAAAGACCGCTCAGGATTTGCAAGAGT
>Ga0123356_10004318_pt1 | contig 14703 bp, 11 predicted proteins | sample TergutEmb28metaG_2_FD_92546 | JGI IMG/M metagenome (GOLD analysis project Ga0123356, IMG submission 92546) | Embiratermes neotenicus P3 segment gut microbial communities from Petit-Saut dam, French Guiana - Emb289 P3 | ecosystem: Host-associated > Arthropoda: Insects > Digestive system > Gut ... | reverse complement strand
TTGTCTATTACCAATATTAGCTATTATTGTTAATAACCATTAATTTCTTTTCATTAAAAATGCAGTTTCCATAACTTTATATTATTTATTAATTTTTAAAACCGTCAACAGCCAATTTTTTAATTCCATTTGCATGATAAAAGCCGTTTCCAGAATTCTTTATCTGTTTCATTTTTTTATACCGTCAACAGCCAATTTCTTAATTCCATTTGCATGATAAAAGCTGTTTCCAGAATTCCTTATTTGTTCCATTTTTTTATACCGTCAATAGCCAATTTTATTAATTCCAATTGCATGATAAAAACTGTTACCAAAATTCCTAATATGTTCTAGTTTTTAAGACCGCCAATAGCCAATTTTTTTTATTTTTATTTCATAATTAATACATTTTTCAGAATTGTCTTCTATAATTCATTTTTTTTAAAATCTTCCACTATTCTTATATTCCTCTGAATTTCCTAAAGCTATACTGTCGTTTAACTACCTGTAGACGAATTTCCTATAACCCATCCAAAAACGCACATTATACGAATTTCGCTTTAACCACAAAACAATAACATTAGCAGCATAAACTTTCACATACCCCGCAAAAATACTGGTTAAATAGTAAATACATCCCTACAACAAACTTTGGCAGCAAAATGTGCGTACTTCCTTTGCATCAGAACAAAACTTTCCAGCAGCTTTATTAAAATTGCTAATCAAAACACCCACATCGTACAGGCACTCACGGCAGCGGGATCAGAAAAAACATCTTACGAAATTCCTCGCTGAAGAGACTTCGAAGAAGGCTCGTAAGCGAATTCCTGAGTGGTTTTTTCTGAGCCCGCTGACGTGAGCGCCTGTACAAAGAGCGAGTTAAGTTTATCACTTTTAATGCACTCCTGAGCCCGCTGCCGTGAGTGCCTGTACGGAGAGCGAGTTGAGCTTATCACTTTAAACGCACTCCTCAGCCCGCGGTACAATCCGTAAAATATCCAGCCGAGCGGACCTGGTTTTGCTTTTTCCTGAACCTTATTGTGACATTTTATTCTGTCGTTGTTTTTCAATTTTTCATTGACTTTTTAAAGAAAGTGCGGTATATTAATAGATATCTTAACTATTTCGGAGGAAAGTGTATGAAAAAGACCTTAATTTTGGTCGTATTGCTGGTTTGCGTTTCTCTTGTTGTTTCTGCGCAGGGGTTTTACTTTGACATTGGTCTTGGTGCTGGAAAAGGATGGACCACAGTGAATGGATTTGAAGTGACACATATCGGAACAAATGACATAGCGGTAGAAGTTGGCTTAAAAGCAGGTTTTAAGCCATTCCGCGCCTTAAACTTGTTTTTTGTTGGTGACGTAATGGGAATAGGGCACAGGTTCTTTTACGGCTATGGCAATATTTTTGACGGCGATAATATTCAGCTTAATTCCTTTTTGCTTGGAGGCGGAGTAATTTTTTATCCGTTTTCGCTTCTTCAGCTTGGAGCTTCTATTGGATATTCCCTTACTGCAAATTTACCCAATACCTGGAGTTATCCTTATTATGACAGCAAAGGCGGGTATGCCTGGAGCGTCTCGGCAGCTGTTGATTTAGGCAAAGGCGGTACCGGCTTTTTAATCGGCGCAAAGTATATTGTTACAAACAACACGCTTGAAGTAACCGAGGCAAAACAAAAAACTACAGCGCTTTGCGTCTTTGCAAGGTTTGCAGTCAGAAATAAATAGCTTGTTGGGGGCAGCAGCTGCCAAAAACGGAAAAGGCAGCCGCTGCCGCTTTGGTTAAAATAACAGTTCGTCCATCTGTATTAGTCCATACGCAATTGAATAGGCTACAATGTGGGAACGGCTTTTAAGTTTTGCTTTGCGCTTAATGGCGAAAAGGATATTTTTAATCGTTCCTGTGTTGTAGTTTAAATATTTTGCAATCTCTGCATCTGAATATCCCTGCGCCATCTGTGAAATAACACTGCGTTCTGCCGGAGAAAATGTAATCGTGCTTATATGTTCAGTGCTTGTATAAGTCTGCCCGGGAAATTGTTTTAAGTGCCTGTACTCATTAAAAACCCTGGTATTGATGTTTTTATTAATACAGCAGCCGTCCAATGCAACTAATTGTATTACATGCTCCAATAAACCAAGGTCTTTGCTCTTTTTCAAAAATCCTGAAATTCCCGCATTTAGGGTAAAACTTGCCTGCGCTTCGATAGACTCCTGCCAATTATAAATTACCTGCTCTTCATCATCGCAAAGAATAATAATGGCTGTTGCCGGGGAACGTCTTCGAATAATATGTATAAATTCCGGATTCGTTGAGCTATACAATTGAAGATCTAAAATAAGAACATCGGGTTTTAAACGATCTGTTCTTATTATTACGCCTGTTTCATCTTTCTCTACACCTGCTATGCTGAAATTCTTTTGTCCGGAAAGAGCCTCCAAAATGAGTTTTTGGTCTTTTACCTGCTGCAAAGCAACAAGTATGTTTATTATCCTATCCATCATACTAATAACTACAAAATTAAGCCAGTTGTCAACATATTAATTTTTTGTACAAAACCTCAGAATTCTCTTGACAAACCATTTATCTGAACTATATCCTACCATTGTATAGGTAGAAAGCATTTTGAAAACGATAATAATTGTAGATGACAGCGATACCAACCTGGCAACGGCAGAAGATGCCCTGGATGACTATTTTCGCGTAATAACAGTTCCTTCAGCGGCTAAAATGTTCCTGTTTTTGGAAAAACTAAAGCCGGATTTAATTCTATTGGATATAGAAATGCCGGAAATGAACGGGTTTGAGGCACTGGAAAGGTTAAAAAACAGCAGTTTGTGGGCAGATATTCCTGTCATTTTTCTGACGGGTACTGTTGATGCTTCTATCGAAGAACGAAGCTCAAAATTGGGTGCGGTTGGTATTATTACCAAGCCTTTCTCCAGCTCCTCGCTGATTGACAAAATAAGTGCGCATATTTAGCGTTTTTTTTCCTATTTTGTCTGTTTATGGTTTATAATTGATTAAACGAACTTTTATGGAGGATATTTGTGCGGTTTACCTTGAAAAAAAGCAAAGCTTTAAGTTCTGTCTATGCGCAAATGTTTATTATCATAATTGCTTTTTTTATCATGGGTATATCCAGCTTCATATTTGCCAGCCGTAATGAAAATAAACACCTTTTAAAAGACGCAGAAAGTGCCCTTACCTTTACAGAAGCCAAAATTATTTCCAACCTCCTTGAACCGGAAACTTTCCTTGGCGGTTATGCCGAAACTATCCGCAGAATGCTGCTAAGGGGCGAAAGTGAATATAGCGTGTTCACATACATGACTGCAATAACTGACTTTCTTGGCGGAGGCAGCGGCCGCATGACGGGGTTAAATGCAACTCATGGTTATTTTTTCCGCTGGGGCGAAAAATATCTGTCAGGAAGCGGCTTGGTACCTGATAATTTTGTGCCCAAGGACAGCCCCTGGTATGATGCAGCCATTGAAGCCCAGGGAGAGATTGTGCTTTCCGGTCCGTATCAGGATTCAAGAACAGGAAACAACATTCTTACATTTTCCCGTTATCTGACAGACAATAACGGAAACCCATTGGCTGTAATATGCCTCGATATTGAACTTGACCGAATTTATAATCTGGCTATTACGAACAATCTTACAAAAGGCAGTTACGGAATTTTATTAAATAATCACCTGGATTTTATCGCCCACCCTATTACATATTTTTACGGCGATAATCTGCGTTCTGTGGAAAGCGGTTTATCCGGTCTTTCTGTTGAACTGGATGCCGGAAACAATATTTACGAACGCAGGGTAAGAAATTTTATGAACGAAGATTCTATCGTTTATATTATGAAGACTAAATATGACTGGTTTATCGGCATTGTAATTCCTGTAAATGAATATTACAGCAGCGTAACCCATATGGCGGCATTTCTTACTGTTCTTGGCTTAATTCTGGCAGCCATATTATGCACAATGTTGTTTTTTATTGCGCAGGCAAAGATAAAGTCAGATATGCGAACGCAGCAAAAGAGCAACTTTCTTGCTACAATGAGCCATGAAATCCGTACGCCTTTAAATGCAATTCTTGGAATGACAGAAATTCAAATGCAGAATGCTTCTCATCCTCCTTCTACAAGCGAGTCTTTTCTTAAAATAAATAATTCCGGCAATTTGCTTCTTAATATAATTAACGATATTTTGGATCTTTCCAAAATCGAAGCCGGAAAACTTGAATTGGTGTCTTTAAAATATGATGTCTCAAGTTTGATTAACGATATTATCCAGTTAAACTCCATTCGCTATGAAAGCAAACCAATTGAATTTAAAATAGATATAGACGAAAATATTCCGTCAGAATTGGTTGGCGATGAACTCCGCATTAAACAAATACTGAATAATTTGCTTTCCAATGCATTCAAATATACAGCACATGGAGAAGTTACGCTTTCTGCCAGCGCTGAATGCGTTGGACGCGGAGGCGGAGCGGTTCTTGTTACTCTAGTTTTTCAGGTAAAAGATACAGGTCAGGGCATGACGCAGGATCAGATAACAAAGCTGTTTGATGAATATACCCGTTTTAATATGGAAGCAAACAGGACGACAGAAGGCGCCGGGCTTGGCATGACCATTACGCGCAATTTAGTGGATTTAATGTACGGGAAAATAAATGTAAAAAGCACTGTTGGCGAGGGTACGCTGGTTACTGTCCGTCTTCCGCAAAAAACAGAAGGTATCGGTATTCGCAGCATATTGGGCAGGGAAATGTCGGAAAATCTGCGGAAATTCAAACAAGGCAATATTATTCAATTTAAGAAAACACAAATCTCCCATGAGTATATGCCTTACGGCAGGGTTTTAATTGTAGACGATGTAGAGACAAATCTTTTTGTAGCAAAAGGACTTATGATGCCTTACGGGCTTAAGATTTCACTTGCTACAAGCGGTTTTGAAGCGATAGAGAAAGTCAAAGCGGGCGATATCTATGATATTGTTTTTATGGATCACATGATGCCGAAAATGGACGGTATCGAAACAACAAAACTGCTTCGCAATATGGGATACACTTACCCGATTGTTGCTCTTACAGCAAATGCTCTTGCAGGACAGGCGGAGATGTTCCTGAAAAACGGTTTTGATGATTTTATTTCCAAGCCAATTGATATCCGCCAGTTAAATGTGGCGCTTAACAGATTGATTCGCGACAAACAGCCTTCTGAAGTTGTAGAAGCCGCAAATAAGGAAAAAGCCGAACTTGAAAAAAGAGGCGTGATAAATCAGGGGTATCAGCATGTTGATAAACAGCTGGCGGAAATATTTGCGCGTGATGCGGAAAAAGCAATTAAAGTAATTGACGCCAGCCTGCAGAATAAACTTAAAAGCGAATCAGATTTACAAATGTATATAATCAATGTTCATGCAATGAAAAGCGCGCTTGCAAATATCGGCGAAAACGAACTTTCTGCAACGGCTGTCAGGCTGGAACAGGCAGGCAGGGACAAAGATATAGATTTGATATTGTCCGATACGCAGGATTTTGTTGATAAATTGAGCAAAGTTGTAATAGAGATAAAACTTAAAAATAAGGATGATGAAATTGCCGAAGATACGGCAGATGCGCTTGTTTTCCTGAATGAAAAGCTGGAAATTATCGGAACCGCATGCGCGGCATTTGATAAAAAAACCGTTAAAAAGACATTGTCCGAATTAAGGGAAAAAACCTGGTCGCCGGAAACCAAAGAGCTTATTAATTTAATAGCAGAACATTTGTTACACAGCGAATTTGACGAGACTGCCGCATTAATAGCAAACTGGAGCTCTCGCCCCCGCGAAAATAAAAGTTAAAATTGTATTTCTTTTTTAAATCCAGCTGCCAGCCGTTCCAGCAGAGTATCAACCTGTTTTTTGCTTTTTAGTTTAAAATTATTCAGCGGGCTTGCTTCTATCTGATCAAAACTGATGTTGTTGTTTTCGTATTCGCTGAAAATATTGGCAAGATAAACAGTATCAACCAGATCTTTGCAGTCTTTCGGCGCAGCATCAGGATCATGGTGAAAGCGGATTGCCGCTACAAGCCTGTCCGGAAAATTCCATTTTTCTGCGATTAATGCGCCAAGTTCAGCATGATTCATGCCTGCGGAAAGATCTTCAAATGTTGATGCCGGAAGGTTTTTATCATTGCAGAATCCTTTTATCTTTTCCAGCAGTTCAGGATGTACGCTGGAGAAAATAATTTTTCCCATATCGTGCAGTATTCCGCCGACATAAACATCATCAAGCAGGTTGGAATCGTTTTTGAAATTCTTAACCAGATTATACGCATAAAATGCTGTTTTGTATGAATGTTCCCAAAGTCTCTTTTTATCAATCGTGTCATCGCCGAGAACTTTTTGTGTTCCGTAGGAATAAAGCAGGTTTCTTATGCCTTTAATACCTATCATTTTAACCGCATCTGATATATTATCAACTTTTTTGGAAAGCATATATTGAGCGGAATTAACCATTTTTAAAAGATCTGCTGTCAGCGCCGGATCCATGGAAATCTGCCGCGCGATAGTGGGCATATCCGATGATGGATCAGAAATAAGCCTTTGAACATGAAGAATATTTTCCGGAAACTGAGGCAGGCTGTTTATGCTGTCAACAATTTCTTCTGAAAGAACAGACATGTTTTCTATCGTGGTTTGATCAAGAGGGATTACAATGCTGGCAATGGTGCATTTGTTAGTTCCTTTCATTGTAAAAGCATCATCATCCAGCCCCATTTTTTTGAGCATTAAAACAAGGATAACAAGTCCAAGCCCCGCGCCTTCGGAATCATCCAGTACCTGAGTCAGGGCATCTTCCAGACTGCTGAATTGCCTGGAGCGCGCAATCTTGTCATGAATACGAAGCTGCTCGGTTTTGTTTGCAGTTACATTGTTGCGTATCTCTATATGAATTGTGTTTCTTTTAACCTGCAGGATTACTTTTATGTACAGGCCTTTTTCTTTTTGCAGCTGAAGATAATGCCCGATATTACCGATGGTTTCTTCCTTAAACGACTGCATTCCTTTTTTATAGTCATCATCGTTATTTATATTCAAACCGCGTTCTTCAAAAAACACCCGTTTTGTATTTGCTTTTTTGGCGTTTACAACAAGTTCCTGAATACAGTAGACAACGTAGTCTTTAAGCTTTAACTGATCCATGTGACGCAGAAAAGCTTCTACAACATTCTCTATGTAAATTTCTATTTCTTTGGGGAGTGTATATGTTGTAATAGTCAGCGGAAGTCCGGACTGTATGGCTTTTTTAACTTTCCCTTCATCCACAACCAGTTCGGGAGCAGAAGTCATAATAAATATCCTTCCTTATTTAATCAATCCTACACTATAAGTGTCGGCGAAAAATACATATTTCCAAAATTATACAGAAATATCACTATAACAAGTATATATAAAACAAAAAATTAATTCAATAACACATTGATTTTTAGGTCAAAATGACACATTTTATTGAAATCTAAAGCCTCCTGTGTCATTTTTACCGGCAAGCGGTTTTTCAACATGACAAAATTCAGGAAAATGCTTCTGTTTTTACCCTAAATTGCGTCATTTTTGGGAAAAATCCATAAAAATCGCTTGGCACGGTTCTTGCTTAATTATAAATATGAAATCTTAAGGAGGATGATATGAATAAGGAAAAAGCAGTAAAAAGCAACCTTTCGATTTACTTCAAAGAGATTAATAGTATCCCGATGTTAAGCCGGGATCAGGAAGTTAACATCGCCCGTGAAGCGGCTGCCGGCAGCAAGATGGCAAGAGATAAGCTCGTAAATGCCAATCTTCGCTTTGTGGTAAGTGTGGCAAAAAAGTATCAGGGGCTGGGTTTGCCGCTCGAAGACCTTATCAGCGAAGGTAATGTAGGTCTTTTAAGCGCAGTTGACCGTTTTGATGTTGAAAAAGGCTACCATTTTATTTCCTATGCCGTGTGGTGGATTCGCCAGGCTATTATGAGTGCCCTCTATGAAAAATCAAGGATGATCAGGCTCCCCGTTAATCGCGCTACCGACCTTGTAAAAATTGAAAAAGCAAGAAAATTTGTTAAATCTGAATATTCCTCCACAGAAGAAATTTCTGAAATTGCCGAACTTTTGGACATGGATAAATCCCATGTTTCGGAACTTCTTAACATTTCCAGGGAGATTCTTTCACTGGATAATCCCGTTTCTGACGACGGAATATTGCTGTTAAGAGATGCTATCGAAGATGACCAATACATTGCTCCGGACAAGTTTGCAGAGCATAAATCCATGGAAGTAGATATCGAAAATATTCTGGATACGCTTAATGATGATGAAGCGAATATTATCCGCTGGCATTACGGGCTTGGACACCGCAAGCCAATGTCTTTAAAAGAAATCGGCGAACTTTATAATCTTAGCAAAGAGCGGATCAGGCAGATCGAAGAAAAAGCTCTTTCCAGGCTTAGAAATCCCAAACGAATGAAAAGATTGCAGGCTTACGTGGCATGAAACTTGCGTTTTCGCATATATATTCCTTCTAAAACGTGAATTGACAGCTTTCAACATCATGGTTTATTCTATAATGGACTAAATTAAAAGAGGAAGGAATAGACTATGAAACGTTTTTTATTCATGGTAATTGCAGTCATTATGATTGCATCCGTTTTTTCGGCTTGTTCAGGTTCGGGAAGCGGAGCGGAAGTTACTCTTATAAGTAACAAAATAGAAATTGATGCGGCGCTAAAAGCCTATGCAGCGGAATATCAAAAACAAACAGGTGTAAAAATTGTTATCAGAAGTTTTGGCGGAGAAACACCCTATGCGCCGAATCTTGCGGCAATGTTTAATTCAGGCAGTGAACCTGAAATTTTCGTTATCGAAGGAAAAGCAGGTTATGAAGATGCTAAACGTTCCGGCAGAATAATCGATCTTTCAGATGAACCCTGGGTTGCAGACACAGATGTCGCCTATATCGATCCGGAAGACGGCAATGTTATAGGTTTCCCTGTTGCCATTGAAGGATGGGGGCTTGGCTACAACAAAGCGCTTCTTGCCAGAACAGGAATCGATCCTACAACTTTAACGGATATTTCTGCAATCAGGATGGCTTTTGAAAGAGTCGAGTCAATGAAAAGCCAGCTTGGCATTGACGCAGTTGTTTCGATGGTTGCAGGTCCCGGCATGACCTGGGTGACAGGTTTGCATGGAGTAAATGCCTACCTTACGCTCGGTCTTCCGTACAATGCCTCAACCAGATTTATCGATATGATGCTTAACGGACAGGTTGATAATGCCCGCCTGACAAGTTTTGCCGAATACTATAATCTGCTTTTTAGAAGCGCCAACAGAAACACTTTGCTTACCGGCGGTTATGATCAGCAGCTTGGAGATTTTGCGATAGGCAGAACAGTATTTATACATCAGGGTAACTGGACAGATCCAACCTTTAAAGATTTGGGAATCACATTTGATATGGGTTATGTTCCGCACGCATACCTTGGAGAAATTACCGATGGTATTTTTGTCGGCGCGCCGTCATGGTACATTGTTAATGCCAGGGCGAATAATATAGAAGAAGCAAAAAAATTCCTTATTGCAATGGCATCTACCATAGAGGGGCATGACTATATGGTTAATAAAGCCGGAATGGTTCCCGCTTTTAAATCTGTAACTATTGAGCCGGAAGGGCAATTATCCAGAGCTGTTCAGGAATGGTCAAATCAGGGCAAGATTTATGCATGGCATCAAAATGAAATGCCCGATGGTTTCGGCATGAATACACTTGGTCCGATATTTCATCAGATGGCAGCAGGACATATTGGCGTACAGGAATTTGTAAGACTGTTTACAAATGCAGTAAGCAGTATTAAATAAGTTGTATTATTTAATATAACGGTACTTTAGGGCAGCTTCGGAAGCTAAAGCTTTCGAAGCTGTTTGATTTTTTTGGAGGTAATCATGGCTAAAATAAAGCGTGTTAGTGAAAAATCGAGTAAATCGCTTTTGTTTTTTTTATTTTTGTTTCCATCTGTTTTTGCTTTTTGTATGGTTATCATCATTCCGTTTTTAATGGGGATTTATTATTCTTTTACAGACTGGAATGCGATTACAGGTACAAAGGTAACATGGGTGGGATTTAAAAATTACTTCGCTGTTTTTACAGATATTACATTTCTTCATTCGTTTCTGGTAACTGTGGCTTATGCAGTTATGAATATTATCGTATTAAATCCTTGCGCGTTTTTCCTGGCGCTTCTTGTTACCAGTAAATTAAAATTTAAAGGTATTTACCGCGCAGGTTTCTTTTTGCCGAATCTTATAGGCGGCCTTATTCTTGGTTATATCTGGCAATTTATCTTTAACAATGCAATTCCGTCTTTTGGCGGCTGGTTCCAGGAACATCTGTTTTTGGCAAACAGGCATCTTGCTCTTCTTGCGATTGTCATTGTCGGCACATGGCAATATGCCGGCTACATAATGATGATATACGTAGCGTCGATACAGGGTATCCCCGACTCGCTTTTGGAAGCCGCAGAACTTGACGGTGTAAATTATATGCAGCGGCTTAAACACATTGTTTTTCCGCTTGTTGCGCCCGCTTTTACAGTATCGATGTTTCTAACGCTTGTTAACTCTTTTAAACAGTTTGATGTTAATTATGCGCTCACAGCAGGAGGTCCCTCCGGAATGTTTCTGGACAGGGCTATTATGACAAATGAATTTCTTGCGCTGAATATTTATCAAACTGCGTTTGCCTACCGCCAGCTTGCACAAGGTCAGTCTAAAGCTATTATTTTCTTTGTTGTGCTTGCGGTTATTTCGTTAATCCAGGTGCGGGCAAATAAAAAAAGGGAGATTGAAATGTAATGAAAGCAAGAAAATTTATAGCGCTTGAAATCCTCGCGATTTTATTATTTTTAATTTATATGGTGCCCTTTGTTATCGTAATGATTAACTCTTCAAAACCGTCGCTTCAGATTATTACTGATCCTCTGGCGCTTCCTGATAATCCCACGCAGTTAATTACGAATATTAAAACAGTGCTGGAAAGCCCCAATGTACGTTATGCCTCATCGTTTGTTTCTTCCTTTTTTATAACTGTGTTCTCTGTTGGGCTGCTTGTACTTTGTTCTTCAATGGCTGCATGGGTGCTTGTGCGGACCAAAACTGTGCTCTCCAATGTTATTTTTATGGTTTTTGTCGCCGCTATGGTTATACCGTTCCAGGTAGTTATGTTTCCGTTAATTTCATGGTTCCATTTTATCGAGGTAAAACTGGGTCTTCTTCACACGCCGTTCAGGCTGCTGCAGAATTACCCGGGAATTATTTTTGCATATCTTGGTTTCGGCTCATCTCTTTCCATATTTCTCTTCCATGGTTTTATCAAATCTGTTCCTCTGGAACTTGAAGAAGCGGCAACTATCGACGGCTGCACAAAATCAGCGGTGTTTTTTAAAATCGTTTTCCCGATACTCACTCCCATAACAGTAACCGTTATTATTCTTAACAGCATATGGATTTGGAACGATTATCTTCTGCCGCTTTTGGTTTTGGGCTCGGGCAATTCTGTTCAGACATTGCCGCTTGCTGTTGCCAGTTTTGTCGGTTCGTTTGTTAAAAAATGGGATTTGATTCTTACCGCAACCATGATGACCATGCTGCCTGTTGTCGTTGTGTTTTTAATTTTACAAAAGCACATTATCAAAGGAATAGTAGACGGAGCAGTCAAGGGATAATTATGTGGTGGAAAAAGTCGGTTGTTTATCAGATTTATCCGCGCAGTTTTTGTGATTCCAACGATGACGGAATCGGAGATATAAACGGAATAATATCGAAGCTTGATTATATAAAAGAATTAGGCGTTGATGTTATCTGGATTTCTCCCATTTATCAAAGCCCCATGCATGACAACGGTTACGACATCAGTGATTATCAGGCGATAAATCCTGAATTTGGAACGATGGAAGATTTTGACAGGCTTCTTAAAAAAGCTCATGAGATGGGGTTAAAGATAGTAATGGATCTTGTTGTTAATCATTCATCAAATGAGCATCCGTGGTTTTTGGAGAGCCGTTCCAGCCTTAACAATCCAAAACGTGATTTTTACATTTGGAAAGATGCGCCCAATAACTGGATTGCATGGTTCGGCGGTTCTGCATGGACAAAGGATGAAATAACAGGTCAGTATTACCTGAATTGTTTTTCTCCGCATCAGCCGGATTTGAACTGGGAGAACCCGGAGCTTCGCAAAGAAATTTTTAACATGATGCACTGGTGGCTGAAAAAAGGCATTGATGGTTTCCGCCTGGATGCCATCAGCTTTATTTCCAAGCCGGTTGGTTTTCCGGACGGAAATATCAAGCAGCTTGTTCCCAATGGTCCAAGGATACATGAATTCATAAAAGAAATGCGCAGCGAAGTATTGTCAAAGTATGATGTAATGACGGTTGGCGAAACCGGCGGAGTAACCGTAGATGAAGCGATTCAATATGCAAATGCAGAAGGCAGCGAGCTTAACATGGTGTTTCAATTTGAACAGGCTGAACTGGACGGCGGAGAAACATTCAAATGGAACGATCGTAAAATTAATTTAATTGAACTTAAAGAAGTTTTATCCCGCTGGCAGAATAAACTTTATAACTGCGCATGGAATAGTTTGTATTGGTGCAACCATGATCAGCCCCGCATTGTTTCGCGTCTTGGCTGCGAGGATGCGTTACGCGAAAAATCGGCAAAGATGCTTGCGGTTTGCCTGCACTTTATGCAGGGTACTCCTTATATTTATCAGGGTGAAGAACTCGGCATGACAAATGCGCCGTTTGCCGGCATCAGCGATTACCGGGATTTAGAAAGCATCAATGCCTACAATACACTTGTTCTGGAAGAAAAAAGCATTGGCAGGGAGGATATGCTGCGTTATATGCGCCGCAAAAGCCGCGATAATTCCCGCACTCCCATGCAGTGGAATGACAGCCCTAATGCCGGCTTTTCGCAGAATAAACCGTGGATTATGCTGAATCCCAATTACCGGGAAATCAATGCGGAAGAACAAATGCAGCGCGCAGATTCGGTTTTCCGGTTTTACAAAAAACTTATCAGTCTGCGGAAAGAAATGGATATTATTACATACGGTAATTATGAACTTTTACTTCCGGATGATCCGGATTTATTTGTTTATTTACGGACTTTTCAGCAGGAGCAATTGCTGGTTGTCTGCAATTTTGCGGACGAAAAAAGGACTTTTGCCGTACCGGAAACATTTTCCGGGGCAAAAATAGTCATAACAAACGAAGAAATCGAGCCGGGCTCAGCAATGAATCCTGGCGCTTTTGGAACATTTGTATTGACCAATCAATAAAAAGGATTTAGGATAATTATATGAAAAACTTATTTAAACGAATTAGAACTAGCTTAAAAAGCAAAATCGTCTTTGCAGGTATCATACTTTGCGCGCTTTTAACAATGACAACCTGTCAAACTTTACTGGCGGCGTCATCGATACTTCAGGATCCTGTCGTATCCATTCATTCGGTTGAACTGGCAAATCTCAGCATAAACGGCTTGCAATTGCTTTGCAAGGTGCAGCTTGAAAACCCCAATTCATTTGAGATTTCGTTTCCGGAAACAGACTGGGAATTATTTGTTAACGCAAATTCTTTTGTAAGCGGCACCATAAGGAATAACAATCGTATCCGTGCGCGGAATACAACGTTGGTAGAAGTCCCGGTAAATCTCAACTTCCTTGAAATTATTAACACGTTCAGGTCGTTAGTGGGGAGCCGGCAGACAGATTACAAAGTAGCGCTGGGCGTAAAATTCAATCTGCCCGTAATTGGAGAAAAAGTCTGGAACCTTGCCCACGAAGGCTCCATCCCAATGCCGCAGCTTCCCAGCCTGAGCGCCCCGACAATGACCGTCGGCACCCCCAATTTAACAGGCGCAGAAGTAGTTATCACCCTAAATTTTGTTAACCCCAATGTCTTTGACATTCCGTCCCCGAAAATAACCTACGATTACCAGATTAACAGAACATCATTTATCAGAGGCGTAGTAGAAAACGACACACCTCTCGCAGCATCTTCCACAACGCCGATATCTTTCAAGTTAATGGTAAATTACGCCGACTTATTCCGCAGTTTTGTAACTCTGTTAACGGCAAGGGAAGTTTCCACATCGGTTAACCTTGATTGTGATTTTGGCATTCCGATATTCAGCGGGCAGAATATTACGCAGCAGTTGTTGGGGTCTTTGCCGATACTTAGGTAGCGTACAGGCACTCACGGCAGCGGGCTCAGGACGCATGTTTAAGTGATAAGCTTAACTCGCTCTCCGTACAGGCACTCACAGCAGCGGGCTCAGAAAAAACCACTCAGGAATTCGCTTACGAGCCTTCTTTGAAGTCTCTTCAGCGAGGAATTTCGTAAGATGTTTTTTCTGATCCCGCTGCTGTGAGTGCCTGTACGATGTGAGGGTTAAGATTAACAATCATAATAAAATTACTGGAAAGTTGTGTTCTGATGCAAAGGAAGTATACGCATGTTAGCAAAGTTTGTTATAGGAATTTATTTGCTATTTAATCAGAATTTTTGCGGGTTAGGTGAAGGTTTATGCAGCTAATGTTATTATTTTTTGGTTAAGGCGAAATTCGTATAATGTACGTTTTTGGATGGGTTAGATGAAATTCGTCTACAGGTAGTTATATGC
>Ga0123356_10004317_pt1 | contig 14703 bp, 14 predicted proteins | sample TergutEmb28metaG_2_FD_92546 | JGI IMG/M metagenome (GOLD analysis project Ga0123356, IMG submission 92546) | Embiratermes neotenicus P3 segment gut microbial communities from Petit-Saut dam, French Guiana - Emb289 P3 | ecosystem: Host-associated > Arthropoda: Insects > Digestive system > Gut ... | reverse complement strand
CAAGGAGTTAAGCTTAGTGAGCATGCTGTTTAAGTGGGCGATATCTTGGGTAATACGGTAGATGTCATTGCAATAACAAGGCATGGCTATCTCCTTTATTGAAAGATGCTTTTTGATAGCTTGCTATCTTCCTTCATGAAGCTATCAAGGCTCGATGTAGTTTGTTTATTGAGTGAAGTGAGCATGAATATGCCCATAAGAGCTTCGCATGTAAGCTCTTGTGCCAGCTCTCCAAATGCGCTTCGTGCCCTTCCTTGCCAGCTCTCTAAAAGGTCATAAAATGATTGATCTAATTCCTCGTAAAGTGAACGCATAGCTTCTATCGCAGTCTTTTGCTCTTGGATTGCATGCAAAAATCCAGCTTCGTTAATCTTGATTGCCACGCCGCCTCCACTATCCCTTGTCTTGTAGTCTGCCTATACTTACCCGTGCTGCCCAGACAATAAACTATCCGTACTTATACTGCTATGTGATTATTGCGATATGGTCATTGTTTGTCAAGGACCCCGCTGACCAACGGTTCCTTTCTGTGGGTCATTAACCTTCAGGCTGTATGCGCCCTACTCATCAAGCAACATCAAGTCCCAACAGAGTGGCAGCTGCAACACCAGTCAAAACTGGCGAACTGCCCGCTGCCGTTCCTATAAACTGTGCACCAAGAAGCCGCGCCTCCAATGCAAAGTCTGCCATCTCGTCGGCGCGTGTACCCAGTGCGTCTCTTCGCTGCCTCTCGGTTGTGTACTGAGGCTCGCTCAGAAGCGGGCATACCATGAGGGCTGCCTTTGTTTGCCCACCAAGCTTGCCAAGAGAGGCGAGGCTCTTCTCGCGGCCTTCCCCCATCAAGCAAAGAATGTCTGCGCTTTGCCCCTCAAGAAAAGCCTCAACAACAGGAGTAATAATGGGAATATCGGTGAGCTCTCGAATGCCCGCAATAATCGCCTCGTGCTCTTCATCGCTTCCAATGAGCCAGATGGCATCAGGCTTCTCAAGCAGTAAGGCAGCCACCTGCTCCAATACAACGTCCTCTGCGGCAAGGCGCACCGTAGCCAGCACGTGCTCAAAGCCCGCCTCGCGCGCAAGGCGTACGCCCAGGCGATTGAGGTCAACGAGCGCTGCCTCCAGCCCGTGCTCCTGCAAACCGCTGCGATTGGCATCAAGCGTATTGGTGGGTGTACACTGAGCGCCCGCATGCCTATAGCGCAGGTGGGCTTCTCTCACCAGCTCGTCATCTAAAATGTTGTAGTACTCCAAGCAGTCGTCAGCATGCATCTGTGAATCAAGCAGCTTACGCGTAAACAACGGAGCAACTACCAGCATGTCTTTGTTTAGTCGTAGACTTAAATCAGGCATAGTCTTTCTCTCTCTGCTCTCATTTTTGTTCTCACAACTTCACATACAAAGAAGTCTTAAAGACTCCAGATTCGGTTTCGATCTTGATGCTGCCATCGTACTTGGCCACTACGGAGCGAACCGAGGCAATGCCTACGCCAAAACCTTTGCGTTTTCTTGAGTGAAAGTCGTTGCCGCTCACCTGTAATTCTCCATCAAAGCTGTTGTCTATCACAAGGGTAAGGCGCTTGGCAGAACTGTTGCAACGCACCTTGATGAAGCGTTTGTCCTGCTCAACGTGCATGCAGGCCTCAAGAGCATTCTCAAATAGATTGCCCATGATAATGGATAAATCACCGTCTGGAATGCGCCCCGCAACCTGGGGCACCACCATTTTGACATCACAGAGGATCTGTTCATTTTCTGCCTGAGCAAGATAGTACACGGCAAGCGAGTTAACCACTACGTTGTCGCATATCAACATTTCAGAAATACGGGGAATAGTTTTAAAGAGCCTGTCGATATACTCCAGAGCTTCGGTCTCGCTGCCATCTTTTATAAAGCCTTTTATGGCTACCAGCTGATGCCTGAGATCGTGGCGCATTCTGCGCGTTTCTTCTGCGCTTTGCGAAAAATCCTGAAAATGCCTGCGTTGCAAGTCCAAGGAACGGTTGATAGCTGAGATATCAGCCTCGAGCCGAGTATTTTTTTCCAATGCGTCAAGGGCATCATTTAAATACTCCCAAACCAAAAGCGCAAAAACCACGGTAGCAAAGAAGAGCCCCAGCATAAAGAAGGTGCCCGTGGGACTTTCTATACCGAGATAGCTGCTCACGGTTTCTGACAAGGTGAGCAGCGTCAACAGTGCTATACCAAAGATAAACAAAGGCGAAATCAAGATTCTTCCCCTTTGTCGTAATCTTAAAATGGTAACGGTATAGATTACCAGCAAGAGCGAAGCAATAACACTAAAGTATGGATGCATCTGACCAAAGCTCACAAACCCGGTTACGTGCGAGGCTATAGTTGCTGCAAAGAAAACGCAAAGCACCACAAAGCCTACATCAAACTGCCAGATACGATAAGGCCTCAAGTAGAAGATACAAAAACGTGCCAGCGGTAGAGGAAGAATGAGTAGACCAACATACGAGATCGTATAAAACACCGAGAACTGACTAAAGAAGAGCAAAATAACATTGTTGGCAAAGAAGGTCCAAATGCCGCAGGCAATGCATGCAAGCCCCAACCAGAACAAGGCAATGGCCAGCTCTGCGCGGCTAAAAAAAACCAAGCCTATGATGGCAAGAGTTACTCCCAAAACAAGCATCATCAATGAGAGAATCAGGGCAAGGTAGTTGTTCATCAGCACATGTTTGGTGATGAGGTTTTGGTCGCCGCTATAAAAAGGCTTAATGAGCAGGGAGTTGGCTATGGGCGAGAGCGTGTAACTGAGTCGTATCTCTGTGCCGGCTGGCGCATTGGGCAGAGAAACGATCTCGATGATGCGCGGTGGCTCCTTTTGAAAAATAGGATAGGATCCCTCATCCCCTACGCTCCTGGAGCGGCTGTTACCGAGGTAGAGCTCGCATGTGGCATTGTCGACTTCTAAGAGTAGGTTGAATCGCTCTTTGACATTGGTATTAAAGAATACCGAGACTTCATCTCCTGGCTGCAAGCCCACTACCCGATAGGGCAAGCTTATAGAGCTTTTTTCAGAGCCATTAACAGCGTATTCCACGTCTTGAGTAATACTCAAAGGGTTATAGTAGTGAAGGACGTTATAGGCAGGCGCAAGTGACAGCACCACAACCAAAGTCACCAATAAAAAAGTGGTGACCGTAAAGATCACAGTACCAGACTGCCTAATCGCTGCGGACTTTGTTGAAAGTATAGTCATCGTACATGTTTACAATGCGTTTGTGGTCTTTTACGCGGATGTAGGCAATGCCGCCGTTATCCATAATGAAGTCTTCGTCGATATCGTCCACATGATCAAGATTGACAATAAAAGCGCGGTGGCTGCGCAAAAAGCGTGGAGGAGTAAGCAGCGTTTCAAGGCTGTCCAGCGAAGAAATCGTGGGGTACTCCTGCCCATTCGATGCCACAATATACGAGCGCGAATCACGGGACTCCACATACACAATGTCGTTATAGGGTATGGAGACGGCTCTGCCATCGCTGATGATTTCCAGAGTGGCTGCAAGATTTCGATCACGCTTTACCGTGGCCAGGTCGAGCGACTCTTCCACATCTTCTCTCATAACCGGCTTGATCATGTACTTGTAGGCGTTGAGGCGGTATCCCTCTCGGGTAAAATCCTCGCTGGTAGTAGTAAACACGATGACCACATCGGAGTCTTGCTCGCGAATAATCTCAGCGGTATCAACTCCAGAAAGCTCGTTCATAAAGACGTCCAGGAAAATCAAGTCATATTTACCTTTGGCAAACTCATCAACAAAGCTCTCTCCGCTGGTGAAGATGTCAAGCTCGCAGCTGGCACCCGAGTGCTCAATAAGCGCTCTGAGGTTGTTCAGATCTGGCTTGGTGTCTTCGCAAATGGCAATATGTAGTGGCGGCTTTTCCATACACTTTAACTATCTCACGTTAAGCTCTCTTGCACAATACCCAAAGCGAGCCGAGCCAGGTTTTCCAGGTCAGCCACGGCGAGGCATTCTTCGGTAGAATGCACCCGGTCCATGCCGCTGCCCAGGCTTACTGCCGCCAAGCCATACGATGCCAAAACGTTGGTGTCAGCACCGCCGTTTCCCCTCTCTGCACGTGCTTCAATGCCCAGGCTTTGAGCAGCTCGTAAGGCCAGCTCTACCTGCGGCGAATCCTCAGGGGCAAAGAATTCCTCGTAATTAACCTCCCACTCAATGCTCACTTTTACCGCACCAGCTTCATTTGTTTTAGACATGGCTACCGAATTGATTGTTTTTTCTATGTAATCTCGCCAAACCATTAGCTGCTTTTTGCTCTGGCTTCTGAGTTCTCCGGTTACCACGCACTCTGCTGCCACCACATTGTTTGCTGTTCCGCCCTTGATTGTGCCTACGTTGGAGGTACTCTGCTCGTCAAGACGACCTTGCTTTAAGGCAGCCACCGCTTGGGCGGCAACATGTATAGCCGAAGCTCCCTTCTCGGGAGCGATGCCCGCATGCGCTGCCACTCCGGTAAACACTGCCTGGTAGGAGTGTTGGCAGGGAGCCCCATTAACAATCAAGCCAGGTTTTCCTGCAGCGTCCAGCACGTAACAAAGCGCACCCTGTGCCTCATCAAACTGCGACTGATCCAGAGCCTTGGCACCAAAAAGACCCGTCTCTTCCTGCACCGTAAAGAGCACTCTGACTTCTGGATGTGGAGAGCCGCTTTGCCTCATCTCTGCCAAGCAGCGAATCATCTCAATAATGGCGGCCAAGCCAACCTTGTCGTCACCTCCCAGTACAGTAGTGCCGTCCGAATAGATAACACCTTCATCTATGTGGGGCTTGATTCCAAGACAAGGCTCAACCGAATCCATATGGGCAGAAAAGTAGAGAGGCTTGGTGTCCTTGTGTTGCGAGCCTTCTGGAAACGCTGGCAGCAAAGCAATTACATTGCCCGTATTGCTACCAGGAACCTCCCTGTCAGACTCTGCGCTTATCTCACAGCCTGCCCCCTCCAGCGCTTGCCTGCAGTAGGCAGCAACTTCAGCTTCCTGGCCTGCTGGGCTGTCTATCTGAACAAGCTCAAGGAAGGTAGCAAGAAGTCTCGCTTTGTTGATGGCAACCATCACTCATGCCTTTGCTCGTGATACTGAATAGCCGCGCCAACATAGTCTCTAAAGAGTGGATGTGTGCGCGTTGGACGACTCTTAAACTCCGGGTGCCCCTGGGTGGCTACAAACCAGGGATGATCCTTGAGCTCTATCATCTCCACCAGTTTTTCATCGGGCGAAAGTCCGCTGATGATCATTCCTGCCTCTGCCAGCGCCTCTACATACTGGTTGTTAATCTCGTAGCGATGCCTGTGGCGCTCATAGACAAGAGGCTCCCCATAGGCTTTAGCTGCCTGTGTGTTGCCAATGAGCTTGCAGGGATACACACCCAAGCGCATCGTGCCACCCAAGTCATTAACGCTTTCTTGCTCGGGCAACAAATCGATAACCGGGTGGGCTATCGCCTGCCCCAGCTCCGAAGCAAACTCGCCCGAATGAGCGCCCTCCAAGCCGGCGACATTACGAGCAAACTCGCAGATCGCCGCCTGTAAGCCCAGACAGATACCAAAGAAAGGCAGTTTGTTTTCTCGAGCAAACTGCACGGCAGCGATCTTTCCCTCAAAAGCGCGTATGCCAAATCCTCCTGGCACTAAAATGCCGTCCATCTGACCCAAGACCTTTTCTACGCCCTCGGCTTTGAGGGTTTCTCCGTCAATCAGATGTACGTTGACCTTGCGGTTGTGATAGACCGATGCATGCCCAAGGGCCTCAATGATACTCAGATAGGCATCAGGCAAACTGACATACTTGCCCACAACCGCTATGTCAATGGGCTTGCCTAAGGTGTCGAGTTTATTGGTAAACTCCAGCCAGGGGTCAAGCTCTATCTCTCCAGCAGGCAAACCAAACTCCTTCAAAACCTTGCTGTCAAGGCCTTGATCATGGAGCAGCAGCGGTACCTTATAAATGCTGGACACGTCTACGCAGGAGAGCACGTTTTCGACAGGAACATCGCAAAAGAGCGATATCTTCTCTCGCATCTTCTTGTTGATTTTTTGGTCGCTGCGACACACGATAAAGTCGGGGTGCACACCAATGGAGCGCAGCTCTTTGACGCTGTGTTGCGTGGGCTTGGTTTTGACCTCATGTGCAGCAGCGATATAGGGCACCAGGGTAACGTGAATAAAGATGACGTCTCCGGCTGGCTTGTTTCTTTTAAATTGGCGGGCTGCTTCAATAAAGGGTAGGCCTTCGATGTCACCTACTGTGCCGCCTATCTCGGTAATGACGATGTCGGCGCGGCTTTGCTCAGCGATACGCGTAAGCCGCTCCTTAATACTGTTGGTCATATGGGGAATCACCTGCACCGTTCCCCCAAGAAAGTCTCCCTTGCGCTCTTTGCTGATGAGACTTTGGTAAATGGCACCGGCGGTAAAGTTAGATTCGCAACTGAGATTCTCGTCAATGAAACGCTCGTAGTGCCCTAAATCCAGGTCGCCCTCGTGACCATCCTCAGTCACAAAAACCTCGCCGTGTTGAAACGGACTCATGGTTCCTGGATCAACATTGAGGTACGGGTCGGCCTTTTGCATGGTAACGCTATAACCCCGAGCCTTCAGGAGTTGTCCAAGCGATGCTGCGGTGATACCCTTTCCTAGACTAGATACAACGCCACCCGTAACAAATATGTGCTTGGTCATGCTTCTCCTTCGTTTTTCTCTATTCTACGATATCTTTGCGGCCAAGACCGTCAAGTTTTTTAAGAATCCTGTTTCCTTCTATAATCTCACTAAATGAGAAGCGCTCGCTCGCCACATTGAGCACCAGAAGAGCCACGGTAACTCCAATGAGTAAAGGGAGCGGCAAAGCGGTGGCCAACAGATAGCCCAAAAAGGCACCCTTGGAGTTTGCTCCTGCATCGCCCAACATGCCTCTTTCGCCAATATCGTAGCGCCAGACCGCCAAAAGCGGACCCAGACCCACCAAGGCAAGTGCAACAATATCTGGCCAGTCAAGCACTATGATGCCTCCCAGCCCTACTGCCAACAGGCACAAAACAAGACTGAGTGCATAGACTTTTCCGGCTCGCCCGGGTCGGAGGTCAAAGAGGTTGACTGTGTTGGCCATAAGGGCAATAACACAGGTGCCCAAGGTGATGCGCAATAAAATGCCTGCCCAATCGCTGGTCAGGTGCTCCCAGCTACCCCAATAAAGCGAGATCATCGTAAAGAGCGAAAGAAAGCCAATGGCTAACAGCTTTGTGCCACCGGTCGTAAGGACACCACGAAACAGCGAGCCAATATGGCCTCGAAAGCCCTTGGCGTTTTGATCGCCCACCCAGTCATCCAAAAGCCCAAAGATGCAAGTGCCTGCGATGAGCGGAAAGATAGGCAGCAGGTAGCTCATCCAGTTGGGCTGAATACTGCCGGTAACCACCAAGAGGTGCGCTCCCGCCCACAGGGATAAAAGCCACATAAACCAAACGACTCCCAGACCATTGTATACACTGGTGCCACGATAGTTGGGGTAATGCGGAGCCGTCTCTTCCAGCGAACGCACAAGCATCGCCATGAAGATGCAGGGTATGGCTACACAGAATATGAGAGCCGATATCATTGCCAACAACTCACAAGTTCCTCCCTTGTTAGAAACCCTAGTGCTCAACTAAGTTAACATGCTGCATTGTGCGCTCAGCATTTTTGCACGGCAATACAACGTCTCAGCGCTACTGGTTGTATGCACATGAGGGCAACGCAGCCATGCAAAAGGCGAGTTTACTAATTGCGGTAGTTTAAGTGTACCAGAGCACTAAGAATTATATCGCAACGAGCTAGTGAGCTCCTCTGCGGTTACCAAAAGAGCTAAAAGCGCTAAACTGTGGTTGCCAAAAGTGAGCGTTTCCAAAAAGCTCTTGGTTGCGCATATGCCCCTTAATCATTTACGAGTACAATAGATACATGACAGAAAATGATCCCCAGCGCATAGCAGTTCTCATCACTGCCTTTAACGAAGCAGACCGCATCAAGGAAACGGTGGTAGCGGCTGCCTTGGTGCCGGGCGTTGTTGGAGTTATCGTTGCCAATGACGGCTCTGAGGACGCTACAGCAGAAATAGCCACCAGCGCAGGTGCCTTGGTAGTAAGCAACAAGCATAACTTGGGCAAAGGTGCAGCCATGGAGCTGGCTGCAACAAGCTTGGAGGAGCTCAAGCCTTTTGGTAGCTTGGACGGCGTGCTGCTGCTCGACGGCGATCTTGGTCTCAGTGCGTCTGCAGCTAAGGCTTTGTTAGAGCCCCTCAAGGCCAATACTGCCGACATGGTCGTAGGCATCCTGCCCTCCCCCTCCGGTAAAGCAGGCTTTGGCCTTGCCCTCTCTTTGGCGCGTGATGGCATCAGGGAGTTTGGCGGAGGCTTTGAAGCAAAGGCACCGCTGAGTGGGCAGCGCGCCATGACACTTGAGTGCCTATGCCTGGTGCGCCCCTTTGCCAACGGGTACGCCATGGAAGTAGATATGACCGTGCGGGCTTTGCAACAACAACTCCGTGTAGCAGAGGTGCCCGTAGACATGCAACACAGGGCCACCGGAAGAAATCTCAAAGGCTTCATCCACAGAGGAAGACAATTCTTGCAGATCAACCGCCTCCTCAGGTCATACTACAAGCAATAGTCTTAAGAATAACCCCGCGCCATAAAACTCCACAGCTTGTGTTCATGCACCAATCTCCATGCGCTAATCCCCCTACACTAATCTCCATACGCTAATCCCCCTACACTAATCTCCATGCGCTAATCCCACTCCACAAAGACTGCGAGTTTTATAGCAAGGAAGGTAGTCCTTCTAAATCAACCGCCTCCTCAAACCATCCTTCATACAGTAGCTCCAAAATAACCCCGCGCCACAAATACCACAAATTTTGCCAAATTTTACAGCTTATGAACGATTCTCACGCGAAATATAGCTTAATTAGGCTAAATAGAGCCTGTTTTTTGTCCTTTTTCGCAATATTTCATTCATAAGCTGTTTTTTTTGGCAAAACCTGTTAATATCGTGGCATGGATACATTTCTTACCCATAGGTCAGCCTTGGAGTTTTGGCGTCTGCATGGCAGAGCCCTGGATGCGCTTGAGCGTCGTCACCGCACAGTTGCAGCGCCTGTCAACCCTCCTGAAGCTTTTGCGGTACGGCAACTGCAAGCTCAGGGGTTGTCGCTGCCAGTGGAGGTCACAGTAGCCTTTGATAAGAATAGAAGAGTGTCACCCTTGGTTCGTTCCCATGTGCTAAGCGCAAGCCTGCCGCAGGGCTCTATCATACGTGTTGACGACAGGTTGCTAGTGAGCTCTCCCGAGCTATGCTTCATGCAGCTGGCAAATACACTAGCTGAATCAAAACTAATCAAACTTGGGCTTGAGCTTTGTGGGACTTATTCACTTCCAGGCCCCCATGCAAGGAGTCTGGATTCGGATTTAGCTGGCAAGGGCTTTTATGAACGCCCAGCGCTTACCACTCTAAAAAAGCTTGATGCCCTTTTGTCCCGTATGAATGGAGTGCGCGGAAAGCGACAAGCCGCTCAGGCTTTGCGTTGTCTTGCAAATGGCTCAGCTTCGCCGATGGAGACAATCCTTACCATGCTTTTGACGCTACCTAACAGGCTGGGCGGCTATGGCTTTCCTTTACCTGAGCTCAACGCCTTAATCGTTCCTGCCAAAACAGCCAAGCACAGTGTGAGTAAGTCCTTCTATTCTTGCGATCTCTTTTGGCCAGACCTAAATCTAGCAGTAGAATACGATAGTGACAGCCACCATGCCAGTGCTGAGCGCATAGCCAATGACTCTAAGCGTCGCAACTCTTTATCCTTGCTTGGGATAACGGTAATTACTGTAACCAACCAACAGGTTCGAAACAAAGTTGAATTTGAGAGAGTTGCCAAGCAGCTTGCTGTCAACTTAGGAATACGGCTTCGGCACAAAGAAAAGCCAGGTTTCGTTCAAGCACAAAGCAAACTGCGAGCCTTGCTATTGTAGGCAACTACTCATTACGATCAGCATATCGACTCTCGTAGGTTCATCATGCCACACTCACTTCCGGGGCTGGCTTAAGATGGGGCAATCAATTGCAGAAAATCTTTGATTGAGTTGGAGATTTGTTCAGGCTTGTGTTGGTGTATGTAGTGACCGCAGTCAAAATACTCGATCCTTGCGTCCGTTTTTAGAGCAAAGGCAGCCTGGTGCTGTGTCCAAAAAGAACCGATCTCATTTTGAGATCCATTAGCTACCAGTAGCAGAATTGGCAACTTGTTCAAGTAACTAAAACCGTCAAGCTCCACCTTTTCTGCGTTGCGTAACACCCAGCTGGCCTCAGCCGCTATCACTGGGTTGACAGCGTTTCGGTAAGCCAGTAGTCGAGCTTGTTCATACTCTTCTGCCGTAAGAGCCCTATTGCTAACAGAAATAATGAAGGGCAGCCGCTGAACCCCCATCCACGCACCAATCTTCATAGCCATTATTATAAAGGAGGAGGGCACTATGCTTTCTTCCAGGTAAACAGACGGGATGGCCATATCAATTCCTATGACGCCAGCTATCTCTTCAGGATATAGCTGCGCCCAGCGTAACGCTTCAAGACCCGACATCGAGTGAGGAATCAAGACATACGGTTCTATCACGCCTAGACGCTGCAGGGCAGTTCTCGTATCTGCAAGCAGGGAGTCAATGTCTCGGGGCGCTTCGAGAATCTGGGAGTAGCCATAACCAAGCTTTTCCACCACCACAATGCGATAGTCTTCTGACAACAAGCTATACAGTGGTTTAAAGTCGTACACAGGTGCAGTCGTTCCTCCCCCAGAAAGAAACACGAGCACAGGCGCTTGCCTATTGCTTCCCTCTGAATAGAGATGCAAAGTATGTCCATTAGCCTCGACTAGCCCACCTGGCGGAATGAACTTGCTCTGCTCCAGGGAAAGGCTTGCTCGGTGGGCTATCAATAAGGTCAACAAGCTTGCAGTAATCAGTGCAACTAGTAGAAGGGCAAGCCCGGTGCCGACTGCCATTTTCCTTATCCGTCTCCGCGTACCATGCGTTTGAGTTTTTCTGCTACCTTGGGATCAAGGCGCTCGGCGAGAGTGTTCTTGCGCGCTACCGCAATGTTGGTGGGGGCAGCGAGCTCGTCAAGGCAGCCGCGAAGCGACTCTATCTCATTGCAAAAACCTGAGGCACTCATGCGGGTAACCCTGTGGCTAAAAACGGTTGACTGTATGGTGGCGTCAGAAGATACCACCAGCACCTCCAGACCCTTGTTGGCTGCGTTGTTAGCAAGCTTTTCAATAATCGTGTCGGCAGAAGTGCCAGCGGGAGAAAACAAGTACTTAACCGAGCCAAAGACCTGCTCCTCTCCCCTGGAGCCGGGGTTTCCGGCGCCATCAAAGATGACGGTTGCCTTATACTCGCGCCCGGCAAAGTTTGCTACGTCAGAGAGCAGGGCTTCGCGAGCAGCATTGAAGGTGTCTTGCGTGTGGTCGGGCGCCTGCCGGGCAAAACACTCATAGTTGCCGCCCGCCCGTATGACGTTGTAGCCGTCCACCAGTAGCACTTTGCTGGGCTTTTGTTTCAAAGAGTCTTTCATTTACTTTTCTGGCACCATTCTTGCTAGCCCTTTTCTTAACGTTTACATCCCAACGATTATAGCAATGCCCGTGACTGCTCCGTCAACTCATCAAGCGCCAGACGGGCATCGAGCCACACAATCTGTTGGTAACGCTTAAACCAGCAAAGCTGGCGTTTGGCGTACCGACGGGTGGCCTGCTGTATACTCGCAACTGCTGCTTCCAAGCTTAATTCGCCATCTAAGTAACACTTAAGCTCCTTGTAGCCAATGGCCTGCCTGGCAGTAAAAGCCTGTTCGTAGCCCTTGGCAAGCAGACCTTGTACTTCTTCAAGCAAGCCCTGCTCCATCATCTGCTCAACCCGCCTATTGATGCGTGCATAAAGCTCTTCTCTGGGCATAATCAAACCGATATAGCAGGTGGGGTAGGCTTCCTTGCTGCGCTCGAAACCCTGCGCCTGCTCTACGTAACTACTCCCCTGTTCAAGCCACTCAAAGGCGCGGATAACACGCCGCACATTGTTGGGGTGAATGAGGGCAGCGCTTTGGGGGTCAAGTTCGGCAAGTTTGGCATGAAAAGCTTCTGCGCCAAGTGTGAGAGCCTCTGTTTCTAAGCGTTGGCGCAACTCATGTAAGCTCTCATCTTCGTCTTCAAAGAAGTGGTTTTCTAAAGCTGCACGTACGTAGAGGCCAGTGCCTCCACAGACGATGGGCTGCTTGCCACGCGCCAAGATGTCGTCCATGGCAGCGCGGGCAGCCTTTTGGTAGGCGTAGGCACTAAACTCCTTATCCGGATTGACAAGATCCACACAGTGGTAGGCTACGGTACGTAAGCCTAAAGGAAGCTTAGCTGTGCCAATATCCATGCCTTTATAGACCTGCATGGAATCAGCGCTTATTATCTCGCCATCAAGCTTTTGAGCCAGTCTCTCGGCAAGGCTCGTTTTGCCCGTGGCAGTGGGGCCCACGATTACTATAACAGTGTGCCGCGCAGATACCATGTCTTTGCCTCGTTTATTCGTACAGGTAGGAGCTTGCCAGCAAAGTCCGCTATTGGCCTGCCTTCTGGCAGCGGCGCATGTACGGTTTGGTTTCTAGGCGCACGACCTGCCAGTATCTGATTGTCGCGCTTTGAAGCACCTTCAAATAACACGAGCACCTCCTTATCAAGGAACTGCTGATTGAAGGTCCAAGCGCTCTTTTGCACCTGGTCAACCAGCCTATCAAAGCGCTCTTGAATGACCTCGCGCGGTGTGTCGTCTACCAATGATGCTGCTGGTGTGCCCTCTCGCCTCGAATAAATAAAGGTAAAAACTTGAGCAAAACCAACTGCCTTGACCAAAGCCAAGGTTTGCTCAAAGTCCTCAGCAGTCTCGCCCGGATAGCCAACTATGACATCGGTCGAAAAGGCCACGGTGCCCTTGCCCGAAGCCTCACAAGCGCTCTGTATTTGCGTTACCAAGTCTCGATACTGCTGAGCGGTGTATCGCCGATTCATGGTCTTGAGTATTGCGTCTGAGCCGCTTTGTAGAGGCAGGTGCAAGGCCGGCATGACAGCGGCAATTTCAGCAAAGGCCTGTATGGTATCGCGCGATAAATCCTTGGGGTGCGAGGTAGTAAAGCGCAGGCGCTCAATGCCGCTTGCCTCCAGAGCATAGAGCAGCTCGGCAAAGCGAGGCTCGCCGTAGAGATCGCGGCCATAGGAGTTGACGTTTTGCCCGAGCAGCGTAATCTCACGCACGCCCTCTGAAACGAGGCGCTTTGCGTCGCTGAGCACCTCCTCAAAGGCCATGCTGCGCTCGCGCCCCCGTACATAGGGCACAACACAATATGAGCAAAAGTTATTGCAGCCCGTCATGATGGGCAGCCAGGCGTGCCAGTCGTGCTCCCGTGTTGTAGGGGTATCCAGACCCAAGGCGGGTTGTTCAAGCTTTGCTGCATCTTCGTTGCTGACAACCTCTACAACGGGCTTTTTGAATTGCATGGCTTTGGAGATAAGCGCAGGCAGGTTAACAATGTTATGCGTGCCAAACACCACCCCAATATGGGGCATTTTCTTTGCCAGCTCGTTTGCATCGCGCTGACCGATGCATCCTCCCACCGCTATCAGAGCCTTGGAATTCTTGAGTGAGGCAACCTGCCCATAGAGCCTCTCATCTGCCGCCTCTCGCACGCAACAGGTCATGAAAATGATGATATCGGCATCGTCTTGGCCCAAAGCTGGCTCGGCGCCCAAGGCATCCAGCATGCCAGCAACACGCTCGGTATCACTTTTGTTCATTTGACAGCCAAAGGTGATGATATGGTACGTGCTCTGTTTTATGTCATTCATTCTGAAAAACTGGCTGAAGTTGCTGTGCATCAATCTTCATGAGCTCAGCAATATCTGTAGGGGATGCACCACGCATGAAGCGCGGCTCAACTACAAAGCGGATGGCGGTTCGAGTTTCACCATCGATGCTAATGTCGGCAAAGGCCGGAATACATACTATTTCTATTCCAATGGGCGAGAGAAAGCCGCGGGCAATTGCTATGGCCTTGACTGCCTGATTTACGGCACCAGCCCCTACGCTTTGAATCTCAACGCGCACGCCATCCTTAATCATGCCGGCGATGGCGCCGGCAACCGAGGAGGGAGAAGACTTAGAAGAGACTTTGAGAAACTCCATTATGCTGCCTTTTCTACTGCGTTACAGCCGTGTTTACTACTGTGTTTAAGGTCTATATATATTACCCGCATTCTACGGGTGCCTATTCTCTCACAGAAAAGCCTGTTTTGGCAACTTTCTTAGCCAAAAATTGCATTGTCCGCCCCTTCAAGAGTCACTAGTCAGACTGTAGTCCGTCATTGCGGCCTCCGAGCCGCAATCTAACCAAAATGCGTCTCAGATTGCGGGTCAAGCCCGCAATGACATTGGGTCTGATCAGTAACCTTCGCTTGTTCCGCAGCTTAGCTAATTAACCTTACATAAGAAACCGCAGGTCAGACGGCCTTTTCTTTTGTCAAATTCTATGAGTATTACACGTTACGTAACGTGCAGATATGCTATAATGTGAAGGACAAAAGGAGTAGCCATGTAT
>Ga0123356_10004316_pt1 | contig 14704 bp, 13 predicted proteins | sample TergutEmb28metaG_2_FD_92546 | JGI IMG/M metagenome (GOLD analysis project Ga0123356, IMG submission 92546) | Embiratermes neotenicus P3 segment gut microbial communities from Petit-Saut dam, French Guiana - Emb289 P3 | ecosystem: Host-associated > Arthropoda: Insects > Digestive system > Gut ... | reverse complement strand
GCCGCGCCGACAGTGATCGGGATCGCGATCACCGCTATCGTTTTTATGATCTTTCCTATAGGTTCGCGATTTTCGTTTTCCCGCATTTTTCTCGCGATCTCGCGGCGTTCGCGGTAAGTGCCAGCCCCCCGCATACGCGAATACAAAATCAGCAGCGTGATAAGGCCCGCTATAGCGCCGGCTGTCGCTCCGAATGTGCCGCCTGCCGCCGCGTACTCCTTGCCCCAGCCGATAACTGAAAAAGCGATCACCAGACCGATAACGACTCTGAAGGCCTGTTCCGTAAGCTGTGACAGCGCGGTAGGCTTCATATTTTGAAGGCCCTGGAAATAGCCCCTGAACGCCGCCATAATAGGCACGAATATCAAGGCCGGCGATATGGCTTCCATAGCGTATACGGCTTTCGAAAGATCCGTAAGGCTTGACGTGATCACTGCCGCGCCGAAAAACAATATACAGAAAAAACCGGCGCCGATGACCGACATCAGTACGAGCGCCACTCTGAATACGCGGTTTGCCCCGCCTGTGTCCCCTTCGGTATTTCGTTCGGCGACCAGCCTTGAAACAGCGATCGGTATCCCTGTCGTCGCTATGACGATCAAAAGGGTATAAACAGGATAGGCCGCGTTGTAATACCCCATACCCTCGTCACCGATAAGGTTACCGAGCGGGATTCGAAAAAAGAAGCCCAGAATTTTTATAATAATTCCCGCGGCCGCCAGGATCGCGGCTCCGTATATGATAGTAGGTTTATTCAAATGAGTCTTTTCGCCGCTCATGAATTCCCTTCCGCAAGTTCAGCGAGTATTCTGTTTCGGGAACTCTCTGTCCCTGATATCGCCTTTTCAACGTCTACGGTCGGGAACGCGCCGTTTTCGTATACCACAAGACCGTCTATCACAGTCATTAGTATGTCGCGGCTCGAAGCGGAAAAGACAAGATTGTTCGCCATTTCATATACAGGATTCATCGACGGCGCAGAAAGGTCGAGCATGATCATATCTGCCCTGAAGCCTTCCTTTATAATGCCGCAGTCCGGGCGGCCCTGCGCGACGGCTCCGGCCCTTGTCGCAGCGTACAGCGCCTCGGCGGGCTTTATCAGCGTCGGGTCTCCGAACCGGACCTTGGCCGCAAGGGACAGCAGCTTGATCTCCTCAAAGAAATTGCAGCTGTTGTTGCTCGCCATCCCGTCCGTGCCTATCGCGACGTTGACCCCTTTTTCGAGCAGCAGCGGGATACGCGCGATCCCGTCCGCGAGCTTCATATTGCTAACGGGGCATGTTATGGCTGTGATACCCATTTCGCTCATGATATCAGCGTCTTCCTCTTCGACGTAAACACAATGGGCAGCCAGCCCTCCGTAGTCAAAGGCGCCGGCGTCGGCGAATACCTTGATAGGGGTCCTTCCGCCGTTACGCTCCTTGCATTCTTCGTGCTCGCTGAGCGTCTCCGAGATATGAAGGTGTAAAGGCAGTCCGGTCTCGCGTGAAAGATCCGCGACAGCCTGGATCAAAGCCGGCGTCGCCGTATACTCCGAGTGAATGCCGATATCAACGCGGATCCGGCCGTCAACAGTGTCATGATGCTTTGAAACCAGGTCCCTGCTTTCCTGATACGGCTTAAAACCCGTCAGGTCAAGTATCTCGTCAAAAAACGAAAGCCCGCGGCATATATTGAGTTTCGCCCCCGATTCGACAGCCGCCCTTACTGTGTCTTCGCAGAAAAAATAATGGTCCGAAGAAGACATGACGCCGTGTGAAAACGACTCCGCGATCGCGAGCATCGACGCGTTGTAGCAGGCCTCCCCGTCAAGCTTTTCCTCAAAAGGAAAAATCTTTTTATCAAGCCAGTCCATTAGTTTCATGCTTTCACCGTAACCGCGAAGCAGCGTCATCGGCAGATGCGCGTGCGCGTTATAAAAGCCCGGCATCAGGAGTTTGCCGCTCCCGTCTATGACGCGCTCTCCCGTATCGTCATTCTTGCCCGCGGGGGCGACCGAAGCGATGCGCGCGCCGTCCGTGCGCACATCCATGCCATGCGCGACTGTGAAATCCTCTGTGAGCAAAGTTATGTTTTTAAAGAGCAAGATATTCCTCCAATCGTGTGAAAAAAGCGTCCATATCCTCGGGCTTGCCGATGCTGATCCGAAGATGGTCGTCTATCCTCGGCGCGTCAAAATAACGTACGTAAATACCGCCCACCTGCAGGAACGCGAAGATCGCCTGAGCTCGCGCGGCGCTGCCGCAGCCCGCGAACACAAAATTCCCCGACGGTTCCGGCACGTCGAAGCCCAGCTCCCGCAGCCTCACGGCTGTCTTTTCGCGCGTCTCACGTATCTTTTCGACTACTATGCTGTAATACTCCTCGTCCGCGAGCGCCGCGATGCCGAGCGCTACAGTGACCGCGTTTACAGGATAAGAATTGAACGAATCCTTTGCCGCAGTCAAAGCCTCTATCAGACGCTCGTTCCCTACCGCGTAACCGATCCTCTGCCCGGCAAGCGAACGCCCCTTTGAGAAGGATCTTGTAACAAGCAGATTCGGCACGTCGGTCGTCCTCGAAACGGCGCTATAGTCTGAGAAATCGGCATACGCCTCGTCGATGATCACGACCGATTTGCCGCCGTTGTTTTCGATGATCTCATCGTTAAATCCTTCTCCTTCGGCTATGCTCGTCGGCGCGTTCGGCTCGCATATGATGATCCCCCCGTTCGGACGGACATAGTCTTCAGCCAGCAGCCTGAATTCTTCGCTGACCGCCACCGTCTCATGCGGAATCCCGAAAAACTTGCACCATACCGGATAGAATGAATATGTCACGTCCGGGAAAAGCACAGGATTGTTTTCCCCGAAACCGAAACAAGCGCGAAAGGCCAGCGCGAGCACCTCGTCCGACCCGTTGCCGACAAATACGTTTTTGACAGCGACCCCGTGTCTGGCCGCGATAGCCTCGCGCAGTGTACCGCCGTCCTGTTTCGGATACAGCCTGAGCGCCCGTCCGTCAAAATCCGCGAGCGCCCTCAGCACTCCCGGTGCCGGCGGATATGGGTTTTCGTTCGTGTTGAGTTTTACGACGCCAGGACCGGGCTGCTCGCCGCTCACATACGGTTCCCCGTAAAAAAGCCCGGCAATATAAGTATCTTTCATGTTTTCCCCGTTAATAATCATTTGGTTTTATTTTATCACAATCCCAGAACCTGTAACACAGATACGGACGCGGCGAAAAGTTCCTGCTTTGCTGCCTTTGACGGTAATGTGAGCTTGAGCCGCGGCGTTTCCTTCATATCAGCCTCAAGAGCCGCGCCGCTCTTGTGCGCATTTTCAGAAGCCTCGAATACTTTCTTCATGAGTCCCGGGGGAGCCTCGCGGTACACGAACTCCGCCCGTCGTCCAGAGAGTTTGACCTCGAAGACCCCTGCCGCCTCGCCCAAATGCCTCAGCCAGGCCGCGTGTATGAGCGTCATTACGGAGTCCGGTACAGCCCCGAAGCGGTCGCGCAGCTCTGAAAGCACAGCTTCCTTTGTCTCCTCGTCGCGAACCGCCGAAATACGCTTGTACGCCTGCAGCTTGACGACCTCATCCTCGATATACCCTGTCGGGATGACCGCGGTCCCTTCAAGCTCGACTCGGCAGTCGCTCTCTGTTTCGGTCTGTGCCGCTATACCGCCCTCCAGGCGCCTTACAACTTCATCTAAAAGCTTGCAGTACATCTCGTACCCGACAGACGCCATATGCCCGTGCTGGCTGGTCCCTAATAGATTCCCCGCACCGCGAAGCTCAAGGTCCTTCATCGCGATCTTGAACCCGCTCCCAAACTCCGTAAACTCACGAATGGTCCTGAGCCGCTTTTCGGCCGCCTCCGTCAGTATCTTGTCCCGCCTGTACATCAGATACGCGAACGCGATCCTGTTCGTCCTGCCTACGCGTCCGCGCAGCTGGTAGAGCTGCGTCAGTCCGAGCCTGTCCGCGTCCAGGATCACTATCGTGTTCACATTCGGGATGTCGAGCCCCGACTCTATTATCGTCGTGGATAATAGCATGTCGAATTCGTTCTCGTAAAAGTCCTGCATGATATCCTCGATCATGCGCTCGTTCATCTTCGCGTGGCAGACCCCGATCTTCGCCTGCGGCGCGAGGGCTCTGAGCTGTTCGTACGTACGGTCGATCCCCTCGATGCGGTTGAACACCACATAGGCCTGGCCGCCGCGGTCGAACTCCCTCTTAAGCGCCTCCGCGATCACGTCCGGCCGCTCCTCAGACACATAGGTCCTCACAGGGAAACGATCCTCCGGCGGATCCTCTATCAGCTCCATGTCCTTGATGCCTAAAAGCGACATGTTCAGCGTCCTGGGGATCGGTGTCGCGGAAAGCGTCAGCACATCGACCCCCGCTTTGATACCGCGGATCTTTTCCTTGTGCCGCACTCCGAATCTCTGCTCCTCGTCGATAACGAGCAGGCCTAGATTTTTAAATGATATTTTTTTTGACAGAAGCGCGTGCGTACCGATGACGATATCGACGTCACCGTTATTGATCCCCTCGGTGACCCTTGCGGCCTGCGCTCCCGTGATGAACCTTGAAAGCATTTCCACACGGACTGGAAAGTCCGCGAACCTCTCCGAAAACGTCCTGAAATGCTGAGCCGCGAGTATCGTAGTCGGCACGAGTATAGCCGCCTGTTTTCCGTCCTGCACGCATTTGAATACGGCCCTGAGCGCCACCTCGGTCTTGCCGTAGCCTACGTCGCCGCAGATAAGCCTGTCCATCGGCCACGGGTTTTCCATGTCCTGCCGCACTGCGTCAAAGCAGCGTATCTGATCCGAAGTAGGTTCGAAGGGGAATCTGTCGTCAAAGTCCTTCTGCCATACCGTGTCGGGCGAAAAGGCGAAGCCCGGCGCCAGTTTGCGTTCGGCCGCGAGCCTTAAAAGTTCCGAGGCGTATTCCTCGATCTCCGCACGGACGCGGGCCTTCGTCCTTGACCAGTCGTCCGAGCCGAGCCTCGAAAGGCGCGGCCGCCTCTCGCCGCCGCCCACATACTTCTGGACACGGTCAAGCTGCCAGGCCGGAAGGTACAGCACGTCCTTGCCGGCGTACGCGAGCGTCAGATAGTCGCACTTGCTTCCGTAAGTCTCGATGGTCTTTATGCCCCGGTAGACACCGATACCGTATTTTTCGTGAACGATATAGTCTCCCTTTTCGATGTCCGTGAACGCCGAGATCTTTTCGTGCCCCTTCAGCTTCTGGCGTCTGCTCTTCTTTCCGCTCTTGAATATATCCCCGTCCCATAACCAGACTGCTTTTTCACCGGCTATCTCAAAACCGCACACAAGCTCGCCTATGGTGAATTTGATTTTTTCCGTTATCTCTTCCTGATCTGTAAATTCTCTCAGCAATAAAAGGCGTTCTTCGGTCGCGCACACGATCGTGACACTGAACTTGCGGCGCAGATAGCTCTTCAGCTCGGCCGACAGCAGGTCGAGCTGGCCGTAAAGAGCGGCCGCGTGCTTTGCTTCGTATTCATAGGTTTTTATCTTTTCGTAAGCCGGCCCTTCCGGAAGCCTGCCGTCATGCGTGAAGAAATGAGGCCGTTTGCGTTCGAGTAAAGCTTCCCAGTCGGCCTCGCCGCGGTACGCGTCCCAATCCCCCTCAGAAGTATCGCCCTCTTCGGCAAGCGCCTCGTAATCATGGATCGCCTCGGTCTCGCGCAGTTTCAGCATGCTGATCGTCCGCGCGGGGTCTATACATACGAAGATCCCGTCTTCGCCGAGCCAGTCGGCGAGATACAGGCCCTCCGGCGCGGGCTCTTCCGCTGGCGCGACCAAGACAGAAGGTACGTCCCCTTGGCTAACCTGCGCCTCGGGGTCAAACGGCCGGATACTCTCTATCTCTGTATCGAAATAGGAAAGCCGGTACGGCTCTTCGTGGTTGAGAGGATAGACGTCGACGATATCGCCGCGGGCCGAAAACTCGCCGGGGCTTTCCGTGTACGGAACGCGCCTGTAGCCGAGCTCCGCGAGCCTGTGGATAAGGGCGTCACGTGTATACCCGCAGCCGGGGGCGAGCGTCGTAAGTGATGAGGCGAATGTTTCGGGCCCGCAGACGTCCCTTATCGCCGCGCTTACGGGACAGACGACAACTGAATCTTTTGTCGCCAGCGCCGTCATCGCGAGCAGGCGCGCCGTTACCGCCTCGCGGCTTTTCGCAACGGTGCGCAGGAACGGCGGGTCGTCCTCGGGCAGCATAAAGACTTCGGCCGGTGACAGGAAGAACGAAAGCTGTTTCGCGAACGACGCGGCCGTCCCCTGGGACGCGGTCACGACGACGGCTTTGGTCCCCGTTCCTGCGTTACGCAAAAGACGCGCCACAATCGGCGCGGCCTGTATGTCGTCCAAACCGGCGTGGTGCGCCGGGCTACGATCCGTCCTGCTCATTTTTTTCTTTCGGATTTTTGTTGTACTTCAGCATCGCGGCGTCGATACCTTCCGCGAGCGTCAGCTCGATAGCGTCCGCGCAACGGGTGACAGCGTCCCGTATTTCTTCGATACGCTCGTCGGGGAACTCCGATAGCACATAGCTCGAGAGGGGCACTTCACCCCGCTCGGCGCCGATCCCGATACGGAAGCGAGGGAACCTGTCGTCTTCAAGAAGATAGATGATGCTCTTCATCCCGTTGTGAGAACCCGAGCTGCCTTTTTTTCGTATACGCAGCGTACCGAGAGGGATATCGACGTCGTCGTATATGACTAAGAGGTCTTCCATGGCCACGCCGTAATACTCCACGGCGTTCCTGACGCTCTGTCCGGACTCGTTCATATAGGTCTGCGGTTTTAATAGCATCACTTTTTTGCCCGAGATCACGCCTTCGCCGAACAGGGCTTTATGCTTGAGTTTTTTTATTTTTATGCCGTGGCGTTCGGCAAGCAGATCGACTGTCAAAAAGCCGATATTATGTTTTGTATCACTATACTTCGAGCCGGGATTTCCGAGCCCCGCTATGATGATCATGTTGCACGCCCCGTCAGCCGAACATCTTGCTGACCGAATCATTGTTATGGATACTGAGCAAAGCCTCCGCGAAAATCGGCGCGACAGAAAGGACTGTTATCTTGTCGATGATCTTTTCCTTACAGATAGGTATGGTATTCAGCAGCACCATTTCCTTGATCGCGGAATCCTTGATACGGTTTATCGCTTCGCCCGAAAGGACGCCGTGCGTCGCGCAGGCGTAAACTTCCTTCGCGCCGAGCTCCGCGAGCCTGTTCGCCGCGTTCGCTATCGTGCCCGATGTGTCTATGATATCGTCGACGAGTATACAGGCCTTGCCTTCGATATCGCCTATTATATGCATTATTTCGCTCTCGTTCGCCCTTTTGCGGCGTTTGTCGATGATCGCGATCGGGACGTTGAGCGGCTCCGCCATATGGCGCGCCCTCGTCACGCTGCCGTGATCCGGAGAGACGATGACAAGATCGCTGATCTTTCTCTTCTTGAAAAACTTTACGAGTACAGGAATGCCGAAAAGATGGTCTACCGGTATATCAAAATAGCCCTGTATCTGCGCCGCGTGCAAGTCCATCGTAACAACGCGGTCGGCGCCCGCCGCGCTGATGATATCGGCGACAAGTTTGGCTGTGATCGGATCGCGCGGTTTCGCTTTTCTGTCCTGCCTCGCGTATCCGTAGTACGGTATCACGGCGTTGATTCGTCCGGCCGACGCGCGTTTCATCGCGTCGATAAGTATTAAAAGTTCCATCAGGTTGTTATTTACCGGTTCGCTCGTAGACTGGATGATAAAAACGTCGCGGCCGCGCACGGATTCGTATACATTAACAGAGATCTCGCCGTCGGAAAACGTAGTGACCTCGGCTTTGCCGAGCGGCTTGCCCATGATCGAAGCTATTTCATCAGCAAGCTCAAGATTTGAGTTACCTGCAAAGATCTTGAATTCTGGGAACGCACTTCCGATTCGCATATCATCCTCCTCGCTTTTTAAAGCTTTTTCTTCATCAGGCCGCCGCGCCGCGCGACCCAATCTTTGATACTTCTTCCTTTGTCGCGGGCGATGAAAAGCGCTCCCGGCTCTATATCACTTGTAACCGTTCCGCCCGCCGCTATGTACGCGCCGTCGCCTATTTTGACAGGCGCGACGATATTGACATTACAGCCTATAAAGGCTCCGTCCCCGACCTCGGACCGCTTTTTATCCCATCCGTCGTAATTGACGAACACGACTCCGCATCCTATGTTGATCCCCGAGCCGAGATCCGAGTCGCCTACGTATGTAAGGTGTGAGATCTTCGTGTCGTCGCCTATACTGCTGTTTTTTATCTCGACGAAATCCCCGATGCGGCATCGGCTCCCTATTTTACTGCCCGGCCGTATATACGCACAGGGCCCTACAGTCGTCTCCGAACCTATCGCGCTGTCCAGAAGAACCGACTGCTCTACCTTAGCGCCTTCAGCGATCTCGCAGTTTTCGATGCGGCAGCCCTGCTCTATCCTGCAGTTCTCCCCTATCCTGGTCGCGCCTCTGATGATCGTCCCCTGCCCGATATAAGTCCCTTTGCCTATTTCCGCGTCAGCGTCTATCTCTGCCATGCCGAGATCAAAAAACTCAACGCCTTTTTCGGCAAACGCGAGATTTACGAGGCGGCGCTTCTGAGCCTTCTCTTCGTATAATTTTTCCGTTTCGCTTTTATTCGTCATTTCCCTGCCCCATGTATGCCAGCCGGTCTTTTTCGAGTATCGCTTCCCCGGCCTCATAGATATCCCCTGCGCCCATCGTGATCACAAGATCGCCGGGCTCAGCGTAAGTCAGCACAAAATCGGCGATCTCGTCTGTGCTTTCGATATACCACGCTTCCTTGCCCGGATTCTTTTCCTTCATCTTCGCGAGAATCGACTTTGAGCTGACATTGTGCGTGTTTTTTTCGCGCGCCGCGTAGATCTCGGCGAGCACGACCTTGTCGGCCAGATCGAGCGCTTCGGCAAAATCGTCGTGCAGCGCGAGCGTACGCGTATATGTATGCGGCTGAAATATCACCCACATCTTTTCGTGCGGGACATTGCGGGCCGCCTTGATCGTCGCCGCGATCTCAGCCGGGTGGTGCGCGTAGTCGTCCACGATCTTGAATCCGCGCGTCGTATAGCCCTGGATATCGAACCGCCGCTGAGTCCCGTTGAAGTCCTGGAGCGTTTTTACGATCACGTCCGGATCGAGCTCCATAGTCGTCGCGCAGGCGACAGCGGCGAGAGCGTTCGCTATATTATGCTCTCCGGGTATATGCAGACGGACGTTGAACAGCGGCTTACCGTCCTTCGCTATAGAAAAAGCCGGAAATCCCTCGCGGTCAAACTCTATATTATCGGCGCGGTAGTTGCACTTTTCATGAAACCCGAAAGTGATACAGTTGCGCTTCAGCCCTTTCAGGATGCTGCTGACGAACGGGTTCGCGTCGTAGGCGAAGACAGCTCCGTCATCCGGCACCAGGTTCGCGAATGTTTCAAATGAACGCACTATATGGTCTATATCCTTGAAATAGTCGAGGTGGTCGCTGTCGATATTCAGGATGACAGCGTATTTGGGGCTCAGCGAAAGGAATGAATCCATGTACTCGCACGCTTCGGTGATGAAATAATCAGGATCCCCGACCGCGACATTGCCTCCGATCTCGGTCAGGTTGCCGCCGATAAGTATCGTCGGCTCTTTACCCGCGTTCCTGAGCATCAGGGAGATCATCGACGTAGTCGTCGTCTTTCCGTGAGCGCCTGCGACCGCGATGCTGTTTTCGGCGTTTCGCATCAGCTCCCCGAGCGCTTCCGCTCTGGTGACGACCCGGATCCCTTCGGCGCGGGCCGCCCGCAGTTCGGCGTTGTTCGGCGGCACGGCAGCGGAGTAGATGATGAGATCCGCGTCCTTGATATTTTTCTCGCGATGGCCGAGATAAACCACCGCGCCCTTTTCTATGAGCCGGTCTGTGATCTCACTTTCCTTGGAATCAGAACCTGAAACGAAAATCCCTTTATGCAGCAAAATCTCCGCAATTGCGGATACTCCGATGCCGCCGATCCCTATACAATGAACATGATGGACGCTGTTAAAGTCAATCAATTTCGTGAAGAAATCCTCCGAAGAAAATTGTACCATATTTATAACTTATGGTAAAATATCTCGAGTGGACGTTTAAGTGATCATACACTTTGTACGCAACTTGAGAGGGGAGAAAATAGGTATATGCAGATTACCGACGTTCGTATGCGTCTGATTCCGGACGACAACAAGCTGAAAGCGATCGCTTCGGTCACGTTTGATGATGAATTTGTCGTGCACGACATAAAGATCATCAACGGTCAGAACGGGCTGTTTATAGCGATGCCCAGCCGTAAAGTAGGAGACAACGACTACAGAGACGTCGCGCATCCGCTTACAAGCGAGACGCGAGGCAGGATCAAAGACGCAATTTTTGAAAAATACGACAGCCTCTTGGACGGCGCCGCGGAACAGTAGATCATTCTTCCGAACGCCACACTTTAGCGCCGAGCTTCACGAGCTTGCCCGTCAAGTCTTCGTACCCTCTGTCTATGTGATAAATATCCGATACGACTGTGCGGCCCTGCGCGGCAAGACCCGCCAATACGAGCGCGGCCCCCGCCCTGAGATCCGTCGCGCGGACCTCCGCTCCTTTCAGCGCCGCCCCGCCCTTTAATGAAGCGAATCGTCCCTCGGCCTCTATACCGGCATTCATTTTGTTGAGTTCTTTGATATGCATGAAGCGGTTCTCAAAAACTGTTTCTATGACTGTCGACGGTCCTTCGACTGTCGACAGATACGCCATGAACTGCGGCTGTATATCCGTCGGGAATCCCGGATAGGGAAGAGTTTTGATATCCGTTGAATGCAGCAGTCCGCGCGTTGCGTCGACCTGCAGCCCCCCGAATTCTTCCCGTACATAGACGCCTGTCTCGCGAAGCTTCGCTATCAGAGGCACAACGTGATTTGGCAGCATATTTTCGATCAGAACACTGCCGCCGGTGATCGCAGCGGCTATCATGAAAGTCCCTGCCTCGATACGGTCAGGTATAACGGCATGCTCCGCGCCGCGCAGCTTCTCGACGCCCTCGATGCGGATCGTGTCCGTACCGGCTCCGCGGATCTTCGCGCCCATCTTATTCAGGAAGTTCGCGAGGTCTACTATCTCCGGCTCCTGCGCCGCGTTTTCTATGATCGTCGTTCCCTCAGCCAGCGCCGCGGCCATCATGATGTTTTCCGTAGCGCCGACACTCGCGAAGTCGAGATACATCTCAGCGCCTTTCATCGTACCGGCTTTCGCGCTGACAAAATCCTCTCCGCTCTCTCCGCGTTCGATATCTACGCGGACGCCAAGCGACTTGAAACCTTTTATATGCAAATCGATAGGCCTGTCCCCTATCGCGCAGCCTCCCGGCAGCGGCACTCCGGCGCCGCCGGTCCTGGCGATCAGCGGGCCCATAGCTACGACCGACGCGCGCATCTGTTTTACGAGCTCCGGCGGCGCGACGTTCGTCGAGACGTTTTTCGCGTGTACACGTATCTGCGCGGCCTCGCGGTCTTCCGTGATTTCCGCTCCGAAATGACTTAAAAGCCTGCACATGACTTCTACGTCTTTCAGGTTCGGTACGCCCGCGAGAACGCAAGGTTCCTCTGTTAACAGCGTAGCGGCCAGAAGCGGCAAAACCGCGTTCTTCGATCCGCTTATCTGCACAACGCCTTCGAGACGCTCTGATTTTTCGGTATTTATGACTGCCATAACTTCAGTAGTATATCACAAGATTTCGGCGGTAATATTTTTGTAATAATTCTCTTGCATTTTTTTACAATTTTTATATAATTATACCTACTTCGGATATACTTGTTATGAGAGGGATGATGGAATGGACGCGACAACTGTTACGATAGATTTAAAAGCCTTACTGTTTGTGATATTGATCGTGCTAGCGCTTTACGCGATTTACGCGCTGTATCAGCTGGTCAAAACACTGAAGCAGTCACAAAAGGTGCTCGGCGATTTCGAAGTCGTCGCCAAGATCGCTTCCGATCGCACCAAGCAGCTGGACAAGCTCATTGAAGACCTGACGAACAAGATAAAATCAGGCCAGAATATTCTGAACTTTTTCCCGGTTATTTTCAATGCCGTTTCGAGGATAGCGAAAGCGGTAAGTCAACAAAACGTCAGAAAAGCGGATAGCTCTAAATAAATAATTTAAGTGAGGTCATCAAAATGAAAGCAACAGGTATTGTAAGGAAAGTTGACGAACTCGGCAGAATCGTGCTCCCGATGGAGCTCAGGCGTACTCTCGGAATCCAGAAAGAGGATCCCGTTGAGATATTTGTGGACGATAGCAATATCATCCTCAGAAAATATGAACCCGCCTGCATATTTTGCGGTAGCGCCATCGAAGTGTCAAACATTCACGGCAAGAATATTTGCCGCAAGTGTTTAGACGAACTTAAGACTCTTTAAACTTTTTCGATCTGAATAGACTTTTCGTCAGCGCTCTGGGATGACTTCTATTATTTCATCCCTTAGCGCGGCTTGTATTTCCCCCGCGATCTCTTTCCCGCTGACGGCGTGTTTGCCCGATTTGTTTTTGCCGCCTTTACCAAGGCGCTTTACTTCGGTTTTGCTGAACTCAAACATATCGTTACCGAGCTTTTCCGCCTGGTCGCGCGTACGCTCCTCTTCAATGTATTTAACGCGGACGACGCCGTCAAATATATTGGCTTCGACGACCTTTGCTTTTCCGTCCTTCGTTTCTACGAGCTCCCCTACGTCCGGCATCCCTTCTTTTAATTCCATATAGACGTCGTTTTCGTATTTAAGGCAGCACATGAGCCGCCCGCAGCTGCCCGATATCTTGCCGGGGTTAAGAGAGAGGTTTTGTACTTTTGCCATCTTGATGGAAACAGGCTCGAAATCTGTCAGCCAGCCCTTACAGCACAGCTCGCGTCCGCAAGTGCCAAAGCCGCCGAGTATGCGCGTTTCGTCCCTGACTCCGACCTGCCTGAGCTCGATCCTCATGCGGAAATGTCCGGCGAGATCTTTTACGAGCTCGCGGAAGTCCACGCGTTTTTCCGCGGTGAAATAAAAGATCAGCTTTGCCCCGTCAAATGTATATTCGGCGTCTATGAGCTTCATCTGAAGCCCGTAGTCTTCGATCTTCTGCTTGCAAAGACGTACAGCTTCCTTTCGTTTGTCGAGATTCGCTTTTTCGGTGACAAGGTCTTCGGGCGTTGCTTTGCGCAGTACCGGGCGGATAGCTTTTCCGAATTCCTTTTCCGAAACCTGTGTCAGCCCGCCGCGTACCACACCGAGCTCGACGCCGCGCACGGTCTCTACCACGACGAAATCGCCGCACGCTATCTCAAGATCGCCCGGATCGAAATAATAGTGCTTTTGCGACGTTCTGAATTTTATTGCTGCGACTGTCCGCATTGTATATGTCCCTCCTGTTTTATATCAGCATCCCGCCCGCATGGACAAAGCCATCCTTCGCAGCGCGTACCTGATACGGTCGCCGCGCTCGATATCCCTGAGCGTTTTTTCCGCTGTCATCACGCCGCTTTGCATCCTGTCCGCGTGCTTTTGTTTTATTTTACCGGACGACTCCGCGACCCACTCTTTTCTGTCGGAATCCCCGATAAGAGCGGCATCAAACCTCCCGACTGAAAAACTCCTCAGCAGCAGCTGAAATGAGTTTACAAACGCAGAAGCTTCCTCACGCGAGCCCTCGTACCTTGATAGTATAGAGTTTGCTTCAGCGAGCGTCCCTTTTCCGTACACAAGCGCAGCCGTGAGGTTTCTCAGGTCTTCTGTCGGAGCGATCCGCTCCGGCTCCGCATAGCCGAGCCATATCCTCATGAGCCTTGAACGCACTGTCGGAAGCAATGACTGCGCGTTATCAGTAAGGATGATCATCACGTCATCTCCGGCCGGTTCCTCAAGCAGTTTGAGCATTTTGTTCTGCGCGTGTTCGTTCATACGTTCCCCGCACGGGATGATACAGGCCTTTCCCGTCGAAGCAAAAGGCTTTTGTTTGAAAAGCCCGATGAGGCCTTCGATATCGTCTACTTTGATATCCTTGCCTTCCTCCGGCTCAAGAAAAAGCAAATCTTCAAATGTGCCTGTGTCTATCTTACCGGCCGCCTCTGAGTCGTCTTTAAAATGCTCTTTCAACAGCTCCAGAGCTTTCGTCATACGGCCTTCAGGGCTGCCGCCCTCGATCAGTATCGCGTGAGTCAGCTTTGACATATTACCTCCAGCGCCGCTCTGACTCCGGCATGGACTTCCTCGGGGCTGCCGCCCGCGTCTATCACGTAAAACCTGTCAGGCTCGTCCGCCGCTAGCATAAGATACGCGGAGCGTACTTTGTTTTGATACTCCTCGCCGAGCGCTTCGATCCGGTCGCGCTCACCGCCGGCTGCCGCCAGCCTTTTGAGCGCTTCATCCGTATCAAGATCGAGAAGAATAGTGGCGTCAGGCGTAAAGAACTCCCCTGCCGCGAAACCGTTTACGATCCGGACAGCCTCGCCCAGCCCGCGCGCAACACCCTGATAAACTATACTCGAATCAGCCCAGCGATCGCAGACTACGATTCGGCCTTCGGTCAGAGCCGGTTCGATAATTTCACGTACGATCTGCGCGCGCGCCGCCGCGTAAAGCAGCATC
>Ga0123356_10004315_pt1 | contig 14705 bp, 6 predicted proteins | sample TergutEmb28metaG_2_FD_92546 | JGI IMG/M metagenome (GOLD analysis project Ga0123356, IMG submission 92546) | Embiratermes neotenicus P3 segment gut microbial communities from Petit-Saut dam, French Guiana - Emb289 P3 | ecosystem: Host-associated > Arthropoda: Insects > Digestive system > Gut ... | reverse complement strand
GGTAGTCGGTGGTACTGCGGACGGCAATTATGAGGTCGGTGTGGATTACCGTACTCACTACACATTCAGAAACGTTCGTCAGGGTGATGTTGAGATAGACTTAACAAAGATATGGAATGATGATAATCTTCGTCTTCATGTACCTCAAAGAGTCGAAATACATATTGAGCGGCGTTTAAATCATGAAAGCACATTCAGGGCATTGGATTATGACGGACTCGGGCATACTCCGGTTGCCGGCGGTTTTACCGGAGTTGTATATTTACAACATGGTACTTCTCTTGGGCTTACATGGAACAGTGTGGCTCGTTTGGGGAATATACTTCCTAAATATAATGCAGATGGTGTTTTGTATGTCTATAGGATCACCGAAGCATATGTGAATGTGATGAGCGCTCATTCGGATACAGCTACTGTGGTTGCCAGGATTCCTGTAGGCAGTACATATACTCTTCCCGGCGATGAAAAGCAAACTTATTCAGTGAGCTATTCGCCGACTTATACATGGGGTGACCACCTTCCGGGCGGAGCAACTGCGACATTGCGCGATATTTATAAATACGATATAACAAATCAACGCAGTGAAACTATACTATTTGAAGTTTATAAACTTTGGCATGATGTCGGGCGTAATCAAGGTCCGGCAGGTTCCTTTGATCCCAGGATAGAAAATCACGTACGACCGGATATATTCCTGAATTTATATCAGTCCTACAAAACACGGACCGGACCCGGACCGGAAGATTATACATTGTCCGCTCCGGTACCATCTGCTTATGTCAAACGCTTTTGGTCAACATCCGGAGAGTTTAATGACCATTTCTGGAAATGTACTTTTGATCCGTTGCAACGTTACGACAGCCAAGGCAGGGAGATCGTTTACTTTGTAAGAGAAGAGATGCCAAACCGTGCCGGCAGTGAATATGTTACTGAATATTATGATTCATTATTACCGCCTGTGCCTGTTGGTGCTTCCGGTGACCTTGACGGTGTTGCGCGCAACAGAATAACAAATATAGAAGTTCATGATATTCCGGCAGGCACCACAGATCCGTTATATCCGGAAAGGATACAAAACGGCGGTATAATAATAAACAGACGCGAATTTTTACGTGAACTTTCGGGTAGTAAGGTTTGGAAAAATGTTCCTTCAAGCAATACGTTGCCTATAGGTTTTCCTGATATTTATCTGGCTTTAATGGAAAGATTAGACCATAGAGATGATAACGCATGGGAGCGCGCACATGTACTCACAGCAGGCGATATAAACACTGCGGAGTTAAAAGGCGGGAGAACAGAATTCCAATTTGTTACTATTCCTCCGGGCGGAAAATTACATAAATATAATAACTTTGGTGTATATATTTTATATCGCGCTGAAGAAGTAAAAGACGCACTCGGAACTCCGCTGTTGCCGGGAGAACAACCGCGCGGATATCTGTCGCCTGTGTATAACGACTATATTATGGAAGTCATAAATGAATATAATATAGGTCCGAAGGCTCCGACTGTAACGGTTTCGGTAAATAAAACATGGAATGTTGAACCTTTTTCACATACATTGCCGGTGCATTTGCGACCGACAGCAACATTTGAATTGTGGCGTGTTATGACTACAAACGGTTCAGCAGCCGGTGCTATACCGGGTACTGAAGTTAAAGTAGCTCAAATGGATGTGCCGTATTCGGCAACTCCTCAAACACATACATTTAATTCAACTCATTTTATTACAGGGACTAACGGTATACCGACTGCAGAGGGGCTCAAACTGCTTCGAATCGGATACAACGCAATGGACTATCACTATTATGTAACAGAAAAAATGGACGGTTACACGATGGCTATTACCCGTGCTGCCACAGATCTGATACCGCCTCCGCTCACCGGGAACATAACTTTTAATTATAATGCAATCAATACTTTTAACGGTTCATCCGATCCGACTGTAACAGCTTTTATACGAGTACGCGGAGATAAATTGTGGAATGATGACTTAAACAAATTCAATACAAGGCCGACAACCGGTGATCCGATTGTTAACTTAAAAGTGTTCAGAGCAATTCAAGGAAATATAACTAATACATTGGAAGATATAACCGACTGTGTAACCATTACATGGACACCGGTTGCACCGGGAGATAACACTGCAAGCTGGTCATATGTTATTACTGCAAATGCGACTGCGACACAGAGAGTTCCGGTAGGTTTGCCGCCGACCAGCGGTCTGATTGAGGGGGGAAGAACGCTATATCGCTATTCTCCGACAGGTCAGCCTTATATATATTATATCGAAGAAGTTGCTCCGGTCGGAAACCAACATTATACGATTCATCAAGGCGGAAGCGGAACTGATGCGGCATCCGTGACAAGTGCAATACCGGTAAGTCCGAACAGTTTAAGATTACAAGCAGCATCAAGCGGCAACGACAGGATAGCAAGCTTTGAGAACAGACTTGAAACTGTAAAACCAACCATTGAAAAAACATGGATGAAATACGGTGCTTCAGGCGCGTCTGTTGCTATGAGCGCGTCAAATCCTGCAGAATTTGAACTTATGCTGCCGGTTAGCTTAACCTTTAAAGTGCAGTATCGTGACGGAACTACAGGTAACTGGACAAACTTCAGTGACAGACACGGAACGGCAATGGTGATGACTGTCACAAGAGCACAGTTGTTGGCGTTAAAAGGCACTAACAATCAAATGACAGTGGAGTTCGATATTTCTCTTCCAAGATATAATCCTGCAGGAACAGCAATAAGAAATTACCGTCTTGTTGAAACACATGTCGGTGCTGATGCTGTCAGTGCTCCGGGACCGAATGACAACTACCCGACTGCTCCGATATCGGCCGGTACAGCTTCCGGATTTGATGTTACATATACAAGCAACACCGGAGTTACGAACACAATTCAAACAATTCCGCTTCTTATCAGAAAGATTTGGGATGACGACAGTAATCGTGATAATTTAAGACCGACTTCAATGACACTTAAATTTACACGTGCTTGCGGCAGGGCGGCTCCTGCGTGCGATCAATCCCGGTATGTGACATATACATTGAGTACGACCGGTAATGTTAACGTGCACGAAGGTACATACTATTTACCGAAGCATTGTGTTAACGGTACAGATTTATGCTCATATACGGTTGAAGAACTTTACGGTAATGCAACTGCCAGAGGTTATTACACTATGACAAGTGATGAAAACCCGACGGTTCCGGCTGTTGTAACACCACCGACTAAGACATTTATATTGGGGCCGTCGACGACGAATCCCGGAGAATACGAATTTATTAATACACACGATAAAATCAGGTTCAATATTACAGCAACCAAGACCTGGAGCGATGACGGTATCGGAAATACTGTCGGAACCGTAAATGTTGACTCAATAAGACCCACACACGTTCATTTGACTTTAATGCGCAGTACAAGCGGTGTTCCGACTCAGCCGATACCGGAATTCGGAACTCTCGGCGCTGTTGATCCTCTTGATGCCGGAATACCCGCAACCAGAATTGTTAATGCATCAGATGGTTGGCCGGCGGTTACATGGAATAGCTTGATTGCAAGACATGATGTAGGGGTGCGTTATCATTTCAGTATTAAAGAAACAGAATGTACATGTGTTCCGAAGGTTGAAACACTCAAAGCCTATACACCAACATACACTTATACAAGAACAGGAAGTACAACACACGACTTCTTTATATGGGACAGTAATACATCGGGAGCAGTTACAGCAACGGTGCAAAATACCCTCGATGTCGTTTCACTCACCACGACGAAGTTGTGGCAAAAGGCTGACGGTACGCCGTTGGGTGTTAACGAGTTTTCGCCGCCTCAGAATATTCAAGTGCAATTACTGTATCGCCTGACTACTGCCGCGGCAGATGCGTGGACACCTGCAACCGGTACCGCAAACACAGTATCGCTCCATGCAGGCACTACAGGTACGGGTGCGAACTGGACGCATACATGGTCAAATCTGCCTAAAGAAAATAATGCGGGTATTGCATATGTATATACAGTCAGAGAAGTCAATATCGGCGGAGTACCGATTACAACCGCCAATGAAGATAATCCTTTATTCAGCTTCGAGCGTAATGTGACACGAACAGGAGCAGGCGGAGGTAATCAGACAGCAACGGTTACTAACAAGCTTCAAACATATGAGAATGCAGTGACTGTGACCAAAGTGTGGAATGATAATAACAATCAGGACGGTGTCAGACCGGCTCCGATACAGGTTGTGCTTATTCGTGACATGGGTGTAACCGGAGAGGAAATGGTATCCGCACCGATAACATTACATGGAGGTACTACAGAACCGGGAGCCAACTGGACGGCGAAATGGGAGAATCTGCCGAGATACAGGCAAAATGGTATAGATCAAAGTACATATCATGTGCGTGAAATATTGCCGGCGACTATGCCTGCCTCAAATGCATATACGCTCGAGTATTCGATTAACGGTGGAGCTTACTCTGAAGGAGTTGAAGGAACCGGAGCTGCAACAGGTCATAGGGTCATACGAGTCTTCCCGGGCACCGGAACATCTGATGTTGCAGTCAATGTCAGAAACAGCTACACGCCAAAGACTATGAGAGTCACAGCGACTAAGGCATGGAATGATACTAATTACAGTTTTGCCAGACCTGTATCGATAACATTGCAACTGTATGTGACAACAGATCCGCTGGCGGCAGAAACAAGTTTAACCGCATACGGCGCTCCTGTAACTGTCACATCAACAAGATCACCGGAATCATCAACACCGTGGACACATACATGGTCCGGTTTACCGATAAAGCGAAATACGAATACAACCGGTCCGGAGTTCTTAAACAGTACAAGTGTACAGCTTTACTATGTTGTCAGAGAGATTAATCCTGTTGGTTATACTCCTGTTATAACATATACAAGAGCAACGGGCAGTACAGGTGAAGCGACTGCTGACAGGGTGAACGGTGTTGTACAGGATGCAACAAATCTGGAGCATAATGCAACCATTACAAATTCTCTTGACAAACTGACAAGTCTCAGAGTAAGAAAAGCATGGAGAGATTCGAGCGGCGGAAACATACTTACACCGGGTGTTAATCCGCTTGCAAAAACTGCTGATGTGGTTGTGCAATTGCAATATCGTTTAATACCGGTTCAAGATTCAGAAGATTGGGCTGATGCACCGGGCGGAGATTTGTTGACACGCAGAACATTGACTTCAACAAACTTATGGACAGAGACGTTCCCGAATCTTCCGATACGAAGCGGTGACGGCAGAGCGTTTGAATATCGTGTGAGAGAAGTATCTATCGGCAGTGTGACGATACCGACAACCGGAGATGCACGTCCGTACAGCTACACCTACTCAAGCACGGGAGTTAACGCTTCGGCGGCAACACCGGGTGATATTGCATTAACAAATACGCTGATCGAGCGCGGTAATATCATTGTGGTTAAAGACTGGAATGATGAAAACAATCGTGACGGTATCAGACCTGCTGCGATAACAGTACGCTTGACGATGGATCAGGAATTGGGTGTCGGTTCAAGGTTTATCGAAAAAGAGTTGAACCAATCAAACGGATGGCGGGTTACATTTGAAAATCTGCCGAGATACAGACCTGACGGAACACCCAGTACATATCATGTGCAGGAAATGACTGATTTGACCGGTATCGGTTACGAGTTACCACAATATCAAGTGTTGGGTGCAGATGGTGATGCTTCATATACTTCGACAACTACGAGCAGTAACGTACCTGATGATACAGCAGTTCGGACTGTTAATGTAAGAAATACTTATATGCCGAAGACCATGAATATCAAAGCCACAAAAGAGTGGGAAGATGATGATGATTTCTATGGTGCACGTCCTGCTTCGATTACATTGGAATTGTGGGCAGAGAATGCAGACGGTACCGGCAGAGGATTGGTGGAGAGCAAGACTATCAGCAGTACGGATGCATCGGATCCGACTGCGCCTTGGGAAGTTGCCGAATGGAATAATTTACCGATCAGGCGAAATACGGGCAGTCCGAGTTTCCCCAACAGTGCGAGTCAACTGCTTCGTTATACAGTTATTGAAGTTGCTGTCAACAGTTATGAATCTGAGTATGAATATAATGGAAATTCGGATGATGATTATATAAGCGGAAGTCTTTTAAGTCCGGGATCAGTGTATAATGCTGTTGTTACAAACACACTTGAGACTGTTGAAATTGAAGTTATTAAAGAGTGGGAAGATCAAGGCGATCTTTATGAAATGAGACCGTCGGATGTAACGTTTACTCTTCAAAGAAGGACATCGGGTGCTTTCGTTGATGTAACTGACAGAGCCGGTAATGTTATAACAAAAGACATTGATGACACTGATACGGGTGATTCGCAGACAGTTAAGTTTGAAGGTTTGCCGAAATTCAATTCAGCCGGTGATCCGTGGGTCTACAGAGTTATTGAAACAGCTGCGGACGGTGTTGCAGTTACGGGACATCCCGATTTTCCGGGCAATCCCGAAAGAGGAATCATCGGTGATCCGAACAGGACTCATTATGAAATCACTGCATCAACATCGGATCCGGATGCTGACGGTAATTTTGCAACAACGGTTATTAATGAATTGATCGTTGAGACAATCAGTATTTCGGGTATAAAATTCTGGGAAGATGATTCAGATTCATTCGGTGCAAGACCTGATGAGTTGGAACTGCAAGTTTGGTATCTGTATAACGATGCACAATGGAGATTTTTAAATCCGCAATTATATGATATCAATATTGTATGGGATAAACCTGAAGGCAGTGATGAATGGACGTATACAGTTACAGGTGACGGTCTTATAAAATATGTACCGAATGTTACGCCGCTTAAACTTCAAGAATATATGGTGGTCGAAATCGAGCCTGAATCGGGATTGTATAAAGGATTTGTTGCCGGATTGTATGCCGGTGCAACAGGTACGGGTGTTCCGGAAGCACATACGGATCAAGAACTCAATACAGTCGGTAAAAGAGAAGTTGAAGCCGACGGAGTCACAAAAACCGGAAATATAATCGAAGCAAACTTTATTAATATGTCGCCGTATGATGTAACATCGTTATGGGTTCACAAGCAAACTGACTGCAGGGATTATGATGCAATATTTGAGTTTGAAGTGTATTTCTCCAACAGTGCTGTGTCGGAAGGTAATCCCGGGACACGTTACAGGCATCATTATGATGTATATGACGGAACACAAGCTGAGTTTATCGCTCTTTACGGACCGTATGAGCTTTTGACCGAACTTCAAAAACATGATTTGGAAGTATCCGGAGTGCTTGTCAGAAAGTTGATCCCGTCTTCGGGTGAAAAACGCGGAATAATTGAAATCGGTAAAGGGCAAAGTTTTATTCTTGATCCGATACCGCAGGGGATAAACTTCAGTGTAAGAGAACTTGAACATGCTGACTACATAATTTCACCGGAAGGTCGTAACGGAGCAACGGCGATGAACGGACGTACGGGTGTGATGCCGGAAAATGCGGCTGCAACCGATCCGCCTCCCGCACAGGCTTCTGTCAGAGTGTTTAATGAACTTCAAAGAGATGTTCAAATAGTAAATGATACGCCGAATGAAGGTCGAATCAATAGCGGCGGTCGCTTAACAAATGCCGGCGGTAAGGTCAGTGTTGAATTGTTCGGCGGACAGGAACCCGGACATTGGGGTGAAGATGACATCATTCCTGATGCACTTGCTGTTTTGTGGGAACCGGATGTCGACAGATTCTGGGTTTTGGGTGATTTCTTCATCATTGAGTATTGGGAGTTCGGTGATGATTTGGATGAAGATGCACCGCACAGATTAGAAGTAAGAAATTATGTCAATGAAGACGGTTCGCTCAGAAGACTGGAAGACTGCGATGTTGACAACCTTGATATTTTGGCGGAAATCATCGGATTGGGTGCAAGGCTTGAAATGAGAGAGGACGGTGTTGTGAGGCTCGTACTGGCTCATGATATCGAAGATATGCCGCGCAGGGTTTTGATCACGGTTCAATTTTTACCGACTCTTGCAGTACGTAATGTGACAGAAAATGAAAGTAACGGCGGCAGTGTAGGTAATATAGGCGGGCAAGTTATGGTTGAATGTACGTCAACCGGCGGTTCTATGAACGGTGATGCTGACGGTGTACCGGATTTAGGAGGAACTCCGTATAAGAGAGCGATATCTGTTTACGGTGTTCCTGATCCGGGGTATAAGATCGATTGGGATTACATCGTTATCCGTAACCTGAATGACCTTGATGACAGACCGGGCGGAAGTGAATTCGGCAGTGTACAGGTATTTCCGGATGAAAACGGTTACTTTACCGCAGAGCTCAGGACAACAATTGCGGGCAGAGATGAAGTCGTTATAAAAACCGGTCGGGTAACAGAGGGCAGCATACGTGTAACAATGGACGACCTGCCGGTACCGCTTCAAATCGATTTGAGGTTTATACCTGACGATTCCGTACTCTCAGGCACAACAGGCGGTTCAGGAACAGGACGGACACAAGGCGACGGTTTACCGAGAACCGGAGTAGAATCGGTAATCGTAATGCTCGTACTGGGTTTTGTAACTTCACTTGTCGCAACTGCAGCAGTGATCGCAGTCATAAGACGTCAGAACTTGAAGGACAAAAAGGTATAAGCGGAAATTATGAAACAAAGAGTTGTTGTAATGAATGCAGCAACTCTTTGTTTGGTTTGCCACTAAATAGTGGTAGCGTTATATTATTAACCATGATACGATAGTTGTCTCATGGGGGACAACATCAAATCATAAAGTATAATTAATCATCATGAATTTTAATTAATTATTTATGATACACTATAATGAGGTATTGAAATGGTTGAAAAAGAAGGGTTGATATGAAAAATTTGATGGAATATAAAGGTTATTGCGGTACTGTTGAGTATTCTGCAGTTGATAATGTTTTACATGGAAGTGTAATTGGTATTAAAGGTTTGATCTCTTATGAAGGAAATAATGTCTTTGATTTGAAAAAAGATTTTGAAGAAGCTGTTGATGATTATTTAGAAATGTGTTCAGCAGAAGGAGTTGAGCCGCAAAAAGTTTATAAAGGAAAGTTTAATGTCAGAGTTTCACCGGAATTACATAAAGCATTAGCAAATTATTCAGCGATGCACGGACAAACACTTAATTCAACAGTAGAAGAAGCAATCAAGCGTTATGTGGCGGAATAAAATTTGAGGACGGGTTATCGTCCTCTTGATTTGTTTTGTTTTTCGAGGATTTTGAGGGCTTTTTTATAATCGTTTCTGTGTTTTTTGGGGTAGAGGATTTTTTCGTCTGTGGGTTCGTAACCGCAGGATATGTAGATATTTATGGCTTTGTAACTCCAGGTTTGGGTGCTGAGGTAGAAGTTTACGTCTCCTTCGACTTCTTTGAGGAGTTGGGTTACTTTTGATGTTATGGCTTTGCCGAGACCGAGACCTTGATATTCGGGGTCTGTTGCTACCCAGTGGAGCCAGGCACGACGTTCGTCTTCGACGAAGGACCACCAGGCATTGGCGGTCGCTATTTTTTTGCCGTCTTCGGTTTCTATGAAAAGAAGGCGACGATAAAGCTCATCAACGTATGGTATGAACTCTTGCTTGAAGTGCATCAGTGCGGCGAACTCATTGTCGAATTCATCAACGGATGTTTCGATCCTTGCCCAATCGGTTTCATTACCGTCTGTGTAAAATGTAAACTTAAAACCTTCGGGAAGAGGAAAATCAGGAATAGGCGTTCCGGCTTTGCGAACCATTTTCAATCTTGCAAAAGGAATTGTTTTATCAAGCATATCAAAACCTCCGTATATTTGCTGTTGACATTATATAGATTATAATCCGTGTAAGTCAAATAAATATATAATAAAAACCAATGAATATAGCATGAAAAGCTTACGGATTCAGTTAAAAAGACAGGAAGGTGGTGAACGGCAGGCAATAAATTGTATATTTTGTATAAAAACGTGTTGACATGAAGAAACATATCTGATATCTTATATCACATTATCAGATATGTGATATTCGGAGGTGGATGATATCGCAGATTCATGTGTATTTGCTCCTGTTAAAAAGAAGAACGAAAAGTTAGCAGATATTGTCATGAACAATATTAAAGACGCATTGATTCGCGGGCAGTTGAAGCCGGGTGACAGGCTTCCGCCGATAGCTGAAATGGCTGCTGAGATGAATGTCGGTGTTTCGTCTGTTCGTGAAGCGATAAAAATGTTGGAAGCTTTATGTGTTGTGGAAAGTCGTCAGGGTGAAAGAACTGTTATATGTACGGAACTGAATGAAGATTCTATAAATCCTTTGACATTCCAATTGATGATACTGCCGAAAAAATCTGAAGAGCTTATAGAATTCAGAGAAATGTTTGAATCTATGTATACATTTATGGCAATGGATAATGCGACTCATGATGATTTGGATAAAATCAAATGGATCACGGAAGAACAAGTCAAAAAAGCGAAGACACAAGAACTTACGGCATCTGATGAAATCGAGTTTCACCGTGCGGTGTTGAACAGTACACATAATCAGTACATCATAAAAATCGGTGAAACGATGCTTGAATTATTAATGGGAACATTTCAAACAAAACTTGCCGACTATGATGAAATGAGTGATGCAGACAGCCATGTGGTCACATATGAAGCATTACGTGACAAAGATAAACAAAAGCTTCGTAAAATATTGGATGAAGCGTTTCACGGTTGGCGTGTGAAATATTTCAACGGGTCAGATATTTAATTATGTTATCTTGTCGTTTCAAATGAATCGACATAAATAAAATGAAAGAAAGAGGAAAGCTCAATTATGAAAGGAAAGCGTTTAATCAAACTGTTATCAAAACCTATTGCATTGATACTTATGGCATTGATCTTAGTCGGGTGTGCGTCAAACGGTGAAACCGGAACAACAACTACACCTGAAAACACTCCGTCCGGAGGCGGAACACAATCCGGAACAGAAACAACAGAAACTCCGGATACAAGTTCAATTGAAGGAGCAACGATCAGTATAGCAGTCAGAGAAAACATCAGAGTTGAAGATTTTAATACAAACCTGATGAAACTGGAAATCGAAGATGCACTCGGTGTTTCACTCGATTTCATGGTTCTTCCGTCTGCAGATTATGAAACAAAAATCAATCTGATGGTTGCCGGCGGTGAAACATTGCCGGATATGATTTTCAGTCCTGCCAGAGACAATGTCAACTTCTGGGCACAGGAAGGTGTTTTGCTTCCGCTCAACAGATTTTATGACGATCATTCAATGTCATATAACATTCATGCGGCAAGTGAATATGAAGGTGTTGATATTCCGACATTCATGACATCCCCGGACGGTAATATTTACGGTATTCCTTCATTCACACCGAGCCCGAACGGTGAAGTCTGGAGAAAACTGTGGGTATATGAACCATGGCTTGAACAACTCGGAGAAGAAGTCCCTCAAACGACCGATGAATATTTGAATATCGTTAGACGAATTGCAGAAACCGATATGAACGATAACGGCAGAAATGATGAAATCGGATTGACCGGAACCGGAATCGGAACATTCAATGATGCATGGTTTAAGTTCTTAATGTCTTCATTCATTTATGCATATGATGATGAATTTCGTGTTTTGGATAACGGTGTGATCAGTTTTGCATATGATACGGAATTGTGGAGAGACGGATTGAGATATATCAAAACATTCTTTGATGAAGGTTTGATCCCGATCGAAACATTGACCCAAGATGATGACGGTCTCAGAGCAATGAAAAATGCTGATGACAATCTTGTATTCTCTTTTGTTTATTTCAATGCCGATCTGTTTACTGCTGACAGGATGGATCGCAGGCTTGGATATAATTTCGTCAGTGCACTCAGAGGTCCGAACGGTTTAAAAGAAGCAATGTTTGCACCGTCGTTACCGGGAATCGGTGCTGTTATCACGGTTGACAGTGAAAATCCTGAAGCCGCATTCGCAGTCGGAAATTACATGTGTACCCCCAATATCGGATTGTCTCAACGCTTCGGTTTGCAAGGTCAAGATTGGGATCACTTCCATGAAGCGAATATAAATCATTCGGATTTTGCAGCCGTAAATCCGGCTATGGAACCCAATTTAATGGTTTATGATGATGTAAACTTCTGGAGTGCCGGTATCATTCAAAACAGAAGTTTTGCATTAACGGGACCCGCATGGAAACCGAAAGATACGGTCGGCGGTCAGGCAGTAAATATTGCATCAACCGATCCTGATGAAGTTCAACTTCGTATGTACCAACAAATCTATGCTGCATCTTCAGCTGCAGGATTAACGATCGCAAGAAAAGATGTGGTTTCGTATTTACCTTTATTGTCTGAAGAATCTAATCAAATCAATGACATCAGAGCCACTTTGAGTTCATATCTGCAAGAAAACATAGCTGCATTCCTTGTCGGCAACTTAAGTATTGATTCCGATTGGGATAACTACATTGCAGAACTTGAAGCAATCGGATATAAAACTGTTTTGGAAGTTTACCAAACAGCATATGATCGTTTGTACGGTTGATGATTCCGGCAATTCGATCTATCGATGAATTAGCATAAGTCACATAAATTGCTGCCGCGCTTCCCGAAAATTACAGGATATTTAATATCAATGAGCGGGATCAGCGCGGCAGTTGACTTGAAAGGATGAAATAATGCGTAATAATCGTCGTCGTTTGGGAATGGATTTACGCAGGGATTGGCAGTTATATGTTTTTCTTGCACTTCCGGTGATTTATATATTGATATTCGCTTATATTCCTATGGGCGGATTAATCATGGCATTTCAAAACTACTCAATAAGAAGAGGGTTTTTGGGAAGTGATTGGGTAGGGTTAGACAACTTTTTCAAGTTTTTCAATTCATTCCAATTTCAACGGGTTATAACAAATACACTTGTTTTATCCTTGTATACAATAATTGCAGGGTTTCCGATACCTATAATTTTCGCTTTAATGATAAACAGTCTTCGAAGTAAAAAATTCAGAAAAGTAAGTCAAACTATTGTTAATCTTCCGTACTTTATATCTGTCGTTGTTATTGTAGGTTTGCTTTTCCAAATTTTCAGTTCAAGAACAGGTCTTTACGGTACGATCGGTTTATGGCTCAACAATGCATATCCGCGAGATTTATTCGCATCAGCAGGTAATTTCAGGCATTTTTATGTTTGGTCAGATATTTGGCAGGGATTCGGTTGGGGCAGTATCATATATGTTGCAGCTCTTTCCACGGTCGATCCTTCATATCATGAAGCTGCAGAAATCGACGGAGCAACTCGCTTTCAACGTGTTTTACATATTGATTTTCCGTGTATAATACCGACCATTATCATCCTTTTGATTTTACGCATGGGATCGGTGATGAGTATCGGGTTTGAAAAAGTATTTTTGATGCAAAATAATTTAAACCTGTCAACCAGTGAAGTTATTTCCACATATGTGTACAGAGTCGGTCTTTCATCAGCGGGCAGTATCGATTTTTCTTATGCGACCGCAATCGGATTTTTCAACTCTGTAATTAATTTGATAATGATATTCTCCGCTAATTTTATTTCGCGAAGATTCACAAACACCAGCCTTTGGTAATGAACGGAAAGGATTAGATAAATGCGACGTTTCTTTATTAAAACAAGCAGGCAAGATGCGATATATTACGCAATATGTTATTGCATCGTAGGATTTATGACTTTGTTGGTGTTGTATCCGATTGTTTATGTCATATCTGCGTCTGTCTCTTCCGGTAACGCCATATCGGCCGGCAGGGTTTGGTTGTTTCCCGTTGATTTTACTTTAAGGGGTTATCAAGCTGTTTTACGATATAGAAATATATGGATAGGATACAGAAACACTCTGTTTTATACAACTTTCGGAACAATGATAAATATATCAATGACAATGATCTGTGCGTATCCGCTGGCAAGGAAAAATCTTCGCGGACGCAGATTTATAACTTTGATGCTGACATTTACCATGATTTTTTCGGGCGGAATGATCCCGAGTTATATACTTGTCAGGAATTTGGGTATTATGAATACGATCTGGGCTATGCTTATTCCCGGTGCTATGAGTGTTTATAATATGATAGTTGCCCGTACATTTATAGCAACCTCCATACCTGATGAACTTTTGGAAGCTTCAAAAATTGACGGGTGCAGTGATTTTCGATACTTTTTTATGATCGTATTACCTCTGTCGAAAGCGCTTATTGCAGTAATTTCATTATTTTATGCTGTCGGACATTGGAACTCATACTTCAGTGCGTTTTTATACTTGACAAATATTAATTTATATCCGTTACAGATATTTTTAAGAGAAATATTGATTCAGAATCAATTTTCTGCAGAACTTGCAGATCCCGAAATAGTAGCTGAAATGCAAAATATGCAGGCTCTGTTAAAATATGCCGTTATTGTAGTTTCAACTGTTCCGTTGTTTTGCTTTTATCCCTTTGCTCAGAAGCATTTTGTGAAGGGTGTTATGATCGGTTCAGTCAAAGGGTGACTTCCTGTTTAAACGATTGAATTGAAGAAAGAAGGTGCTTTATGATACAAAAGCTTGTAAATAAACATGATTTTTATATTGACGGACCTTTGACACATCCGTTTGAATCGATTCAAATGGGTAACGGTGATAT